>Ga0310695_10000479_pt1 | contig 104275 bp, 64 predicted proteins | sample RumenRJG_04DNA_FD_203882 | JGI IMG/M metagenome (GOLD analysis project Ga0310695, IMG submission 203882) | Bovine rumen microbial communities from Lethbridge, Alberta, Canada - RJG_04 (v2) (version 2) | ecosystem: Host-associated > Mammals > Digestive system > Stomach > Rumen | place: Canada...
TTGGCACGAGGCATAAAATCAGTGTTAAAGAAATCATCAAACATTGTTGGGAACCAACCATTGCTTTTCATTAATCCGTTCAACATAATCAATACCTCCTAATTATACTTTTAGTTTAACGTATGTTCTTGGTTGCCTCGGCTTTCGCTTCAGTCTTTGGATAAATCGCTCACGCTCAGCCATTCAAGCGAGCTTGATGGTTCTCGCTTACTCGCGGTTTTCACTTGCAGATAAGCAAAGTACATGCCTATAGAAAGAATCCGTGCCAGAATGACAATTGTTGAAGTCATACTGGCACGGAGTTTAAACTCGCTTAAACTATACTGCCACTCCTTTAAACTCAGTTAAACATTGACAGCATTAGTTCTACTTGACCGGCTCGACCTTGTAACCTGCTTGGCGCAAGAGGTTTAGTACGCCTTTGTCGCCAGGCAGATGGCCGGCGCCAACGGCGAAGAGTGTCGGTTTCTGGGCCATGATGTCGGGCATCTTCGTCAACCAATTGGCATTGCGATTGGAGAGGATGGCGGCCTCTTCCTCGGGCGTTGCGTCGCAATGGCTGTTCAGCTTCATGTCCATCGCCTTACTGATGGCATCGAGGTCCTGGGCGAAGTAGGCATTGAAGATGCCGTCTTCCATCTTTTCCATGAAGTCGGCATTGTCCACCTGGCACATGAGTATCTCTTTCTGTCGGTCGAGCGACTTTCCTTCGTAGAGCACTTTTATCTGGTGAGACATTGTCTCTAAGCCTCCCACACTTTTCCCCTTGGCAAGCGCCTCTTTCTGGAAGTATGAGTCGAGCAGATTCGTCATGTCAAGGGATTTGCTCTTTTTAGCGAACGACATCATCGTCAGCGTCGTGCTCAAAGCCATTGGGGTCATCGAGTTCATCTGCTGTGCCACCAGCGGATTGGTCATATCCATGCCCATCACACTCTTCATGTAAACGTTCAGGCGTGCCATCTCGTCGGCGGTGAGAAGCTTGTCGAGCGTCATGCCGTCGGGCAGCATCATGGCTCGTTGCATCATGGCTAGGCTGTCAGGATTCGCCATCTTGTCCATGGGCAGTTCGCCATACACCTGCTGGCAGGAATCCATGGCCTGGCGGATGCCAGGAATGGAGTCTACAAACGATGCGGGAGCCAGGTGATAGGTTCCTACGATGTAAGAGGGCTCTGAGAGTCCCTTGCCACTGATCTTGTAGAGCAGTTGTGCCTGCAGCGAGACTGATGCCATGAGGAGCATCAGCGCAATCATTGTTTTCTTTTTCATTGTTGTCATGCTTTTAGGTTGTTTTCTGAACGTTAGACGCACAAAGGCTGCGAAAAACTACAGAATCTCCCAAAGAAAAGTATTGGGGCTTATTGCAATTCTTCAACCCAAGCCTCCAGGTCTTTCTTGGAAACCCTGTTCAGCAGTTTGCCCTCTTTCCAGTTGATGTCTGGGTAGGTGGCTTTCAAGTCTTCGCAGGCTTTCTCGATGGTGCTGCCGCCAGAAGTGGCAAAGGGGATGACGGTCTTGCCCTGGAAATCGTAGGCCTCCATGAAGGTGTTGATAATCGTGGGACAGGTGTACCACCAGATGGGGAATCCCACAAACACCACTTCATAGTCGTCCATGTTCTCGAGCTTGCCCTTGATGGCGGGACGGGATTTCTTGTCTTTCATTTCCACCGATGAGCGGCTTTGCTTGTCCTGCCAGTCGAGATCGGCATCCGTGTATCGCTGCTCTGGCGTAATCTCATGCAGGTCGGCGTCTGCCACCTTTGCCAATTGCTGGGCCACGGCCTTTGTCGTACCCGTTGCAGAGAAATAGGCTACTAATACTTTCTTCATTTCTTTGTTCTCCTTTTGTTTGTTTGCTTGCGAGCAGGCACTCAAGCTCATGGCCAGAAGTGCTGCCATCATGATCATCATTTTTTTCATATTCGTTCTTTTTTGTTAGTTGTTTGCAAGTCTAATGAATCCGCTCATAGGAGGTGGAGGGCTATGGCGGCGCAGGCTTCCGCATCGGCCAAGGCGTGGTGGTGGCGCTGCAGGTTGTATCCACAGGCAGCGGCAACGGTTTGCAGTTGGTGGTTGGGCAGCGAAAGCCCGAACTGCCGGCGGGAAGCGGCGAGGGTGTCATAGAAACGGTAGTCTGGATAGTCCATCTGATAGACCCTGAACACCGCCTTCAGGCATCCTTCGTCGAAACGGGCATTGTGGGCGACGAAAGGAATAGACGCAATCAAGTCTCTTCTGTTTTCAAACGCCAGTTGATCAGAGAGGAACACTTTTTCCAGACGCTCCTCCAGCAGTTGCCACACTTTTGGGAACACAGGCGCCTTGTAAGTATCCTGCTGGCTCAGCCCGTGTACCCGCTGGCAGAAATAGCTGTAGAAGTTGGGTTCCGGCTGAATGAGGCTGTAGTACGAATCGGCCACCTGCCCATTGCGCACCATGACCACTCCCACAGAGCAGACGCTCGACGGCATCTGGTTGGCCGTCTCAAAGTCGATGGCGATGAAATTCCTAAGCATTGCTATTTTAAAACTAAAATGCAAATGTAGTAAGATTTGTTGGAATACTGCTGTTTTTGCACAAAATATTAGGATTGTTTATGAGAAAAATGCCTAAGTAGTTGATTTCGGATGTGTTTGGCTTGTGCACATTTTTGTCATAATATTTGCAGGACTCAAGAATAACATGTACCTTTGCACAGAAATCTATAATATAATAATGTATGCTGAAAACGGTATTGATGACCATGATGATGATGGCAATGGTTCCTGCAACAGCTCAGGAACACAGACAGGGTGGGGGCCAGTCGGCTTCGCCCGAGGATGTCAATGTGACGACGGATGTCGTCGAAGAGAACGGATTTACAAGATTCGACGTAAGGGAGGACTTTACGGAGAACGGTTTTCAATGGTTCCACGAAGCGGAACTGCTCGCTGCCGGCGACAGGGAGAAAAGCAATGCCATGACCATCGGGTGGGGCGGCATCGGCACGCTTTGGGGACGCACGGCTCTGACTGTCTATGTGGCAGAGAAACGCTACACCAAAGAGTTCATGGATGAAGCCGAATACTTCACCGTGATGGCTTTTGATGTAGAACAGAGCAATATCCTGAACTACATGGGCACCAAGAGCGGACGTGATGGCGACAAGGCGCAAGCACTTGGGCTTCATACCGCCTATACCGCCAATGGAACGCCCTACTACACGGAAGCCTCGATGGTGATAGAGTGTAAGATAATGTATGCGGCCCCGTTCGACCCTCAGTATTTCAAGAGCGATGCGCCCAAGAGGATGTATGCCAATTTCCCCGCGGGCGTACATACGATGTATATCGGCGAGGTGGTGAATGCTTGGAGGAAATGACTATGAATACAAAAGACATATATCTTGCAGGAGGCTGCTTCTGGGGTACAGAACACTACTTCAAGCAGGTAGAGGGCGTGGTGGAGACGGAAGTGGGCTTTGCCAACGGCCATACGGAGAATCCCACTTACGAAGAAGTATATACCGACGAGACCGGCTATGCTGAAACCGTCCATGTGAAGTACAACCCTGAGGTGGTAAGCCTGCGGTTCTTGCTTCAGCTGTATTTCAAGGCCATCGACCCCGTCAGCCTGAACAAACAAGGCCACGACGAGGGCACGCGCTATCGTACTGGCATCTACTACACCGAAAGTGCTGACCTACCGGTGGTGAACGAGGTGTTCGACGAAGTGCAACGCCACTACGACCAGCCGCTGGTTGTGGAGCGCCAGCCCTTGGAGCGCTTCTTTGCCGCCGACGAGTATCACCAGGACTATCTCGAGAAGAATCCCACGGGCTACTGCCATCTGCCTCTGTCGCTCTTCCAGTTTGCCAAGGCGGCGAAAGAGAAGAAGTGACACTTTATTGCCACGTTGTTTTTTTTGATAACGGATTATTCCTTATAGGATGCTCATTGCCTGATGAAAATGAATGATCAATATATGTTTTATTTATAGAACCGAGGCTGTTTTGCGCAAAACGTGAAATTCTGCGCATATAATTCGGTGGACTTGTGGCCGTTTTGGCGGGTTTTCGGAAGAAAATACGTAATTTTGCGCATCATAAAGAGAAAATCCATGACGACACCCCATTTACTCATAGTGGCCATTATCGTTGCTTTCGTGATAGCTTTCGTCATCACGATGTTCGTGCTGAATGCTAGTGCGAAGAAGATTATCGACACGAACACAAAGTTGGTGGAAAACCAGAATATGCTGGTGGAACAAAACAAGTGGCAAGGCCAAGAGATAGAGAAGCGGATGGAAGAACTGGAGCTGCAGAGCAGCAAGCTTGAGCTGCAGAAGAGCGAGCTGGATGAACAGAAAGGAATGATAGAGAAGCTGCAGAAACAACAGGAAGAGCTGGCCGAACAGTTGAAGCATGCCATTCCCGATGAAGTGATGCAGCTGAAACGGCAGATCCAGGGGCATCAAGAACACATTGAGCAAACTGCTGACATGACCGACGCGCAACTCATGGCATGGGTGGACTTGCAGATGGACGAGACGAAGCTTTATACTGACACCAACTTGACACTGAAGACGATGGCGAGCGCGCTTGGACTGACGCAGAAACGGCTTGCCGGGCTGTTCAAGGATCATCCTAAGTACAATAGTCTGGGTGAGTATATCAATGAGAAACGGTTCCTCTATGCTTGTCAGTTGCTGCGCGAGGAACCCAACTGGACCATCGAGGCTGTGGGGGCAGAGGCAGGCTTTGGCGGGCGTCGCACCTTCCAGACCGAGGTGAAGCGGCGGCTCGGCATCACTCCTTCGCAGTATCGTCAGTCACAATCTTTGCAGAAAAAAGTCTAATCCCTCTTTATTTGACGAGGACTCTCCGTAGCACCCAGCCATAAACAGCAATGACGGCGATGGTGGAAATCTCCATCGGCAGGTCGGCCAGTCCTGAGGCTGGACCGATAAGCAGGAATGAGACAACGGGGATGATGCTGGAGATGAGGATGTATAGCGCCATCCAAATGCCCACCTGGCGCAACCGCCCACGATAATTATAGGCGATGGCACTGCCGAAAGGCAGATAGACCAGCATCAGCGACACGGCGATGGGCAACCCCACGCTTTCCATCAGGACAGGGAAAAGCAGTGGTATGAATCCTGCAATATTCAGGGCGATGATAATCCACCAACCAAGAGTCATGGGTCTGTAGAGGGGCTTCATTCCTCGCATCAGTCCCACGTACATCACCAGCGCGCCAAAGGTCTGGATGATGGCCGATGCCAATGGGGCATGGTCTTCCATCCAATGCATGAGCGGTGTCCAGTTGATGACTGCTTGTAGGAGGAAGCAGAGAAAGGCTACCTCTATCAGCCAGCGGGGCAATCCGCTGGCAATATAATTAATATGGTATTTGCTCTCGATGCTTTCTGCTTTTTCGATGACGGTTTTGTTAAGCTCTTTTGTTTCCATGCCTGCAAAGGTACTCTTTTTTTTCGGAATACTTTTAAGGCGGCCCTGTGAAAATGTGTCATTCAAAGTAAAATCTTATTTTTTTGCGCAGAATGCGGTTTTCTGCGCAACAAGTCAGTCTGTTTTTCAGGCATGACACCTTATTTAATTAGGAATTTAGTAATTTTGCAGGATAATTGAAAAAACTACAATAAGTAGTATCATCCTTTTACTTTGGCAAGATAACATTAACAACACTTATAAAATTTATGAGAATTAAAATTCAGATGACACTCGCGTTGTGGCTGACGATAGCGGCCACGGGCGCATGGGCCAACGAATTGAATGTTCGTCAGAGCACCGAATCTGCTGACAGCATCGCCACCGAGGTGGAGCTGCGCGACGGATCGGTGATCAAGGCCAAGCGGTTGCCGAAACGAGCACCAACAAATGATTATGTGTACAAATACAAGGGCGTGAAGTACACCTACATCACGGAGCACAACTACACCCGCTACTTCAACACCGCGGTCCACAAGCCGGGCGACTACGGCTGGAGTCTCGATGCCAACGGCTGGTATGTGAGTGCACCGAATACCTACGTCACAGCCGCCAGCATCGATGCCGACGACTTCCCGTCGAGCGGCGAGGTCTATATCCTCAACGACCTCGTGGGCTTCTTCAAGGGCCATACCCATCTGGGCTGCATCGCCGACAACGCCTTCTGGGGCATGCCAGGCGTCAAGCGCATCTATTTCCAGGATTGCGCGGCTGCGAGCTACTCCGCCAACAGTTTCTTCGATTTCTTCATTGGCGACAAGGCGTTTGCCAACTGCGAGAACCTGGAGGAGGTGAACCTGATGCAGTGGACCACCAGCGGCACTAACCACTGGCAGGCACTGCCGCCGACGGCGGTGAAGCGCATTTGGGGCTCGATGCTCGACGACTCGCCCAAGGCTTGGATTCGCGTGGGTACGAGCGTCTATCAGCAGTACCTTGGCAGTCAGACGTGGGTGCAGGTGCGCAACCGCATCACCACCTTCGAGCACTCGTCAGACGACATCACGGTGGACGGCACCGTCTATAGCTTCCTGAAGAATGATGCGGGCAATGCCCTGAGCAATGCCGATGATGAGCACGAGGAGATCATGAAGATGCTGCGCCTGTGGAATGCGGACTACCATGAGTTCAACGCCGCCTCGTTGCTCTCGGACAAGAGCCGCACGATGGACAACGCCAACCTGTGGTACACCACCGTGACGGGCGCCGATGCCGATTACCTGAAGAGCCACGACGGCGTACTGCGCATCTACAACGACCCAGGCTCGTACTATAACTATAAGACTATTGCCATCCGCAGAGGAGCTTTTGCGGGCTGTGACGACCTGAAGGCCGTGGAGTTCTGGCAGACCAACGGGCGCTCTGAGAATTCGTACAGCGACCCAAAGATGGTGATTGAGAACGGTGCCTTCAAGAACTGCAAGAACCTGAAAGAGATACGCCTGTTCTACAAGGTGGAGGACGGCGACGACCGCTGGCAGGTGTTAGGTCCGAAGGATGTCATCCCGGCAGGAAACATATTCGGACTCCCCACCCCCGAAGAGTTGATTGCTATGAGTGAGGAGGAGCAGGATGCTGCCTGGACAATGAATGAGGATTTCCGCATTCTCGTGTCTCCCGACCTCTACCCTGAATTTATTGCCGATCCCAACTGGGCAACGTATGCCGGCTACATTAAAGCTGCCGACTATATTCCGTCGGCCAAGGCTGACGTCGTCAAGGACCTACTGACTTACGGCTATGTAGCCAGTGAGGCGGGCACCCTCTCAACCGACCAGGTAGTGACGCAAGACTTCTCCCTCTGGAGCATACCTGTCATCATTGCCGAGGTGGCCATGATTGCCTATTCAGTCTATCATATCTACCAAGCGGTAAATACCGCTATCCTTGCTGCAAAAGAGGCGGCCACCAAGAATGTCGCTTTGACTACTTTGAAGACTCTTGGAGCACAGCTGGCTGATCATATAGATGATGTAACCGTTGATGACCTTGCTGGCCTTGCTGGAAAGAATCTCGCTGACTTCGGATTTAGTACTGAAGTAATTGATTTTTGTAGTAGTTATGGGATTTGCAATGCTGAAGGCTTGGTGACATTAACAGCAGAACAGTTGCTTCATGAGATCCAAAATGATGTTTCAATGAAACTTGTTCTTAATACATTGGGTCGTACTACTCAACGACTCGTTGCCGCTGGCGGGGAAGCGTCGTCAATTGCTGCATTGGCTCAAGGGATAGCTAATACATCATTTTCTTCCAGCGCGAAGAGCGTTCTCACTACAACTTCCCTCACCAGTGGTGTGCTGGGGGGTGGCATGGTGACTGCATCGGTGCTGAAAAATGCAGCCAACATCTATTCAATGAAGATAGGTATGCAGAACAACATCATCGCCAACATGCACGCGGTGAGCACGCATGCCATGAACATGGTCATCATGACGCCGGACAAGAACCTCATCTACCACACTTACATCAAGAGTGCGCCTGATGATATCAAGGATGCCGTCATCTACACCGGTGTATCGAAGGTTACCCGCACCACGACGTGGCTGCCCACGGTGTTCCAGAACAAAAAGCAGCTGCGCAGGGTGCGTTTCCACGACAACAGTGCCCGCACCAGCCACAACATGTCGGCCAACCTCATCTATATCCCCGACTCCGCTTTCGTGGGATGCGACGTTTTGGAGACCCTCGACCTGCGCATGCTGACCGACAAAAACGGCAGTCGCGCTATGGGCCCCGAGAACTTCGTGCTCTGTGGTAGTGACATTTTTGCTGGCCTCGACTCGCTGAATTTCAAGATTATCATTCCCAATGAACGCCGAGAAGATTTCGAAAACGACTTGTCGTGGGGACAATACAAGCGTTTCTTCCAATATGAAGACGTGGAAGAGAATACCAATTTCACCGAGTTTGGCGTGAACTATGCCTTCACCTATCGGAACAGCAACCAGTACGTCGATAAACTCAGCGGACACACCATCGAGCACCTGCACGCCATAGGACCCGACGACAACTATATCAAGGAGAACAACGGTGCGCTGGGCTTCTTCAACGACATCGGCTCATACAATAACTACAAGCTCGACTATGCCCGCAAGAATGCCTTCCGCAAGAACCAGAATGTGAAGAGCGTTTCGTTCTGGGACGTGGCCGGCTGGCTATGGACGGGCGACGCCTACACCGACCTGCAGATGGCGCTGCAAGACTCATGCTTCGCCGAGTGTCCCAACCTCGAGTATGTCGATATGCTCTACCTGCGCACCGACGGCTCGAACATCGCCCAGCCGCTCACACCCGCCATGTTGCAATTGGGCAATGGCGTGTTCGACCAGTCGCCCAAGGTACGTTTCAAGATGACCGACCGTCAGACGGAGTGGTTCGCCGCCGACTCTGGATGGGCGAAGTATCAGGACCGCTTCCTGCCCTGTCTCTTCCTGCCCGCCGACCCCGTGGTGGTGAGCAAGCTGAGCGACCTGAAGTACCGCACCGACGTGGCCCGTGCTTGGTACGACAACAACGCCTCGAAGTGGGGCGACTGGCTCGACATCACCAGGGCTGCATCGGGCAGCATCCTCAACGGCAAGTTCTCGGACAACAGCGACCTACGCTCGTTCCCCGACTTCAAGCGTTTCGAGCTGATAGGGCTTGACTATGTGGGCGGATCGTGGTTCCGGAACTGCTCGAACCTCAGCGCCATTGAACTGCCCTCGACCATCAAGCACATCGGCGGCTGGGCCTTCTACGGCTGCTCCAACCTGAAGGAGATCACCATCCCCGCTGCCGTAGAGACCATCGATGCCTGCGCCTTCCAGTACAGCGGCCTGAAGACCGTGCGCTGCGAGGGCACCACGCCCGCCAAGTTGGACTACAGCGTGTTCGACCTCACCAGCTACGACGGATTCACCATCCACGTACCCGCCGAGGCTGTCGATGCCTACAAGCAGGCCTGGCCCAGCTATGCCCAATACATCAAGGCGGAAAGCGAGGAGCCAGCCCTCATCACCGAGGTTACTCTCGACCAAGCCGGGCAGCTGGCTGAGAAGTTGGGACTGACTGCCATCATGGACGGCAGCGCCGTGCGTTATCTCGGTGGAGCCTACTGGAAATTCAAGAAGCTGAAGGTGAACGGTCCGATGAATGGCATCGACGTGGGTGTGCTCCGCATCATGATGGGTGCCGACGCCTGGGACAGCGATCCGACGGACGGACAGCTGGCCTACGTGGACCTCTCGGGTGCCAACCTCGTGAAGGACACAGAGCACTCCTATAATAAATTTGGTGTGGATGAATACTTGGAGAAGGCCGACTGGGTGGGCGAATACATGTTCCACAACTGCACGGCCCTCGAAACACTCATCCTGCCTAACTCCGTCACCGAGATAGGTGAGAACACCTTCCAGGGAGCCAAGAACCTGAAGCGCATCGCTGTGGGCAAGGGCCTGAAGCGCTATACCCGCGACTTGCTGCAGTACATCACCAGCGGCATCGATGAACTGGTGTTCCTCACCGACCAGTTTGCCACCAGCGAGAGCGACGACCCGTGGGAAGCCCCCATAGCACAAGTCTATACCAAGAAATCGCAGTTGGGCGACTACATAAGCGACCCGGCTCTGACCAACCGCGTACGGAGCATCGCAGCACCGTTTGCCGATGACGAGGCGATGGATGCATTGGCAGCAAAGAATCATTACTTCCCCTCGGAGTATCTAAAGATGAACGACATCGACGGCGTGTTTACCGGCAACACACGGCTCACGACGCTCGACGAGCTGCCAAACTTTACCGAACTACACATCCTGAACGCCCGGGAGTTCATGGGTTGCAGCAGTTTGAAGCGCATTACCCTGCCCGATTCGCTCACTGTGATAGGCAGAGAGGTGTTTGAGGGATGCCAGCAGTTGGAAACCATCAGCATCGCTGCCGACAGCGTGCCAGCACTGGCCACCGACGCCTTCCGCGACCTGCCCTCCGACTTCCAGATCATCGTGCCGAAGACGCATGTGAAGCGTTACCGCGAGCACTGGGAGCAGTATGTCGACCACATTGTGGGCGAGGACGAGGAGTTCCGCAATGGCATCATCGAGATTACGCTGACCGAGCCAAATACGCTGGCAGAGAAACTGGGTCTGACGACGACGTCAAAAGTGTTCCAAGGGGGCACATCTAATGACCTCATCGACGGGAAATTCAAATATGTAGCATCTGTCACCGGCGACTACTCAAATATCAGAGCCCTGAAGGTCAATGGCCCCATCTCGGGTGCCGACTTCACCGTCATGCGCTATCTGGCCGGCTATGATGTCATGGCTGACCTGAATGATCACGTGCAATTCAGCGGCACGCGCAACTATTTTGGCCGGTTGGAATACATTGACCTCTACGATGCCAATATCGTGCCTACCGACTTCATGACAGATGGTCTCTCGTGGATGGCTTATCCCAAATGTCTGTTTGAAAACGATTATGATATCCTGCCCGGTGACGCCTTTGCTGAGTGCTATTCATTGAAGACGCTCATACTGCCGCGTACCTGTAAGGTTGTGAGAACACGCGCCTTCCTGCAGTGCGAATACCTGGAGACGTTGGTCATCGGCGACGAGTGCGAGGAATTCAACTGGAATTCCCTTGACGACTGCGCCTCGATGACGCGCATGTACATCCTCTCGAAGAAGAAGATGGAGATGGATCAGGATGTCTGGTTAGTACGTGCTTTTTTCAACAACTACAACCCGACGTTCGACGCATTCTATGTGCGTCCCTCGCTCTACAATGAATATATAGCTGACAATGCCTACACTGGCTCTCAACAGCGCACGAACATGATCAGCTCGGGCATCTTCAAGGACGACGAGTCGTTTGCTGCCTTTGCCGCTCATGCCGCTGCCACTGAGGACGACCTGCGGCAGATTGGAGACGTCAGCGGTTGGTTCCGCAACCATACTGGTGTCATCGACTTCGATGCCCTGCAATATACCAGCATCGATTCGTTGCGCACCGCCGATGTGGCTCCGCTCACTCAACTGCGCAACGTCACCCTGCCCGCCTCCATCAAGGGCGTGGGCAAGGATGCCTTCAAGAATGCTGCCGGTCTGCGCTATGTGGACATGAGCCAGTGCGCCGATTATGCCCCGACGCTCGCCGCCGAGGGTGGTGTGCGCTCGCTCGGCATCGGCGAGAACACGCTGGCGTATGTGCCTGCGCAGTATGGCGAGAGTGCTGATGTGAACGTGGCAGTCAGCGACGGAAGCGGCTTCAAGGCAAAGACCTTCCGCTTAGTGGACGGACTGGACTACTGCGTGCCCTTCGCCGTGACAGCCGACAATGTGGAGAACACCCGCACGCTGACGAAGAGCACTGCGCCCTATACCGTCTGTCTGCCTTACGCTCTCGACATCCCTAACGGTGCGAAAGTCTACCGTCTCTCTGGACGTGGATCAAACGAACTCATCTTTGCCCAGCACACAGGTCGCATGGAGGCCATGCAGCCTTATCTGGTATGGACGGAGAACAGCGAAGCCCTGCTCTCTACCATGAGTGTGACGCTCCCCGCCAGCAAGGGTGGCACCGTAGGCGGTCAGCAGCAGGTGCCTGGCTACACCCTGCGCGGCACGCTGAACAACATTGACAACCAGGAGGCTGTGGAGCTGGGTGCCTACGTAATGAACGACGACGCGAAGTGGCATCCCGTGCTCTCTGACACGGATGTCCACAAGGCCGTCACCATCCCCGCCTTCCGCTGCTACCTGCTGCAGAGCCGTTACAACAGCCGCGCCGCCATCGGCATGACCTTGGAGGATGTCACGGGTGTTGAGCAGCTTCGTACCATCGACGCCGACGGCACAGAGCGCGTCTACGACCTCAGCGGACGTCGCATCGACGGCAGCGCCAAGGGCATTGTGATAAAGAACGGACGTAAAATCATCAATAAGTAAACGACAATGAAGAACCTGAAGATAATGAGTATGCTGCTTGGGGGCCTGCTGGCCCTCGGCAGCTTCACTGCTTGCGGCAGCGACGACAACGACGAGCCGACACCCGTGGAAGTTCCGAAAGCAGCGAGTGCCACGGTAAAGTATGTGGTGAACCTGAGCCAGGACTTGCTCAAAGCATCCACCGTCACTATATATTTTATAGGTAGTGACGGTCAGCAGGCGCAGGAGACAGCCATCACACCCACCTGGACGAAGACGGTCACCTTTGCTACGCTGCCAGCCAAGGCCGGCTTCAGCGTGCAGCCTCAATTGAAGGGTGCGCCCTCACAGGAAGCGTACACCATCGAGGCCGACGGGAAGATGACCGTCACCGTGCTCGACGAGAAGGGTGGCACCTTCGGCAGTCCTTATGAGAGCGGCAAACTGGAGGTGAAGGGTCAGCTCGGTCCCGACTACCTGGGTCAGTTCCTGACGCGTATCAGCACCCGCCTGCTTGAGGCGAAGGCCATCAGTGCCGACGGCAACATCACCGACACCGCCATTACATGGGGTGGCAATGCCGACAACGATGACCCCAACCGCGACACTGAGGTCGCCACCGATGGTGCCACGGGCACGACAAGAGCCTCGATTTAGTCTCACAGAAAGAGAATGATAACATAAAAAAAATGAAAAAGAACTTGACAAGGCAATGGCTGGCGGCACTGATGGTGGCCGCTGGCCTCCTGACTGCACTGCCGATAGAGGCGCAGAAAGAAACGAAGGACATCTCTGATTGGTCCGAGAACACCTCGTTCGGAAAGAACGGTGCCAACGCGACCGCCGACGGCTACAGCCTGTGGGACGGAGAGTCGTTCCAGAACTACAGTTTCAACAGCAACGGCGACATCGAAATCCGCAATGCCGCACAGCTGGCACGCTATGCCTGGGATATGTACCAGGCAAGCAGCAGCATCCGGAACGACCGCAAGCAGAGGAACGTTCACCTGCTGTGCGACATAGACCTGGGCGGCTACTATTTCTCCATCACGCGCGATGACTATGGCATGGAGCGTGCCACCTTCGACGGCCACGGCAACACCATCCGCAACGGCTATGCTGTGGAGTGCGGAAAATATCATGCCCTATTCTCTTATCTCGCAGGCAGCAAAATCAGGGACCTGGTGGTGAAGGACTACCATGTGAAGAACTCTGGGGCGAAGTATGCTGGAATTTTATGCGCCTGCGCCGAAACATATGAGAAATATACCTATAGTCTAGATATTTCCGATTTTAGAACTAACCGTGCTGGCAATATCATCGAGGGCATTCGAATAATAGACTGCACGCTAAACGGTAAAGCCACCTACGCTGGAGGTATAGTCGGAGGAGCCATTGGCCCGAGCAGTATTAGATACGATGAGAATGGCGGTGATGAATACGATGAGAATGGCAATCTTCAAATGAATAAACGATATTATACTCCTGACAAGTGGAAAGTGCAACTTTGCGACAATCTGGTTATAAATTGCACAGTATCCACGACCGACAACGTGGCTGGCGGTCTTGTCGGCTATTCACAGGTTCTTGCCCTATACAGAAACCGTGTCATCAACACCTCCATTTATGGTGAGGATGATTATGCTGGCGGACTGGTTGGCGAAAGTAATGAATTGCTTAATGCCGTTGACAACCTTGTCTTGAACTGCAATGTCAGCGGAAATGACTGGGCAGGAGGTGCTTTTGGTGGATTAGGAACTGACTATAGTCTTTGGAATGATTCGGAATATTCGATAAGCAAAATAATTGCCAATATCGCCCACGCCACGGTAGATGGAGACACCGAAGATAAGGCGGCATTCTTTGTTAAAGACAACAGCTATGAGGTGTATGCTTTACGCAACTACTACAACAAGGATTATTCCGGTTCGCTACCTGCTTTTAAAGAAATGCAGAGGAATTATTGGCAGGAATGGCCCGAAGGCAAGACTACCGCGGAAATGCTTGGCATGTCAGTTCCCTACCTCGGCTCTGATCCTTCAGCATTCAAGACCAAGACAAACCTCTGGCCGCATTTGCAGACTAACTTCACCAGCGACAAGGTCATCACCACAGCCGCCGAACTCGTGGCTCTGGCCGAAGAGGTGAACAGCGGTCGGCAGGACTATGAGGGCCGCGTAGTGCGACTGGGTGCCGACATCGACATGACGGACGTCAGCATGACACCTATCGGCACGGCCGAGCATCCTTTCATGGGTGAGTTCAACGGACTGGGCCGCACCATCAGCAACCTGACCATCAACGCCCAGCAGGACAACGTGGGTCTGTTCGGCTGTCTGATGAACGCCTACCTCCACAACGTGCGCATCGACGGTGCCACCGTTACGGGTCAGAACCACGTAGGCGCGCTCTTCGGCACCACCATCTTCAGCCCCTGCTATATCAAAGACGTGATGGTTGAGAACAGCTCCGTCAACGGCTTGGGCAGCGTGGGCGGCATCGGCGGACGCGTCGCCGACAGCAAGAATATAGCCTACGCCACCTTCGAGAGCTGCTACTTCAAAGGCTCCGTCACCACAGCCTACGCCAACGCTAACGACGCAGCATGGGCAGGTGGCATTTGCGGCAACGTGCTGCGCGGTAAGATCAGCGACTGCGGATGCATCGCCACCATCACCCGCTCCACCCCAGGCGAACTGAAGGCTGGACTCATCGGCGGCACCAACGGCACCCTGGAAGTCAACCGCTGCTATGCCACCGATCTGAATAACACAAAACTTCCTTTGGTCGCCGGCCGTGGCAGCGGCGCCAACGTGACGGAGACCGGCTGCCCCGAAACCATCGCCAATCAGGACGGTATGAAGTCGGACCTGGGCGACAACTGGTTCTACTTCACAAAGATGACTCAGCTGCCTATTCCTGCCAGCTTGGGCAAATACACCACTGATGATCCCACGGTGATAGTGGGCGACTTGGTGTTCTATCCCAACAACACCAATGAAGCAAGTTCCTACTATGTGAAAGAATACATCGGCACCGGCGGCGACGTAACCATCCCCGCCACTGTCAACGGCAAGCCGGTGACGAAGATTAACACAGAAGTGTTCTGTGAGCGCAGCGACGTCACCAGCGTCACGCTGCAAGAGGGCCTACAATACATCGGTAACAAGGCCTTCTACGGAACGGGCATCACCTCCCTCTCGCTGCCAGGCAGCATTACAGGATTGGGTGACGAGGCTTTCGCATCCTGCCCGTCACTCACCAGCATCAGCATCGGCAGCGGAAGCCTAACAGTGGGTTCTTCACCTTTCAGCAAATGTCCCAATCTGGCCAGCATCACCGTCGCTTCCGGCAATACCTCGCTGAAAGCAGTCGGTGACGTGCTCCTCTCCTATAGCGGCACCGAGCTCCATGTCTGCGCCCCGAAGGGTGCAACCACAGGCAACTACTCCGTGCCTTCAGGTGTGAAATTTGTCAATGACAACGCCTTTGCCTACTGCACCCAACTGACGGGCATCACCTTCCCCTCCAGTATGGTAAGTTCCGACAACGACCTGTTCGTCGGCTGTGAGAACCTGCGCTATGTTGATTTCAGCCAGTGCAATGAATGGGAGCAGGGAGGCTTGTTAAGTTCTGCCGGCGTGACAGTGAAACGTAATCCGACTGCTGTTGAACGTCTGAATATTTTTAAATCCTTCCCCTTTGCTGGTCTGTCCGAGCAAACCATTATCTATCTGCCTGGCGACAAGAGCCATGAAGCTGGCGGCGAGAAGAACGTGGTCATCGGCAACGTGGGCACAGAGCTCGTGCTGACCGACGGTTGGGACTTCGACCCGAAGGTGGCCTTCTCGTTCCCCAGCAGCAGCTACGACCGGAGCTTTACAGCCAAGTCGGTAGTTACCGCTGAGCCAAAGGTAGATGAGAGCGGCAACCCCGTGTATGAACTGGACGAACACGGCGAACCCGTGCTGGAATTTGTGTACGACGAGAACGGTAACCACCTCTATGAAGAGGACGGTGTGACCTACAAGACACAGCCTGTACAGGCCTATACCATCACCGAGAGCTACGAAGAGAAAGGCTACACCGTATGCCTGCCCTTCGCCTGGACGCTCACCCTCGAAGAGAACAGCGAGGCCAAGGTCTATGCCCCGTCGGAGATTGAGGATATCGAAGGTGTGACCACTGCCATCTTCAGCGAAGTGGAAGGCGAACAGATGGAGGCCTATACACCTTATTATATAATAGTGAGCAGCGGCGGAGCCACCGTCACCGGTCAGGGCGGCAGCGTGACGCAGCATCAGACAGCAGCCACCACCGCCATCGACGGCGCCTCCTACCTGTTCAAGGGCAGCACCGCCACCATCCCCAACACCACGCTCTACGATACCAACATGCCCGCCTACATCCTGCAGAGCGACGGCATCTGGTACAAGGTGCCGGAGAACCAGCCGCGTGCCTACGTCGGTCCCTTCCGCGCCTACTTCCAGGCCACTACGCCCAACGGTGCCCGCAGCCTTGCCATGATATTCGGCGGCAGCTACAACCCCGACGAAGGTAGTGGGACAACGGCCATCGAGCCCGTCGTCCGCACTATCGACGCCGATGGCACCCAGCGTGTCTTCGACCTCCAAGGCCGCCTGTTGTCAAGCAACCCCGAGAAAGGTATCTACATACAAAACGGGAAAAAATATATTAACAAATAGTATGATACTTAGAAAATTCAACACCCTGCTCCTGCTTCTGGCGATGATGACGCTGCCGGTAGCAGCACAGCGTGAACCGTATGACATCGACGAATGGACCCTGAACGCCTCGTTCGGGCAGAACGGCGCCAACATCACCATCGACGGCTACAGCCAGTGGGACGGACAGTCGAGGCAGAGCTACACCGTCAACAGCGCCGGCGAATTCGAAATCCGCAACGCTGCGCAGCTGGCCCAGTATGCTTGGGAAATGCACGAAAAAGATTCCGATAAGAAATTCCGTAGTACGAACGTACACCTGCTGTGCGACATAGACCTTGGCGGCTATTATTTCTCCATCACGCGTAGTAATATCTATGGTATTCAGGCTACGTTCGACGGCCATGGCCACACCATCCGCAACGGCTATGCCTTGAAATCATCGTATACCCAAGGCTATTACCAAGGCCTTTTTAAGGCTCTTAAAGGCGGCTATATCAAAGACCTGGTCGTGCGTAACTATCATGTCATAGGCGATGGTGCTGGCATTCTTGGTGATAATACATACGCCGGCATCATCTGTGGGAAAGCTTCCCCGGATTGGTACACAGATGAGAACACAAATACGCGTGTTTATAAAGGCTGTAAATTTGAAGGCATACGCGTCATCGACTGTAGGATCACTGGCGAAGCAACCTGCGTTGGTGGCATCATAGGATTTGCAACTGAAGATCCCGATGTTCACGAAAAATACTATAAAAATGGTAATGCTATCAGTGTTGATAACGAGGTAAGAGTACAATGCATTGATTGTCTGGTAATGAATTGCAGTATCTCCACAACTGATGATATAGCAGGCGGCATTATCGGCAAGGCAACGGTTGCAAACATTGAAAGGAACCGTGTCATCAACACCACCGTCCGTGGTGAGGATGAGTATGCCGGTGCATTGCTTGGGGTTGATAAGTCAGTGGGATTTAGTAATGACTCTTATTCCAACCAGGCTCAGATTGATTGCAATGATAATCTTGTCTTGAACTGCTCCGTCAGCGGTGATGATATAGTTGGCGGTGCCATCGGAACCTTGGGTACGGATTATTCTTCGTCTGGGTATAAGTTTTATACGATAAAGAACAATATGATTCATGCCACTGTTGACGGCAACACCGACAACAAGGCTGCTGTCGTTTACGGCATCTCTACCAATAAAGAGTTTCCCGTGTCAAACAACTACTACGACACCGAATTCTGTACACTTGCTCCCGTAAAAACATCAGAGGGTACAGCTGCAGGCAAAACAATAGCTGAAGGCAAGACCGTCACGGACATGCTCTCTGTCGATATGGGGTCGGTCTCCAGGTTCAAGAAGATGGAGAATCTATGGCCGCAGCTTCAGTCGAACTACGCCAGCGACAAGGTCATCACCACCGCCGCAGAACTCGTGGCGCTGGCCGAAGAGGTCAACAATGGTATTTGCACCTACGAGGGCCGCGTGGTGCGACTGGGTGCCGACATCGACATGACGGGCATCCTCATGCCTACCATCGGCATAACCGACCATCCCTTCATGGGCGAGTTCAATGGCCAGAGCCACACCATCAGCAACCTGAGCATCACTTCTGCGAATGACAACGTGGGCCTCTTCGGTGCTCTTATGAACGCCTACGTCCACAACGTCCGTATCGACGGTGCCACCATCATCGGAGAGAACCACGTGGGCGTGCTCTTCGGCACCACCGTCTTCAGCCCCTGCTACATCAGCGACGTGCTGGTGGAGAACAGCTCCGTCACAGGCTTGGGCAGCGTGGGCGGCATCGGCGGACGCGTGGCCGACGACAAGAATATTGCCTACGCCACCATCGAGCGCTGCTACTTCAAAGGCTCCGTCACCACTGCTTACGCCAACGCTAACGACGCGGCATGGGCAGGCGGCATTTGCGGCAACGTGCTGCGCGGCGCCATCACCGACTGCGGCTGCGTGGCCACCATCACCCGCTCCACGCAGGGTGCGCTGAAGGCAGGACTCATTGGTGGCACCAATGGCACAATGACCGTCACCCGCTGCTATGCCACCGATCAGAACAACACAAGGCTTCCCTTGGTTGCCGGCCGTGGCAGCGTTGCCAGCGTGACAGAGATCAACTGCCCCGCAACCATCGCCAATAGGGAAGGTATGAAGACCGACCTGGGCGACAACTGGTTCTATTTCACTGTAAAGAACGATCTGCCCATCCCTGCCAGCTTGGGTAAATACACCACTGATGATCCCACGGTGATAGTGGGTGACTTCGTATTCTATCCTAACGACGACGAGGCAACATCATACTATGTAAAAGAGTATATTGGCGCGGGCGGCAATGTAACCATACCCACTACCGTCATTATCAAGGACGACACCAAGCCCGTGACGAAGATTTACACCGAAGTGTTCTGTCAGCGCAGCGACGTCACCAGCGTCACACTGCCAGAGGGTCTGCAATACATCGGCAACAAGGCTTTCTACGGGACAGGTATCACCACTCTCTCGCTGCCAAACAGCATCACAGGACTGGGCGACATGGCTCTCGCTTCGTGTCCCGCGCTCGCCAGCATCAACATTGGTACTGGAGTCTCAGAAGTGAGTAGTAATGCTTTCATCAACTGCCCCAATCTGGCCACCATCACCGTAGCGGCCGGCAACACGGCGCTGAAGGCTGAAGATGGTGTGCTCTTCTCGAAAAGCGGCACCTCTCTCTATGTCTGTGCCGCGAAGGGTGCAAAAAGCGGCGACTACACCGTGCCTTCAGGCGTGAGTTATGTCTATGACAATGCTTTCGCCTACTGCACCCAGCTGACGGGCATCACCTTCCCCTCCACTATGGTCAGTTCCTCCAACGACATGTTCATTGGCTGCGACAACCTGCGCTACGTCGATTTCAGCCAGTGCAATGACTGGGAGCAGGGAGGCTGGTTCAGTTCCGCCGGCGTGACAGTGAGACGTAATCCGACTGCTGTTGAGCGTGTGATTTATACTAAGCTCCCCTTCGCTGGCCTGTCCGAACAGACCATCATCTACCTGCCTGCCGACAGAAGTCATAATGCCAACGGCGAGAAGAACGTGGTCATCGGCAACGTGGGCACAGAGCTCATGCTGACCGATGGTTGGGACTTCGACCCGAAGGTGGCATTTACCTTCCCCTCTTCCACGTACGACCGCAGCTTTACAGCCAAGTGGGTAGCCTCCGAGAGCTACGAAGAGAAAGGCTACACCATATGTCTGCCCTTCGCCTGGACGCTCACCCTCGAAGCAAACAGCGAGGCCAAGGTCTATGCCCCAACGGAGATTGCAGACATCGAAGGCGTGACCACCGTCACCTTCAGCGAGGTGCAAGGTGGACAGATGGCAGCCTATACACCTTATTATATAGTAGTGAGCAAAGGTGCAGCCACCGTCGCCGGTCAGGGCGGCAGCGTGGCACAGCACCAGACAGCAGGCACCACCGTCATCGGCGGCGCCTCCTACCAGTTCAAGGGCAGCACCGCCACCATCCCCAACAGCACGCTCTACGATGCACAGAAGCCCGCCTACATCCTGCAGAGCGACGGCGTCTGGTACAAGGTGCCGGAGAACCAGCCGCGTGCCTACGTTGGTCCCTTCCGTGCCTATTTCCAATGCATAGGCTCCAATAGCGCGAAATCACTTGCCATGTTGTTCGGTGACAGCTACAACCCTGGCGAGGGCAACGGCCCGACGGGCATCCAGCAGATTCTTACCGTTGACTCCAACGGAACAGAACGTTATTTCGACCTTGAAGGACGATTGCTGCTTGAGAAGCCTCAGAAAGGAATCTATATCTTGAATGGTAAAAAGTACATCAACAAATAGAATAAACATGAAACTAAAAAGAAGAAACATTTGGTTCATCACTGTACTGATGGCAGTCATTGGTGTAAACACAGCGTATGCCGACGATGAGACTGACATGCGCAACTGGAGCGAGAACACTGGCTTTGGACAGAACGGCGCCAATCTCACCGACGACGGCTACAGCCTGTGGGACGGACAGTCGTTCCAGAACTATGAACTGCGTACCGACGGTCTGCAGCAGGGCGTCCACATCCATAATGCCGCCCAGCTGGCACGCTATGTCTACGACATGTACAACGACAGCTACTGGAGCGACCTTCACACGCGCAATGTCTATCTGGAATGCAACATCGACCTTAACAACAAGTATTTCTCCATACTGCACGGCGACGACTACTATATCGAGAATGCCACCTTCTATGGGCAGGGCCACGTCATCCGCAACGGCCATGCCATACCCTTTGACAGCTACTGTGCACTGTTTTCCTACATCAAGGGAGGGGAAATCCGCGACCTGACACTCGTCAACTACAATCTGCCCAGCCCCAACTGCGAATACAGCAGCATCCTCTGCGCCTATGCAAAAGAGACAAGGAGTAGCGACGCCTATCACTATCCCACCATCCGCAACTGTCGTGTCATCAACTGCCAAACCGGCATCAATACTGAGGGTGCCTACGTGGGCGGCATAATAGGCTACGCTGAGCATATCTTCCTGTATGACAATGCCGTCGTCAACTGTAGGATTACGACCCTTGACGACATCGCAGGTGGTCTTGCGGGGTATATCCATAATACAGAAGAGGACTGCCAACCATTTTGGATTGAACGCAACCGCGTCGTCAACTCCACCGTGCATGCCGCAGATGACCATTCTGGTGGACTGATAGGCAAAATTGACGAAGAGTCGCCTGTCGTCATCTCTAACAACTATGTACAGAACTGCACCGTTACCTGCGGCGATGAGGACGGCGGTGACTACCTGGGCGGTCTCATTGGCTATTGCGACATGTACAGATTGGAAGCAAGCAGTAATTATGTACATGCCCAGGTGGAAGCAAAAAGGGAAGCCTGCCAAGCAGGACTTTTTGCGGGATATTTTGAGAATCATGATGGAGATTCTTATTATATACGTGGAGCGCTCAACTTTGTCGATACTGAGTATTGTAATATAGATTTTTACGGAGTAACCGAAGGCTATTATCAGCCCGGAGTACAAAATCAAACCACTGCACAACTGACGACGGTCAGGATGAACGACGAGTACATCTACAAACAAGGTGCGATGCCTCAAGTTAAGGATGGCTTCGCCTCCAACATCACCATCACTACCGCCACCCAACTGCAGCAGTTGGCCGCCGACGTCAACAGCGGTGCCAAGACCTACGAGGGATGCCTCGTGAAACTTGGAGCCGACATCGACCTCAGTAGCATAGCCAGCTTCACGCCCATCGGCACATCCACCTACCCCTTCATGGGCGAGTTCGACGGATGCGGCTTTATCATCTCGCATCTCACCATCAATCGTCCCAACGACAGCGATACCGGACTCTTCGGATACATTCACAATGCCTATATCCACGACGTCATTCTGGAGGCTCCGAATGTAACAGGCGGACCCTACTACACTGGCGCTCTCGTAGGCATGGCACAGTCCACCTGTTGTGTGTCTGACATTTGGGTACGTCCTTCCGACACCGCGACCCCCTACGTCGAGGGCTATGCCAGCACAGGCGGTATCGTGGGGCGCAGCGACAAACGCATCCTCATACAGAGCTGCTACTTCCATGGAACCGTGCTGACGCGCTACGACCAACAAGGCGATGCCTGGGCGGGGGCCCTCATTGCCAACATCAAGAGTGGAGATGTCAATTACTGCGGAGCACAGGCCTCCGTCACACGCCAAGACAATGGTGCTCTCAAGAAGGGACTGATTGGCGGTATGTCAACCCTGACAGGGGAAGATGGCGTGTTGATTATCCGCCGCTGCTATGCCGGCAACGGCGATGCCTCAGCTGGGCTGGGGCTGATAGGTAGCCGCACCAACCTGCTCTCGTGTTTCTACTGCTACGAAAGCAAGCCTTTAGGCGGTAACGGCATGGCTTTAACACTCGGCTCAGAACATTGGTACTATTATATGGAAGCAGACAAACTGCCCATCCCCATCACCCTCAGCAAGGGCTTACCGGGCTCTGATCTGGCCTACAGTAACTATTTCTATTTCCTGCCCAACGAAGACGCCCCCGATACTTACCACGTTATAAAGTACAAAGGCTACGGCGGATCTATCACCATACCCGCAACAGTGAACGGCAAGAAGGTCACCCGCATTGACAGCGATGTGTTACAGGGCAACCAGGACATCACCGAGGTTACTATCTCCGAGAACATCACTGGCATTGGCCACCGCTGCTTCGAGGGATGCCCGTCTCTAAAGAAACTGACTATCAATTCCGTTTCGCCTCTCCACATTGGCCACAGGGCCTTTGCGGGTTGCCCATCGTTGACAACAATCCAATTCTATTGCGGAGACTTCGACTACACCTATACCGACAACGAGGGTGTTACCGACGGTGGCTATGCGTTCAGTAATTGTACGCAACTGAAAACGTTGAATTTCGGGTCCACCGCACGCCCCCTCGACGGTTTCAAGGCTAAGTGCGCATTCTATGGTTGCATTAATATCAATGACATTGGCACAAGCCCTGATTCCCAAGCGTATCTCTATTTGAATGGCTCCTGGTGTCTTATGGGCAAAGACAACACGCTCCACATGAAAATAAAAAATCCCTATTCTGACAGTGAGAATGGCAGGTTCAACATTCCTAATGGAGTCACGCTGGCTCCTGGTGCCATCGACGACAACCCCTGGCTGGTTGAAGTCACTGCACCTGCCTCATTGACAACGCTCACCGCACCCACCTTCCAGAACTGCAACAATCTGAAGTTTATCGACCTCTCGGCATGCAGCAATCTGAACACGATAACCGTTGACCGCACGGCCGAAGGCAATCCCTTCTACGGCGTGAACGAGAAGACGATGATTTACTTGCCTTCATCGCACAGTGCCGCCCAAGGTCAGAAGAACGTGGTCATCGGCAACACAGCCACAGAGCTTGCACTCACCGACGGTTGGGACTTCGATCCGAAGGTGGACTTCACCTTCCCCTCTGCCACCTACAACCGTGTGCTCCACGCCGACAAGGGCTACACTGCATGTCTGCCCTTCCCCGCCACATTAGTGCAGGCGGGAGATATGAAAGCCAACTGGAAACTCTATGAACCATCGAAGATTCAGGATATTGAGGGTGTGACGACCGTCACCTTCACTGAGGTGGCTGACGGACAGATGCAGGCCTACACGCCTTATTACATAGTAGTGAGCGAAGGCGACGTCATCTTCACCTGCACAGGCAGTGGCATCGCCACCACAGGCGCCACCAGTGGACTAACCGACATCGTAGGTGCCTCCTACCAGTTCATGGGCACTACCGCTACCATCCCCAACAGCACGCTTTACGATACCAGCAAGCCCGCCTACATCTTGCAGAGCGACGGCATCTGGTATAAGGTGCCGCAGAACGAGTCGCGTGCCTTCGTCGGTCCCTTCCGTGCCTACTTCCAGGCCATGGGTTCAACCAACGCTCGCAGCCTTTTCTCGATGTTCGAAGGGGGTATAGGGTTCGACGATGGCAGCGATGTCAGCACATCTGTTGAACAGATTCGCACCATTGATTCCGACGGCGTCGAGCGTTACTTCGACCTCAATGGTCGTCTGTTGTCTGGTAAGCCCCAAAAGAGTATTCATATCTTGAATGGTAAAAAGTATATAAACAAGTAAAAATAAGAAAGGAACAATAGCTATGAAGAAATTTTATAAGAAGCCCATTACCCAAATTGTGATGCCAAAATTCAGCATTAATCTGCTGCAAACGAGTGGGCGGTTCTCCGACGAAGCCCCCCGTGATGGCTGGGATGAAGGTGGTGCCAACGCTCAACAAAACGATGACGCTTGGGACGACGAGGAATGAATCGAGTAGAAACGCAACAAAACAATGGCTTGCTGCACAGCCGCAGTGGACAGAAAAAGATTCGAAATAATAACACATAAAATTTAAAGCAATGAAAAAGAATGTAATCGTTTTTGTGCTGGGAATGATGATGACTCTTCCCGCAAGTGCCCAATGGACCAATTATGACACACAGAGCACCATTCGGAGCGTGTTTGGTCTGGCTAATGCCGCCTTGGAGTCGGCAGAACGGAAAAAAGAGATGGAAATTCTGGCACGTCAGAAAGTAGAGTTCGAGCAGAGCTTCCAGGACGCCATGACCGAGGCCAAGGCTGCCGAGAGTGCAGAAGACTGGGAGGAGGCCCTGGGGAAATATGAGGAGGCTGCCAAACTGAACTGCAAGTACAGCTACACAGACCAGCGCAACATTTCGCGGAAAATTACCAGCCTTTACGTTAAGGCAGGACGCGTGGATGACGGCCCCAGCATCCTCCACAACGCCGAGGTGACGCTTGCCGACTACTCCGCCTACCGCTATATGCGAGAGAATCCTGTCTTCGTGAACAAAAAGAATGCCAGTGGCGTAAAAATACTGCGTGTGGCATGCTCCAACAGCGAGACGCGTGTTGAGATGGAGATTGAGGCCTATTCAGCAAACATTCCTGTCTACATCAAGGGAACTGCTTACATCAAGGGCAACAAAGGTGGCAAACTGGGGCTGGTCAGCGTGCAAAACGTGACGATGGCGCCTGCGAAGACTTTCATCCCCTGGCCATACCAGAAGTTGCGCTTCGCCCTCATCTTCCCCGCACTGCCCGAAGATGCCAAGGAGTTTGAACTTATCGAGCCTTCCACCACCTGGCAGTTTAAGGATATCAAGTGTAAATAACCTTAACGTTAACGAAACCTTTAATTGTTCTGAGAAATGAATAAAAATCTTTTAGGGATTCTGGTCTTTATTCTGACCAGCAATCTCATGTGTGCAGGATGTAAGAGTGATGACGATATTGTGAAATCAGGCTACGACGGAAAAGACCTGAAGATACTTCAGGAATGGCAGGCTGGAAATACAGTGTCGTCAGCGGCAGTCGAGGCTTTTGGCGGCGTGGACAAATGCTTTGCCGCCGAGCCTATTCCCGACAACGTCTGGGAGCGGATGCAGGACAAGACCTACAAGGAGAATCCCTACATCGGTCGTGACGACTTACGCCACATCCGGGCTTTGCATTGGGACTACGACGAGCAGATACACGTGGGCGAAATGATCTGTAGCAAGCTGATTGCCGACCGTGTGTCGAAAATCCTGCGCCAGCTTTACGATGCGCATTACCCCATCCAGCTGATGGTGCTTCCCGACGAATTCAATGCCGACGACGAGCTGCAGATGCGTGCCAACAATTCGTCGTGTTTCTGCTTCCGTGCCATCGCTGGCACCACTAAGCTCTCGAAGCACGCCCGTGGCCTGGCCGTAGACATCAACACGCTCTACAACCCCTATTACAAAGACCGTGAAGATGGCACACGCTATGTGCAGCCTGCTACAGCCGTGGAATATTGCAACCGCACACTGACGTTCCCGTACAAGATTGACCACGACGACCTCTGTTTCAAGCTCTTTACCGAGGCTGGCTTTGAATGGGGCGGTGACTGGACTTCCTGCAAGGACTTTCAGCATTTTGAACTCATCGAATAAGCAAGTACAAAGCGATGCTTGCATCAGCTCTGTCGAGCGTGAGAAACGGGTAGAGCGAAGCTCAATTGATAGAAGAAAAAGAAATATATCAAAATGAAAATAATAGAATATCAAAAACCAATTGTTCGTGTGGTAAAGATCACAAGTCTCCCCTTGTTGTCAGGAACGACACAGACTATATCCTTCGATCCAAATCAGGGTACTTCGGAGGTGCTTGGTAATGGCTCTGACAGCGAGGAGTGGGAGGATGATGATGAACATGAATATGAATAGTCAAACCTTTACGACAACAACAAAACGAAGATGAAAACCAAGCGAATTTATTTTTTCTGCTATCTTCTCCTTGTGGTCTGCCTGCCTATGAGGAGTCAGAACTTCAAGCTCTATTTCTCTAACAATGTCTCCGACGTTGTCAACTTTGGTCAAATAGAGAGTGAACTTTCTGGGCTCACTTGGCGTGAAGTGAAGAACGGCGACATCGCCGGCAATCAGGTAGAGGTAGATGCGGTCATGCATATGTTTGCATCTCCTGAGAAGAAAGGGTTGACGCAACAGAAGCAATTCTGGACCATGCGCGACCATAGCCTGCTCTGCTTCCGCATCAATGACGGCAAGGGTACCAGCGGCAGCTATGAAGTTACGGTAGACGATGGCGTGGGCGGTCACCAGTCGGTGAGCGTCAGCCGCTATTTTTACGTCAATGTACCTCGTCAGGACAAACCAGTGAAGATCAAGGTATGGCCCACCAACCGTGAACAGGATTCCATCAGGTTCGAATACTACATCTACGATTGGGACGACGACAATCTCTATACCTTCCAACTCGACTCGAAGCGGCAGTTGTCTGGCGAGACCTACAATCTGGAATATGTAGTAAGTTATACCGACGCTGAGGGCGAGCGACAGGTGGAGAGCAAGACCTTGGAATTGCAGGGCAAGTCCTTCCAAAGCTTCTATGTAGACAAAAATCAGACGCTACAGGATGTGTTCTTGGTCAACCTTAACGAAAACCTTAACACAAGACGCAAGTTGAGGCTCAACAAGGCCCGCCTGCACCCTGGTGTCACGCTGGATCCCGATTTCGGCACCACCAGGTTGTCGGTAGGTTTCCATCTTGACAAGCATGAAAACCGCGAATTGGTCAATTTCAATTGGATAGGCACCGGCCTGTACGAGCATTACGACACGCTCTATGTCAGCCTCTTTAATAGCCGTGGAAAGAATGTCAGCAAGGCAACGATCAATGTCGAGTCAGTCGACAAAGACGGGCATCGTGCCTACGATCCGCTCGTGCGCTATGACGGCTACGACCGACGAACAAAAACCCACCGCGTCATCACCAACGGCAAACCAGCTTGTTTAGAGATTCTTGCGTCGGGCTGTATTCCGGCTTTCTATCGCTATCCCGGCGCCACAGACCCCGTGACGGGCATCGTCGACGAGTCGCGTTGCGCAGCCAACATCATCCTTCAGACAACTAATGGCAGCAGCGATGGCATGATGCTGAGCAGCCAGCACCTGATGACACTCAACGACACCAAGACTGTTACCGTCATGAATGGTGAAGACCATAGCGTGTGCGACATTCACGACTTCGACATCTCTCTCATACCTCAGGCCGACACGCTCTGCTTCATGGACGATGCCGGCAACAACTGGCCCAAAGTGCTAAACGGACAGAAGATAGAGCGCTATGCCCGTATGGAACTGGTCTATTCCACACCACGCGGCGGCCAACAGCCTCAGGCCTACCTTCAGCTCGACAATGCCAATGACGGTAGTAGCTTGGCCACCATCAGCCCCATTTCGCTGAACATATTCGGGACGGAGTTTCCCGCTTTCACACGCACATACTTTGTTTCCAGCTACGACCTGACCTCCAACTTCCCAGAGAACATCTGTTGCCGCATGGCCATCAACGACGGCAATCAGACCTACGCTCCTTTCCCCTTCCTAACAAAGGTGCGCATAGACCGCGAGGCAATGAAGAAAACCGCTGAGGAGAAAGTGAACAATGACTTTGGTGGCGACGAAGACGAGAGTGCGATGCGCGGATTCAGCGACTCCGGAGTCGCGTTCAACCTACCCGTATCGGCAAAACTGAAGTTCAGTCCTTTCAATATCAAGACCTCCGTGGTGGTGAACTCGGTGAAACAACTTCTCAGCATCAGCGTCAAAGCTGACTACAACCGTGGCGAAAAAGAGGGTGAAGGACTGCCTGAAGGCGAGGACGAGCGACTCACCGAAATGCGCAAGGAAGCGAGGGAATACTGCAACTCCATCTACGAAAAGGATAGCAAGGGCAGAAGTTATAGCGCTGTTGACGACGAACCGTCGTTAGACGACTGGATGGCTGAAGAGATAGACGATGTCTTCGACTTCTCACCTCAGCGCGTTGGCATAGGCTGGTTTGGAAGTGGGAAAATTAGTTTCGATGTTCCGTTGAGCAAGAACACCAAAGAGTATTTTCACCTGAAAAACCTTAGCGGAACCATTGGCTATGGCATCGGACTCACCGTTCCTGACCTGCTCGACAAATACCTCACGGGCGGCATTTCCGATATACTGAAAGAGATACCGACCTTCGGCATTGGTGCTACCTTCGAGGCCTCCATGCAACTTGATTTTGGGTTGAAGACTTTCAACACGAAGATGCCCATATCGACCAAGAACTTCGGCTATTTTGCCACGGCTTCGGCCAGAATCAAGTTAGGTGCCTGGGCAGAATTGTGTACTCCAGCCAACCCTGTTCTCTTCGTCAATGCGGGCCTGCGTTGTGGTGGCAAACTTGCCGGCGCCGCCGGTGTGGCCGCTTGTTTGTCGGACCCCGCGCCGTCAGCAGGAGTCTATGGCGTGGCCATCGCGGGCATCAGTGCCTTTGCTGATTTTCGTACCTATTTCTTCCAGTGGTCGGGGCGTGTTGGCGTTGCCATCGGCAAAGAGTGGTATTACCCCAACGACGACCATAACCCGCTTCACCCAGACTTCCCCTATTGGCTGAAGGACGTAAAGGCCAGCACCGTTGGGCAGAGTTATCGACGGCTGCCAAAACTTGGTGCTACCGACCTCGGCAAACCTGTCATAGAGAATGTGGCCAGCAACACCAACCCGCATTTCCTCGACGAACGCCACGTCGTCTTCAACGATTTGGGCAAGCCTGACGACTACAACGACGACCGCATCAGCATTCTTGATACTGAGAGCGGAGAGACGGCTGACCTTAACGCCAACCTTAACCTCAACACTGCCACGACAAACCAAAACCGCTCGAAGCGCGGAAAGCATGAGATTGTGGTCTACGAGCAGTTGGACACCATTGTCGATGCCAACAAGTTGCAACCGGAACACGCTATGACACAGAGCAACGAATTGGCTAAGCACAACAGCATCATGGCCAACATCCGTGAGGAAGGCAGCACGTGGCGTCAAACCGTGGTCATGCCCTCGGGCGATGGCTTTATCAACACAAAGCCCATGGTCACCATGCAAGATGACGGCAAGGCGGCCTGCGTTTGGCAGCGTGGACAACTCTACACCATTGATGAAGAAATATCTCCCGACTCGCTCTACAACACGGCTATGGAAGGTGAACTCGTGCTTTCCTACTACGACGGCAGCCAATGGTCGGAACCCATCGGACTGTTCTCCATCGACGAAGACCAAGTTATGGCGCAGTATGACCTCGTCATGCGCAACGATACCGTACTCATTGGGGCATGCATGACGGTCCATCCCTTGGATACCATCAGTAGCCATAATACGTTCAATTATGCCTCTGTCGACTTAGTTTCCAAGGAGCCGGTTTTCAACGAGGATGAGTTCGAGCCGATACAGATATTCCTCAATCGCGTGGGCCAGCACACAGTAGCTGCCATGCTTTACGAGAAGAACGACTCCACCCGCGACATCTTCGTCAAGACGCTCAATATGGATGGTACTGATAGCGGCGTGGCGGGCAGCGACGTGGGCGCTAACTTCTGCTCACCTCAGCGTGTAAAGATCATCTGTGACCGTGCTGCCGAGAATCTCAACGACTTCGCCGTGCTATGGACGGAAATGAACAATACCGTGCGTGGTGAGGACGGCCAGATAAAAGCCACCAACGAAATACACACCATGCTCAACGCCTCGCGAGTCAGTCTGCAACCCACACCTTGCATCACCGCCCCCATCACGTTGGGCAGCGACCGTGATAGCCTCGTGCTCTGCGACTTCGACGGCATCCTTGACGACTCCCATATCAAGGTGGTTTATTCGTTAGCCGACATGACATCGGGTGGCGCCGTCGTCATGCAGAACGAGAAATTCTTCAGCAATAGTTTCGATTACAACATTGCCTACACGCGGCAGGCCCTGTTAGGTAGTAGTGTGCTTCCCGTGAATGTCACCGTGCGCAATACCGGCACATCGGCCATCCAAAGCGTGAAGGCTATCATCAATGACCATACTTTTGACATTGAGAACTCCTATGTGGCTCCTCTGCGCCAGCAGACCTTCGTCGTGGAGTATCCCATCACCGACGGCTTCGACGGCTACTTGTCAAGCCAGGTTGAGGTGGCCTACGACAATGTGTTCAAAGCCAGTCGGCATCCGCGCCGCAACATCAGTTTTGTGCGCCAGCAGATGGCTAAAGAGACTACTCATGTCGATATGGAGGACATTGAATGCCGCCTGATCGGACATACGGTGGAGGACGGTGTGAACTCCTTCCTCGTGGAACTCATCGACCACTCGTCACGCGGGCTGAAGCCACACAATCAAGTGCTGGTGGGCATCTATCCGCATCCGGGATTCACCGAGCCTATCAACGATGAGGCAGAAACGGTGGTCACCGCCGACGACTTTTTCGACTTCGGCGGCGTGCGCAAGGCTTTTGCCTCTGTCGATGTGCCAGGCATCATGGAGTCGACCAATGCCTACCTCAACATCCACGTGGTGAACGGCGACAATGACGTCACCAACCTGCGTGACGACGAGAACACGCACTATGTTACCCTGTTGCCCGCCGAGACAATCGTGGGAATAGAGCAGCTTCGACTTCAGGAGCAACCCCACGCCCTGCACATTGAGCGACAGGAGAGTGGGCTGATTGTCAGCGGACTGAAGAGCGGTGACACCCTGCGTGTCTTCTCCGCTGAAGGTCTTCTGGTGTTTAGCGCCAAGGCCACGAAAACCAGCATGTTCGTGCCTCTTTCAGCCCACGGCGTTTATCTGCTGGGCACCACCGAGGAAATCATGAAGTATAGTTATTGAGAAATAAAAATAAGACAATGTATAAAAAAGTTTTAACAGTAATCCTGCTGACGGTTCTGATAGTCGGACAGACAAGGGCCGATAACGTGAATGTTGACGGCTTTGGCAATATGACTTGGTATAACTATAAGGCCAGCAGCTACGGCGGAGGAGATGGCTCTTCCAACAGTCCTTACCTGATTAGCACACCAGAGCAGCTGGCGCTATTGGCCTATCGTGTCAATGAGGACGGACAGACCTATGATGGACAATATTTCTCCATCACCGCCAACCTCTCGTTGGATAAAGACGCGGGGGCAAAGGTCATTTGGGTACCCATAGGCCGCACTCCCACTCATGCTTTCAATGGCACCGTCAACGGCAATGGCCATACCGTCAGCGGCATGACGATTTCGGCCACCTCGACAAGCTACGCCAATTATTTCGGACTTTTCGGAATCATTGAGGATGGTAGCATCAGTAGCTTGACGGTGAAGGAGGCTTCCATTACCTTGACCGCCAACGACTGGGCCAATGTAGGTGGACTTGTCGGCGAGTCTAACAACAACCTGACCGATTGCCACGCCGTGGCCAATATTACTTGCACGAACATGGGCGACGAAGAAATCGTTGTGGGAGGCTTGGCAGGCTCATGTACGGTGAACAACGTCAACCATTGCTCGTCGTCAGGCAACATCACGGCTACGGGCGACAATATCACAATGGGCGGTCTGATTGGTTCCGCATATACTATTCCCGGCACAACGGCGGCGATGACCAATTGCTGCACGGCAACATCGCTGAAGGGTGGAACGACGGTGGGTGGCCTGATCGGACAGTTCTCGATTGGAAAGGACAAAACGACCATCAGCAACTGCTTCAGTTGCTCTTTCATCGATGCAACGACGGCTACCTACGCCGGTGGTGTGTTTGGTGATCTCCAACGTAAAAGTGGTCAGACAACGGCTTACAATTCAGTCATCAGCTGCCAGTATTGCGGTATGATGGTGAAACCCTCTGCCTCCACTCATTATGGCGTTGCTTTCGGCAACACCAACTTTCCCTACGATGCCAGCTATGATTATTTCACCAACCATTCCTTCACCTACGACAGCTGGCTGGGCAACCTGCCCACCAACGGAATGGGCTACGACTTAGGCGACAAGGTATCGGCCATCACCACGCCGCTTCCTGCCAATGGTGGCTACTCCGTGCCCAATACGGCCAAGGAGGAGGCTTCGTTCAAGGACAATTTCATCTTGTGTAGCCTGCCAACGTATATCAGCAACGATGGCAAGCACTTCTTCCCACCCCAAGATGTCACCATATCGTTGAAGATGGGCTACGATGCCTTCAATCAGCAGGTGACCTATGCTCTGGCCGAGAACAGCAATAGCGTAGAGGTGGCGGGTGATATCCTTCAGCCCCTTGACCCCGGTGAGGCCATGCTGACGATCCGTTGCAACGGAGTGGAGCGCAAGGCACTCATCAAAGTGAATTACGGCACGGAGTGGGACGGACAGACGGCTACCGGCTTCGATGGCGGCAACGGCTCATTCCTCGACCCTTACCTCATCCGCACCGTCGGCCAGCTGCGATTAGCCATCGACAACACAACTCAATATAATAAGGAGGGCATGTACTTCAAGTTGGCGAACGACATCTTCATCAACAAGCATCTGCTCCAAACCAACGAGGAAGTGAGCAACGAAGCCAACCTGTGGACATCTTCCAACTTTGCGGCCAACCTCGACGGCGACGGCCACACCATCTATGGACTCTATGTCAAGGACGAGGGCTGCGCCGAAGAGTCGGCTCACGGACTCTTTGCCACCCTCACGGGAAAAGTCTCTCGCCTGGCAGTGGTCGATAGCTATGTCTCGGCCAGCGGCTCTGCGAATGAAATCTGTGCGGGCATGATATGTGGCGTCTTGGCAGGCGACGAAGGTGCTCTGGAGCAATGCATGACCCACGGACGTGTGCTCAGCGACGGCATGGCAGGTGGCATGGTGGGGTCGGTTGACGAAAACAACAATGCCCTCACCGATTGCTTCTCTTGTGTACATGTAGGCTGGGCAACGAGCAACAACAAATACCTGGGAGCAGGATTGGTCAGCGACAAACAAACCAATGACGGACGACCTGAGGTGACCCGATGCATCAGCACCGGCAAGGTGGAATATGCCAGAAATTATTCCTTCGGCCTTGTCCGTCGTGGTACGGTAGATGCCAACTCCCGCTTCGACCTCACGATGATGGCTGCTGAGTTCTCTGATTTGGATGACGATTACTCTTCCAAGCCGGCGGATATGATTTCGGGTCAGATGCTTGCCGATGCCACCAACTGGAAAACCGAGCTGCGCCGCTATCCCATGCTGAAGCTCTTTGCCGAAACCCCTTACGGCGACCTGCTTTCCATGCCGTTGCTCTTTGCCGAAGGCGACCGTGCGGGCAAAGTCACACAGGTCTTCGATTTCCCCAACGAGGGCGTCACCTGGTCGGCCTACCACGGCAACGAATACATCGATGTCATCAACTCCTGTGGTGCGGCCACGCCCGTCTATAGCACGGGAAGCGACACCGAGTTGCTCATCGCCCAGACGAACCAAGCCAAGAGCCAGAGCACCAAGGCCCTGCGTGTCATAGCCATCGACGTCAAGATCAGCGGTCCGGTGGGCATCGCCTTCGAGGACGACAACGCCAAAGCAGCATGTCTCGCCGCTTTTGACACCATCCTCCATGATGGCTCTATCTCCCTGCGCGAAGCCGTGGAAGCCACGTCTGAGCAGTTTGCTGTCTTCAGGGCTGATGCCCATGCTGCCAACGTGCAGACATTCCGCGAGCTGCGCTATTTCGTGGGACTGACCACACTCAGCGAAGGCATTGTGTCAGGCTTGTCGTCTCTCACCGCCGTAGAGCTTCCCAAGACCGTGACCACCATTGGCGACAATGCCTTTAACGGGTGTACGGCACTTGAGTCTGTTGTCTTGCCCGCCACTACAACGACGGCTACAGGGCGCTCCTTCTGCGGCTCCGGTATCAAGAATATCTATGTGGAGCCCAAGAGCACGACACTTGTCAGCCGCAACGGGCTGCTCTTCAACACCAGCGACCAGTTGATAGCCTATCCTCCGGCACGCGGCGAAGCATCGGCCACCGTGAGCGGCACCCTCGATGCCATTCTCCCCAACGCCTTCTACCAGGTTCCAGGACTTACGAGCATCTATCTCGACAATGCCCTGCCCGAAGGCAGCATGGCCGAACTGGAGGTGAACGGCATCGTGCCCGAATCTGGCGACATTGACATCTACATCAACGACGGTTCCTACAACGGTGCCCTCTATGAGGACTATCTCGACGATGCGTCGTGGGAGGACTTTGAAGACCATCTATACCGCTACTTCCCCCTCACCGTCACGAGTGCCGGATGGGCCACGCTCTACATCGGCTTCGCCACCCAGTTGCCGCCAGAGCTGAAAGCCTATATCGTCATAGACTCGTCGGTCGATGACAATACGGCCACGCTGAAGCGCGTCGACAACCTCCTGCCCGCCACGACCCCTGTGGTCATCAAGGGAGAACAGGCTGGCACCTACCTGCTCACGCCCTATACCGGCGATGTGGACCCGCTCGACAAATGGGAGAACAAGCTCATCGGCTCGTACATCGGACAAGAGGGTAAGTGGGGCGTTCCCGTCAATCAGGGCGATGCCAACGAGGGCAGCATCCTCACCTTAGGCCGAAACAGCCTGGGAGAGGTGGGATTCTTCTACTACCAAGGCGCCCAAATACCGCCCTACCGCGCCTACCTTACCTACAACAGTATCCAAGATTCATCGGCTCGTTTCATGTTGATCATTGACGATAGCCAAGAAACCGGAATTGAGGAAACCGTGAATAGCCAACCGACAAATCATATTTGCTACGATCTGCAGGGCCGCCGTCTCGGCAACATTCCCTCACGCGGCATTTATATCAAGGGCGGAAAGAAATTTATCGTAAAGTAATTTCTTTGTTGGGTAATGATTTAGCCATTATATATGATTTGACCCCACCCCCAGCCCCTCCCCTTTGTGAAAGGGAGGGGAGTGCCTACGGAGTCGCACCTATCAGGCATTTATCCCACCCCTAACATCCAATGAAAGTACATGTGGGCGCAGCAATCCCCTCCCATGTAGGGGAGGGGGGCAGGGGTGGGGTCAGTATTGTTTTTATGGTATTTGGTAATCTTGGGGTCAAATAGTATATAATTGCCAATGATTTAGCCGTAGTCATTCGTTCAAAGATCGCTTTTGCTAACCTATCGGCGTCTGCATGCCCTCCTCCGAGCGCTTGCGGACGCCGTTTTTGTTGCAACCAGACATTGTCCGCACGGCAAAGAGACATCATTCACAAGGCAGGCAGACACCCGTTGCGGCACAAACACCGGCCATCAGCGATGCCAGGGGACGCTCTCCGTGCGGTCGTTGGGGTGCAGGGGCTGTGCCCTTCCCGAGCAGCGCCACGCCCACGGCGGCAGTCCTTAGAATCATCTCGTTTGCCTTTGCAAAGTTACGACATTTCTTTTAAGCCGCCAAAAAACGCATGCCGTAGCCCGCAAAAATCTGTTAATAAAACACCCCGATACCCTTAAAAAATACAAACGGCACATCCCCCCGCTTCCAAGCCCGCTGTAGGGGGCGGTCGTGTGTCAAAGCTCTGCCTACACGCGGATGGCATTCGGCATTTGGCACCCTCGACACCGCAAAACGTCCCGCGTCCCAACGTCCCATCGTCCCATTAAGCAGGTAGGCAAATAGGAAAATATAAGGATTATATGGTTACTATATATATAATATATATATATTATATATATAGTAAAATTCAACTCTCCCTTTTTTCCCTTATATGAACCACCTTAATGGGACGATGGGACGATGGGACGTGGGACGCATGAAGGGGTGAGAGGAAGTCATGTAGGGCAAATGCTGTATAATTGCTAATCAAATCCGCTTTTCTGCGCATAACGGGCGTTTCTGCACAATAAGTTTTCTCGCTTTTTCTGCCGTTAGGTCAATTTATAATAAAAATGTAGTACTTTTGCGGGGAAATTAAGGTGCAAACAACACATTTTATATATATTTATCAATCAAATTTAAAGAAAACATGATGAAAAAAAGTACCACAATGAAGCATTTGGCTTTGGCTCTGATGGTATGCGTTGCCCAAAGCGTGAACGCGCAAGAGCTTGATCCGGATTTGCTGAATTACGTGGCAACCGGTGACACCATCGGCACAGAGTATGTCCCCGATGAGAATTATGTTCCTGTCACATGGGAGAAAAAGGGGCTTCATTCAGGTATGCAGATGGCACAGTTCATCCTCTTCACCTATCGTTCGCCCAAGGCATACGAAGTGCCTGAATATGTGGAAATGTATATCCGCCTAAAGAACTGCTATGGTGAAGTGGTAGGGGAGAAATCCGATGATGCCAGTACTGTTCTGGACTACATGGCCTTCCAGGATGTCGTCTTTAACGTTTTAAACCTGAAAAGTTTCGTCGAGCGTGGCGGCGAATATGTCTTCGAGCGCGGAATACCTTGGTTGGGCATTGCGAAAAGCGACGATCTCGTCTTGGTGGATGAACCCTCCGTGCGCATGAACGACTTTCATCAGTTGAAGACCGGTAGCAACCTGAATGGTTATGTCCTTTTCAACACGGGCTATCCCTACGAGCGTTCGCATCTGACGGGTAAGGAGAAAACGGAATGGACGCTCCAGTATATGGCTCCTGGAAGCACGGAGCGCGTGACCATTGACCAAGGTGAGATGGCTCTGACGCTCGACAATTCCAAGCAGCCTCGCCTGGCAGCCATCGACACGCTGAAAATCTTCAAGGAGAAGCCTGCCATGGGCGAGTATTTCTTAGAAGTAAAGACCGACTGGGAGAAAGAGGCCCTGGGCGCGATGAGCGATCGTAATACGAAATTCATGGTAGTCGATACGCTTCGTGCCAATGCGACCATCGACAAAGATAAGTACCAGCTGGGCGTAGACAAGCAGTTGGTCGTCAACCTCTCGTTGGATTATGGTTACCCGTTCATTCACACGACAGCCCCCGACACGGAGCCTACCGTGCGCATCCGCTATCAGATTACAGCCAAGGGCGATGAATTGTTCAAAGATTCGCTGAAGATTGCCGACCAGAAATTGGCCGTGGAGCCCCTGAAGCGCAACGACCAGTTGGTGATGAATTTCGACAAAGTGACTGACGATCTCTTCGGCGACGCCGACCAGATGCCGATCTATGTGCATGTCACCGTTGAGTACGACGGTAACATTCAGTATACTGCTGACTTCCAGCCTACTTTGTTGAAGGCAAGCGATGTGGGTATCAGAGAAAGTCAGGTAGCCGACAAGAAATCATCAGGCAACATGTACGATGTACAAGGTCGCCGGGTCGCTACAAAACCCGCAAATGGCATCTATATACAAGATGGAAAGAAAGTTATCATTAAATAAACCTAATTAAAACAATTTAAAAAAAACAGAATGAAAAAGAATTTTATCTGGATGCTTGCCGCCATCCTTCTCTGCGGCACGATGTCAATGGTAGTTACCGCATGTGGAGACGACGACGATGACAACGGCACGTCATCATCCTCCAACGTCTACGAAGTGACTCTTTCAGCAGTGCTGCCCCGCTGCTCTGCACCCTATCTGCAGCTGAAGGTGGAGTACACCGATGCCGATGGCAAGAGCGAGACCCTGCTCGTCAAGGAAGGCGACGAGAGCCAGAGCATCAGCGAGGATGCTATGAACAGCTATAAGAACGCCACCAGCGCCTATCGTGGAAATCCTGCTTATGTGACTATCCTCGACGACATCATTGTGCGCAATATTAAGCTGCGTGTACCTGCTGGCAAGTCGTTCTCCTACCAGGGCACCATCGTGACCCGTAACGACTACGCCACTCCCACAAGCAACGTCAACGTGGTACAGCCCTGTGTCATTTCTAAAGGTAAGCGCATCAGCGGCAATGGCGACGACCGTTCAGAACTCGCCTCTAACGGCAGCCTGAGCGTTATTGCCAGCTTTGGCATTGATGCTGAAAGCTTTGCATCCATCATGGACCGTTGGAACGGCCGCGATGCCGGCAAGGGCGGTGCCACTATGAAATAACCTGTCGTTCGTTAAAGTTACGACACTAAATACGGATTTTCTGCGCCGAGAAGTCTTTTCTTGCGCAGAAAATCTTTTTTTTTGTTATTTCATTCTTTTGTTTGAAAAAAAAATAGTAATTTAGCCGAAAAATTACGCAAGGTTGACGACAATGAATAGAAAAAAAGGCATTTACGTGTTCATGACAGCATTGATGCTGTTGGGTATGGGATGCACATTCGCATCCTGTGGTAGTGATGACGATGACGACACTCAGGGAAACCGCGAAGTGGCGGAGCTGAAGGCCATGCTGCTCGACGAGAACGGGCAAGTGTTTTTCGAAGCTATGGGTGGAAGCGACTACAAGATTGGGTTGTTGTCGAAGGAAGACGCCATTGACCTGATCAAGCTCTATGTGGGCAGCGACTTCAAGGGGCAGCCCCGCATCTATAAGCTCGACGACAACAAGGGCACGATAGATGTCGCAATCGGCGACAACGGCGTGTACTACTTCGTAGGATTCGCCGTGGAGGGCATCCCGCATTTTCGGTTGTGTATGCTCGACGAGGGTGGCAATGCCTTCAGCATGAAGCATACATGTAACGTCTGCGGCTACTCCTGGATAAGCACAATCAACCGTTGTCCCAGATCAGGGAATAGGACCTATCATCCATATTCATGAGGCGACCGCAACTACCCACTGCCGTATGCAGCCTTTGTCTGTTGATGCTCTCCGTCGCGGCACAAGCCCAGACGGTGAGGGGGAGCATGGGCTTCATCGGGAAGGTGGGCCACTGGATTGACGACATGACCGGCGAAGGCATCGACTCCTGCTATATCGAGGTGCCCGTGCGCCCGTGGCAGGTCATCGCCAAGGGCTACGCCAATCAGAGCGACCTGCACATGGAGTCGGTCTTCGACGGGAGCCAGATGTTTCAGGGCGTGGTAGGCGATGTCACCGTCGAGCCTCGCATCCGCACCGCCGTCACCACGTCCGTCGGCCTCTGGGTGGGCTATCGCGGATGGGGAATCGGCTATTCTGCCAGCATTGCGGGCGACAAGGGCGTTGACTGGGACCTTGAGTCTACGTCGACACACTACTATGCCAAGTTGCGGCTTCATAGTTTCGAAGGCGGCGACTTCAAAACCCGCCAGCGTGGCTACTTGGCCGATCCTGAGGACGACGCGGCCACACCCGAGCCCTTCGACATCGTGCAACCGCTATACCTCAGCTCGCCCGTCAAAATCAAGACGCAGCTCTTTGAGGCAGTCTACATCTTCAATAGCAGCCGTTTCTCCTACACCGCCGCCTACGACCAGTCGGTCATCCAGCGGCGTTCGGCAGGGTCGCCGGTTGCCGGCCTGCGCTATTTCCACTCCGATTACGACTATGCCCACGATAGCAATGCCGACCTCATCCTCAACATGAACGACATCGGGCGCATCAACACGTGGCAGGTCAGCATCGGAGGGGGGTATGCCTACAACTGGGTGCCCTTCAAGGGATTGCTGGTCAGTGCATTGGCCATGCCGATGGTCACGGCCTACAACCACATCAAGACCTACAGCTACGACTCCAACTACAGGCAGATGGCTCTCGACGAGGTCGTGCATAGCGACGATGAACTGCCCCGTGAGGACTACCGCATCACGCTGATGGACACCGATAGCCGCAACAGCCGCATCACGCTAAACGTCAATAGCCGGGTGTCGCTGACCTACAACTGGTCGGACTGGTTTGTCTGTGTGAACGGCAATTTCTATCACTCTCGCTACCATTACAAAAACAACCGTGGGCAGCTGAACGAGTGGAGTGCTATGCTCAGGTTTGGCGTGAGATTGTAACCTGCACGCTGGTAAGAATTCCAGAAGGAAACGCAAGACCTGATACGACGTTTTGTCGGGGGAGTAGCTTTGCATAGACCTGATACGACGATTGGCCAGGGTCATCCTGGTGTCTTAAGAATAGAATAAATCAAAAATAAGTTAGTATGCGGAAGTTCCTTTTTTTAGCATTCGTGCTATTGATAGCGGCCTGCACGAAAGATGGTGATACCATCTACAAGCCCGACCCGAACGAAGAGGCGGCGAGTACCACACCATTGGTGACAGTCATCTACGACGCCAATGCGCTGGGCGACCATTCGTACAACGACCTGATCTACGAGGGCGTGGAACGCGCCACCCAGGATTTGGGGCTTCGCACCCTGCAGCTATCGCCCCAAACCACCGAAGAGGGATTGCAATATCTGGAGCTGATGTTCCGGCAGATGGAAACGGCACAGGACACGGTGCGCCGACTGTTCATTGTGACCTCTCCCAGCTACGACGATTTCATCCGCAAGAACAACAAGCGCCTGGAGGCAAACCCATACGCCGACCTGCTCTTTCTGGAAACGCGCAAGCCGCTGGAGGGGAAAGGCTCCACGCTCTTTCTCACCTACTACGGCGCGATGTATGAAGGGGGCAGGATAGCGGCGGCCGAGGAGCGGATCAGCGTCATGCTCTTGGGTGCCAACCGGAAGACGCCATCCGTCACAGATGCCCTACAGGGCTTCAGCGACGGCTTTGAGGCAGGTCTGAAACTGCTGACGGCAGAGCAAGCTGGCAAAAACCATCTGGCGTCGGCTTATCTTGACGAAAGGGGCGAGGGCGGTTTCAGCGTTGCCGACTCTACGGCCATGCGACTGCTTCGCCAGTGGAACGCCGCTGACATCTACATGCTGGTGCCCGTTTGCGGCGGCGCATCGAATACGTTCGCACGTTTGAACAGTTCCACGCAGGGGAATATGGACATCGTTGGCATCGACGTCTTTTACGACAGCTATTACTCCCCGTACTCGATCGTGAAGCACATCGACCGTGCTTTGCTTAAAAGCATCAGACAATGGTTCGCCAACGGGACAATGCCCAAGCACCAGAAGCTTGGACTGAAAGAGGGATACACGGAAGTGACCCTGAACCCCAACAGCGATATCTATATCTGGGCTCCCCCAGGTTACGAGGGAGAAACGACGCCTTGCCTGACTGAGGAGATGAAAAAAGAAATGCACGAAGAAGCCGTGAGAAAGGAGGAAGAACATGAGGGTAATTAAAAAACTCGAGAATTCAAGAATGAAAAGGGAACTGCGTCGTTTTTCATGCGCCAGCTTTGTTCTTTTGGGCTTTGTGGGGCTTACATTCATCTTGTCGGCATGCCGACAGGAGGACGATACCATCGTCTATCAGCAGTCGCGGCGATGGGTGGAGAAGACGGTGGCCGTGGTGGCACCGACAAGTGCCGACGCAGCCACGAAGGCACGGTTTGAGCGCACGGCGCAATGGTTTCTTGATAACCTGCACCAGGCACAGCTGCACGATACGTTGTGCATCAGCCTGAAGCTGGAGTGGCACGACGAACTGACGGAAAACCTTGCTCAGCTTGGTGAGACTCTGGCTGGCAGAGACGACGTGATAGCCGTCATCGGACCTTTCGGCAACGATGCCGTGGCCAAGCTCGCTCCAGCATGCCAGCAGACTCACAAACCAGTCATCGCTCCGACGGCTACCAGCGAGGATGTCATCCGGCGTTTCGCCGTGGGAACGGCAGGTGTAGCCAACAAGAAACCGTTTCTGTGGTCGCTCACCGAAACCGATATCACCTTCTGCGAGGTGTTGTTAAGCATGTATGCCTCGTTTGTCAAGAGTATGGGCAACGACTTGGAAACCAGCACGCCTGCTGCCCTCTTTTCACCTAACGACAGCTATGGGCGTACGTTCTTCGACTGGGGACCCTATCAGGCTCAAGAGATGGGTATTCCCTTCTCGCACAACGACCAGTATACCGACAATGCCGACCTACGCCGCCGCATGAAGGACTACTTGGACGAGTTGAACGAATTGCCCACTTTTGTTAGTTTGTTCATCGGTAGTTTCTGTGTCGTCGAGACCTTACAACAACTCTACGACATAGCCCGCTTGCGCATGGAGTGGTGGAATCTCAACCCCGACGAACCTTTGAAAGAAGAGGGAGAAGAGGAGGCACGGCAGTTGTTGGAGTTCTGGGGGCGTACCTATTTCGCCTTCAGCAACCTGACGCAGGAGGGGCTCGATGCTCTTGGCCAGAAAGGGACCGACATCCTGCAGTACTACCAGGGTTTCTCGCCCTACGTCGACCCCACGACAGGCTTTGAGAAGAGCTACGAGGTGAAGTTTGGCACCAAGCCAACCTTCGCAGAGTGTAAGTTCTACGATGCGTTGATGCTGACGGCCTTCGCCGCCAGCTATCTGGAGCATCAACGATCTCAAGAATCTCTCAATCTCAATGATGCCATCATCGCCATCACCACCCCGCAAACCCAACAACTGAGCGGTGCTGCCTGGAACCAGACCTCGATGGAACTCTACCTCTCCGCTTTGGAACAAGGCAGGCTGATGGACTTCGTGGGAGCCTCGGGCGACATTCGTTTCGACAACGAGACCTACACTTCGGCTGTACAAACCACCTACGTCCACTGGCAGATTAAAGACGGCAAAATCATACATCAGAATTACCTGAGCAGCGACGGTAGCCGACGCACAAGTTCGGCCTTGGCCGCCTGGAACTGGCTCATGGATAATCCCGAGAAAGCCTTTGCCAACGAAGCAGAAAACAAGGACGTAGACATCGCTTATCCTGACCTCACTGGGCAGTATGCCGTATTGGTACAGGGCAGCAACGGTTGGAACAACTACCGCCATCAGGCCGATGTGCTCAGCGTTTACCAGATGCTCAAGAAGAACGGCTTCGACGACGACCATATCATCCTGATCCTCGACAAGGCACTTGCCTCTGACACAAAGAATCCAGAGCCGGGTGTTATTCGTGCCGAAGATGGTGGCAAAGACTTGATGGGTGGAAGTGACATCGACTACGACAATGCTGCCATCACTCCCGCCGACATCAGCAACATTTTGCTGGGAGTCAATACAGAAAAGACACCTGTTGTTCTGCCTAAGGATGCTGGGCAGAACGTGCTCATCTTCTGGAGTGGTCACGGCCACAACCGTGCCAGCAATGGTGCTGATGAGCTGGCGTGGCGCGATGCCGACAACGGACAAGGAATGACCGCCGAAAGGCTCCGTCAGACCATCAGCCAGATGCAGCAGCAGGGCCACTATCGCAAGATGCTCGTCCTCACAGAACCCTGTTTCTCAGAGGTCGTCATCACTCCTTTGGTCGATATACCCGGTGTATTGGCCATGTCGAGTTCCGGCACCTACGAGCAGTCGTTTGCCGACAACTGGAGTTCTGAGCTTGGCGTGTGGCGCTGCGACCGCTTCAGTCGCAATCTCGTCGCACACCTGACGGCATCGCCATCGACGACCTACCGCGACCTCTACCTCTACTGTGCCCAGCGCACCCTGGGGTCGCACGTCCATATCTTGAACTCCGCCCACTTCGGCAATCTCTACACCACCGGCCCGCAGGAGTTCTTCACGAAGTCAAAATAGTTTCATTTGAATGATTATATCTGTATGATGCAAAACAAAATCACTGAGGGCTACATGCCCTTCATGGGACATCAGACCTACTACCGCGTAGTGGGCGAGCCAACGGAGAAAGCACCTCTGTTGTTGCTTCATGGCGGTCCTAGAAGCACGCACAACTATTTCGAAGTGCTCGACTGTATCGCCGATACGGGGCGACAAGTCATCTCCTACGACCAGATAGGTTGCGGCAATTCCTATCTCGATGGTCATCCCGAACTGTGGACACAAAAGACCTGGATAGACGAGCTCATCGCCATCCGCGAATACCTTCATTTGGACAGCGTGCACATTCTCGGTCAGTCGTGGGGGGCCATGCAGGCCATTGCGTATGCCATAGACAACAAACCTTCAGGAGTCAAGTCGCTCATTCTTTCTTCGGGTCATGCTTCCAGCAGCCTGTGGGCCAGTGAACAGCATCGGCTCATCAAGTATTTGTCGGCTGAAGACCAGGAAGCGATAAGTCGTGCGGAAGCCTCTGGCAAGTGGGACGATCCCGACTACCTGCGCGCCAACGACCATTACTTCGAGCAGTTTGTCATCAGCGTCGACGAACACTCGCCCGAGTGCATCCGACGTCCGAAACGTTCTGGCACGGAAGCCTATCTCTATGGTTGGGGACCCAATGAGTATCAGCCTCTTGGCAGTCTGAAGGACTTCGAGTATACCGATCGGCTTTTCCATATCTCTGCCTGTCCTGATATGCAGTGGCACGCGCGACATCTGCACACCCGTTGTCGCAGCCTCGCTCTACGAGAATATCCCTAACAGCCGATGGCATCTGTTCCGGCATGCCCGCCACACCTGTTTCATTGATGCTTGCGATGAGTATTGCCAGGTGCTCACCCGCTGGTTGCAAGAGCATGACTAAAACGGCTGATTTTTGGATAGACAAAAAAAGTATCGCGCAAAACGAGTTGCTTCGCGCGATACTTTATATATTGCATGCATGATTGGCAGGCCTATCTTTGCATGAACTTCATGCTCTTGCGGGTGCCGTCGGCGAGTGTGACTGTCTTGATGACCAGGCCCTTGGTGTTGGGAGCGACGGTACGACCCTGTACATCGGTGTAGGTGGGCTGTTGCGTGAGGGTTGATGGGTGCTGGGCGATGGCAGTGGGATCCTGCTCCACGGGCACGAAGTCCTCGCAGTCCAACCAGGTCGTCGCTGAGCGGTTCTCTTCGCCGCCACCTGTGAACACGGTGCGTACGCCGATGGTGGGATAGTCGACATTGAAGAGCTCTATGCCATAGCGGCCGTCCTCAAACAGGAGGCTCCAGTTTTCCGTGTAGCCGTAGGGCACCATCGACATCTCCTGCTGGATATTGGGATAGTCGGCCTTGGTGAAAACCAGCAGCTCTTCGCGGTCGGCATATTTCTTGATGACTTCGAAGAACACTTTGTCGGTGGGCAGGGCGTTGTACTGCTCGTCGTAGGGCATGATCATCATCTGCAGGCTGCCGTTGCCGTCGAAGCCCTCGTCGTGTTGTTTGAACGATGCCACCTGCGGAGCCATCGGTGTGGCTGACATCTCGCCGGGTGTGAAGGTAACGCCGGCATAGACCTCGTAGGGTGCGATTGCAGTCTTCGAGGAGTTGATCATGATGTAGTAGCCACCGCCAGAGAATACGCGGGTGGAGGCATCGTAGGTGGTGATGAAGTCGCTCATTTCGCCCACAAACTGTCCGGAGAAGTAGAAGGGGTAGAGCTGCTTTCCGAAATACTGCCCTTTGGCGAAGGTCACCTCGTCGTCGTCGACCGTACCTTTCACCCAAGCCTCGGGCATGGCGCTGCACAAGCCCTGCACGTAGACTTCGTTGGCTCCGCTCCACGCCACCTTGATGTTCCAAGCGGCATCCTCGGTTCCCTGGTAGGCGCCATCCTGGTCGTAGAGCATCTTCTTGCCTTTGAAAACGTACGGCTGCGGGTTGATGTTAGCTGGAGGCGTCACCACCTCGTCCTCGATGGGGGCCTCACCGCCTTGGCGGAAGAGCACGGCATAGGTGACGGCACCCAATAGGTTGTCGCTGCCGTTGATGAGGAAGACGTACATGTCGCCCAAGGTCATCGTGCCCGTAGCTTCGTCGTAGTGGAACACGATGTTGGTCTCCTGGCCGTTGTAGCCAATGAGGTAGAGATCCTGACCGCCGTAGCTGCCGCCTACCTGCCGCGAGGGGAAGGTGATGGTCTCGCCGCTGAGGGTGCCCTTGATCCAGCTGGTCTCCTGATAGCCCAGACCCTGCACATAGACGTCCTGACCATAGAAGGCCACGCGGCCTGTATAGTCGGAGGTCTGCGTCTGCGTCAGATCTTCCATGTTCTGATCGGTCACCTCTGTCAGGCGGAAGGTGTAGTTGTAGACCTGCGCACCTTCGGGCAATCCGTCGACGGAACCCTGACTGGTGCCCGGGGTGTAGATGACGTTCATCATGCGTCCGCCCACGTAGTCGTTGGCATCGACGGCGAGAATCTCATGCTCGCAATAGAGCACACCCGACTCTTCGATGTAGGTGAAGACGATGTCTTCCAATCCTCCGTGTTCAGAAGTGCGTCCGGCCAGATAGTAGTTCTTGTTGTTGGCTTTGCCAGCCAGCTGCATTTTGGCAACGGTGAGGGTTGAGCCATTGAGGGTTCCCTTCACCCAGATGTCGGCCGAGAAGCCGAGGCCCGAGAGATAGATGTCGTTGCCGTCGAAGGCCACTTTGCACTGGTCGGTGTAGTTCGTTTGGTTGTCGTTGTAGTCGATGTCAGTATACGACAGCGTGTAGTCTTCCACAGTGGCGCTTTCAGGAACCGTGACGGTTTCTTGAGCCCATCCTGCGACAACACACAGAAGGGCGACCACGAATAATGTAATTCTTTTCATTTGCTTGTTGTATTTAAATTGTTCGTAATTTTCTCAAGATTGAGGGTGCAAAGTTACGCTTTCTTAAAAAGATAGGCAAACAATCAGCTCGTTTTTTTGTCATTTTTCCAAATAATTCTTAATTCTTAATTCTTGTTTCTAAATAATTCGTCTTTCATTCCCCATCTTTCATCCATTTTTCGTACCTTTGCCCGCCGAAAAAAAAAAGACTACCATGAAGAAGAGTGTTTTGACAGTACTGATGCTGGCCGCCGCACTGGGTGTGCAGGCACAAGGCAACAATTCGGGTTTGGGCGACGAGCGAGACAACTATGAGTCGCTGGCCGAGCGTGTGCTGAATCTTGAGAAGAAGAATGATAAGTTCAACGTGTATTTCAACTATACGGCGGCAGCTCAGGCTTCCGACGAGAGTGACTCATGGAGAAGTAGGATAGCCGCCAAGGAGCTGCGCTTCGAGATTACCGGCCGGCTGACCGACCGCATCTCCTACCGTTTCCGCCACCGTCTGAACAAGAGCAACGCGGCTATGAAGGCCGACAACTTCGCCAAGGCCACCGACATGATGTTTGTCAGCTACAAGCTCAACGACAAGGTGGAGCTGACAGGCGGCAAGGTGTGCCAGATGTGGGGTGGCTTTGAATACGACGAGAACCCGATGTTCATCTATCAGTATAGCGACTTCGGCGAGTATATGGATATCTTCTTTGGTGGAGCACACGTCAGCTACAAGCCTGTGCCTACGCAGGAGTTTGTGCTGCAGGTGACGCATACCGACAATGGCTCGATGGAGGATTATTACGGCTGTCAGCCTGTTGCCGTCGACATGGAGAAGTCGAAGACCAAGCTTTTGGAGGAGAGCCATAATCCCTTCACCTATATCTTCAACTGGAACGGCAACTTTGCCAACAACCTGATACAGACGCGCTGGGCGGCAGGCATTCAGACACAGGCCAGGGGGGAATACTCCAAGGTGGTGATGCTGGGCCAGCAACTCACGTTGCCCCGCCTGCAGTGCTATTTCGACTACATGGAACGCTGGGACGATGTCGACCGCTATGGCTTCGCTTCCAAGGAATTAGATTGCAAGACGCTAACATATTCTGTCAATACGATACATCCGTTATATTATGGTGATACAGAATCCCTTGGTTTCTACTTCAACGATTTCCACCTCCGCTCAATGGTGGCCAAGGCCCGCTGGACTATCACGCCGAAGTGGAAACTCATGCTCAAGGGCATGTATGAAGTGGCTGACGTGCGCAGCGTTGATGCTTTGAAGAACTACCGCACCGCCCTTGGCTACTTTGGTTCGTTGGAGTATTATCCTGTGCGTTCGCAAGATTTCCGCATCTATCTGGCCTTCCTCGGTCGCCACTACGATTACAGCCGACGCTGCGGCCTTGCTGACCGCAGCACCAACCGCATTGAGCTTGGCATGATGTATCGTATCAAGTGCTTCTGATCCGTACAATCCGCTGTTTTTCTTAGGCATTGCCTAAATTGTGTGTTACACAAGATATAGATGGAAGACAATTTAGAGGTGATTATATTCAAACAAATATGAGATTTACGGTAAAGTAAGGGCAATGATATAGCATTTGCCTTCAAGACCTCCTCTAACCCATTTTTTATGACCTCCCCTAACCCCTCCGAGCCTCACCCCCAGCCCCTCTCCAAGGGGAGAGGGTAGCTTGGGAGGGGAACAGATTTGTTTTGTTACCTCCTGTAGGAGGGGGACTGATTAGTTTTGTTACCTCCTGTAGGAGGGGGACTGATTAGTTTCTGCGCTCAGTTCTAACTTCTCCTCCCCCTACAGGGGGAGTAAGAGGGGGTCGCATACCTCCTGTAGGAGGGGTGGGGGGAGGTCATACTCCTGCGACCTCTTTCGGGTCAACTTCTATGTTATTGTTTTGAGAAACGAATCCAGTCGGCATCCACCCATCCGCGGTTGCCCTTGAGGTTCGTTTCCTCTGACACAAAGCCCAGCTTAGCACCAATCCATTTTCCCTCGCGTATGGCGAAGGCCTGTTTGGCCTCATGGAAGCGCTTCCCATCCAGACTGTAGGCAAACCGGCACTGTCCGTCGACCACTTTAACGCGCATATATATAATAAGGTATAGCGCTGGCTGATAGTCTATGCGGTCGCGTTCAGAGGGTTCGAAGGTAGCTAACGTTTGCACATCGTGCGGGTTGCCTTTGTCGGCATCCTTGGCCGTGAGCAGTTGCAAGAGGAAATGGTCGCCCTCTCGACAAGCCACCAACGCTTGATAGTCGCGCCCCATCATCACCAATCCGCCGTATTGATGGTCGGCTTTGGCGGCAATGCGCATTCTGGCCGTAGCCGTAAAGTGCTCTGTAGGCAGTTTCTGTAGCAGGAGATTAGGCGCCGCCCAAAGGTTTTCTGCGCCCAGTCGGTAGTTGTACAGCCGCATCACACCGTTGGCCGTAGGCATGCCGAAAGACTCTTTGTAGTCGGCTTGCCATTGCCACTGCTTGCCCAACGCAGGACTCTCGAACTCATCATCCTCCACAGGATTCACAATCAGCCGGCTGTTGCTCTGAGGCTTACGGTGCCGCATGACGGGTTCGCCGCAACCGTCACCATCTGTGTCTTGGCCGATGACGGGCCATCCGTCTGGCCGCCAGGTCATGGGTTGCAGATGAACCACACGCCCTGGAGCCCCCTTGTCTTGGAAATGAAGGAACCAGTCTTCGCCAAAAGGCGTATGTACCCATGCGCCCTGATGCGGCCCGTTGATGGTTGTCGCCCCCTGGTGCATCACCTTCCGCCACTCGTAGGGGCCGAACGGCGAGCGCGACCGCATGGCCAGCTGCCAACCCGTGGCCACTCCCCCTGCCGGGCAGAATATCCAATACCATCCGTCGCGCTTGTAGAGCTTCGGCCCTTCTGTGGTGTGGTTCTCGTTTCCTCCGTCGAACACCATCACAGGAAGGCTGATGGCGCGTGTGCCGTCGGCACTCAGTTCGCGCAGGGTGAGCACAGAGTTGAATCCGCAGCGTGAGGCCGCCCAGCCATTGGCCAGATAGCATCGGCCGTCGTCGTCCCAGAGTGGCGTGGTGTCGATGATGCCCTTTCCCTCAACCACCAGCACAGGTGCATCCCACTTGCCTGCGGGGTCTTGCGTCTTCACCATGAAGACACCACGGTCGGGGTCGCCCCAATAGATGTAGAACCACCCGTCGTGATAGCGCAGGCAGGGAGCCCACACGCCATTGCCGTGTTCTGGACGCGTCGCCTCAGGGAACTGGCTGTTCAGCGCATGGCCGATGATCTGCCAGTTCACCAGGTCTTTTGAATGCAGGATGGGCAAGCCGGGCATACAGTTGAACGAGCTGGCCGTCAGATAATAATCGTCGCCCACGCAAATGACGTCGGGGTCGCTGTAATCGGCGTCAATCACGGGGTTCACATACGTTCCGTCGCCCTGGTCGGGGCACCATACGTTGGAACGATATTGCGCCCACGTCGTGACTGCCGTCAGAATGAGCGCAATAACCGTAATGATTCGTTTTCTTGTCATCGTTTAGTACTTCAGAATGAGGTACTCAAAAGGATTGAGCTTCAAGGTGCTTTCAAGTTTCACGCCCGCCTCTGCGGTCATGTTCTGGCTTTCGTGGCCAACCCATTCCTCTGGAATCTTTACCTCGCAGGGCTTGTTGCGGACATTCACCAGGACGAGGAAACGCTCTTCCGTATCGGTTTTCTCAAACACCAGCACATCGTTGTCGGGCCATGCCTGCAGGGTACCTTTACGCAGGGCGGGATGATCGTTGTAGAGCGCTATCAGCGCTTGATATTCCTTATAGATTTCAGGTTTTGCCGTCCAGTCGACGGGAACGAACTTGAAGAAGTTGATGGGTTCTGGGAATCCCACTTCCTGCGAGCCGTAGATGAGCGCTCCGCCATGGGGGAAGATGGTGGCCACGTAGGCAGCCATTGCCCCACGGTCGTTGGTGAACTGCACACACGGCTCAGTCTCTGTGGCGTGGTCGTGGTTGGTGGTGAAGCGCATCTTCACTTTTCCTGCGGGCAGGCTGTCGTATTCCGCCTTGTCGGCCTTAATGAGATTTTCTGCCGGCTCGCCATTGAACACCTTCACCAACATATCCTTATAATCCCATCCATAGTTCATGTCGAAGCCTCCGACGGTGAAATTGTCCTTACGTTTTCCCTCAGCAAGCATCACGATACGGCGCTCTCCAGCGGCTGCGCGCAACTGGTCGATGGCATCTTTCCAGAAGTCGGCAGGCACGCCGTCGGCCACGTCGCAACGGAAACCGTCGATGCCCATGTCCACAATCCAGAACTTCATGGCATCGATCATGGCAGCCCGCATGTCGGCATTGTCGTAGTTGAGGTCAGCCACGTCATACCAGTCCGTGTGTGGAGGATAGATGATGGTGTCGGCCTTCTCGTCGTGGGTGTACCAATCGGGATGCTCCTTCACCCAAGGATGATCCCAGGCGGTGTGGTTGGCCACCCAGTCGAGAATGATTCCCATGCCGTGCTGGTGGCAGACCTCGGCCAGATGCTTGAACTCGTCGAGCGTTCCAAACTCAGGCGCGATGGCCTTGTAGTCGCTGATGCAATAGGGCGAGTTCTTGGTCTTCTCCGTGCCGATGGGGAAGATGGGCATCACCCACATCATGTTCACTCCTAAGGCGCTGATGGAGTCGATGCGGGCGGCAACGGCATTCAGTGATTTCTCAGGTGCGAACACACGTGGGTTGACCTGATACATGGCAATGTCTTCCACAACGGGCATCTGGAATGCCTCTTCCTTCGGCTCCTGCGAGGGTTTGCAAGCCACAAGGGCTGCCAGGATGCTGATTGATAATAACAGTTTCTTCATAATGCTAAAGGATTGAGTTTTGAATCGTTTGTTTCAGATGTGGCAAAGGTACGAAGATTCTATGAGACCGCCAAACGATTCATTCTTTTTTTAACTTATGCAATCCATAATGGGATTCTCGTTAATAAAGCAAAACAAAAAACAGGTATTTGGAAATTAATTCGTAACTTTGCACGTCTTAATATGCAAACTAACTATGGAAGGAAAATATCTGTTGGGACTCGACGTAGGCAGCAGTTCCGTGAAAGCATCCATCGTCGACGCCCAGACGGGCGAGTGTGTGGCTTCAGCGCAATATCCGGAAAAGGAGGCTCCCATCATGGCCGTCAAGGCCGGATGGGCTGAACAGCAGCCAGAAGACTGGTGGGCGTATGCCAAGCAAGCCGTGAAGAAGTGTTTCCTCGCTCCCCACTCCTCACTCTCCGCTCCTCGAGAATCAGACATTAGTGCCATCGGCATCTCCTATCAGATGCACGGACTGGTGTGTGTGGACAAGAATCAGCAGGTGTTGCGCCCCAGCATCATCTGGTGCGACTCGCGGGCTGTTCCCTATGGCGAGCAAGCGTTCCGCGAACTGGGCGAGGAGCAGTGCCTGAGCCACTTGCTCAATTCTCCTGGCAATTTCACGGCATCGAAACTGGCATGGGTGAAGGACAACGAGCCTGCGTTGTTTGAGAAGATTGACAAGATTATGTTGCCTGGCGACTACATCGCCATGCGACTGACCGGCGACGTGCGCACCACGGTGAGCGGACTGTCAGAGGGAATGCTGTGGGACTTCCGAGAGAACTGTCCCGCCCGCTTCCTGATGGACTATTTCGGCTTCCCGGAATCCATCCTACCCGAGATTGTGCCTACGTTCGGCATACAGGGGGCTATCAACAAGAAAGCTGCTGCAGAACTGGGCTTGCAGGAAGGCACGCCCGTCTGCTATCGTGCTGGCGACCAACCCAACAACGCCCTTTCGCTGAATGTGTTCGAGCCTGGCGAAGTGGCCTCTACGGCAGGCACCTCAGGTGTCGTCTACGGAGTTTTGGGCGAAGTGAACTACGACCCGAAGTCGCGTGTCAACACTTTCGCGCATGTGAATCACCTCTCATCACAAGACAGACTGGGTGTGCTCCTCTGCATCAATGGCACGGGCATCCTCAACGCCTGGATGCATCGCAATGTGGCAGCCGACCTCAGCTATGCAGAAATGAATGAGTTGGGCGCGACAGTACCTATCGGCAGCGAGGGCGTGAGCGTCATCCCCTTCGGCAATGGGGCTGAGCGCGTGTTGGAGAATCGCGAGGTGGGCTGTTCCGTGCATGGTCTGAACTTCAACAAGCATTCGCGGGCGCATCTGTTGCGAGCCGCACAAGAGGGCATCGTGTTCTCCTTCTGCTACGGCATGGAGGTGATGCAGGCAATGGGTATGGACATCCGCACCATTCATGCCGGGCAGGCCAACATGTTCCTCAGCGACATCTTCCGCCAGACACTGGCCACCACCAGCGGGGCTACCATCCACCTGATGGAGACCGACGGTGCTGCTGGAGCCGCCAAGGGCGCGGGCATGGGACTCGGCATCTATCGTGATCACAACGAGGCCTTCGCCTCCCTTCGGAAGCTGGCCACCATCGAACCGGACTCCTCCCATCGCGAGGAATGCCGAGAAGCCTATGAGCGGTGGAAGAAATTGCTCGATTAAGGAAGAATAATAACAACCTAATTTAATATAGAAATATGGCAAAAGAGTTTTTTCCGTTTACTGGAGTGATTCCCTTCGAGGGAACAGAGAGCAGAAACCCGATGGCCTTCCACTACTATGAGGCCGAGCGGGAAGTGATGGGCAAGAGAATGAAGGATTGGATGAAATACGCCATGGCTTGGTGGCACACCCTGGGGCAGGCCAGCGGCGACCAGTTCGGCGGACAGACCCGCTCCTACGAGTGGGACAAGGCCGACTGTCCCGTTCAGCGCGCCAAGGACAAGATGGACGCAGGTTTTGAGTTCATGCACAAGCTGGGCATCCATTATTTCTGCTTCCACGATGTGGACCTCATCGAAGAGGGTGCCACAGTCGAAGAATATGAGGAGCGCATGAAAGCCATCACCGACTACGCCCTGGAGAAGATGAAGGAGTATCCCGACATCCATCTGCTGTGGGGTACGGCCAATGTGTTCGGCCATAAGCGCTACATGAACGGCGCCGCCACAAATCCTGACTTCGACGTGGTGGCACGCGCTGTGGTGCAGATCAAGAACGCTATCGACGCCACCATCAAGCTGGGTGGCACCAGCTATGTGTTCTGGGGAGGCCGCGAGGGCTACATGTCGCTGCTCAACACCGATCAGAAGCGCGAGAAGGAACACCTGGCACAGGTGCTGACCGCTGCTCGCGACTATGCCCGCAAGCAAGGTTTCAAGGGCACGTTCCTCATCGAGCCGAAGCCGATGGAGCCCACCAAGCACCAGTACGACGTAGACACAGAGACGGTCATCGGATTCCTTCGTGCACATGGTCTGGACAAGGACTTCAAGGTGAACATCGAGGTGAACCACGCCACGCTGGCTGGCCACACCTTCGAGCACGAGTTGGCCGTGGCCGTCGACAACGGCATGCTGGGCAGCATCGATGCCAACCGCGGTGATGCACAGAACGGATGGGACACCGATCAGTTCCCCATCGACAACTACGAGCTGACGCAGGCCATGCTGCAGATCATCCGCAATGGCGGTTTCAAGGATGGTGGCACGAACTTCGATGCCAAGCTGCGTCGCAACTCCACCGACTTGGAAGACCTCTTCATCGCCCACATCAGTGGTATGGATGCCATGGCCCGTGCCTTGCTCAATGCTGCTGCCATCATCGAGGACGGTGAGCTCTGCCGTCGGCTGAAGGAGCGCTATGCCTCGTTCGACGAGGGGAAGGGTCGCGAGTTTGAAGAGGGCAAGCTCTCGCTCGAAGACATCTACGCCTATGGCTGTCAGGTGGGTGAACCCCGCCAGACTTCTGGCAAGCAGGAACTCCTGGAGACTATCGTCGCTTGGTTTGCCAAGTAAGAAAGGCCGGACTTCCCCATATTGAGGCGATTATTAGTCTTAATTAGTGTGAGATTGAATGCCCCTGTCACAGGCTGTCCTGCGGCAGGAGCATTCTTATTGAAAAACTCATTACATCTCCTCATCTTTAATGATGTTCCATAGCGTTTGAATCGTTAAATAAACGAAAGTTTTTGCAGTTTTATGTGCTTTTATTTTTCTACAATTCATGATTTTATTACTTTTGCAGAAAAATAAATATAAGTTTTATGAGCAATTTGGTAGGAAGACAACAGGAACAGCAGGAGTTGAGAGATCTCTACGTGAGTGGAAGGGCAGAGTTCGTAGCTGTGTATGGTCGGCGCCGTGTAGGAAAGACCTATTTGATAGACGAGACGCTGGGTAGTCATCTTTCTTTCAGACATGCAGGACTCTCGCCGATTGATGACGATGGGAAACGCAGTATGCTAAAAGACCAGCTAAGACATTTCTATCATTCATTATTGTCGCAAGGTATGAAGAAATGCAAGTGTCCTACATCGTGGCTGGAAGCTTTCTTTATGCTTGAGATGCACCTTCAATCCATTGATGATGGCAAACGACAAGTGGTGTTTCTTGACGAGCTGCCCTGGATGGATACGCCACGCTCCGGATTCGTGACAGCCTTGGAAGGATTTTGGAACGGATGGGCTTGCCATCGCCACAATTTCATGCTGGTAGTTTGTGGCAGTGCTACATCATGGATTTTGGACAATCTGATAAACAATCACGGTGGTCTTTATGGTCGTGTAACTTATGAGATGAAGCTCTCTCCGTTCACACTAAAAGAGTGTGAGGCGTTTTTTCGGAGTCGCAACATAAAGATGTCGCGTTATGATATTGTGCAGAGCTATATGATACTTGGGGGGATTCCCTATTATCTCAGTTACTTTCAGAAAGGCATGAGTCTGGCCCAAAACATAGACAGACTGTTTTTTGCCACTGGTGCCAAATTGCGTGATGAATACGACAGACTGTTTTCAGCAGTTTTTAGTAATCCTGATGACATGAAAAAGATTGTAGGATTACTGAGCACCAAGCATGCTGGATTTACCCGTCAGGAGATTTTGAAGAAAACGGGTATTGACGATAGTGGGTCGGCTACCAAAATGTTGAAGGCTCTTGAAGCAAGTGACTTTATACTGAAGTATGTCCCCTTTGGGGCAGGTAAACGCAACGTAGCTTACAAACTGTCAGATTCATTCTGCCTGTTTTTTCTATACTGGGTTGTTGGTCGCGACAAGATGAATCCTGATTTCTGGATGCTCAGCCAGCAATCGCAGTCGGTAACCAGTTGGCGAGGCATTTCTTTCGAGGAGGTGTGTTTGGTTCATATCCAGCAGATAAAGGCTGCTCTTGGCATTGCGGGTGTCAGTTCCACCCAATCGGCTTGGGCTTTGCGAGGCGATGATGAAAAAGAAGGCGTACAAATAGACCTGCTCATCAGTCGCAAGGACAACGTTGTGAATATGTGCGAAATGAAATTCTGCGGTGATGAATACAAAGTAAGCAAAGCGTACGAACGGAAACTGGCACATCGCCAAATAGTGCTCTCAGAGATGGTCAATCGCCGTACGGTTATTCATCCTGTTCTTGTGACCACTTACGGTCTTTCCTACAATGAATATAGTGGAAGTTTTGTGCATACGGTAGTGATGGATGATTTGTTTAAGTAAGCAGCGAAGGTGTCACACCTTGTTTTTATTGCTCAAAAATTTTTTTTTCAATAACAGTCGAGGGTGTGTCAAAATGCCAAATGCTATCCGCGTGTAGGGACGTATTTACCATTTTGACATACCCTCTATGAGGGGGTGCCAACCACGGTACGGCTATTACTCCTTTGACTTTTTCTTTCCAAACTCAGGGTCGATCTTGATGAGGGCCGTGACGATGAAAGTAACGGCACAGAAGAGCATCACGATGATGAAGAACCAACGGTAGCCCACCCATTCCTGCAGCGCGCCGGCAAAGAGACCCGGTATCATCATCGACAGGGCCATCAGTGCTGTGCAGAGGGCATAATGGCTGGTCTTGTAGGCTCCCTGGCTATAATAAATAAGGTAGAGCATGTAAGCCGTAAAGCCAAAGCCATAGCCGAACTGCTCGAAAAACACACACACATTCACTATGCCCAGACTCTCAGGCAATGCGTAACTCATGTAGACATAGACGATGTCGGGCAGTGTGATGGCGCACACCATGGGCCACAGCCAGCGTTTCAGACCATCGCGCCCAGCTGCCATACCACCCAGGATGCCGCCCAGAGTCAGTCCTACGATGCCCACCGTGCCTTGCACCAGGCCGTACTCCTGGGGAGAGAGTCCCAGACCACCGGCTCCGTGACTGTCAATCAGGAAGAGTGCCGACACTTTGGCCAGCAAGCCCTCGGGCATGCGATAGAGAAGCATGAAGAGCAGGGCGATGACCGTTTCCCTCAAGGGGAACTTGCTAAAGAACGTCTTGACAACATCGAGAAGTTCCTTTGTAAGGTTGGAGGGGTGGGGGGTGAGAGAATTGGTGTCAGTGGTGAAAGGAGAGGGTGTCGTCTCCACGCGGGGCATAGCGTAGCTGTGCCACAGCCAAAGGGCGATGAAGATACCCGCCACACCGTAGAACATCAGGCTCCAAGAATAGGGTATGCTATAGCGGAAGAGCACCTGAAGGTTGCCCGCCAATGCCACCAGCAGTCCTTGGCCGAAGATGGTGGCAATGCGATAGAACGTGCTCCTTATTCCCACAAACCATGCCTGGTCGTGTTCGTCGAGGCCCAGCATATAGAATCCGTCGGCGGCAATGTCGTGCGTGGCGCTGGCGAAGGCCATCAGCCAGAAGAAGCACAGTGTGCCTTGTAGCCAGAACGATGTGGGAATGGTGAAGGCCACACCGCCTAAAGCCGCACCAATGAGCAGCTGCATCGTGGTCACCCACCACCGCTTGGTACGGATAATGTCCACAAACGGGCTCCACAACGGCTTGATGACCCATGGCAGATAGAGCCATGAGGTGTAGAATGTGATCTCGGCATTGCTCAGCCCCAATTGCTTGTACAACACCAACGACACCGTCATCACTGCCACGTAGGGCAGTCCTTCGGCAAAATACAATGTGGGCACCCATGCCCAGGGAGATGTCTTTTTGTTATTCATCATTTTAAATCTTTACTATATTCTCCTCGAAAAAACACTTCTCTCTCCTCTCTCCTCTTTTCTCTTTCCTCTCTCCTCCAAACTCAATACGCTTTACTGATTTCTATGCCGAGGTAATAGTGGCGGAGTATATCGTCGTAGCGATAGCCTCGCTCACCCATGACAGCAGCCCCTATCTGGCAGAGGCCCACGCCGTGGCCCCATCCGTGTCCGTGAAGCACAAACCGCTGAGGTATGCCTGTCACGAAGTCGAATGAACTGACCTCGAAGTTACTGCTCTTCAGGTGTGTGTCGCTCAGCGTACGTCGTATTTCCAGTTCCTTGCCAATGATGAACTGCCGTTCCGTGCCCACGATCTTCAACCGGCTGATTCGTCCGCTCTTGCCGCGCTCCAAGGGTTCCAAGGAAACGATCTGTCCGAACGTCATCTTCAGTCGGCTTTCTATCAGCTCGAGCAGCTGCTGTTGCGTATATTCCACCGTCCACTCGAAGAAGTCGGGCGTCTCCTGGTCGTAGTCGTTCAACACCTGCCGCAGGATATGCTCATCGTGTGTGTTGCAGAAGGCCTCACTATTCTCGTCGGCTGCATCGCGCACAGAGGTGAGATACGGTTTATGCTCATCTTCCCAGCAATACTCAAACTCTTCCGTCTGCCCGCCGCAGCATTTGCTGAACCGGGCATCGCAGATTTTACCCTCGTAGGTGAGTATCTGCCCGCGGGTGGCCTCCACGGCCTCTGCCACATGGGGGTTGCTGGCTTTCGTGATGCCCTGATAGCGCTGGCAGTGGTCGTCGGCACATACATCGAAGATGGTGTGGTCCTCACGGTCGTACCAACGCACGATCTCGTTCTCTTTTTTCACGAACGAGAAGAAACCGTTGTCGCCGCCTGCCTCTTTTCGCTCAGTGCGTTTCTTCATCTGAGCCAACAGCCACGAACGCGAGATGACGGCATGGGCCTTGAGCAGCTCTAATGACGAGGTGGCACTCATCTCGCTCGAGATGACGCTGGCCAGGTATTGTTCTACGGGCAACTCATTGATGGCACATATCTTGTCTTCTTCCACCACGAGATGGAGCATGCCCTGGAAGGTCTGTGTCTCTTTTCTTTCCCAATGGAAGTTCACGCCGATGGTGACGTCCTCCAACGAGAACGACGCATCGCCCGACAGGGGCACCATCTTCAGCTCGCGATAGAGACTGCCGTTCCAGCTGATGCCTCCTTCAAAGAAGAACACCTCCTGCTCGCCCTCTATCACTTCGCCCTTGGCGGAGTAGGGACCGTTCAGCGTGAAGCGTATGCGTTGGGCACTGACGATGCCCACCTTCACGGTCGGCTCTTGCGAGAAGAGCGTCTCTGCCGATGCACTGGCCCCTTCCGACGGCTTCGACAGACGGGCCACCACACGCTGCACTTCTTCCTCTTCCAGACTCACCTCTTTCAGGATGCCGACGACGGTTTCTGCTTGGAGCTTTCGGAAATCGGTTTCTTGCGGAGTGATCACCAGTCCTGCCATATCGAGCGCGCCCGGACTGACCATGCAGTCGGGATAGCAGGCCGGACGGTGCTTCTTGCGAAGGAATACCACGAACACCGTTTCTTCGGCTGTCTTCCACCCCACGATATTCATCATGGGCTCAGGTGTGGCAGCAGGCAGCGCCTTGTAGATGCGTCGGAAAAGGCGTGTGAAACTACGCTCCGTAGCGCAGCGCACCACCAAGGCGGGTGCAGGCCACTCGTCGAGTAGCATGATCTGCTCGTTTGCCGTCGTCTGGCAGACAGGCTTCAGGCGGTTCTTGAGCGAAGGCCATTGCTGCAGCAAAGGCAATGCACATCCCTCTCCAGCTTGGAAATGCAAGTGGTCGGGAGCGCTGGCACCACACATCGGACCATTGTAGAACACGGTCAGGTGGGGGTATCGCTCCAGCAATTGCCACATCGTACCTATATGCTCGGCTATGCGCTGTGGCTCATGCTGTGTCGAGGGTATGGTGAAATGTACGGGCAGGATGGGGAACGGATTCAGCAGCAGCTCTAAGCCATGCCCCTTTTGCTCTTCCCCGCCCTTCTGAGAGGATGGGGTGGGGCATGCCATTTGCACCTCCGGCCGATTCTTCTCACAGAGGAAACACGGCCGCTCGTCAAGGGTCTGCTTGTCAATCTTCGCACCTGTCGATACCATTCTTGCCGGATTGAACTGCAGTCGCAGGCTGATGCCATCGGCCTCCAACTCGCGCGTCTGCACCTTGTTCAAGTCCTGATAGCGTTGGCGCGCCTCGTCCCAGACGGAGAGCTGTCGCTCCACGAAACGGTCGGTGGCCCGCATCTTTGCTCCCTCGTCCTTCATCCGTTGCCGCGCCAGAATCTCCATCGTGCGCAGCCGGTCTTTATATAGGTTGTTGGCATTCACACGTTCCACACTCAGCGCCGCATCGCTGTTGCCCGTCCATCGGCGGCACAGGTACAGCTCAGTATAGATTCGTCCGATGCGATAGTTACGGCTGAAGGCCAAGCCCATGGCATAGTCCTCGCCATAGCTCGTGTTGGGCAGTTGCATGTCGCGCAGCAGTGGAGTGAAGAAGGCTCGCGGCGCCCCAAGGCCGTTGATGCGCAAGGCATTGTTCGGACCGTTCTCGTCGGTCCATTCTGCATGGTTGATAAGTCCGGGCGGCAGCGTGTTGAGGTCGAAGTCGCACATGCGGTAGCTTCCCACCACCATGGCCGCCTTCTGCTCGTAGAAGGCATCCACCATCTGCTGCAGCGTATGGGGCGAGGAGTAGAGGTCGTCGCTGTCGAGCTGAACGGCAAACCGTCCGCACCGCTTGTCGTTCACCGCCTCATTCCAGCACCCGCCAATGCCCAGATCTCTGCGCTCAGGGGTAATCACGATAAGTTGTGGGGCGTGAGTTGAGGGTTGAGAGTCATGAGTGTCAAGGGTTGATACATTCCCCGCTCCTCGAAAACACTCCTTCAGAATCTCCGATGTGCCGTCGGTGGAGTGGTTGTCCACCACAATCACGTTGTAAGGGAAGGTCGTCTGCTGCGAGAGCGCACTCTCCACGGCATCGCGGATGGTCTTCGCGCGGTTGAACACAGGAATCACCACTGAGGCCTCTACGGCGAATGGCTGTTCCTCAAAGTCTGGAATCTCGCGCTTCGTCGTGTCCACCCAGGCACCAATCTCTTTCAGGTGGGCCGTGACGGCACGTTCCATCTCCACCTGCACTTCGCGGTTGGCAGGGTTCACATAGTCGAACTGCTTTTCGCCGCTGGTGCGCAGGTCTATCTTTTCTTCCGTATAGAGCAGTTCGTTCAGGTGGAACAGTTCGCCCCTGCGGCTCAGGAAGAGCCACAAGTCATAGAAGCCGGCATATTGATAGTCGGCCGAGGGCACAAACTCCTTGAGCAAGGCGGTGCGCACCAGCACCACGCTGCCAAAGTCGAAGTCGTTTCTCACGCTTCCTATCTGCCAGTCTATCACGGGGTGCTTCTCCTTCGCAGGCTGCGAACCGCTTGCCTTGTCGCTTTCCTGAGGTGGGGTGGGGCAGGCCCAGTAGTCGCCATACACCATGGCCGCGCCACTCATGTCGGCAGCCATCACCATGCGCCTGAGCGCACCTTCCCCCATCGTCACTTTCACGGGTTTCACCCACAGCAGCACGTAGTCGGCCACGGCCTGCCGGGCAATCTCGCGGATGTTGGCGGTCGATGTCATCTCCCCCGCCATCGGAGTCATGCTCCTCACGCACAGCTCTGGAATTGCGAGCCACGCCCATTCACTTTCCAGTGTGGTCATCACCGCAGGGAAGAAGCAATCTATTCTGTTTCTCATATCTTTTCTTTTTCTTTATTGCGAGTGCAAAGATACAGAAAAAAAACGATAAACACAGCAAAAAACACACAATATTTTTAGGATTATGCATTATTTGCACTCGCCCCTGCCGAAAAAGTGAGCGAATGCGAAACTTGAATAATAATTATTAAAGTAATGTGGAAAATGCGGAGAGTCTTTCCCGTTTTTCTTAAATTTGCAATCCAAAAAAACAAAACCACGGAGAATATGAGAAAGAGCGTATTGTGTCTGGTAGTGGCGATGGCCAGTCTGTTGGCTGCCTGTGGCGGCAAACCCTCCTCTGGCGAGAAGCCCGACGGCAATGTGGGTACGAGTACGAAGATCGAGGGCGACTCCACACGCTATGGATTGGCCTGCGAGGGGTGCACCGACTCCGTGCTGGTGTTCCTGCCAGGCACCGGCGGCGATCCCGTCACCTACAACATTGTCGAAGCCTTCATGCATCGCCGCGTCATCGGACGTCCGAAGACGGGCGACTGGGTGGCCGTCGTCCTCAATGGCGAAGACAGCCTGAAGGCCGACATGGTCATCAATCTCGACGAGCTGAAGGGACAGTGGGTGCAATGGGTGGCGCCCACCCTGCGTAAGAATCCCATGACCGAAGTGCTGGAAGAGGCCGTGCAGGAAGAGATGGACTCCCTCCTGCGCGAACGCCTGAAACCCGTGGAGATGGGCTTCGCCCTGAAGCGCCACTATGCGGCTCAGCCCATCGGACTGCTCCACGCCCTGACCAGCAGCGACGACGACCCTGTGGAGTTCCCCGTTCCCAAACGATATATGGAGTGGCATGTATTCAACGGCCGCCTCGTCCTGAAAATACGCCCCACGAAGGAAGATTCCCTCCACCACCGCCTCGAGGTTTGCGACACGGCAGACTTCCTTCTCCTCACCCGCGACTCCCTCCGCCTGCGTTTCAAGGACGGCGAGAAAGGCTATTCAAGGAAAAACGGTCAGTAAGACCAAGCCCTTTACAACCCCCATTCAGAAAACTCAAAAACACATGGAAATGACACAGAAGTGGTTCCGATCCTTTTGCATCGTGGCAGGCCTCGTCGCACTCACCGCTTGCCGCAAGCAGTCAGCACAGCCCGTCGCCGACAGCGACCAGCGCGTGCAATCGTTCGTGACGACAACCGACGACAAAGCCAGCTCGGCAAAAGACACCAAGGTCGTGAAACCCTTGGAGCAGCCCGCCAGCATCAAGGGCGTCTCTGAGCAGATCCTGAAACGCACAGGCTACACCGTGAGCTACAACCGCCAAACGAAGCTCCCCAACTGGGTGGCGTGGCGCCTCACCGCAGCCCATAGCGAGGGACGCGTCCAGCGCGAGAACTACATGTTCCATGAAGACCTGCAGGTGAAAGAGCCGAGGGCTACCGATGGCGACTACTACAATTCTCGCTACGACCGCGGCCATATGTGTCCCGCGGGCGACAACAAATGGAACGAGCAGGCCATGGAGGAGACCTTCCTCTTCACCAATATCTGTCCTCAGAACCATGCCCTGAACAAAGACGGGTGGAACGACCTCGAGATTGCCTGCCGCCGCTGGGCGCGGAAATACGGCGAGGTCTACATCGTGTGCGGACCCATCCTCGGCGAGGAGCCTTACCAGACTATCGGCCGCAACAAGGTGGTGGTGCCCGAGGCCTTCTTCAAGGTCATTCTTGCCATGAAGCCTGAACCCAAGGCCATCGCCTTCGTCTACCAGAACCACGGGCATAACAACGCCAAGATGTTCAAGAACGCCACCACCGTCGATGAGGTGGAACGGCTCACCGGCATCAACTTCTTCCCCCAGCTCGACGATGTGACTGAGGACCAAGTGGAAGCGGATCGCGGGTATTTCTAACTTTTTTATCGTCTTCGATTGGCCGTGTAGGTCGAATTCTTTCGTGATGCGTATGACTGAGCGGAGTGTTCGCACCATAGAGCGCCTTATGCTATCGTACGTCGAACGATTCATGACAGTTGACAGTTGACAGTTTTGTTTAGGAGCAATGTGTCGGGGAAAAAAGTAAGTTATAATTTATAAGTAATATAAATTACTATATATATAATATATTATAATATATTATATATATAGTAAGCTGTTTTTTTGAAGGTGGTTGGTGTCGATAGAATAAACTGTCAACTGTCAACTGTCATGACGATACATCCCTACGATGCTGTAGACAGGTATGTTTCGCGCTGCGGCCACTGAAGTGAAATGGCGCCCTCACGGATGTCTGCTGAGGCCGAAAAATACCGCCTGCCAGCGCCCCGTCAGCGTGAGTTGGCGCCCTCATCAGACACCGACGGCAGGGTCTGGAGCTTCTGTGGGGAGGGAGGCATACACCTGCAAACCTTTTCGGGTCAGCAGTTATGTCATTGCTTAAAAAAAACTAAAAGATGGGGAGGAAATCGCGCGTGTAAAGAAATAATTCGTATATTTGCACATTCATTTTAAAGCTGGAAAGCGTGAAAATACAAGAAGTGGTGAACGCCCTTGAACATTTCGCGCCTCTGCCCCTGCAGGAAGGATTCGACAACGCCGGCCTGCAGGTAGGATTGACAGAGACGGAGGTTTCAGGGGCATTGTTGTGTCTCGACGTGACGGAAAGCGTCGTAGACGAGGCGGTGGCCTTGGGGTGTAACCTCATCGTGAGCCATCATCCCCTGATCTTCCATGCCCTGAAACGCATCACGGACGAGAACGACGTGCAGCGCACCGTGGTGAAAGCCATCAAGAACGACATCACGGTGGTGTCGATGCACACGAACATTGACAATGCACCCCAGGGCGTGAACTTCAAGATAGCCGAAAGGATGGGACTGGAGAACACCCGGTTCTTCGGACCGGAGAAATGCGTGGCCGACCTGACAGGCGGCAGCGGCGTGGTGGGCGAATTCGCCAAGCCGCTGACAGCCAGCGATTTCATGACGCTGCTCAAGCGGAAGTTCGACGTGGCCTGCGTGCAGGCGAACCAATTGCTGCGACGCCCCATCAGCCGCGTGGCCATCTGCGGCGGCGCCGGGGCGTTTCTCTTGCCTGATGCCATCCGCAAGGGGGCTGATGCCTTCGTGACGGGCGAGATGCACTATCATGAGTTTTTCGGCCATGAGCAGGAAATCCAGATTGCCGTGATCGGACACTATCAGAGTGAGCAGTTCACCAACGAGATTTTCAAGGAGGTGATTGAGCATGCGTGCAAGGGCGTGAAGTGCTTCCTCACCAAGACGAATACCAATCCGATAGGGTACTATTGAGAAAGAGGAGAGAGGAAAGAGGAGAGAGGAGAGAGGAATGAAAAAGGAGGAGAGATTTTCGAGGAAAGATAATCATATTAGATAATGTATTAAAAGATAAATTATGGCAAAAAAAGATCCTACTGACTTGACGGTGGAGGAGCGCCTGAAAGCCCTCTATCAGTTGCAGACGACACTGTCTGCCATCGATGAGAAAAAAGCATTGCGCGGTGAGCTGCCGCTCGAAGTTCAAGACTTGGAAGACGAAATTGTGGGTCTGACCACCCGTATGGAGAAAATCCAGGGTGAGATAGACGAATTCCGCCAAGCTATCAGCATGAAGAAGGCCGACATCGAGGAGGCCAAGGCGAGCATCGACCGCTACACCAAACAGCTCGACGATGTGCAGAACAACCGCCAGTACGACACGTTGACGAAGGAGATTGAGTTCCAGTCGCTGGAGATTGAGCTGTGCAACAAGAAGATCCGCGAGGCCAATACGCGCATCGAGGAGCGGGAGGGTGACCTGCAACAGGCAAAGGAACTCATCGACGAGCGCCACCAGATATTGGAGGAGAAGAAGAGTGAGCTCGACGAGATCATGAACGAGACACGGGCCGCAGAAGAGGAGCTCAAGGAAAAGGCCAAGGTGCTGGAGATGAAGATTGAGTCGCGCCTGTTGGCCAGCTTCAAGCGCATCCGCAAGAATGCCCGCAACGGTCTGGGCATCGTCTACGTGCAGCGCGACGCCTGTGGTGGCTGCTTCAACAAGATTCCGCCCCAGCGCCAGCTCGACATCAAGATGCACAAGAAGGTGATCGTGTGTGAGTATTGCGGACGAATCCTGGTTGACCCGGAACTGGCCGGCGTGAAGATAGACAAGCTGACGGGCGAGGAGAAACCCAAGCGCAAGCGCGCCATCCGTCGGACCAAGAAGGCTGACGATACGCCCACGGAAGATTAACACAAACACATTATTCATCCAATTAAAAACTAAATTCTATGAGTCAAAACAAGCAACAAAGTGGAAGCTGGATCGCCATCGTGACGATGTTCTTCCTCTATGCGATGATTTCGTTTGTCACAAACCTCGCCGCACCCATCGGTGTCATCTGGAAAAACGCATTTGCCGACACGGGCAGTGCCAACATGATTGGTATGCTGGGTAATGCCATGAACTTCCTGGCTTACCTGTTCATGGGCATCCCCGCGGGTAAGATGCTGACGAAGATTGGCTACAAGAAGACGGCGCTGGTAGGTATCGGCACGGGCTTCGTGGGCGTCTTCGTGCAGTTCCTCTCTGGCATGTTCCCTCTGGGCATTGGCGGCTTCGCTGTCTACCTGCTGGGTGCTTTCATTTCCGGTTTCTGCGTGTGTATGCTCAACACAGTGGTGAACCCCATGCTGAACCTCATCGGTGGCGGCGGTAACCGTGGTAACCAGCTGAACCTCATCGGCGGCACACTGAACTCACTGTCGGGCACACTCACCCCGATGCTCGTGGGTGCGCTGATCGGAACAGTGACGGCCAACACCCGTATGGTGGATGTGAACCTCGTGCTCTACATCGCCATGGCTGTGTTTGCACTGGCTTTCATCGTGCTGACGTTCATCCCCATTGCCGATCCGGAGCGTGGCAAGGTGACCAAGGACACGGTGTTCGAACACTCGCCCTGGGCATTCCGCCACTTCGTGCTGGGCACTATCGCCATCTTCGTCTATGTGGGCGTTGAGGTGGGTATTCCGGGCACGCTGAACTTCTTCATCAGCGACACCACAGAGAAGGGTGGTGGTGCTGGACTGATGAACGCTGCCGCCATCGGCGGTTTCGTGGCCGGCACATACTGGTTCCTGATGCTCGTGGGACGTACCATCTCCGCCTTCCTCGCCGGTAAGGTGTCGAGTAAGCAGATGATGGTGTTTGCCACAACGCTGGGCATGGTGTTCATTCTCTGCGCCATGTTCCTGGGCAAGTCGTCGACCGTGGCGATGCCCGTCTTCACTGGCAAATCGTTCGAGATGGTGACCGTGCCCATCGCAGCCCTCTTCCTGGTGCTCTGCGGACTGTGCACATCCGTAATGTGGCCCTGCATCTTCAACCTCGCCTGCGAGGGATTGGGCAAGTATTCTGCTCAGGCCAGCGGCATCTTCATGATGATGGTGGTGGGCGGCGGCATCCTGCCGTTGGTGCAGAACTTCATCGCCGACAATACGGGCTACATGGTGTCGTACATCGTACCGCTGCTGGGCTTGGCCTTCATGTGCTACTACGCCCTCATCGGTTCGAAGAACGTCAATACCGATATTCCCGTGTAAGAGAAAGGGATTGAAAGGGTATAAAATGGAGTGAAAGGGACCTGGTTCTCTTTCACTCCTTTTTTTTAAGTGATGATATAGAAGTTGACCCGAAGGGTTTCGCAGGACTATGACCTCCCCTCACCCCTCCTGTAGGAGGGGGATAGTTTCCTATGACGCTCCTGTGGGAAGGCTTTTCGTCTCGCCGGCGGTTTTGCCCCCCCCTCCTACAGGAGGGGTTAGGGGGAGGTCATGAAAGGTCAACTTCTATGTTGTTGCCTTTTTTTATCACGAATTTGAGAATAATCCGCGCAATCCGTGTTTTTTTATTTATCACGAATTTGAGAATTAAAGATTTGTCTTCCACCCCTACCGTGTGCATGTTATCGCTTTTTCTTTCTTATAAAATGATAAAAGATGATGTGTTTTTGCGGATAATTGAAAAAAAATGATTATCTTTGCGGTCAAATCATGTTTAAAGGTTACGCGCATATGGCAGGCGAGAACAACATCAAAGGAAAAAGGAACGGTGAGTTTTATTTAGAGTATCATTCCAGTATCAATTATGCCAAGGCACTCAACGGGGTAAAGGCGGTGATCGCCTGCTCGCTGAAGAATGCTGATGAAACGGATTGGCACAATGTGTGGCTGAGCATCAGTGGCGAGCAGATCAAGACCGTGGAGCTCAACCTGGGCACGCTGCCCGCTGGCGGGAACATACAGCCCGACCTCGACATTGCGGCTGATGAGCAGGTGCTGCTGAACCTGACGGAGACGCAGGAGACCACGTTCACCATCCTCATCAACGTGGACGGCGAGGAGGTGTACTGTCAGGAATACCCTGTGAAGCTCGAGCCCGACGACTATTACCTGCACCTGGACGAGACGGAGACCGTGAAGGAGGTGACCAAGCAGATGATCTGGGAGCGCAAGCTGTTGGACTTCTCGCTGCGCAACAACCTGATCAATTGCAAGCTGGGAAGGCGCGTCATCCCCTTTGTGTCGTTCAGCATCGACAAGCTGGAGGATAACCTCCATGAAGGCGAGGACTACGTCATCCTGCCTTATCCCGACAAGGCCATCCAGCCCACCGACGAAGGCATGTACGACTCGCCCCAACAGGCCTCGCACCTGAGCGAACGGGTGATGGAGGAGATACAGAAGAATCGCCACATCGTGTCGTATCTGAGCGAAAAAGACTTGGCAGGGGCGCTGAAATTCGTCTATCGTGCCTCGCGCAACTCCTTGGAAGAGAATGGTGCCAACTCGCTGTTCCTCGTGCTCGGACTGCTGAAATGGTATGAGAGCGACCGTAGCACGCTGACTCGCTTTGCACCCATCGTGCTGATGCCGGTGGACATCATCCGCAAGTCGGGCAACAACTATGTACTTCGCACACGCGATGAAGAGTCGATCGTGAACACCACCCTGCTGGAACTGCTCAAACAGCAGTTTGCCATCGACTTGAGTGTGCTGCAGCCACTGCCCGTGGACGAGCATGGGGTGGACGTGACCAAGATATTGAACACGGTGCGCCATGCTGTGGCGCCCTACAAGCGCTGGCGGGTGATGGACGAGGCCCTGCTGGGATTGTTCTCGTTCAACAAGTTCGTGATGTGGAACGACTTGCACAACAATGCTGAGAAACTGAAGCAGAACAGCGTCGTGAAGTCGCTCATGGAAGGATTGGTGAAACTCGACGACGTGGAGGAGGTGATCGATGCCCGCGAGGTGGACCAGAAGAGCCAGCCCAAGGAATACTGCATCCCCATCGACGTTGACTCCTCGCAGCTTGAGGCAGTCATCGAGTCAGGACGCGGCAAGAGTTTCATCCTCTACGGCCCTCCTGGCACGGGCAAGAGCCAGACCATCACCAACATGATTGCCAACGCCCTTTATCAGGGCAAGCGCGTGCTGTTCGTGGCTGAGAAAATGGCTGCCCTCGAGGTGGTGGAGAAACGTCTTGCCAAGGTGGGACTGGCACCCTTCTGCTTGGAGCTGCACTCCAACAAGGTGACCAAGAGCCATTTCCTCCGCCAGATGCAGAAAGCGCTCGACGTGGTGCACACCAAGGAACCCGAAGACTATCAGAAGACCTCAGAACGCCTCTTCGCCCACAGACAAGAGCTGCTGAGCTACATAGAAGCGCTCCATCGGACACAGCCGTCGGGACTGTCGCTCTACGACTGCATCTCAAGATACCTCTCTATCGAGGGCGATGAGATAAAAGGCAGTCTGCCACCCGTAGACCGCGTGACGAAAAAGGAGCTGGAGCAATGGACGGAAGATATTGATGGACTGGAGACTGTGTTCCAGGTGACGGGTCATCCTGCCGGCCATCCGCTGACCGGACTCTATCCGAAGGCATCGGGCGCAAGCGCCCTCGAACAACTGACGAAGGGCGTGGCGGCCTACAGAAAGGCCTACGAGAGCCTGGCGCAGGCGCAGGGCGCACTGTCCGTTCCTGCCGACCTGACCGACCGCGACATGGCATGGGTGTGCGACATGAATAAGGCATTGGGCGAACTGCCGGCACAAAACCCGCAGGCGTTTGTCCGCGAAAATGCGAAAGAGCTGGAGGCACAGTGGGAAGAGATAGCCGGGAAGTGGTTCCTGCCTCGCTTCTTCGCCAAGCGCAAGTACATGAAACTCTTCAAGACCTACGCGCCAAGGGCGAGTTTCGCCAGCGTACCCGACCTGCTGAAGCAGCAGCAATCGTTTGTGGCATTGCTGAAAGACTTCTGCCTGGGTCATCAAGCCGACTACGAGGAAACGGAGAATGCGCTGTTCAAGCCGATGGCTGCCGACCGCCTGGTCGATGTGGAGAAAAAGCTTGAGCAGGCAAACAAGACATTGGAAGCACTCTTGAAACAGGCCGACATCAAGGTGAAACCTGGGCGCAAACTGGCCGACATCGATGGGATGGCAGCCCTTTGGACAAACAACGAGGGGCACCTGAAAGACTGGTGTCTCTGGGCGGAACGTCGCCAACAGTTGCTGAAAGAAGGCCTGCAGTCGCTGGTGGAAGCCATTGAGGAGCGCGGCATGAAGCCACAGGAGGCTCGCAAGGCGCTGATGCGCGCCCTCTATCATCGGCAGGCAATGCACATCGTGGAGAAAGACGCGTCGCTGGTGAAGTTCAACGGCCTGCTCTTCGAACAGCTTGTCGAGAAATACAAGCAAGACACCTACATGTTCCAGGACTTGAGCAAGAAGGAACTCTACTGCAGTCTGGCAGCGAAGATCCCGTCGCAGACACTCGCCGCTACGGCCAACTCGGAAATGGGCATCCTGAAACGCAACATCGCCAACGGCGGACGTGGCATGAGCATCCGCAAGATCATCGACCAGATACCCACGCTCCTGCCCAAACTCTGCCCCTGCATGTTGATGAGCCCCATCAGTGTGGCACAGTATATCGACATGGACGGCGAGAAGTTCGACCTGGTCATCTTCGACGAGGCTTCGCAGATGCCCACCAGCGAGGCCATCGGCGCCATCGCCCGCGGCAAGGCCCTCATCTGTGTGGGCGACCCCAAGCAGATGCCGCCCACCAGTTTCTTCACCACCCAGCAGGTGGATGAGGAAGAGGCAGAGATAGACGACATGGACAGCATCCTCGACGAGTGTATCACGCTCTCGATGCCTGGCCACTACCTCTCGTGGCACTACCGTTCGAAGCACGAGTCGCTTATCGCCTTCAGCAACCAGCAGTACTACGAGGGCAAGCTGCATACCTTCCCCAGCATCGACGACCAGAAATCGAAAGTGAGCCTCGTGCGTGTGGAAGGCACCTACGACAAGGGACGCACACGCTCCAACCCCGCTGAGGCAAAGGCCATTGTCGACGAGGTGATACGCCGACTGAGCGACCCAGAGTTGCGAAAGCTCAGCATCGGTATCGTCAGTTTCAGCAAGGTGCAGCAGAACCTCATCGAGGACGTGCTCATCGACGAACTGGCCAAGCGACCCGAATTGGAGCAATTGGCGATGGAAATGGAGGAGCGCATCTTCGTGAAGAACCTGGAGAACGTGCAGGGCGACGAGCGCGACGTCATCCTGTTCTCCGTGGGCTACGGTCCAGACAAGGACGGCCATGTGTCGATGAATTTCGGTCCACTCAACAACGAGGGCGGCGAGCGACGACTCAACGTGGCCGTCAGCCGCGCACGCTACGAGATGATTGTCTACGCCACCCTGCGAGCTGAGCAGATAGACATGAACCGCTCGAAGGCGAAGGGCGTGGAAGGCCTGAAGCACTTCATCGAGTTTGCCGACAAGGGATTCTATGCCGAGGGTAAGGACTCACAGCCACTATTCAGCCAGGAGAAGACCGTCGTTGATCAGGAGATGATTGCCCTTGTGGCCGACGAACTGCGGCGTGAAGGCTACGAGGTGGTCACCAACGTGGGCCGCAGCCAGTTCAAGATAGACATAGCTGTGGTCAACCCCGACAATCCGCAGGAGTACATGCTGGGCATTCTCTGCGACGGCAGGAAATACTACGAGACCAAGACCGTACGCGACCGCGAGATTGTGCAGACGGGTGTGCTGAAAGGCCTGAGCTGGAACATCATGCGCATATGGACCGTCGACTGGTATGCCAACCGTGCGAAGGTGATGGAACGGCTGCTCGACCGTCTCAACGATATTAAGAACCACGTCAAACCCAAGGCCGATGCATCGGAAGCCGCCAAGAAGATTGCCGCCAAGGCCTTCAACGTAAGCGACATGAAGGTGGAGAAGGCCGAGGAATACACCCTGCCCAAAGCCTACCAGAACAAGGACATCGGACTGATACCCCAGAAGGAAGTGCAGAAGGCGGTGATGTATGCCATCGAGCAGAGCGTGTCGATGCCCAAGGAGGAACTCTACAGGCAGACGGCCCGCCTCCTGGGATTCACCCGACGTGGTGCGCGCACCGATGCCGCCGTGCAACAGGCCATCGAGCTGCTTGAAGTCATGGAGCGCATCACCGTGAACAACGATATTATTACCCTGAAAAGCTGAAGAACGGAGGCTATGGAGCCTCTCACTCACACACACTGAAGAACTGATGAACAGTTTCTTGCGCTTTCTGAAACAATGGACGTTGCCGGTGGCCATCGCCGTCGGCACGTCGGCTTATCTCCTTTTCTACTATGTACCCGCACTCGACAAGGCTGGAGAGGTGCTGGGACCCATCTTCGACACCATCTTCCCGCTGTCGGTCTTTGCCACGCTGCTCATCACGTTCTGCAAAGTGGACTTCCATCAGATGCGTCCCCACCGCTGGCATGTGGGTGTGCTTGTGGTGCAGACGCTGCTCATCGCCCTCAATGTGGCTCTCATCCGTCTTCTTCCCTCACTCGGAATAGGGCAGGGGACAGACACAAAATTGCTCTTCGAGGCTGTGCTCACCTGCATCATCGCCCCTTCGGCAACGGCAGCCCCCGTCATCGTGGGAAAGCTGGGTGGCAACATCTCCACGATGTCGGCCTTCACCGTCATCTCTTCGTTCACCCAGGCGCTGATGATACCCATCGTGTTCCCCCTATTGGAGCAAGTGGCAGGCCTCACGTTCTGGGCAGCCTTCCTCATCATTCTGAAAAAGCTCGCCTTGGTGCTGCTCCTGCCCCTGGCGTTGGGGTGGATGGTGCAGCATCATGTGCGGAGGTTGCACCGTTGGATTGTCTCCAAGCCCGACCTGAATTTCTACTGCTGGTCGTTCTCGCTGTCCATCACGGCGGGCATCACCGTAAAGAATATCGTCAACAGCACGGCCTCTGCCTCGCTGCTCACGCTGATAGCCCTGTTCACGCTGATAGTCTGCTTCATCCAGTATGCGTTGGGACGGGGCGTCGGCCATTGGCTGGGCGAACCGCTCAACAGCGGGCAGGCGCTGTTCCAGAAAAACACCGCGCTCAGTATCTGGGTGTCGTACATCTATCTCCACCCCGTGGCTTCTGTTGGTGCCGGCTGCTACGTGCTTTGGCAGAACATCATCAACTCCCTGGAGCTTTGGCGCTACAATCGTAGAAAAAGTTCATGAGCGTGCAACTTTTTGCCCCGTCCGTGCGTCAAATGGATAGATAACCCTTAAAAGAAAAAGAATATGATCGTAACAACAACCCCGACCATTGAAGGTCGCATCATCCGTGAGTACAAAGGTGTGGTGACCGGTGAGACCATTATCGGTGCGAACATCGTGAAAGACTTCTTTGCAGGCATCCGCGACATCGTGGGCGGACGCTCTGCCAGTTATGAACAAGTGTTGCGCGAGGCGAAGGACACTTCGATGAAAGAGATGATGGAGCGTGCGCAGGCCTTGGGTGCCAATGCTGTGGTTGGCATCGACATCGACTATGAGACCATCGGCGGCAATTCCTCGATGATCATGGTAGCCACCAGCGGAACGGCTGTTGTGGTATAAATAAATAAGGTACGCGGGAACGCGTCAATACCATTGAACGGCATTCGAATAGCCCGACCGCTTGTCGTATTTCAGGGCGTCGGTCAAGGTTGACGCATTGCATCGGAACGTGAAGTTATAGGAGGTGTAAGGCGCCAGCACGACCGACGCCGACATGTTGAAGCAGTGAAGGTCGCGAGTGAGTGAGGCGGTGGTCATACTGACCTTCTTGTTGTCGAAGTCATAGCCCGACGAAAACGTGATGTTCCATCCGTCGGCAATACTGATGTTGCCGCTCATGTTGAGTGTCTGCGTGAACTTATACGGGTAGCGCATCCGCTTCTCGTTGAACTTTCCGCTGGTGTTCTCGCGCATGTTGATGCCATAGCCGAAAGTCAGCGACCAAGGCATCTTGAAGGCCATGTAGCCGTCTTCGTCGGTTTCTGCCTTTCCGCTGTCTGACTTCTTGGCGGAGCGTTTTCCGCGCTCCATATCGTCGTCGATGTTTGAGTTGATGTCGAGGTCGTCGTCATCTTCATCCTCGTCTTCTTCTTCGTCCTTGTCGGATTTCTTTTCGCCGCTGAAGAATCTTCTGATTTTCTCTGGCGTGAGCGTGTAGGAAATGTTTTGCGACATTCCCTGGAAACGTCCGAACCGCCCCTTGCTGTACTCCGTATGGGTGCCGACGTAGGGCCTGCCTTCGGAGTCGAGCTCATAGGCATAGGTGGCGAACTGCGCATTGAGGTTGAACGTGTAGCGCTGTGTGAGTTTCAGCCTCAGGCGCATGGAGAGGTCGCTCCACGGGCGTTCCTGGGCGGCCATGTTGTACGACATCGACGCGCCCAGTTCGTCGATGATGCTCACTTTCTTGAAGCCCGTCGAGTCTTTGAGCTCATCCGACTTCAACTTCATCTCAATGTTGTTGCCCAGGTCGAAGGTGATGCTTCCCGTCTTTCCTTTGCCTGGCATACCAAACATTCCGTTGGAATAAGGCGAGTATTCTACCAGCGATACGTTGCCGTTGGCATCAGTCTTCTGATAGGTTTCATGATAGCCGTAGTGGGCAGCTCCGAAGTCGGGCGCATAGCTGAAGCTTATCTGTGGCGTGAGCACGTGTCGGATGGCCTGAATCTTGTCGCCAAAGATTTTGCGGTTGGGTATCCACATGCCGTAGAACTTCGTGCTGGCTGAGAGTGAGAGGCTCCAGTTGTAGACGTTGTATAAACCGTAGAGGGTGTCGACATGCTCCTGTTGGGCGGCCTCGTTCCACGATTTCCGCACTTTGTTGGTGTAGATGCGGTCGGTGAAGTTGAACGAGGGGCTCACGTTGATATAGTCGAAGAGCGTGAACGATGCGCTGATGGGTATCTGGTTGTTCATGCCGTTTTTCCAGTCTTTCACCAAGCTGCTGTGCATCAGCTGGTTTTCTTTGGTGTTGATGCTGTTGGAGATATGACCGGTATACGACATCGCAATCTTCTCGTACCAGCGTTCCTTGCCGGCAGCGTGTTTGCGCTTGAAGGGGTAGAATCGCGAGATGGTGATGTTCAGGTCGGGCAACGTCAGGGCGATTGTGGAGTCGATCATGTTCTGGTTCAGGTTGAACGTAGAACTGATGTTCATGCCGATGGACGAGAACGACGTGCTATAGGATACGGAAGAAGTGCGCGTGCTCTGCGTCATCGCCTGTGGGTTGTAGAGCGACGAGAGGTTGTTGCGCTCGTAGCTGGATGTGGCAAAGTTGACACTGGCCGACAACGAGCTGAAGGGGTTGGCCTTCGGGTCCTGGCGGTGATTCCATTGCACCTTGAAGCTCTCCTGCTCTGTGAAGTCGGGCATTCCCTTGTCGCCGTTTTTCGTGTCCTGGTAGCTGAAGTAGAACGTGCCGCTGTGGCGATAGCGCTTGCGGTAGTTGCTGGCGGCGCTGACACCCCACGACCCCTTGGTGTAGATTTCGCCCAAGAGCTTCAGGTCCATCTTGTCGCTGATGGCGAAGTAGTAGCCGCCGTCGCGCAGGTAAAAGCCGCGTGCGCTTTCATCGCCATAGGTTGGCATGATGAAACCGCTGCTGTAGCTCTTCGAGAAGGGGAAGAAACCATAGGGGATGGCCAGTGGCAGATGGACGTCGGCCACGACGAGGTGGGCGGGTCCGAACACCACATCCTTGCCTGGGCGCACTTTGGCGCGCGACAGGGCGATGTAGAAGTCGGGATGCTCGGCATCGCAGGTGGTGTAGCGTCCGTGCTCCAGATAGAAGTCGCCGTTGTCGTTGCGCTTGCTGCGCTCGCTGAACAGGAAACCGTCTTCCTGCTCAGTATAGACGTTGTCGATGAGTCCCTTCTTCGTCTTGAAGTTCATCGACATGGTGTCGCTCTCGTATTTGTCCTGCCCCATCATGAACACGGGCTTGCCTATGATCTCAGTCTCTGTGGAGTCAGCGTACGACCCAGTGGCGTGCACCAGGTTGCTGTCGAGGTTCATGAACACCTTGTCGCTCGCCAGGTCCATCGTCTGGTATTTCACTTTGGCTTCGCCATAGAGATAGGCGGTCTTCGTTGTGGCGTCGTAGATGATGGAGTCGTTGGCGGAATACTCTACAGGTGCCTCGATGGAGTTTTTCTTCTCCTTGTTGAGCGAATCGGCACGGATGGAGTCGTCGATGGCCTTGTTGTGGCGATAGACAGCCAGCTGCAGCGAGTCCATCGTGGTGGTATCGGGTTCGATGGAGTCGTTTCTGACTTGGTAATATGAAGGATGCCCATACCACGCCGCCTCTGCCGCCATAAACATGACGACAAACAAGAAGACGAATATGTTGACCAATTTCTTCATTCAGCCTGCAAAGATACAAACTTTTCCTTATATCGTGCCATCCCACGGCGATTATTAACTTATTTAAGGGAAATAAAACAGTGTCGTAACGGTTGCAGCAAGCGTTTTTGCAACGGTGATGCTTGCCTGGATTACTGTTAAACTAAATCAAAAAGAAAGACCAAGACATTGCAATATTGAAAAAAACGTGTATATTTGCATTTTCTTATACCAATTATTAAAAATGCAGAAAATGAATATTACCGAAAGATTCCTGAACTATGTGAAGTTCGACACACAGTCGGCTGAAGACAGCCAGACCGTACCCAGTACGCCGAAACAGCTTATCTTCGCCAAATACCTGAAAGAAGAGTTGGAAAGCGAAGGCTTTGCCGATGTAGAGATGGACGAGAATGGCTACATCTATGCCACCCTGCCTGGCAACACGGAGAAGAAGGTGCCCACCATCGGCTTCATTTCCCACTACGACACCAGCCCCGACTGTTCGGGCAAGGACGTGAAACCGCGCATCGTGAAGAACTACGACGGCAGCGACATCGTGCTCTCTGAGGGGATTGTCTCGTCCACAAAGAAGTTCCCTGAGCTGCTTAAGCATGTGGGCGAGGACCTGATTGTGACCGACGGCACCACGCTGCTGGGCGCCGACGACAAGTCGGGCATCGCTGAGATTGTGCAGGCTATGTGCTATCTGCGCGACCACAAGGAGATTCCTCACGGCGACATCCGCGTGGGCTTCAATCCCGACGAGGAAATCGGTATGGGCGCCCACCACTTCGATGTGGAGAAATTCGGTTGCCAGTGGGCCTACACTATTGATGGCGGCGACCTGGGCGAGCTGGAATACGAGAATTTCAATGCCGCCAGTGCCAAGATATATATAAAAGGTGTGAGCGTGCATCCGGGCTACGCCAAGGGCAAGATGATCAACGCCAATCGCCTGGCAGCTGAGTTCGCCATGATGCTGCCGCTCAACGAGACCCCTGAAGAGACTGAGGGCTACGAGGGATTCTACCACTGCATCGGTATGGAGAGCTGTACAGAGACGGCGAAGCTGAGCTATATCATCCGCGACCACGACCGCGAGAAGTTTGAAGCACGCAAGCGCTTCATCGGCAAGTGTGTCTACGAGATGAACCAGAAATACGGCGAAGGCACCGTCACCGCTGAGGTGAAGGACCAGTACTACAACATGAAGGAGAAAATCGACCCCAACATGCATGTCGTCGACATTGTGCTGAAGGCGATGGAGCTCTCCGATGTGCCTGCGCTCGTGACTCCTATCCGTGGTGGCACCGACGGCGCCCAGCTATCGTTCAAGGGACTGCCCTGCCCGAACATCTTCGCGGGTGGCGTGAATTTCCACGGACCGTATGAGTTCATTTCCATCCAGGTGATGGAAAAGGCCATGCAGACCATCGTGAACATCTGCAAGCTGACCGCAGAGCGTAATTGATAATTGACAGACGAAATGGGAGAATTGCCTGAACTGATCAAAGACCTTGCCCTCATCCTGATGGTGGCGGGCGTGGTGACACTGGTGTTCAAGAAACTCAAGCAGCCGCTTGTCCTCGGATATGTGGTGGCGGGTTTCCTGGTGAGTCCCCACATGCCCTATCTGGCATCGGTGGTCGACCATCAGGACATCCACACCTGGGCTGATATTGGTGTGATGTTTCTGCTATTCTCCCTGGGACTGGACTTCTCGTTCAAGAAAATCCTGAAGATGGGTGCCTCGCCCATCATCTCCACCATCACCATCGTGTTTTGCATGATGATGCTGGGTATGGTGGTGGGGCATCTGTTTGGCTGGGGCAAGATGGACTGCATCTTCCTGGGCGGCATGCTGGCTATGTCGTCGACGACCATCATCTACAAGGCCTTCGACGACCTCGGCCTGCGCCAGCAGCAGTTTGCCTCGCTGGTGATGAGTGTGCTGATCCTGGAAGACATCCTGGCCATCGTCATGATGGTGATGCTGAGTGCCGTTGCCAGCGGCAACAGTCCTGGCGGCAGCCAAATGCTCGGCTCTGTGGCGAAGATAGCGTTCTTCCTGGTATTGTGGTTCGTGGTGGGCATCTTCGCTATCCCTATGTTCCTCAGGCAGGTGCGCAAGTTGATGAACAGCGAGGTGCTACTCATCGTAGCCTTAGGCTTGTGTTGCGCGATGGCTGTGCTGAGCACGAAGGTGGGCTTCTCGTCGGCTTTTGGCGCTTTCGTCATGGGCAGCATCCTGGCCGAGACCATCGAGGCGGAGAAGATCATCCGCCTTGTGGAACCGGTGAAGAACCTCTTTGGTGCCATCTTCTTCGTGTCGGTGGGTATGCTTGTCGACCCGAAAATACTCGTCGACTATGCCCTTCCCATCCTGTGTCTGGTCATGACCATCCTGGTGGGGCAGAGCCTTTTCGGCTCTTTTGCCTACATGCTGGGCGGCGAGTCGCTGAAGTCGGCCATGAAGTGCGGTTTCTCGATGGCGCAGATAGGTGAGTTCTCGTTCATCATCGCCTCGTTGGGACTCTCGCTGGGTGTCATCAGCCAGTTTCTCTATCCCATCGTGGTGGCCGTTTCTGTGATCACCACATTCCTCACTCCCTACATGATACGGGCGGCCACACCCTGCTATAATGCTTTGGAGCGACGGCTGCCCAACCGCTGGGTGCGCTCGCTGAACCACCTCACGCTGAGCCATCCCAACACCACAGAGAAGAGCCTGTGGCGCAAACTGCTCATCGCTATGTTGCGCAACACCCTGATCTACGGCATTCTCTCGGCGGCGGCCATCACGCTGATGTTCACCTTCGCCCTGCCGTTCTTCCGCAGTCTGCTGCCTGGCTGGGAGCTGCATTGGTACGCCAACGCCATTACTGGCGTGCTCACGGTGCTCATCATCGCTCCCTTCCTGCGGGCAATGGTGATGAAGAAAAACCACTCTGAGGAGTGGAAGGCGCTCTGGGCAGAGAGCAACATCAACCGCCTGCCGCTGCTGTTCACCATCCTGGTGCGCGCCGTCATCGCCCTGAGTTTCATCTTCTACATCTGCAACTACCTTACACGGTTCTCCCACGCTATGATGTACACGGTGGGCTTCGTTGTCCTCTTGGCCATCATCTTCTCGCGAAGGGTGAAGCACCGCAGCATACGTATGGAGCGGCTGTTCATGATGAACCTCCGTTCGCGAGACATCCAGGCACAGGTGCACGGCCACCGCCGTCCGCTCTACGAAGGCAAACTGCTCGACCGCGACATACACCTTGCCGACTTCGAAGTGCCTGCCGACTCGCTGTGGATGGGCAAGACGCTGAAAGAGCTGAACCTCGGACATCTCTTTGGTGTGCATGTGAGCAGCATCTTGCGCGCCAACCGCCGGCTGAACATTCCTGATGGCAGCGACGTCATTTTCCCTGGCGACCGTCTGCAAGTGATAGGCAGCGACGACCAGCTCACCCGTTTCCGTCAGGCGTTGCAGACAGAGACCTTCCCGGAAGACTACGAACTGGAGAAACGCGAGATGCGTCTGCGCTCGATGATGCTTGCCAGCAGTTCGCCCTTCGTGGGGAAGACGCTCCGCGAAAGTGGCATCCGGGACCAGTTCAACTGTATGGTGGTAGGACTTGAGGAAGGCGAAGAGAACCTCTCGGCAGTGAGTCCTTCCTACGTCTTCCAGAAAGGCGACATCATCTGGGTGGTAGGCGAGGAGGAAGACCTCGTCCGTCTCACCCACACCTCATAATCCGTCATTGGCAAATAATAAAACGTCATTCATATTTCGTTAATTAAAAATACGTCATTCGTAATACATAACACATGAGCATTGTCTACATCATCATCGGAGCCATTTTAGTGCTCTGGGGCGCCGACCGACTGACCGACGGCGCAACCGCCATCGCCCAGCGTCTGAACATTCCCCAAATCGTTATCGGTCTCACCGTTGTGGCTATGGGCACCTCTATGCCTGAGTTTTTCGTGTCGCTGATGTCCGCCATCAAAGGCACCAGCGACCTTGCCGTGGGTAACATCATCGGCTCGAACGTGTTCAACACGATGGCCATCGTAGGCATCACCGCCCTCGTGGCACCTATGACCATCAGCCGAAGCACCGTTCAGAAAGACATCCCCTTCGCCATTGTGGCCTCCGTGATGCTGCTCCTGATGTGTTTCGACACCACCCTCAGCCGCCTGGAAGCGGGCGTGCTGTTTCTTGGGTTCCTCATTTTCATGGTCTATACTGTGCGCATCGGCATGAAGAACGGCGACGAACAGGTGCTCAATCTGCGCCCTATGCCCGTCTGGCAGATGATCGGGCTGCTGCTCCTGGGTATGGCTTGCCTCATTGGCGGCAGCGACCTGTTTGTCATTGGAGCCAAGAGTGTGGCAAAGACCCTTGGCGTGAGCGATGCTGTGATCGGACTGACCATCGTGGCTTGTGGCACGTCGCTGCCCGAACTGGCCACCAGCATCGTGGCGGCGCGCAAAGGTCGCTCTGCCATCGCCATTGGCAATGTCATTGGCTCGAACGTCTTCAACATCCTGATGATCATTGGCGCCACAGGACTCATTCTGCCGATGGACATTCAGGGCATCACCCTTGTCGACTACTCCGTCATGATGGGTAGCATCGTGCTGCTTTGGCTCTTCTCCTACACCAAGTTCACCGTCGAACGTTGGGAAGGTGCTGTCCTGGCCATCGGCTTCTTCGCCTATATGGCCTGGATCGTCATCAGGGCATAAAATCCCCCGCTCCTCGAAAAATCTCTCATCAAAATACCCACTCCAATGAAAAAGATTATACTTCCCCTGGTCCTTACGATCCTTGCCCTCGTCCCGTTGAAGACGCTGGCCAAGGTCTACATGATTGTCACCGCCACCAACGAGACAGTCACCGTGTTTGAACTTGCCGAGCGACCTGCGATTGTCTTCTCCGGCTACGAAATGCAAGTATGTTGTGCCGACCGTGAGCTGACCTTCGACCGCCGCGATGTGGCCGACGTAACGTTCAGCGACGAGAAACCCGACATCCCGGAACCGCCTACAGGCATCACTTCCTTCCCCGCAGCCGACGATGTTCGCGGCATATGGCAGACCGACGGGAGCCACATTCTGTTCCGCTCGTTGCCAGCCTATGCGCCCGTGGGCGTCTATTCCATCGACGGACAATTGCTGGCGGGCACACACGCCGACCACAACGGTCAGGCCGCCCTCGATATGTCTCTTTGGACAAAGGGTATGGTCATCGTCCGGGCTGGTTCAATGGCCGTGAAGGTGGATTGCTCGAAGTGCGGGCATCGCACCTCCGCATCCTCGCACCTCCGCACCTTCGAAAACAAATCTCGCTCGTCGCTCCTCGCTCCCCGCTCCTCGAAAAACTCGTTCCGCACAGACGAAGCCGACGCACCCACAGACTCCCTCTACATCAACAAGGGCGCGACGTTTCATGTCTACAACGTGGATGGCATCGAGCGCATCCTCTTCCAGCAAGAAGGCAACACCGACAGCCTCTGGGTGGTCGCCCATCCCGCACCGCTCGCTCCCGACTTCACGGTGACCCATTCCTTCCCGTGGGAGCGCATCGACAGCATCACGCTCTACCGACCTGAGTTCTCTCCCTACACGCCGGCTCCCACCATCTATGCCGACGAGCCGTTTACCACAGGCTTCGGCAACTTCACAGTCGAGACGACTAAGGGACTGCCTTGGATCATCGACTTCAACACCGCCAAAGCCACAGGCTATGTCAGCGGCAGCACCACACCCTCGGAGAGCTACCTCCTGTCGCAACCCTTGGACATGAGCCGCGCCAAGCAGGTGGAAATCTCCTTCGACTATATATTAAGGTACGTGCGCGCAGGAGCAGTCAACCGGGTGCTCGTCACCGACTACTATACTGGCGACCCCGCTACCACCGACTGGACCGACATCACGGGAAAGCTCACGCAGGGCTCCAACTGGGACGACTTCTACGAGTGGAAGACCACGCTGCCCGACCGATTCCTCGGCGAGAGTGCCGTCGTCTTCGCCTTGTATTATTCCTGCACCACCAACTCTGCCACCTGGGAGGTGAAGAACCTGCTCATCCGTGAAATCTACGAGGAGGTGATTCCTTCCACCAACCTCAACAAGAACCCAACGGTGGACGCTCCCTACGCCTGGCGACTGGAATATCCGCACATCAAGGACGACGCCGACAACCTCGTCGTCGTGAAGCGCACCGACGAATTCGGCATCACCTACTCGCTGGAGTGGGACTGCACGAAGAAAGCCCAGCGCTGGACATGCTATCAGTTCCACAACGGCATTCCCGACAACAATGTGGGACGCACCCAGGACTCCTGGTACGACGACCCCGACATCCCTAAGGCCTACCAGACTCACTATGCCGACTACACGGGCAGCGGGTACTCACGCGGGCACATGTGCATGTCGGACGACCGCCAAAGTTCCGTGGATCAGAACGCTCAGACCTTCTACATGAGCAACGCCCACCCGCAGCATCAGGCGCATAATGGCGGACTCTGGCAGACGCTGGAGAACAAAGTGAACAGCTGGGGCAACTCCTCCGCCTTCCGTGACACGCTCTACGTGGTCAAGGCCGGCACCATCGACCATGAAGAGGACATCCTCGGCTACACCAACAGCACCAAGACGCAGGCACACCTCCTCATCCCGAAATACTTCTACATGGCCGTGCTCTGCCTGCGCGACGGACAGTATCATGCACTCGCCTTCTGGACGGAGCATACCAGCCAGAGCATCACCAAAGCAAAGCCAAAAGACTATGCCATCACCGTGCGTGAGCTCGAGGAGAAGACCGGCATCGACTTCTTCTGCAACCTGCCCGACGACATCGAGGCTGAAGTCGAGGAGGCCGAAATCGACCTCAAGTTCTGGGGAATACAATAGCATAGCAAACAAAAATAACTGAAATATGAGTCAAGAAAACAGAAAGAACGAGAGTCTGCAGGCTTTGGGCCACGATGTGATCGTGGGCACTGACTACAATCCGGCCGTGCTGGAGACTTTTGAGAATATGCACCCTGAGCACGACTACTGGGTGAAGTTCAACTGCCCGGAGTTCACCACGCTCTGTCCCATCACCGGACAGCCTGACTTCGCGGAGATACGCATCATGTACATACCGGCTAAGCGCATGGTGGAGAGCAAGAGCCTGAAGCTCTACCTCTTCTCCTTCCGAAATCACGGCGACTTCCACGAGGACTGCGTCAACACCATCATGAACGACCTCATCCGGCTGATGGACCCGAAATACATTGAAGTGACGGGCCTCTTCGTGCCACGTGGCGGCATCAGTATCCATCCCTATGCCAACTACGGCCTGCCCGGAACGAAATACGAGCAACTGGCCGAGCAGCGCTTCGCACGCCACGAATAGGATGCCTGCGGCAGCATCGGTGAGAGGATTAGCGCGTAGCATCCCGACTCGTTGAGGATAACGGCTCTGCTCTTGTCGTTAGAACCAGTACCCTGAATCAGGGTAGCGGTTTTGTCTCCCCTCCTACAGGAGGGGTCAGGGGAGGTCATGGAGGGAATCAGCCACCTTCAGGGGATTGCGACCCCCTCTGTCTCCCCCTGTAGGGGGAGGAAAAGTTAGAACTGAGCGCAGAAACTAATCAGTCCCCCTCCTACAGGAGGTATGCGACCCCCTCTATCTCCCCCTGTAGGGGGAGGAAAAGTTAGAACGGAGCGCAGAAAACTAATCAGCCCCCTCCTACAGGGGATATGTGACCCCCTCTATCTCCCCCTGTAGGGGGAGGAAAAGTTAGAACTGAGCGCAGAAAACTAATCAGCCCCCTCTCTCCTACAGGGGATATGTGACCCCCTCTATCTCCCCCTGTAGGGGGAGGAAAAGTTAGAACTGAGCGCAGAAAACTAATCAGCCCCCTCTCTACAGGAGGTATGCGACCCCCTCTGTCTCCCCCTGTAGGGGGAGGAAAAGTTAGAACAGAGCGCAGAAACTAATCAGTCCCTCTCCTACAGGATGCAACAAAATTAATCAGTCCCCCTCCTACAGGAGGCAACAAAACTATCAGTCCCCCTCCTACAGGAGGGGTCAGGGGAGGTCAATCAGCGAGGGTGCTGAGTAGTTACGGGTTGAGAATCATTTAGCGGTGAGAGGCGTGTGAGTGTGTGGGCAGTGGTGTGAGAGGTGGTGCAAGCATGTGTGAGAGATGATGTGAGAGCGGTTTTTAGCGTGTCGGAGATAGTCTGCGAGGTCGCTGGAGATGATGTCTGAGCGCGTCGGAGATGTTTTCTCACGCAGAGGCGCAGAGTGCGCAGAGTTTTCGCAGAGCATTCTTTCTATGCTCCCTCCCTTTGGGAGGGCGGGGGGTAGGCCGGTGTTTCAGTAAGTCAAAGAGCGAAGAAGCGAGCGGAGAGCAAAAGCTTGCTTGTGCTATCCCGAGCGCCGAAGCTTTTCGAGCGAAGCTCAAAGAGCGATTGCCTGGGGGGCGGTTGTATGTTGTGCTTCAAGCTATCTAAGCTCCCTCCCCTCTGGGAGGGCGGGGGGTAGGCCTCCCCTTTATGCACTGCAAGGGAAGTGCAAGGCGAATGCAGAGCCGAGCTCGCTCGAGCTATGCTGAGCCGCAGCCTTCACTCGCGATGTATCTCAAATACATCGCAAAGGTACTACAATAATCTTGCACCGCCAAATATCGCCCCTCGTAGCGTGCAAATTTCTGTTAAAGAATCAGCCACTTGTCGTTAATAAATTCAAAACGTTACAACGTTACATCGTTACAATGTTACATTAAGCATTTTCTTATATGCGAAAATATCGATTGAAGGTGTTATAATACTATTATATATAATATATATATATTATATATAATAGTATTATAAAATTCTACTCTGACTTTTTCATGATTTTGGAACATCCTTAATGTAACAATGTAACATGTAACAATGTTACAAAATGTTGTCTTTTCCTGAATAAGGTTGACTCGCTGGAAAAAAAATCGCACAGCCGGCGGGCCATGCGATTTCCGTTGTTTACTCTCTCTTTTTAGAGTCCTTGCATTTTCACGAAGTTCTTGCAATACTCGTTGAACTTCTCGCTATTCAATACTTTCTCTATTATCTTTTTCATTGTGTTATCCTTTCTTTTTTTGGGGTTTCACACTCGTCTCCACCGGTTTTGGGGGAAACATTCGCTTGCCTTTTTTAGAGGTCGATACGGTATTCGGAGTACTGATACATCAGTTTGGCCGATTCGACCCAGCTGTCTTTAACGGTCGTGAGGACCTTCTTCATCATTTTTTTCATTACTCGCTTAAACAATCTTTTTACCTTAAACTAATACCTTTCTATACTCTCTCTTGCTGAGGGCTGCACGCTTGCCGCCCTGCGGAATGGGGCTACTGTGCTTCAACCCCAATCGTTTGTGATTTCGGGTGCAAAGGTAATGCCTTTTGACATTTGGGCATCAAAAAGCTGCGAAAAAGTAAGCGGAAAAGGGGTTTTCTTGACCTCGGTCAACCCGGTTGACGCGTGTCAATGACAGGGAGTCAGAGGCGCACGATATCTGTCAGATGGCCGCGTTTGTCGCTGACAAGATGGCGCGAGGCCACCACCACGAACAGCAGCGCAAGGAGGGTGGCCACAAGGGCTGAGAAGGTGAGCAGCAGCGTGGCGGCAACGGCTGCCAGAGGCTCTACGCCTGCCAGCAACTGTGCTGCCAGCAGCAGGGGGAGGCCGACGATTCCTGCCAGCGACAACCGGCGGTAGAAGGGCAGGAACGAGCGGTCGACGGCTCTGCGGAGCATGGGAACGACAGCCTTGAACCACGATGTGCCGCCTGCCAGCAGGTAGTAATAGGTGTCGCTGAAGCGCACCAATGCCACGAAATATTCCTTCAGCGCCTTAGGCAGCAGGGCGGCCATCACCGTGAGCAGTATGCCTGAGACGGGCACGAAGAGCGCGGCCTGATGGACTTTCCCCAGGCTGTAGAAGGGGAGCATACAGACGACTGTCGCCAGGAGCATGCCTGCCCAGACGGTGGGCAGCAGCTGGTTGCGGCGCAGACGTGCCTTGAGCACCACATACCACGCGCAGATCGTCACCGTGAGCACCAGCCAGAGCAGGTTGAGCAGCACGTGGTCGATGCGCAGCAGAGCGTAGACGCAGGCACCGACGAGGGCAGTCTGCACGATGAAGCGGACGACGGAAACAAGGGCCCGTTGGAGCGTGCGCCCGTGCAGCAGGTAGAAAAAGACGAGGGCAAGGGCAGCCATCAAAACGGTCAGTATCGCGGTGGAATAGATGTTCATAGGGTGGGGTGGATTGTATGGAGTGAATAGGGTGAGTTTTTACGTGGTGGAAGACGCAGGGTGGGCTTCTGATGCGCTGCCGTCTACAGAGGATTGCAGGTCGCGACAGGCCACTACGGCGCGTTGGTTCTGAGCCATTCGCAGGCAGAGCTCTTCGTCGTCGGCGCCATTGATGCCGTCGACAAGGACGATGGGCGTGTCGCCGCTGGCGGCATTCTCCAGGAGCAGTCGATGCACCTCTTGGTGGGTCATGTTGCGGAAGCGCTCGTCGTCGGGCCATCGCAGGGTGCGCGGCACGTAGGCTATGAAGCGTCGCAGCCAGTGGGCCGACCGCTCGCTCAGCACTTCGCCGTCGATGCTGACGAAGCCCTCGTCCAAGGGCAGCAGTCCCATCAGGGCGTGCATCAGCGGCGTGTGCGCCTGTTGCGGCAGGGAGTCGACGAAGACCACCTCGCCCTCTTTTGCCCGAAGCGACAGACCGGCGAAGAGTGTTTCGCCCTGAAGTGTCAGTCGTCCGTTTTTCAGCTCGATCACCATGCGTTTCGTTATTTTGCTGCAAAGATACGATTAAGTGAGGACAATACAAAATGAAAAACTAAAAAAAACTTATTTTATTTTGTTTTGTTCGGGCGAATCAGTAACTTTGCACCCTATAGAACCGAAACATCATGAATCAGGATTTTGCGTACAGACTACCCGCCGAGTGGGAACCGCAATGGGGCGTCCAGCTGACGTGGCCACATGCCGGCACAGACTGGAAACCTTATCTGGAGGACATCACCGACACGTATATCAAGATGGCACAGGCCATCGCGCAGCGTGAGCGGCTCTTGGTGGTGTGCCCTCATGCCGAAGCGGTGAGGGCGCTGCTGAGCGGGAAGGTGAAGAGGGAGAACGTGGCGTTCTGCGAATGCCCCACCGACGACACGTGGGCGCGCGATCACGGCTTCATCACGCTCTTGCCAAACTGTCGCAGCGTGTCGGCCTCAGCCGATGGGCATCGGCCGCGGCTCCTGGACTTCCGATTCAACGGCTGGGGTGAGAAGTTCAAGGCCGACAACGACAATGCCATCAACCGCAGGCTCTTCGGTGCGGACACGCTGGGAAGGCTGGCAGCGGACTATGAGTCGCACCTTGACTTCGTGCTTGAGGGCGGCAGTATAGAATCCGACGGACAGGGGACGGTCTTCACCACTACGGGCTGCCTGATGGCTCCCCATCGCAACCAGCCGCTGACGCAGCAGGAGATAGAGGAGCAGCTGAAAACCCGGCTCCACGCCCGCCGTGTGCTCTGGATAGACTACGGCCATCTGGCTGGCGACGACACCGACGGGCATATCGACACGCTGGTGCGCATAGCCCCCGACGACACCTTATTATATATTTACACCGACGATGTGGACGACGAGCACTATGCCGACCTGCAGGCCATGAAGGCGCAGCTGGCCACTTTCCGCACCCTGGACGGCCGACCTTACCGACTGCTCGGACTGCTGCTGCCACAAGCCCTCTACGACGACGGCGAGCGACTGCCCGCCACCTATGCCAACTTTCTGGTGGTGAACGGCGCCGTGCTCGTGCCTACCTACGGACAGCCCGAAATCGACAGCGTGGCCGTCGACATCATCCAGCAGGCGTTCCCCGACCGCGAAATGATACCTATCGACAGCTCTACCATCGTGCGGCAGCACGGTTCCATCCACTGTTGCACGATGCAATTTCCACAATACAACCCTGAATAGCTTATGGAAAAACTGAGAATCGGCATTGTACAGCAGCACAACAGCGCTGACATCAACGACAACAAAAACCGCCTGGCCCAGAGCATCAGAAACCTGGCTGCTGAGGGCGCACAGCTCATCGTGCTGCAGGAGCTGCACAACTCGCTCTATTTCTGCCAGACGGAGGACGTCAGGCTCTTCGACCTGGCAGAACCCATCCCCGGACCTTCCACCGACTTTTTCGGCCAGCTGGCCAAGGAACTGGGTGTGGTGGTGGTGACCTCGCTCTTTGAGCGTCGTGCCACAGGACTCTACCACAACACGGCCGTTGTCATCGAGAAAGACGGGACGATAGCGGGAAAGTATCGGAAAATGCACATTCCCGACGATCCCGCCTACTACGAGAAATTCTACTTCACGCCTGGCGACCTGGGCTTCCATCCCATCGAGACAAGTGTGGGCAGGCTGGGCGTGCTCGTCTGCTGGGACCAGTGGTACCCAGAGGCTGCCCGACTGATGGCGCTTCAGGGAGCCGACCTGCTGATCTATCCCACCGCCATAGGCTATGAGTCGAGCGACAAGCACGACGAGCAGGAACGGCAACGCGAAGCGTGGACCACCGTTCAGCGCGGTCATGCTGTGGCCAACGGCCTGCATGTGGTGGCCGTGAACCGCGTAGGCTATGAACCCGACCCATCGGGACAGACGGGCGGCATCCAGTTCTGGGGCAGCAGCTTCGTGGCCGGACCGCAGGGCGAGCTGCTCTTCCGCGCTGAGAAAGACCAAGAGACGGCAACCGTCATCGACGTCAATATCGCCCGCAGCGAGCTCGTTCGCCGCTGGTGGCCCTTCCTGCGCGACCGCCGCATCGATCACTATGGCGACATCACCCGCCGATTCATCGACTAAAGGCCTATGAAAAGAGTACTCTTCCTCCTGTTTCTGAACGCGGTGGCTGTGGCGATGATGGCCCAGCACATCGTGGTGAGCGGCACCGTGACCGACGAGCAGACCGGCAAACCCGTTGCGCAGGCCAGCGTGACGGCACCTTCGCAGGGCGTTTCGGTGGTGACCAACGACGACGGCTACTTCACGCTCAAGGCTGAGGAACTGCCGGAGGCCGTCAGCATCTCGCATGTGGGCTATAAGACACGCAGCATGAGACTTTCGGCAAACCAGCTGAAAGACCTGAACATCAAGCTCAAGCCTACGACCGTCAACCTCAGCGAAATCGTGGTGTGGCCCAGCAATCCGCGAAAACTGGTGGACTTGGCCATCAGTAGGATAGGCGTGAACTACAGCCGCCATCCAGAGCTTTTCAGCGGTTTCTATCGAGAGACGGCTATGAAGCGCCAACACTACATCTACGTGGCCGAAGGGGTGGTCGACATGTATAAGTCGGCCTACAACCGCGAGAGCCGGCTCGACGGGGTGGCCATCCGCAAGGGACGGCGGCTGTTGAGCCCGAAACGGGGCGACACGCTGAGCATGAAGGTGATGGGTGGCCCCGTGCAGCCCATCCTGTTGGACGTGGTGAAAAACCCTGATATCCTGCTCAATGGCGAGGAGCTGAACCACTACGACCTCGAGATGGAGACACTGACCGAGATAGACGGGCGGCAGCAGTTTGTGGTGAAGCTTTCGCCCGCTGTGGCTATGCCCTACGCCCTCTACTACGGCCATCTGTACATCGACCGCGAGACGCTGGCGTTCACCCGTGTGGAGCTGTCGCTCGACATGAGCGATCGCGAGAAGGCCACGCAGTTCATGCTGGTGAGGAAACCCGCTGGCGTGCGCTTCCGCCCGAAGGAACTGTCGCTCCTCATCGACTACAAATACGAGAACGGCGTGTCGCGCATCAGCTATGTGCGCAATACGTTCCGATTCAATTGCGACTGGAAACGGAAACTCTTCTCCACCTCGTTCACCGCCTTCTGCGAAATGGTGGTCACGGGGCGAAATGAAGGCGAGGCAAAACCCATCAAGGGGCGCAGCACGTTCGACTCGCGCGACCTTTTCTACGACCGTGTGGAGTATTTTCGTGACCCAGCTTTCTGGGAAGACTACAACATCATAGAGCCTTCGGAATCGCTCGACAAGGCCGTCGACAAACTGCTGAAGAAGTATCCTGCTCATATCAACTGAGGGCGTGTCTATTTGTGGTCGCAGGAACTCTTTGAGACCATCGTGGCTTGATGCGCCAAGTAAACTACGACTTGTAAAACAATCGAAAATAAAATACATCAGGGGTTAGGAAAATGCCAATCTCAGTCGTTATGAGTAAAAGACGCTACATCAACAAGCGAGAATCATGACACCCGAACAGGACAGAATCCAACACCTCTATCGCTCTCAGTGCCCGCAGATGGTGCTGACGGCCGAACGGATGCTGCACGATGCGGAGGAAGCCCGCGACGTGGTGGCCGACCTGTTCGTGCGTCTGAGCGAGGGGACGTTGTCGCTGCCCGACCTTGGCCAAGAGGCTTACCTGCACGTTTGCCTGCGCAACGAATGCCTCGACCGCATCAAGCACCTGTCCGTTCGCGAGCGAATCACCCGCCAGCTGACGCTCCGCGAAGAGCCTTTCACAGAGGACGACGACCGCGAACAGCAGCTTCGCGAGCTCCGCGAATATGCCGGGCGGGCCTTCACGCCGCAGACCTGGCGCGTGTTTCAAATGCGATTCGACGAGCATCTGAAGTACAAGGAAATCGCCCAACGGCTAAACATCAGCGAGGTGGCTGTCTATAAGCATCTGTCGCAGGCCTTGATGAAGCTGAGAACCCATTTTAACACATAGTTCGCAAAGGATGAACTCCTGACTCGTAACTCCTAATTCCTAACCCCCATGATACCCCAAGAGAACAACCCCAAACTGGAACGGCTCCTGAAAATGACGGAACACCCGGAACTGTTTACCGACGACGAGCTTCGCGAAATCCTCGCCGACGACGAGCTTCGCAGCTATTATGAACTGATGGTCGATGCGGAAGAGGCGTTCACTGTTCCTAAAAAAAAGGTGCGAAAGCACTACCGCATCGCCGCCATCTTTCTCGGCTTGCTACTCATTTCCACACTCTCGTTCGCGGCATACCAAGTCTATTCGAGGTACGTTGCGCGTGATGCAAGGAGCGAAAATAGCAAGGTGACGATAGATTCTGCGAATGATGATAGTCTCTCATCTCTCACCCCTCACTCCTCACCCCAACAAGAGGCATTGCCAGAACCCATTCACAAGACTTTCGAGAACACCGAACTCGAGCAGATGCTCACAGAGATGGCCGCCTATTATCAAGTACGCGTGAGGTTCCTGAACGACGAACCGCGCCACCTGCGCCTGTATTACGAGTGGAACAGCAACGACAACCTGGCCGACATCGTTCGCACGTTGGACCAGTTCGAGCATGTCAGCATTACGCTGGCCGATGAAACCATCACTGTCAGATAATGCGAGAAGCCATGAAGTATATATTCCGAGAATCCAGGGTTCGGAGGTGCGTGGGTACGAGAATACTCATGATGGTCGTGTCGATTCTCTTGGTTGCTACGGCGATGCAGGCGCAAACTGTGTCGCGCAACTATCGCCAGCAGTCCTTGCCCGATGTGTTGATGGACCTCGACCGCGCTTTCAGTCGATATCATATCACCTTTATTTACAACGATTTAGAGGACTATACCGTGACGAAGCGCATCCGCGAGGCCACGATTCCCGATGCCGTGCGCGAGGTGGTGGGCTATTATCCCATGTCGGTGGTAGTGGGCGACAGCATCATCCTCGTGGAATGCACCATCAAGGAAGATACGAAGATGATAGGCCGGCTCATCGATGAGAGTGGTCGCCCATTGCCTTTCGCCAACGTTTCGCTGCTCAGTCCGCGCGACTCCACGTTGCTGACGGGCGGCGTGAGCAACGAAAACGGCGACTTCGTGATTCCCACACACGCGCGTCGCGTATTATTAAAGGTGTCGTTCGTGGGCTATCAGACCCTTTGGCGACTCTGCGACGTGGGCGAGATAGGCACTTTAAGGATGACGCCTGCTGAGTATACCATCCGCGGGGTGACCATCAGCGGCTCGCGTGTGACCAACTTCGTGGACAAAAGCACCTATACGTTCACCCTCGAACAGATTGCCAACGCACGTGACGTGCGCGATTTGCTGACCCACGTGGAGACCCTTCACATCGACCCCGTCACCAACAAGCTCGCCCGTCTGGATGGCGGAAGCGTGAAGATTTTGCTCAACGGCGCATCGGCTTCCGACTTGGACCTGCGCAATATCCCACCTGAGAAGATCATCCGTGTGGAGTATTACAACATTCCGCCAGCTCGGTTTGCTGATGCTGGAGCTTTGGTGAAGGTCTATACCAAGCGGTTGGACACCGGCGTGAGTGGCAGCTTTGATGCCCGAACGGCCTTTACCACAGGCTTCGCTGATGCCGAAGGCGCGCTGAACTTCACCTCCGGCAACCACCAGTTGGCACTCTCTTACTGGTTCAGCCTGCGCGAGTACGACGACCGCCACTATACCCACGACTATGCCTACAGGGTGAGTGGTCAGGACATGCACTACCATCTGAAGGGCAACGACCAGTTCGGCTACCGCATGAACGAGCCGAACATCAAGTACACGTATAGTCGTGAGAACGATATCACGGTTCAAGTGAAGGCCAATCCCGCGTACAACACGTACCACAGTCACGGTCGCGAGGACATCGATGCCACGGGAATGCCGGCCAAGGGAGAGAGCGGACAGAGTAGCCGCAGCTTCGGTCCCAGCCTGAACGCGTATCTCTCAAAGGTGCTTCCCCACCAGCAGGAACTCACCTTCGACCTCGTTGGCACCTACTATCATAACCGCGATAGGAAGAGTGAGTGGCAGACGGCGATGGGAAATGCCCCCCTCCTCACCCCGATTCGTCGTGTAGGTAGCAGCTCTGACGCTGTTCCCTTCCTCGCCGACACCATCCGCCAGCGGGGCAACAAGTATTCGCTCATCGGAGAAGTGGCCTATACCAAAGCGTGGGGGCAGCGAAGCCTGAGTCTGGGCTATCGTGGATCGTTCGGTCAGGCAAGGGCCACTATCAGCAATGTGCTGTCCGGCTACGAGGACTACGACTATCGCTCGGCTTCCTATCAGCATTATATCTATGCCGAATACGCGGGCAACATCCGCAAGTTGCTCTATCGAATCGGAGCTGGAGCCACCCACGTGACCAACGACAACAGCGACACCCGCGAGCACCGTTGGTTTTTCACGCCGAAGCTGGTGCTGGCCTTCAATCCCTCGAAAAACGTCAGTCTGCAATGGGAAAACGCCTCATGGACCACGGCGCCAGGCATTTCGCAGCTCAGCAACAACGCGCAACTCGTCATTCCCGGCGTCATGCGGCAGGGCAATCCCTACCTGCGCGCTTTCTCGAGCTACAACTCGAAGCTCGTCGCCAAGTGGAATACGCGCTGGATCAACGCGCAACTGACGTTGGGATATACCTATCGCGACTCGCCCGTCAGCCGCTATTGGACGGAGCAGACGGTGGGCCATCAGACGTATATCGTGGGGATGCAGGAGAACGCCCACTACTCGTCAGATGCGGGTTTCCGTGGAACGCTCACCCTGCGGCCCTTCGGCAACGAGGTGCTTTCCCTGCAAATACAGAGTGGGGTGATGTGGCAGACGGTCAGCAGTCCCATCATCGGCCACTACCACCATACCTGCGCACCGCTCTATTACCGTCTGGACTTCCGTAAAGGCCCGTGGGGAGCCAGCTACAACGGACTCATCCAGTCGAAGCAACTCAATGGTTCCACGCTCGATGCAGGCGAGAGCCAGTCGCACTTTACCGCCTATTGGCAGAAGGGCGGATGGCAATTGAGGGCCACATGCATGTGGATGTTCAGCCGCTCGAAGTATTCCTCGGCCTCGCTGCCCACGACTATCCTGCAATGGAACTCCCGCACCTGGATCAACGATAATGCCTCAATGGTAGTCCTCGGGCTGAGCTATCACTTCTCCACAGGCCACAACCTGAAGTACCAAAAGAAACTCCAGAATGCAGACCGCGACAACGGTTCGTTCTGAATACAATGAATTTTTAATCATCATCACAATGAAAACAAAACGTATTCTGGCAGCCATGCTGCTGCTGACAACCCTGAATGTGGCCGCAAAGCCTGCCCTTCAATGTCGTCTAAGTAGTGGCTTTGCCGCAGCAAAGACTGAGAAAGTGACCCTCGTCAAGGCAGGCACGCTGGCCGAAGCCCTCGGTCCGCACCGCTTGGCCATTCGTGAACTCACCGTCGAAGGCCCCATCGACAAGAAGGATTTCCAGTTGATGAGCGAGCTGTCGCAGCAAGGACTGCTGCGCAAGATAGACCTCACGAAGACGAGAATCATGCGTAGTGGCGACAACTACGACGAGCAAGCCGGCATCTTCCCCAGTGGCGTGTTCGCCAAAAGCCTGTTGGAGGACATCACCTTGGGAGATCTTTCTTGCGTTTTTGGCAACTCGTTCAATGGCCTGCAAGCCGTACGGCGCATCGTGTTCAACGGTAATTTAGGACACATCGACGCAGGCGAACCCTTCAATCAATGTCCGCGGCTGAGGGAAATCGTGTTCAACGGCACTATTTTCAGTACGGGTGGCCCCACGCTGGCATACGATTGTGCGTCGTTGGAGCGTATCGTCCTCAACGGCCTCGTGGTGCAAATCTTCCTCGGAGAGCCTGCGGATTGCCCGAATTTCAAGGGCTACGAGGTGAACGGCCCTGTGGTGTTGAGCGGTCAACCCGACGTCATTGCCCCACAACCGACACCCATTACGAAGCAGAAAACCCTCGAAAAACTCCATCAAGCGGCTGAAATGGTGGACGAAAGTCTACCGGGCGACGGCTTCCTGAAGATGATTCGCTCCAATGCCAAGTATGTCCTGGCTTCGGCAATCAGTACAAACGGCCATCGCAACACTGCCCTCCGCCTGCTTGATGAAGCTGCCGCAGAAGGTTTTCGAGATGTTTCCGATATGGAAAATGCGCCCTACTGGGAGCCCCTTCGCCAAAACGAGCGGTTCCAAAAGGCATATGCTCAGATAAAGGCGAACGATCAAAAATGGCGCGAGGAGAACGACTACATGCTGGTATTGAAGAAAGCTGGGCCTTACGTCCAGGACGAAACGCCGCTGCCCGACTTTACTTACGCTTCTGCCGATGACGCGAATCTCGTCCGCGTGCGCCAGTATTTCCGCCTCGACAGCATCGCGGGTACGGGCGATGAGCTCTCCCGTATCAAGAATATCATGTACTGGCTGCACGACGAGATACGGCACGACGGCGGAGGAGGCATACCCGACGTGGCGCGCAACGCCATAGACCTGCACCGTGCCTGCAAGCAGGAGGATAGGGGATTGAACTGCCGCGGTCTCGCCATCATCCTCTCCGAACTCTATCTCGCTATGGGTTGGCCCGCGCGATTCGTCACCTGTGAGCCGAAAGCCTACGCGACCGACAGCGACTGTCACGTCATCTGCATGGTGTGGAGCCATAATTTGGGTAAGTGGCTTTGGATGGATCCCACCTTTGCGGCCTATATCTGCGACGATGAAGGCACACCCCTCGGCATCGGCGAAGTGCGCGAACGCCTTATCAACGATCAGCCTTTGGTGCTGAATGAGGATGCCAACTGGAACCACCAGTCTATGCAGACCATCGACAGATACCTCTATCAGTATATGGCTAAGAACCTCTACTACCTCTCAACCTATCAGCACAACGGTTTCCAGAGCGAGGATTACGGCAACCGAAAGCCTGGCTTCGGCAAGCAGTTCATCACCCTCGCGCCCACTGGCAGCGATTATCGCGACAGCAAATACATCACCCACGACGCCCAATACTTCTTTAGTGCCCCATCTATAAAAAAATAGGTAACTACATACAATTTGACCTTCAGCACTGACCCACTACTATGAGGGAGGGGGCTGTACTGAAGGTCATTTCGCAACGTGCTTACAGCTGTTCGTAGTCGGGAATGTCGCGCAGGAAATGGTAAGTGTGATGGGCATAGTCCATCTGACAGCAGATGTGCTGCAGGCCGTTCGATACGACAAGATAGTCGACATGCAGCAGCAGGTTGTAGGCCGAAACCTGGTCGAACACCTGTTGTGAGAGGGCGATATGCGGAGCTTTGTACTCGATAATCATCTGCGGCTGCAGGTCCTTGTTATATAATAAGGTGTCGGCGCGCAAGCGTTTGTCGCCCACATGCAATTCTACCTCGTTGGCCAACAGGCCGGCGGGGTATTTCTTTTGATGGACGAGAAGGTGGACGAAATGCTGGCGCACCCACTCTTCGGGGGTCAATGCCACATATTTGCGCCGCAGGGGGTCGAACAGCTTCGGGCGGTTGTCGATGCGCTTTGTCTTGACGGTGAAACGGGGTAGGTTCAGTCCTTCGGCCAGGAAGAAGCGGCGGAACTCGCTCTCGAAATTGGGCGTCAGCATATCGTTGCCCATAGCGGCAAGGATTTCCGTCAGACTCCAGAAGCGTCCGCCGTCGAGCTCTGTAGACGAGGGGAGGAGGGGAGCATCGCAGACGGTGCGATGGACGTACACCAATTCGCGCTCGCGCGTGCTCTGGAACACGTATTTGCCCATCGGCTCGGCATTGAGCTCTACGATGCCCAACTCCTCGCGCGCTTCACGCCTGAGGGCTTCTTCGGGCGTTTCGCCGTAGTCGATGTGACCGCCTACGGCCGTGTCCCACTTGCCTGGCTGAATGTCTTTCCACTGCGGCCGTTTCTGTAGGTAGAGGGCACCCTGGGAATTGAACACGTGCAGGTGGACCACAGGATGAAGCAGCATGGAGCCTCCGTGACACTCGCCGCGTGAGGTTTTTCCTACCACTTGCCCCTGCTCGTCGACCACAGGGAACAGCTCTTCGTTGTTGTCCTTCATCATCTTCTTGCTATTGGTTTGCGAAGCTAAAAACTACTTGCTATTTGTGTGCAAAGATACAAACTTTCAGGCGAATAATGTGGTTGTTAGCGAAGATTAACGCGCTTTTTCTTGGATAAATGGAATCTAACTCGTAACTTTGCAAATCGATAATCATGAGGATATGGCAAAAAAAGATTCTTTGGTGACATTCGACGCGGTGATGCACGACCTGAAGGCCGGGCAGTTCAAGCCGTTCTACCTGCTTCATGGAGAGGAGTCGTACTATATCGACCGCATTACCGACTATATCGCAGAGCATGCTTTGCGCGAGGAAGAGCGCGATTTCAACCAAACTATCGTGTTCGGCTCCGACGTGACAACAGCCCAAGTCACCGATTTGGCCCGACGCTATCCCATGATGGCCGAACGACAAGTGGTGATTGTGAAAGAGGCGCAGAACCTCAAAAACTGGGATCAACTGGAGGCCTATCTCGAAAAACCGCAGCCGACGACGGTGCTGGTAATCGCCTATAAGAACGGAAAGGTGGACGGCAGGAAGAAAATTGCCAGTCTTGCCGCTCAGGTGGGCGTGGTGTTCGAAAGCAAGAAAAAACGCGACTACGAGCTGGCGGGTTTCATCACTTCGTATCTCCAGGCGAAAAATTGCACGATCGACAACAAAGCCACGCTGATGATAGCCGAACACATCGGGGCGGACCTCAACCGCATGAGCTCGGAACTCGACAAGCTGATGATCACTCTCGGAGAGGATAGGAGAGTGACTCCCGACATCGTGGAACAGCAGATAGGAGTGAGCAAAGACTATAATGGATTTGAGCTGCGAAATGCTATCGCAAATCGTGACATTTTGAAGGCAAATAAAATTGTGAATTATTTTGACAAAAATCCAAAGAGCGGCGGACCCTTTTTGCTCGTCCCAATGCTTTTCGGATTTTTCCAAAATCTGCTTTTGGCATATTACGCTCCTGATCGGAACAACGAAAACGAGGTGGCCCGATGGCTCGAATTGAAGAGTGGGGGATGGTCAGCCAGAGAGTATGTGACCGCCATGAGGCATTTTTCTGGAACGAAAGTGATGCAGATTATTGATAAAATTCGAGAGACGGATGCGAAAATGAAGGGCCTCGACAACCCAAATACACCCTCTGGAGAGCTGATGAGAGAGCTGATCGCGTTCATTTTCCACTGATTTTTACCCCCAAAAAGAGTCGAATTTCGGCTCTTTTTTTGTAGAATTTGATTTTTGCAGAACGTCTTTTTTTGAGTTAAGTAGGTGAGTGAACAACACTTAGCTGAAATAAAGTGCCTCAAAAATCGCGTTTTTTCAAGCTTCCTGACCGCTCGTTCAAAAGAACGCGAAAATGAGCGATTTGGCTTTTTTTCGGCACTTCAAGATTTAGCATTCACTTCTTTTAAGGTTTTATATTTGTTGATTTACGATTCAAAACACCACCATTTTTAATCAGTATTCATATTTTGATATAGAAATGTTGATTTGTAAATCAATGAATCGACCATTTAAATATAGGTATTTATTTCCAAATCTTCACAACATAAAATCTTAAGGAATGAATATGCCTTCACGTATTTGACACCATAAACACATGAAAACCAATGAAATAAGAAAATAAGTTCGCGAAAGTCGAAGGCTTTTTAAATCTGAAAGGGCATTGATTTTGCATATTTGCATATTCCTGCAAAGAAATAAAGAAAGTAAGCGATTATGAGCCAATTAATTGGTTTAGATGGCTAAAACAAGGCTTTGTAACGTTTTCTTTCTGTAAATTCATGTTTGTAATTTTAAAGCTCATTATTCATGTTTGTGTATTTAAGATTTAAAACTTTAATTTTATAAATCTAATCTCAATAAAACTAAAATGTTTTCTACATTTGTTGCGTATCTCAAATAATAGCTTTACCTTTGTAAACTGAACGGGAAAAGGACAAACCACCCCTATTTTCGCACATGACACAGAAAAATGAAGGATAGAATCAAGCAAATCATGGAGAGTCAGCACATGACTCAGCAGACGTTCGCAAACTTTCTCGGAATGTCTGCCGCATCGCTGAGCAGCATTTTCAACGAGCGTACGAAACCTACGCTCAACACTGTGGAGGCCATCCGCGCCAAGCTCCCTTCCATCAACCTGGAGTGGCTCATGTTTGGTAAGGGGCAGATGTATACCGATCAAGAGGGACAGACGGATGGATTGTCGACAGCGGAACGCGTGACTCCGACTGGCGAACAGACGCTCGCTTTCGACGACTCTGCTCTGGGAAGTGCTGAACCCTCACGTGGGATTGCTGCCCAACCCACCTCGCGTGTAGTGCAAAATCAGCAAAAAATTAATTTGAATTATTTTGACAAAACGAAGCGTCAGATTACTGAAATTCGTGTCTTCTACGACGACCAGACTTGGGAGAGTTTTGTGCCTAAGAAATAAGCGATTTTCGTTTTTTCTTCATCTCATTTTTGCTGGTCTCGTTTTTTTTATTTAAATTTGCAAGCGAATGTTCGTCGACAGCGGGTCGAGGACGTTCGCTTTTGCTAATTCAAGTGTTTCTATGAAGAAGTATATTCTCGATTTACGTGTCGTTTCGGTCTGTCATGTTCACGACCGATATGTGTTGCTGAAGCTGACAGCCGATTCCAGATTGCCGGAAATGCTGCCTGGTCAGTTTGTCGAAATCAAGGTCGATGAGTCACCTAAAACCTTCCTCCGACGTCCCATTTCCATCCATTTTGTCGACCGTGAGCGCAATGAGTTGTGGCTTCTCGTGGCGACCATCGGCGACGGAACACGTCGGCTGGCTCGTTTGCAGACTGGCGACGTGCTGAATGCCGTCTTGCCTTTGGGCAACTCGTTCCGTTTGGACTTGCCTGCAGAACAGCCGAACATCCTGCTCGTTGGTGGCGGCGTGGGTGTGGCTCCCCTGCTTTATTATGGGCAGTGGCTCCAAGAGCAAGGCATTTGCCCTACGTTCCTTCTGGGCGCCCGCACAGCCAACGACCTGCTGATGCTTGACGAATTTAATAAGTACGGGCGCGTGTGCGTGACGACGGAAGATGGATCTGCAGGTGAAAAAGGCTTTGTCACCAACCATTCCGTTCTGTCAGAGGGGAATTTCACGCAGATTTCCACCTGTGGACCGAAGCCCATGATGGTGGCTGTTGCCCGTTTTGCCAAGAGTCGGGGCATCTATTGCGAGGCATCGCTCGAGAACATGATGGCTTGCGGACTGGGCGCATGTCTCTGTTGCGTGGAGAAAACCACAGCGGGCAATCTCTGTGTGTGCAAGGAGGGCCCAGTATTCGATGTCAGTAGACTGATGTGGAGTTAAGAATAATAAGGTATTAGGAGTTTTCATTTTAGCAACGAATTATGGCTGATTTACAAGTAAAGATAGATAGATTGGAGCTGAAGAATCCTGTGATGACCGCTTCTGGGACGTTCGGCTACGGACCTGAGTTTGCCGATTTTGTACCTCTTCATGAGCTGGGCGGCATCATCGTGAAAGGCACCACCCTGCATCCCCGCGAGGGCAACGACTACCCGCGTATGGTGGAAACGGCTTCAGGAATGCTCAATTGTGTGGGGCTGCAAAACAAAGGGGTGGACTATTTCTGCAGTCACATCTATCCGGAAATCAAAGATATCGGCACGAACATCATCGTCAACGTGAGTGGTTCCTCGCCTGACGACTATGCCGAGTGTGCCGCCCGGGTGGCCGCCCTGGAACATGTGCCCGCCATCGAACTGAACATCTCCTGCCCCAACGTGAAGCAGGGTGGTATGGCCTTTGGCGTCACTTGCGAGGGAGCTGCTTCTGTGGTGCGCGCCGTCAGGCAGCGTTATCCCAAAACGCTGATTGTGAAGCTTTCGCCCAACGTCACCAACATTGCCGACATTGCCCGCGCCGTAGAGGCCGAGGGAGCCGACAGCGTGTCGCTCATCAACACTCTCATGGGTATGGCCATCGATGTAGAGCGTCGCTGCCCAGTACTGAGCATCGGCACAGGCGGATTGAGTGGTCCTGCCGTGAAACCCGTCGCCCTCCGTATGGTGTGGCAGGTGGCCAAAGCAGTGAAAATTCCTGTGGTGGGGCTCGGCGGCATCATGACAGCTCGCGATGCTATCGAGTTTTTCATGGCGGGCGCTACTGCCATCGAGATAGGTACGGCCAATTTCATCGACCCAGCCGTGACCATCAAGGTGCGCGACGGCATCAACCAGTGGCTCGACCAGCATGGGTGTCGCAGCGTTCAGGAGATAATTGGCGTTGTATAGATGGTAATGAAAACAACGAATTGCACGAATTCTACGAATTTTCAGAGCTATGCCCTGATGGCTACAGCCCGTTTTGGCCGTAAATTAATGCTCATTTGCCTTTTCTGCGCATTCCTTTTTGGAATTGAAGTGCAGGCACAGCGCATCGCCATCATCTCCGACCCTCATATTCAGGATGTGGTGGGACATCCGGAATTGGTGCGCACGTGGGTGTCGCAAGCCCGTTCCACGCGGCTTTTCAACGAGAATTATTTCGCCTTCCTTGCTGCCCTCGACGATGCGGCGCAGCGCGGCATCAAGCTGGTCATCCTTTCTGGCGACCTGACTGACAACGGCCAGGAGCTCACCTGTCAGGCTGTCACGCGCATCCTTCGCGGCTTTGAGCAACAGTATGGCATGCGGTTCTTCATGACCACAGGCAACCACGATCCCAACTATCCCGTTATGTCTCATTGGGGGCAAAAGGATTTTTTAGGTGCCGACGGCCAGCCGCGTGTCATCTTCAGCGATTCGTGCCAGTTTTTCCTGCCCAACAAACCGCAGGAAATCCTTACCCCCGACACAGTCGTGCCTTCGCTCCGTTGTCTGGGCTATCCTGAGCTGATTCAAGAATGGCATGATTTCGGATTCCTTCCCCATGAAGGCGATGTCTATTGGGAGCATCCCGACAATCCCACAACTTATCCTGACGCCTCTTATCTGGTGGAGCCGGAATCTGGTCTTTGGCTCCTTTCCATCGACGGTAGCGTGCATACGCATAAAGAAGCAGCGTCTGTTGGTAATCAGACTCCCCTCCTTGGGAGGGGCGGGGGGAGGCCCCCCCTATACAACGGCTCTTGGCCAGGCTATAACAACGTGATGACGTACAAGCCCTTCCTCGTGGATTGGGTGCGAAGCGTGGTGCGTCGCTCCCAAGAACAGGGTAAGCGCCTTGTGGTGTTCAGCCACTATCCGCTTTTGGATTTCAACAACGGGGCCACCGACATCGTCCGCGAGGCTTGGGGCGAGAAGGCTTTCGACCTGACGCGTGTGCCCAAGCCTGAAGTGGCCGAGGCTTTTTATGAGGCAGGTGTGCGCCTTCACATAGCCGGACACATGCACGTCAATCAAACGGGGATTTATCGTAATAAAGGCAGTCGTGGGGCGTCGCTCGTCAATGTACAGGTTCCCACCGTTGCAGGCTATATGCCAGCCTATAAGATCCTGACCATCGAAAACGACAGCATCTACGATTTCCAGACCGTGCGCATAGACTCTGTGCCTGGCTACGATGCGTTATTTCCGAGGTATGGTAATCTCTCACCTCTCAGCTCTCGCCTCTCACCTCTGAACAACTACCGTCAGTTCTGCTCTCAATGGTTCTCAGAACTGGTGGCCAACCGCTTCGTAAAGCAGGATTTGCCCCAAAAACAGCAGGACTATCTGCCGCAGATGGGCGGCACGTATGCCGATGCTTCTTCGCCTTCGGGCGAAGCCACATGGACGGGTCTTGACCTCATCACCGACCTCTATCGCCTGCGCTTTGCGGGTTCTTTGGCCCTGAGCGAAATCCCCCAAGCGCGTTTGCAAGCCTACGAGGATTATTTTTCGAGGTGTGAGGGGGATGAGGTTCATCCGAGGAGCGGGGAGCGAGGAGTGAGAAGTGAGATATCCGTTCTGGACGAGGTGTTTCATTGCATGCTCAACGGCCTGCCCGACAACCACTTCCGCGTGAATGTCCGAACCGGCGAACTGTTGCATTAATCTTGCAGAACGGTTGCCAATACTGGTGTTAACGTTCCTTGTTCTATGGCCATTATATATGATTTGACCCCACCCCCTGCCCCTCCCTTTTGTGAAAGGGAGGGGAGTGCCTACGGAGTCGCACCTATCAGGCATTTATCCCACCCCTAACATCCAATGAAAGTACATGTGGGCGCAGCAATCCCCTCCCATGTAGGGGAGGGGGGCAGGGGTGG
>Ga0310695_10000480_pt1 | contig 104265 bp, 94 predicted proteins | sample RumenRJG_04DNA_FD_203882 | JGI IMG/M metagenome (GOLD analysis project Ga0310695, IMG submission 203882) | Bovine rumen microbial communities from Lethbridge, Alberta, Canada - RJG_04 (v2) (version 2) | ecosystem: Host-associated > Mammals > Digestive system > Stomach > Rumen | place: Canada...
TAGACAATGTTCAAGTCAAAAATCTGCAAATAACCGAACAATCTTTAACACTTGAAAATAAGCGATTTATAGCGGTATATTTGCAGATTTTATAATTTTCTTTGCAGTGGGTTCACTTTCCCACGCAGAAATGACTGAAGATATTTCCGAGAACTTCTTCCGTGTCAATGGCACCGCCTGTGATTTCTGCGAGATGATGAAGACATTGACGGAGGTCTTCGGCAATTAGGTCGCCGGGGAGATTCTGCTCAAGGGCATCAAGGGTGCGCTGGATATCGAGGAGGGAAATATCCAAGGCTTGCTTATGACGGATGTTGGTGATAAGAACTTCATCATCATTGGCGGTGGGTACGCTGTTGAGGAGTTGCTGCTCTAGCCAATCCATGCCTTTTCCCGTGAGTGCCTGAAAATCCTCAGATTTGTTGTGCACCTTGATAACAGTCTGGTCTTCACGAAGGTCGAGGGTAGGGTAGTCAGTATCATTATCACGCATGAGGATGATGATCTGCGCACGTTCTGCAGCCTTACGGGAGCGTTCTATGCCCATCTTCTCAATAGTATCTTCCGTATGACGGATGCCAGCGGTATCAATGATGCGGAAGAGAATGCCTGAGATATTGATACAATCCTCGATTGTGTCGCGTGTAGTGCCTTGAATATCAGAGACAATAGCTTTATCCTCGTGCAATAGGGCATTAAGAAGGGTGGATTTACCTACGTTTGGCGCACCGATAATGGCGACTGGTATGCCGTTCTTAATAGCATTTCCTGTGGAGAATGAAGATGATAAACGCGTGATTTCATCGCGTACCTCTTGCGCTATATTGATGAGAGCTTCACGTGATGCAAATTCCACATCTTCTTCGGAGAAATCGAGTTCAAGTTCGAGAAGGGAGGTGAGTTTTAGCAATTGGGCACGAAGGTCTGAGAGTTTTTGAGAGATTCCACCTCGCATCTGCTGCATAGCCACACGATGCTGAGAGGCATTCTGAGAGGCGATAAGGTCGGCTACAGCCTCTGCCTGCGTGAGGTCGAGTTTTCCATTTAGGAAGGCGCGCTGAGTGTATTCTCCCGGTGCTGCCGGCTGACATCCTTGTTGAATAAGGAGAGAGCAGATTGTCTGGAGAATATACGAAGAGCCGTGGGCGCTGATCTCCACGCTATCCTCGCCTGTATATGAATGAGGGGCGCGGAAAAGTGATAGGACGACCTGATCGACAATGACATCCGAGTTTACTATCGTACCGTAATGGAGAGAGTAGGCTGGGGCATCAATAAGAGAACGACGACCACGAAAAATGGAATCTACAATAGATATGGAATCAGGACCAGAAACGCGGATAATACCGATGGCACCACCCTGTGCTGTGGCTATGGCGCAAATGGTTGTTTGATTAATCATATATTATACGAATGCTATGCTTGCCCCTTCTTGCCGAATGACGGGTCTATCTTGAGAAGGGAAGTAACGACAAATGTGACGCTACAGAATGCTATGACTATAAGGAAGAACATTTGATAGCCTACAGCTTCCTGCAATGCACCGGCAAAGAGGCCTGGAATCATCATAGACAAAGCCATGAAAGCAGTACAGAGAGCATAATGCGATGTCTTGTAGTTGCCACGACTATAATAAATGAGATACAGCATATATGCGGTAAAGCCGAAGCCATAGCCAAACTGTTCAACAAATACACAGATGTTTACAATGATGAAGTTTGCAGGAAGGTCGAAGGCAAGGTATACATACACAAGGTCGGGCAATGTAATGGCGCATACCATTGGCCAGAGCCATTTCCTGAGTCCATCCTTACCGGCACACATTCCACCTAGAATACCGCCTAGAGTAAGACCTATTACGCCTACGGTGCCCTGTACAAGACCATACTCCTGTGGAGAAAGTCCGAGACCACCATTATGGGCATTATCAATAAGGAAAAGCGATGAAACCTTTGCAAGAAGTCCTTCTGGCATTCGATAGAAGAGCATAAACAGTATTCCTGCAACAACCTGTTCCTTTTGAAAGAATGTCTTTATAGTAGATTTAAGATCGCGTAAAACGCTGTTTGAGGATACCGTCTTTACCTCACCTTCAACATGAGTATTCTCCTCATCCTCCGATGGATGCGGCAAAACGTATGAATGCCATAGCCAAATAGCAATGAATAGTCCGGCCACTCCATAGAACATAAGGCTCCATGAGAATGCGATGGAATTACGGAAAACCACCTGAAGATTTCCGGCTATCATCACGAGGACGCCTTGTCCGAAGATTGTAGCAAAACGATAGAACGTGCTCCTGATACCCACGAACCACGCCTGATCGTGTTGGTCAAGTCCAAGCATATAGAATCCGTCGGCAGCAATATCGTGTGTGGCACTTGCGAACGCCATGAGCCAGAAGAAACACAAGGTGCCTTGTAGCCAGAAGTCGGATGGAATGGTGAACGCTACACCTCCAAATGCCGCACCTATAAGCAACTGCATAGTCGTAATCCACCAGCGTTTTGTCTTAACAATGTCGATAAAAGGACTCCAAAGCGGTTTTATAACCCATGGAAGATAAAGCCATGAGGTATAGAAAGTTATATCGGCATTAGAAAGACCGAGATATTTGTAGAGGATGAGCGAGATGGTCATTACCGCTACATATGGCAATCCCTCTGCAAAATAGAGGGAAGGAATCCATGACCAAGGAGATTTCATATTGCTAAAGAGGAATTAAAAACTAGAAATATTCATTTAGTATGCTTTCTTTATCTCTGCATTCTGATAGTAGTGCAAGAGTATGTCATTATACATAAAGCCTTGCTCGCCCATAACGGCTGCACCAATCTGACAGAGACCAACACCGTGTCCCCATCCGCGCCCATCAAGTATGAAGCGCGATGGAATGGTAGTGCTGTCGGTATCAGAAATCTGATTACCTTCAGCATCAAGCCGCATAAGTGTGAAGGCAGAACTATATAGATGAGACTTAGATAAGGTCTTGCGTATCTCAAGTTCCTTACCAATGGTAAACGTGCGCTCCGTACCAACAATCTTCAGCATGGATATTCTACCGCTCGGACCACGCTCCACAGCCTTCAAATTGACGATTTCACCGAAATCCATCTTTGTCTTATCTGCGATGAGTTCGCTGATTTCCCTCTGTGAGTATTCCACTCTCCATGTGTAGAAATCGTGCGTCTCCTGATCGTAGTCGTTGAGCACTTGAGAAATAATGTGTGCATCCTGAGTGTTACAATATGGATCCTTAACCGACTTGAGGTAGGGCAGAGGCGTGTCTTCCCAACAATACTGATATTCCTCCGTAATACCGCCACAGCACTTTGAGAAACGTGTATCGCATATCTCGCCACCGTATGTTAGAATCTGTCCGCGAGTGGCCTTTACAGCCTCTATAACATGCGGATTTGCCGCGTGTGTAATGCCCTGATAGCGTTGGCAATGGTCATCGGCACAAACATCGAATATCGTGTGATCCTCGCGGTCATACCAGCGAATAAGCATATCATCCTTCTTAGTAAAAGAGAAGAAAGAGTTGGCTGACTTCTGAAGCCTGTTACGCTTTTCTATCTGAGCAAGAAGCCAAGAGCGTGAGATTACCGCATGTGCCTTGAGAAGTTCCAGACTTGAAGTAGCCGACATCTCGCTTGAAATGACGCTTTCAAGGTATCGCTCTACAGGCAACACGTTGATAGCACATATCTTATCCTCTTCAACAACCAGTCGCAGAGTACCGACAAAAGTCTGTGTCTGCTTACGTTCCCAATGGAAGTTCACACCGATGATTACGTCGGAAATCGAGAAATTAGGTGCTTGGTGTTGGGTGTTAGGTGTTGGGCGGAAGGTAAGATGCTGATACTGATTCCCATTCCATAGTATGCCGCCCTCTGAGAATTCCACAACCTGCGGACCTGTTATCTCCTTGCCTTTGGCAGTATATGGGGTATTGAGCGTGAACTCTATCTTCGTAGCACTTATAATGCCAACCTTAACCTCTGGCTGCTTAGAATTGACAATTGATAATTGAGAATTGACAGTTGAAGGAGATGCGATTTCATCGGCAAGTCTTTTTGCGAAATCAACCGTTATACCGACTTCCTGAAGAATACCGTAGGCAATATCTTGTGTCATACGGTCAAAGTCCTCCTGTCGTGGAGTTATGATAAGTCCAGCCATATCCAATGCCCCGGGAGAAACGATGAATTGGGCATTTCCCTCTGCTGTATAGCAATCAGGACGATGCTTTGCACGAGGAATGATGACTGATACGAAATCCTTGTCCTCACGCCAAGCAAGTATATTCATCATCGGCTCTTCACTATCTTGATTCTGAGAAAGATAAGCAAATGCCTTATAGAATCTCTTGAATAATTTCTTGTCGCCATCCACACTCTGGCTTCTTATCACGAAAACCGGACATACATAGTCGTTCACAAGGCTTATGCTCTCTGTTTCCGACAATGAGAACAGCGTGGTAATGTTATGCGATATGCGCTTCCATTGCGTCTGCAAAGGCACTATGCCTGATGTTCCTGCCTGAAGATGAAGATGGTCAGGAGCCGATGCTCCACACTTGGGACCATTATAGAATACCATCAACTCCGGGTATTTTGTCAATACACGATGTATCTCGCCATAACGTGCCATTATTGCCTGTGGCTCGTGTTCCGTGCTTGGAAGCGTGAAATGCTGCGGAAGGATAGGGAACGGATTTACGAGAAGCTCAAGTACAGGTGCGCCTTGAGAGTTCCTTATCGTATGCACCATCTGTTGCTTTGGACGATTCTCACGACAAAGGAAGCAAGGGCGTTTCTCAAGCGAAGCCTTGTCAATCTTTGCGCCCGTTGAAACCATTCTCGCAGGGTTAAACTGCACCTTCACATCACCCAACGCCTTCACCTTAACGTTTCTCAGGTCGTTATAGCGTTTCTCTGCATCGCTCCATACTATAAGCTGACGTTCGAAGAAACGGTTTAATGCGCTGTCCGCATCCGTCACCTTGCCTTGATTCATGGCCTGACGCGCTATAATCTCTATCGTGCGCAATCTATCCTTATATAAGTTGTTCGCGTTGATTCTGTCGATGGAAAGGGCAGCATCTGAGTTTCCTCCCCAGCGACGGCAAAGGTACAACTCGTCATAGATACGGCCTATGCGATATTTACGTGAAAAAGCAAGTCCGAGGGCATAGTCCTCGCCATAGCTCGTGTTAGGGAATCCTATGTGGCGAAGTATTGGAGTAAAGAATGCACGAGGCGCACCTAATCCGTTGATACGTAACGCATTGTTAGGCCCGTTCTCATCGGTCCATTCCTTGTGGTCAATAATGCCTGGAGGTAAGGTGTTAAGGTCGAAATCACACATACGATATGCGCCTATAACCATAGCCGCCTGCTGCTGATAGAAGGCATCAACAACCTTCTGAAGCGTGTTTGGACTTGAATACAAATCGTCAGAATCAAGCTGTACGGCAAATCGTCCACAACGTGAATCGTTCACGGCAAGGTTCCAGCAACCGCCTATTCCGAGGTCTGTACGCTCAGGAATGATATGCACAAGCTGCGGATTTGAAGACAATTCGCTAAGAATCTCCGTGGTTCCATCGGTTGAATGGTTGTCAACAACGATTACATTATATTTGAACTTTGCTGTCTGTGACAAAGCACTCTTCACGGCATCTGCTATGGTCTTAGCGCGATTGAATACCGGGATGATGACCGAAGCCTCTACATCAAACTCCTGTTCGTCAAAATCAGGTATAATGCGCTTTGAGGTATCAACCTTTGCACCAATAGCCTCAAGATGCTCGGTAGCAGCACGCTCCATCTCTATCTGAACCTCACGGTTACGTGGGTTCACATAGTCAAACTGCTTCTCACCACTCTTGCGGGTGTCTAGTTCCTCTTCACGATACAGATACTCGTTCAGGTGGAATATCTCGCCTTTACGCGACAGGAAAAGACGGAGGGCATATAGAGCCGCAAACTTATATTCCGTCTTGGCTGCAGCAACAAACTCATGGAGTAGGGAAGTGCGGATGAGAAGAAGCTGTCCGAAGTCGAAATCATCGCGAATAGAACCGACGAAATAGTCTATTGCCGGATGCTTCTCCGTCTTTCCATCCGTAACGGTATAATGGTCGGCATAAACCATAGCCGCCCCTGTACTATCAGCAGCAGAAACGAGTCTTCGCAAGGCATCTGGCTCGATGGATACGGGCGTTTCCTTTTGTGAAAGGAGCACATACTCGGCAGTAGCAAGTGAAGCTATCTTGGATATGGTCTCAGAAGATGCCAATCCACCGATCAGGGGCAAAACGGCAACCGCATCTTCAGAAGAAAAGAACTTGTCTATTCTATTTTGCATAATTGTCTTTGTTCAAATTATAAAATAATATCAGGCAAAGGTACGAAATAAATGTTGAAAACGAGATTATTTTACATATTTTAGCATTTCGCCGAACACATATCTCTATTTCGAGTGAATCTAAGGTGTCACATTTCATGACTCCATCCTCATCCATATGTTCTATAGTCCTTCGCTATTAGCAGGTAGTAATTACCATTAAAATACCATTAATTTACCATCAAATTACCATTAAAATACCATTTGCAATGGTAATATTATGGTATTATTATGGTAATATAATGGTATTATAATGGTATTATCATTGAGTTTGGTTGGGAGGAACATCGGAGGAAAGGCGGACTTGCAACACGGAATCAACGAAAGAAACGAAAACTTCGTCTATTCCGTGTTTTCCGTGTTCAGCAGACTATTTTTCCCCCATTTATTTGCCCATATCATTTTTTTTGTATATTTTTGCATCCGTGTGGGGATTTATCATCCGTCTTCTGCACAATAATCCCCTAATAATTAGTAAAATAGCTAAAACAAAAATATATCAAAAATGAGAATAAAAAAAACGACTTTATCTTTTCTGACAGAGAGCAAGGCCTCACACGTCAGTCTCTTATCCATCCGACGAGTGGCTATCACGCTGCTTGTCATGCTGCTGACTACGGCAAGTGCTTGGGCACAGTTTTTCCCACCAACAAAATACTATCTCTCCCTTAACCCAAACTATCCGGGAGAGGAGCGCTTAGCAACGGTTGAAGTTGATATTTCTGAACCTACCACCACCTATACGTTAACATCATATGATGAACCTACTCGTGCAGGTTATATGTTTTGTGGTTGGTCAACATCATCGACGGGAGCTGTCAAATATCGTACTAATGACAAAATTACCTTAAATGGCAATCTGACGCTTTATGCGATATGGGATGATAATCCATATATGATCACTCTGATTCCGAGCTATGAAGGTGGAGTGGTTAAAAGCATTCTTGTCCCCCGTAATAATCCTAAATATACGCTAACATCAGATGATGAACCTACACGTACTGAATATACATTTATGGATGGTCAGAATCACCAAGGCGGACTGTAGATTATCGTACTGGCAATAAAGTAACCATAACAGACAATATGACACTTTATGCCGTATGGGGAGGAACCGTAAATTCTATGACATACACTATCACCGATGAAGAAAAAAGGCAAGTTGAGTTGTTTGAGTATGAAGGAGATAATACTGAAGAAACATTGGTCATCCCTGCCACCGTTACAATAAATGGTAAAGAATTTTATGTGACGAGCATAGGAAATCAAGCCTTTTATCTTTGTTCTAACCTTCAATCTATCACAATTCCTAACGGCGTGACAAGCATTGGGACGTATGCTTTTGGGGAGTGTAGCGACCTTGAATCTGTCACCATTCCTGAAAGCGTGACGAGCATTGGGAATTCCGCATTTGAAAATTGTAGCGCCCTCGAATCTGTCATTATTCCTAATAGCGTGACAAGCATTGGGGATTATGCATTTTCTGGTTGCTCTATCCTTCAATCTGTCACTATACCTAATAGCGTGACGAGAATTGAGAATAGTACCTTTGAAGCTTGTAGAGACCTTAAATATGTCACAATACCTAATAGTGTGACGAACATTGGGGATTATGCTTTTTGTGATTGTTTAAACCTTCAATCTGTCACTATACCTGAAAGTGTGACGATAATTGGGAAGGGATCCTTTTATAGGTGTATCAACCTTCAATCTGTCACAATACCTAACAGCGTGACGAACATAGGGAAGGAAGCCTTTTTTAAATGTGAAAACCTTCAATCTGCCACTATCAATGGTAACCCGAAGATTGGAACTGATGCCTTTTGGAAAACCCCTGCGACTGTGGCAATTAACCTGACGGCAAGCGAAATAGGCAATGATTATTGGACTACTTTCTATAACGACGGCTATAACTTCCAAGCTGATGAATATACAAAGGTATATAAAGGAACGGTGAATGAATCATCGCTCATGCTGACGGAAGTGGAAGACAAGATTGTAAATAGAGGAACTGCGGTAATACTGAAATCATCAGAAAATCCAGTTATGACTCTTACAGAATCAGACAGCAACGATACTAATGGCAACGACCTGCGCGGTAGAAGCGATAGGACTTTGCGTACAGATGTTATTGCCAATATCAGCGATGCAAATGCCATCTACACTATGGGCAATACATCAGCAGGCTTCGGTTTCCACAGATACACAGGCGAATATGTTCCGGCAGGCAAGGCTTTCCTTCCGCTCAACACGAGCAATGGGGCTAAGGCTCAGAGCCTTACTATTGTCTTTGCCATCGGGTCAACAGGCGTAAAGTCCGTATCTTCTGACAGCAACGAGCAGAACGACTGGTTCTCTCTCGACGGCACTCGTCTCAGCGGCAAGCCTTCACAGCCAGGCATTTATGTTAATGGGAAGAAGAAGGTGGTAGTTAAATAGTTAAAGGTCAAAGGACTAAAGTCAAAGGTCTTCAATCATTGCCCTTAGTCCTTTGACCTTAAACCTTTCCCCTTAGAAAATATGCAGGAGCGGCGAAAGAAAAAGTGAAAATGGATGGGACAGGTTAAACTTTCGGGAGGCTCATACGTAAATAATAACAGGAGCTACGAGTTCCACCTGAACAACAGACTAAACAATATGAATAAATCAATCTTTTTGACTGCCTTGGCTATGGCTATAGGTGCAGCCGCTTTTGCACAGGGCAAGACAGACGGGAAATATATAATTCCGACAACTAACAATAATGGAGACTATCCTCGCATCCTTGAGGACAATAGCGTGCTTCTGCGTGTTCGTGCCAACGATGCAAGCAACTGGAAAGTGAGCCTCGATGCTGACTGCAAGTTCACGAAACAGGAGGATGGTACGTGGATAGCAAAGACAAAACCTTTGGTTGAGGGTTTCCATTACTATTGGTTCAATATCAACGGATTGGATGTTGCCGACCCAGCAAGCAAGAGCTATTACGGCTGTGGACGAATGACGAGCGCGATTGACATCCCAGAGAAGAACTGCACGTTCTACGACCGTAAGGATGTGGCTCACGGTAAGGTGGTTCAGACAGAACTGTTCTCTTCCGTAAGGAACAAGCACGTTGGCATGTGGGTTTATACTCCGGCAAGCTATGGCGAAGGAACGAAGGAATATCCGGTATTGTATCTTCAGCATGGCGGTGGGGAGGACGAGACAGGCTGGATAAACCAAGGTAAGGCAAACTATATTCTCGACAACCTGATTTCTGAGGGCAAGGCAAAGGAGATGATTATCGTAATGGTGAACGGAACGTTCAGCGTCCCTGGCAGACCATTCTCCTATTCGGTTGAGGGCATAAAGCCTTTCGAGGAGGATTTGATAAAGAACGTCATTCCTTTCGTGGAGAAGAACTTCCGTGTGAAGAAAGACCGTAAGAGTCGTGCACTTGCCGGCTTGTCAATGGGTGGAGGAGAGACCTTCTTCGCAGGTTTGCAGCATACGGAGCTATTCTCAAGTCTCGGAGTATTCAGCACAGGTGTGTTTGGCGGAATAAGGGAGAGTGGGGCGTTCGATGCTGAGAAAGCCTTACCCGGACTTATCTCTAACGCGAAGAAATACAACGATGAATTGGATGTTTTCTATATCTCCGTAGGAACAGAGGACAATCGCATCACATCAACCAAGAAGGCGGTGGAGGATATGAAGTCAAAGGGTTTGAACATCGTGTTCAACACCTTCCCCGGAGACCACGAATGGCAGGTATGGCGCAAGTCTCTGCATGATTTTGTTCAAAAGATATTTAAATAAATTATAGAAATGAAGAAGTATTTATTATCATTGTTTATGATGCTGTCAGCCATGAGTGCTATGGCGCAGATGGGAATGGGAAAGCCTATCGACATCGACCTTTGGCCTAATGGGCTGCCTAACAGTAACGGTATTGATAAGACTCAGCCTTACAATGACGAGACCCGCAACTTCAAGCCATCTATAAGGGTTTATCTGCCTTTTGGCAACGAGACAAACAGAAAGGCGGTACTCGTAATCCCTGGTGGCGGTTATCGCGTCCTCTCTCTTGGTCAGGAGGGCTATGACTGGGCAACACATCTGATGAGCAGAGGCATTGTTACCATCGTGTTGCGTTACAGAATGCCTAATGGTGTTACGGAAGTGCCTCTGAGTGATGCTACAGAGGCTATGCGACTGATTCGCGAACATGCAGCCGAATGGAAGATAGACCCAAACAAAGTGGGAATACTCGGTTCTTCTGCCGGCGGTCATATCGCTTCTACTATTGCTACGCACAACCCACCAGAGACACGTCCGAACTTCCAGATACTCTTCTATCCAGTTATCTCTATGGATAAGTCTATCACCCATATGGACTCTCACAACTGCCTTATAGGCGAGAATGCCTCTCCTGAGCTTGAGAAAAAATACAGCAATCATCTTCAGGTTACCAAGGATACTCCTCCTGCCATTATAATGCTTGCAGATGATGATTTCCTTGTTTCTCCGCTTAATTCTGCGGAATACTACATGGCTCTCCGCAAGGCTGGTGTAAAGTCTTCCATGCACATCTATCCAAGTGGTGGCCACGGATTTGGATGCGGAGCATACTTCAAGTATCATCACGAGATGATGCAGGATTTGTATAGCTGGCTGGAGACGATAAAGTGATAACGTGTAAAGTGTTCTTTATTATTTCGTGTTCTTTATAAAAAAAGGATGTTCAACCAAAACGGTTGAACATCTTTGTTTTTTATCAGATACGCAAAAAAAATATATCAATAATTTGCATGAATGAAATAAAGTTTGTAATTTTGCGTCAAATTTGTATTGCCTAATAAAAAAAAACATTATAAAGAACATGAACAAATACCCAAATCTTACAAGTCCTATCACCTTAGGTAAGGTGACTTTCCGTAATCGTATCTTTTCCGCACCTATGGGTGCAACAGACATAACCGCTGATTGCTGTCCAGGTCCTCGTACTCAAGGTTTCTATGAGCTTCGTGCCAAGGGCGGTGCTGCTGCCGTTACCGTAAGTGAACTTGTTGTTCATCCAGACACGGATGGCAGTCACATGCTCCATCTCGACCTTGAGACCGTTGGCTGTCTTGCTGCCCATACATTCGTAGCCGATGCCATACGTCGTCATGGTGCTGTGCCAAGCATAGAGCTTTCACACTCAGGTCAGTATGCTGGTACTTATATGTCTGACAAGAATAAGAAGGCAAGTCTCAACCAGTGGGGACCAAGTGACGGAACACGCCCTGACGGCCGTCCAGTGAAGGCTCTCTCTAAGGAGCAGATTGCTGACATAGTGAAGACATACGGCGAGAAGGCAGCCCTTTGTAAGCGTGCTGGCTATGAGATGATAATGGTTCACGCAGGTCACGGATGGCTCTTGCACCAGTTCCTCTCTCCATATCTCAATCATCGTACAGATGAGTACGGAGGCTCTCTTGAGAATCGAATACGCATAGTTCGTGAGGTTCTTGCTTCAGTACGTAATGCCGTAGGACCAGATTTCCCTGTTGAGGTTCGCCTTAGTGGTAGTGAGCTTTTTGATGGTGGCTATGGCATAGAGGATGGTATCAAGATTGCACAGGCGGTAGAAGAGTATGTTGACCTTATCCATGTTTCTGCAGGTTCTTATCAGTTTGGATTCTTCAACACCACACCTCCTATGTTTGACGAGCACGGTGTGAACGTGTGGCTTGCTGCCGAGATAAAGAAGCACGTTAAGAAGCCTGTTGCTACTATCGGTGCTCTTAGCGATCCTGAACAGATGGAGCGCATCATAGCCGAGGGCAAGGCAGATGTAGTTTATATGGGGCGTCAGTTGCTTGCTGATCCATTCCATCCTCAGAAGGTAATGGCTGGCAAAGAAGACCGCATAGTGAAGTGTCTGCGTTGCTATACCTGTATGGCAGAGCGTCCTGTCACGTTCACTCGCCGTTGTGCCGTTAATCCGCTTATCGGCCGTGAGATAGAGGGAATGGAGGTAGTTCCTGCACGTAAGAGCAAGAAGGTGATGGTAGTTGGTGGCGGTGTTGCGGGTCTCAAGGCTGCCGTTACTGCTGCACAACGCGGCCACAAGGTTATTCTCTGTGAGAAGACCGACAAGGTTGGCGGTATATTGAAATCGGAGCAGGCTATTCAGTTCAAACATGAGATGTATGAACTTGGCTTGGTTCTTGAGCGTCAGGCAAAGGATGAGGGTGTGGAGATTCGTCTTAACACTACCGTTACACCTGAATATGTAGAGAAGGAAGGCGTGGATGCTCTTATTCTTGCTGTAGGTTCTACACCTGTTGTTCCTCCAATTCCGGGTATCGACGCTGATAATGTTATAATAGTCAATGACTATTATCTCGAAAAAGATAAGGTTGGCGATAGTGTAGTAGTGCTTGGTGGCGGTCTAGCAGGATGTGAGTGTGCTATTCATCTTGGTATGGAAGGCAAGAAGGTAGAACTTGTAGAGATGCGTGACACGCTGGCTGTGGATTGTAATATCCGTCAGCGTCCAATACTGATGCGTAAGGTTGCCGAGTTCTCAACAGCTCATACGGAATATGTCGGTCAGAAGATAACCTCTGAAGGTGTTGTCTGCAAGGACAAGGACGGCAGTGAGGTTCTCGTTCCGGGCAAGACGGTTATCTGCGCCCTTGGTCAGCGTGCCAATCGTGCCGATGTTGAAGCCCTCCGCGGATGTGCTCCATTCGTTCGTGAGGTCGGTGACTGTGTTCGTCCTGCGAATATCACAAAGGCAATCTACGAGGCTTATCACGCTGCGTTGGATATTTAAAGTATATTATATTATTGTGAAGGGTGGGGAAGGATTAACTCGACAAACCTTCCTCACTTTTTATATTTCTTTTAAACTTTTTGGGGGGGATCTCACGATGAAATCGCAGAGATATAAATGGTGTGTTTTCTGCAAATGAAATTTGTGTACGTACACATATAATTGACACAGGTCATGTAAAAGCTCAAAAATGGCACTTTCTACAGAAATTGTTTGCGCACACAAATATATTGTATTAATTTTGCACTCGGAAATCAGAGATGTCCACCAGCTTGCTGCTGACGGTTGACCATTTCCTTCGTGCGAGGTGCGTAGCACGTTGCAGTGTCAAAAGGAAAAAGGAGGTAAAAACTTCTGGAACGCATTCCGAAAGACGCTTTTGGAATAGAAATTGTTTAGGTTAGTAGAATAATAGTTTTTAGGTTTAGTTATTAGGTAAAAGATTGATGCTTAACTCATTTGGATAACATCAAAAAAGCCGAAAGCTCCTTCTTTTGAAGGTTGAATGAGTTAAACGCAAAAAATGCTCCTTCTGTCGTGATGATAGTTGGAGCATTTTTGTGTTATATCCCTCAAATCTAGCTTAAAGGGATACCTGAAAGTTGACAACTATGCGTAGATATTCTCTATTTCTACAATATAGATATCATGAAGTCCACCACCAGGCTTATCGTTATACCAACGCTCAAGGAGTGATTTATCGATAAAACTGTCAGCTTTCATCGGTGACTTGAAGAGTTTGCGGCAGTCAAGTGTCATTCGTGCCTCACCAAAGGTAATAGCTCCGTTCTCCAAAATCACTGGTGTGAGTCCTGTTGCCTCGGTTTTGTTGATGTCTCTACCTGACTTGCTTCCACATATTTGGAGAGCCTTACGATATGCTTCACCATAGAAGGAAAGTGTCAAACGATCATTTGCCTCGATAAAATCGTGTGTGAAACGTTCCGGACGGATGAATATGAAGGCTACAGGTTTGTTCCAGAGCCATCCTATGCCGCCCCATGAGGCTGTCATTGTGTTGTATTTGTCGGGAGTACCAGCTGTTACGAGCATCCACTCCTTTCCTATCAGGTCAAAAGCGTTCTCTTTTGCGAGAATCGTGATGTCTTGTTTTGTCATTTTTTATTGTATTAATAATTACAGATTCCTTGCCTTATATATTCTGTCCTTTGCATCGTTGAGTTCTTGGAACTTCTTCTTTGCAGCCTCCTTCACATCATCACCGAGAGTTGCCACGCGGTCAGGATGATATTGAAGGGCAAGTTTGCGATATGCCTTTCGAATCTCATCGTCGGTAGCGTCCTTGGTAAGTCCGAGTACTTTGTATGCGTCGTCAAGACTCTGACCACCAAGACTCAGCATCTGGTCGATTACCTGAGGATTGAGACCGAGGTTATATGCCACGTTGCGCAGTTCCCTTATCTCGCTTTCTGCTGTGATGCCGTCGGCCTTAGCTATATCGGCAAGGAAAGCGACAAGCTGAAGGCGATGTTCTTCCGGCATAGCCATACGCATCTGTCGGCAAGCCTCGCCAATCTGTTGCTTCCACGACTGCTCACCGTGCTGTTTTCGGTAGTCGAAGAGTCGGAGAAGAATATTATTTCCTTGCTCCACAGCAGTTTCACCGAAGTTAGCACGGAGGAAGTTGCGTACGTGTTCCATTTCCGAGTGCATTATCTTACCATCTGCCTGTATTATATGGGCAGATAGCACCATGAGCGAGAAAAGAAATCCGTTTCTGTCGCCTTGCTGTGACTGTCGTGCACGGTTTAGAATCTCCTCAGCTGTGTTGTTATATGCGCCATAGGCATTGCTGTCAGAGGCTGTGTCCGTGCGCTTGTCTGAAAAAGTATCTATCACGGTGCCAAGGATGAATCCTGCTATTGCACCGAGCGTTCCTCCGTTGACATATCCGAGGAATGCTCCTATCCATTTCGTGTATCCCAATGTTATTTACTATTTGACGATTTACTTTTTTTCGCAAAGGCTCAACAAGCTAAAGCAAATTCATCGCAAAGCTCATCAAGCTACGCAAGTTCCTATGTACTATTTATTCGTATATAGTTGCTACTATGCTGCGCGGACCGCCATAGTCGCGGAACTCGCAGAGGTATATGCCTTGCCATGTACCAAAATTGAGATGTCCGTTTGTAATCGGTATTGTGATGCTTACACCGAAGAGAGAGCTTTTGGCATGGGCTGGCATATCGTCAGAGCCTTCAAGTACATGATCATAGTAAGGCTCGTTTTCTTTCACGATATGGTTCATTATCTTCTCCATGTCATATCTCACATCCGGATCTGCGTTCTCGTTTATAGACAAGGCGCACGATGTGTGCTGCACAAAGAGATTGAGCAGTCCTACCTTTGGAAACGGTCTCGGTAGGTTGTCGAGTATCTCTTGCGTAATGAGGTGGCATCCTCTGCGCTTTGCTGAAAGTCTGAATTCTGTCTGTTGAATCATGTTTAAATACGAATTAAGCAAAAGAAAGTTCCTAATGACATTGTCTATATAGGAAGGCTTTTAATCAATATTTAGCAATTAATGTGCCAAAATAGGTTTCATATCTCCGCAATTTCTCCGCATGATAGGTATTCTATCTGGTTGCCCATTATAGCCTTGAGTTGCATATATTGCTCTGTGCCGGTACAATGCATTGTATAGAACGTGCAATGCTCGTACTTCATCAGTTCTTGTGCAAGGGTATTGATGAGTTTTTCTTCTTCCTTACCTGTTTCCTGCGAAGAGCCTTTTGCAAGATGCATTCCTGCAAATACATGGGTAGGAGGCTTGCCAATAACCCTTTCTGCCTTGCGTATGATGTTTATGATACCCTTGTGCGCACATCCGGCAAAGAGTAAGGTATTGCCTTTTTCCTCAATGATAAGATTCTGCTCATGCGCGAATGAATCGTTCTGTGTTTCTGAAGGTCCGAACAATAGTCTGTTTCCTTGCGGACAGCAGAAATCACCGATTACATCGGCAAATATTGTCATCTGATTATCAAGCCGTGTCAAGGAATCACACATCACAAGGCGTGGATTATCCTGTAGATCTGTGTCTAAGCCGATATATTTCAATCCGTACTCCTTTAACGAATAATGTGGCAGAAAGGCATCCTTGTGGATATATACCTTCGCCTTGTCATTTATTTCCAGGAAAGCACGAAGTCCACCTCCATGATCATAATGACCATGCGATACTATAGCGGTGTCAATATCGGCAATGCTAAGTCCGAGTTGTTCTGCATTTTCTGCAAACAACCTTCTTTGTCCCATGTCAAACAGAATGTTTCGCCCGTTCTCTAGTTGTATATACAGGCTCAAACCATGTTCCACAGGCAGACCTACGGCACTAGTATTCTCAACGACAGATGTTATTGTCATTATTTCGTTGTAGGCTTTCTTATTTTACATATCCCGGACTTGGGAGGTGCATTCCGTACATTGTGAGCCTATTCTCACGAGCATACTTTATAAGTTTGGCACGAGCCTCTGCAGCAGCTTTTTGATCCATGTCGAAAGAAGCATTGTATTCAGGATGCTTTAGTTGTAGGGCTGCTCCGTGCATAAGGTCGCCTATCACGAGGATGTCATTTTTCTGGAATACGGTGTGACCTGGAGTATGACCGTAAGCAGCAATAGACTTCACGTCGCCAGGCAATACATCACCTGCCTCAAACAGATGCAGGTGGTCCTTGTAAGCTTCTAGAACCTTCTTTGCCTGTGCACTTCTGTCACCGGGCATAGCCTTCCATGCCTCTGCCTCTATTCTGTTGATATATAACTCAGCATTAGGGAATACCACATTACCATTCTTGAGCAATCCACCGATATGATCGCCATGCATGTGAGTGATATATATAAGTTTTAGATCCTCAGGCTTGATGTTATCCTCAGCAAGTTTTGGGATAAGCTGACTGAAATCAGCTCCAAGACCAGCATCGATTAATATGGTCTTACCCTCTGCCTTGAGCAGGCAACAACTCATACTTGAAGGAACACCGTCCTTGAATCCGAGTTCATTCCAGAGATTGTCAGGCACGGTAGGGAATGTTCTATGCTGCTGGAAGCTTGGTCCAGGCTTGTCTTCTATCCATTTGATAACGGCTGCTTCATTTGATGTAGAACCGTTGTTTACTTTCTGTGCGCAAGACATCATTGCGAACGATGCCAATACGATTGTAAGGATTTTCTTCATAGATGTAATTTTTTATTAGTTATTACTTTGATTGTTGATTATTGTCCATTTCCAGAATACGTAGAATCAGCGGAGCTATTGATGTCTGCTGAATAGTATCTGAGGCTGAGAGGAAACGCTTGACAAGATTTCTGTCGATGTTCCCGTGAATGATGAGTGAAGTAGGGTCATACGCCTTTGTACCAGGTAGATACACATATCCGTGAAAGCCACCCTTGAAGTTTGTTATGAAGTTGCCCTTACGTTCGTTGCTGCATCCTACGCCAGAGACAGGAGCTAGACAGAGGGCGGCTGTAGGATCGCCTTTTATGTCGAGAATTTCCTCGTTTGATAGTATGTTATATAATGACCTTGTGGAGTCTGGCTGTTCGGAAAGAATCTTCCTTACCTTCTCTATGCAGCGTATTTTCTGCTTAGACGATAGCTTTGGATTTACGTACATATATGCCGCTGCTCCAAGTGAATTGAAACATGCTTGCCAATTGCCATCAGGCTGTTCGCTTAGCAGACCATTGCTAACGAGCAGGGCATTGGGATGCAGACGGTATTTCCCCTGCGTAAAGCCATGGTCGCCCGTTACGATTATTGTCACGCTGTCCTTCTGATGCGTATATTCAAGATTCTCAAGTATGAGACCTATTGCATGGTCGGCTGCCGCTACTGATTGCTGCGTCTCGAAAGAGTATATACCCGTTTCGTGTTGTTTGTAGTCGGTTGTCACGAGGTGTACAGTCATAAAATCTGGCTTGTAGCGGTTTGTGAGATAGTTCACCATACTTGCCACCTTGGCATCGTATTGAAACGAACCGGCACGCAAGGTGGTGTCCGACAGATGTCCTGTTGCCTCACGCTCCAATTCCGCCATGATATCCGCAGGAGTACATACAGGACGTATATAGTCCATTCCGCTTACGGTGACGCGCGTTGTAGGGAAGTATTCTGGGAGGTTGAAGTCAATCCATTTGCTTCCTGTAGTGACCGGCCAGAATACAGAAGCCGTTGTGCCGCCTTTCTCTTTTACGGTCTGCCATAATGTCTTTGTGCGGATGCTATCGGCATACCAGTTGTATAATGCCGGCTCAGCCCTGTTGAACTGAAACTGACGGTTACAATGAATGCCGTGGTCGAGTGGGGCAGAGCCTGTTACCAATGTGGTATGTGCCGGATATGTCATCGTTGGGTTCACCCCGATTACATTCGGCACATATATTGATTTCAGCATCAATTCGTGTAGGAAAGGTGCCGGCTGGCTAGCATTGGTGAGTATGTCGTTTCGCAAACCGTCTATCGTAATGAGTATCACTCTCTGTCTTGCGGAAGTGCAGAGGCAGAGTATAGTGAGTATCGACAAAGAAAAAATCCTTAGCATTTATTAATCTGTATTTGACCATATAGTCTCAGGACAATCCCAATGAGAGGAAATATGCGAATATGCCCTGAATACTGGTACACATAACGTTTTCTGAGCACAAAGTTATGTTTTTTTCTCCAAAAAATGCTACAATATACAGTTTTTAACCTAATCAATTACTTACTGCGATATCGAACTTGCTAAAGTGGTGTTATATATTTTTTTTAATATATCTTCTTTTTTTTCACGGAAAAAATGTAATTTTGCAGAATGGAAAAGAAATCAGACTATACAACTCTGCTTTTTGATCTTGATGGTACTCTTGTGGATAGCGGTGAAGGCATTATGAAATGTGCCCAATATTCGCTTGCGCATTTCGGTATTGAAGTGGCTGACCTTCAGACGCTTCGTCCGTTCGTAGGCCCTCCGCTTGAGGATTCATATAAAGTTCTGTATGGATTCAGTGATAAGGATGCAATGAAAGCGGTTGAGATATACAGGGAACGTTATTTCGCAAAGGGATGGCTTGAACAGCATCTGTATGACGGCGTTGTTGAGTTCCTCGAAGAACTTAGGCATAGAGGCTATGTGATGGGTATCGCAACGAGTAAGATGCAGATACAGGCCGACAAGGTCACAAAGGAGTTCGGACTTAGGCATTTCTTTGATTTCATAGCCGGAAGAGACGATAAGGGCATCCTTCATACAAAGGCGGATGTTATTAATGCCGCGCTTGCCTCTCAGGGCATTGAAGACCGCAGTAAGATTCTGATGATAGGCGACAGGAAGTTTGATGTGCAGGGTGCAAAGGAATGTGGCATCGATTCTATGGGTGTGCTCTATGGCTACGGAGACAGGGAGGAGCTTGAGAATGCCGGTGCGACTTACATCTGTCGCGACTTGGAAGAAATACTTTCCTTGCTTTGATTTTTATCGCCTTATACTTATGTTTTACTTTATTATCAACGTAGTAACATTTTGTATTAAAGCGAGTTGCTAACGCAGTAATATTTGTACTATTTCCCTGTACATCCTCGTTTTACTCATATCTATAGGGGGGTGCATAGTGCTGCCTTTCTGACAATTCGGGACTTCTGAAAGTTTGTTTGAATGGATAGCTAAGTTTCTTCTTTGCAATGTGAAATTACCCGGTAAATCACTGATTCGAGAAAAAATAGCCTATTTATCGTATTTTTTCATAGAAAAAGTAATTAAATTTAAGAAAAAATTGTATCTTTGCAACGAAAATCGGTGGTGTCTATGTATGATACTGCTGAAATTTATTAAAATTGCAAACAATGAGAAAAATAAAATATATTCTCGCTTTTGTTTTGACACTCGTATTTACAGATTTTTTCCTGGCTTCATGTCATAATGAGGAAAAGCCGGAAACTGTTATAGACGAAGGACTTGTAGGTACATGGGTGTCTCAGGACAACAAGAAAGACTTTCACGAGGAAATAGAGTTTCGGGGTAACGGCAATGTCACTTCTACGTTGTATGCCAACAGAAAAGCCTTGGATGTAAGATTCGTTGATGCTGATGGCGTATGCCATAGGGTCAAGGGAAGTTTCCGTACGGAGAATGATATTGTGAAACTTTCCAAAGTTCAGGTATGCGACTATGAGGAGTATCACGACTGGGAATGGCATGGTCTTGAAATTCTGGAGAATGTGGCTGATATGAACTATCTAATGCAGGCACGCTATTCTCTCTCCACAAATGGCGATACGCTTGTCCTCCATTCCTTAACTGCTGATGGTGAGGAGGATAATACCTATATTCGCAAGAAATAATTTAATCGGTCAGGTGTCAATAGTGGTGCAAATATCACTGGTGGCACCTTTCATTTTTTATATATAACACTAAACTTTTGGGCTGTATAAACGTATAATAGACAGTTTGTGTTAACTAATAGCTAAAGACATTCAAATGAAAAAAAAATTATTATTATTCGGTGCTGTGGCTGCTCTTATCTCTTGTACAGCCAATCAGACACAGGCAGAAAACAAGCCTCGTTCACTTGTGGTTTATTACTCTCAGTCTGGTACAACCGAAAAGGTTGCAAACATCATTCAGAAGAAGACAGGTGCTGATATAGAGCGCATAGAGACTGTTAATCCATATTCAGGAGATATGGGTGCAATAGCAGGTGCATTTATGGGAGAGCGCAGGGATGGCAAGTTCCGTGACCTCAAACCTATGAAGGCCAAGGTAGCTGACTATGATACTATCTATGTTGGTTATCCTATATGGGCAGGTACATTCGCTGGTCCTATGCATAGTTTCGTCAAGACTGCCGATCTCAAAGGCAAGGTGATAGTTCCTTTCTGCACATTCGGTAGTGGCGGTAATACAAGTATTCCCGATCTCAAAGCTGCATTGCCGGGAAGTACGATTACATCTTCATGGTATGGTGTAAGAGCTGCACGTGTTGATAAGGCAGAGGCAGAGATCGAGACATTCCTCATCAACCTCGGTGCTTTGAAGGGCAAGAAGACATCACTTCCTGCATTCTCTGCACAGCATGCCGTTTCTGCTGACGAAAAAGCAATATTCGACAAGGCTTGCGGTGACTATCCTATGCCATTGGGAACTCCTTCTACCGTTGGTACACGTTCACTCGACAATGCCACAGAATACCTCTTCACATGCAACAGCAAGGATATGCAGGGCAAGGAGAGCAAACAGCTCATCTATGTCATAAAAGGCAATGCTGAGGGTAGTGTGCCTGAGTTCACACAGGTGGAAAGATAGATTTCATTTACTATTTTATGATTTACTATATACTATTTATTTACAATTTAGCTAATGTACTATTTCTCGTAAACAATGAAAATAGTCAATTAAATTAAATAGTTCATAAATAGTACATAGTAAATAGCTAAATAGTAAATTATATATGGTTTAGACACCATGCAAAGCCCTTTGCCTTGCGTAGTTCTATCTCGTTGAAGTGCCCGCCAACATTCCATTCTAGGATGCAGTGGTCAGCTCCCAATTGCGTTTCATGGCGCTTGTGCTGCTGTCTTACCCTGTCACCGATAATACAGAATGGTTGTTTGCGGGTACATTCTTCTTTATCTCCCAGACTCATATAGGCATACTTCACCTTCAAAGGATGTGCGTCAGCATACTCATTCCAACCTTCTATCCATAGTGAAGGAGAACCGGCAAACACCGCATCAAAGGCATCTGTGCGTGTCACGCTCCACAGGGCAAATAGACCGCCAAGCGAGTAGCCTCCAAGGATGAGACTCTTAGGATGCAAATTGTCTTGTATATAAGGCAGTAATGTTTTTTCGAGATACTGGAATGTTTCTTCTGCACCTTCAGGACGCAGGTCTGTCTCTGTAACTTCAAAGGCTATCATACAAAAGGGGACGGAAGAAAGTTCGCCAATAAGCTTACACTCATCCTCTATTAGTAATCGCTCAAACTCGCCAAGAGGCTTGACGATAACCGTTTCCCCGATTTTATTTTCACCGATTATATGGCAGTTTCTGCCTCCTATATCTTTTAGCATTATTTGGATTAAAGAGTAAAGTATAAAGAGTAAAGTATAAAGTATAAAGAGTAAAGTATAAAGAGTAAAGAGTTTGACTTTCAACTAAAAAATGAACATAATTATGAATAAGACCATTGAGGATATCATCTCACGCAGAAGTGTGAAGAAATACCTTGACAAACCAGTACCTATGGAACTTGTCGAGGAAGTTGTTAAAGCTGGCACCTATGCCCCTTCTGGCATGAACAAACAGTCGCCAATCATCATCGCTGTTACCCAAAAGGCCATGCGTGACCGTCTGAGCAAGCTGAACCTTGAAATCGTCATAAACAGGAACCTGACCACCTCATCGGGTCATAACGACCCTTTCTATGGTGCTCCCGTTGTGCTTGTCGTACTTGCACGTAAGGATGTCGGAACACGCATTTATGACGGCTCTCTCGTTATGGAGAACATGATGATTGCAGCCAATAGTCTTGGACTCGGTTCTTGCTGGATTCATCGGGCAAAGGAGTCTTTCGAGACAGAAGAGGGTAGGGCTATCCTTAGTGAACTTGGAATAACCGAAGAATACGAGGGAATTGGCAACTGCATCCTCGGCTATGCCGCTCCTGATGCCTTGAAACCACAAAAGCCACGAAAAGAAGACTATGTAGTGTGGGTTAAATAAGACCTACCCCGTCCCTCCCCAAGGGAGGGAGTTTTTTATACCTTTTATTGTTATGGTCATAAGGTTTCTTTACTATCTAAAGACTCCTTCCCTTTGGGAAGGCTGGGTTAGGCTACATATACTCCTATTGCAATCTGCAACGCCAATATGACAGGCACGCCATACTTGAATTTCAAGTGCATGGTCTTATGATGCCAAACATACATTCCCATCCACGCACCAATACTACCGCCAATAACGGCAATGAGTAGGAGAGTGGACTCTGGAATACGCCAAAGATTCTTCCTCGCCTTCAACTTGTCAATGCCAAATAGGATAAAGGCAACGAAGTTGATGGCGAGGAAGTAATATAACAAAAGGTGCATACTGCTTATTTGAACAGCTTGTTACAAGCCCAGAGCACAATGACAGCTCCGATTACAGCACATACTATACTGCCAATCAATGAGTTTACGCCTATACCGAGCAGACTAAATACCCAGCCGCCTACAACACCACCGATAATACCGAGGAAGAGATCTACGAGGCAACCTTTTCCTTCTTTGTTTGTCAACTTGCAAGCAATGAAGCCTGCCAAAATACCGCAAATAATACTTGAAATTAGACCTGACATAAATTAATAATGTTTAGTTATTAGCATAACGTGCGAGGATTCCTCACACGAACTTCAAATTTGTATCAATCCTATAGGTTTGCATACGTTATTTGATGAGTGCAAAGATAGTACATTTTGCCAAATAACAAGAATATTTTTTAGAAAAATACGTTAAAAACATATCGTTTCTGAAAATTACACCAAGAAATACATTGAAATCTGCAGGAAAATAAATTATCAGGAAATATATTTCAGTAAATTTTATGCTATTATTTTGGAGGAATCAGATATTTTGCGTATTTTTGCACACAGATAGAAGTAATAAACAAATATTAACCATTTAAACTTTAATAATAAGAAACAGAAAGTACACTTCAAAATAAACTCAGATGAGCGGTAACGTTCCCCTATGCTGATGATAGTCTCAGACTTTCTCGGCAAGAATTAATAAATCTACATTTACTAATCCACGGGTGAGCAACTACCGATTCTCGACGTAAAATATACATAGAGCTTTTGCTCTTGTTCTCCTTCTTAGAAATCGCCAATTTCAACACGTGAGAACAAGTAAGCGAATAGTTCCGTGTCCTGTTAAGGGCATGGGCTTTTCCGTCATACTTGTCAGTTGTGAAGGTTGCTTGGCCGTGACCTAAGGGATTGGACGAGGATTTCGGAAAGTCTGCGCCCTTTTACTTTTATCTAATCATGAAAAAGTTATTTACACTTATTTTCCTAAGCATGATTGCCTTCAATGCAGTTCATGCAGAGATCACTTGGAATCTATCTGATGATGGTACTTTGACCATATCAGGAGCTTATATGCCAGACTATAATAACTATAACAACTACGCTCCTTGATGTTTCCAACGAGGCAAAATCAAGAAAATCGTAATTTAAAAAGGAGTAACAAACATTGGAGAATATGCATTTATGAGTGCTCCAGTCTCACCTCAATCACAATTCCTGAGTCTGTGACGAGTATTGGAAACCAAGCTTTCTATTGGTGCTCAGGTCTTACCTCAATCACGATTCCTAACTCTGTGACGAGTATTGGAGAGTATGCTTTCTATGGTTGCTCAGGTCTCACCTCTATCACTATCCCAAACTCTGTGACGAGTATTGAAGCGTTTGCTTTCTGGAATTAAATTAATAAAGCTTGAACGTGAAATGCAGTTCCTCGATGCTGAAATGCATAAGGCTATCCTCCTGTTCAGGGAATCAAATTTGCAAATACACAATCAGGAAATGTTAAATAAATATCAGAACAATGAAAAAGGAATTTTTATGGAGTTTGGTGGCTATGGCCATGACATCGACAATGAGTTTGAGTTTCGTATCATGTGACAATGGTGATGATGACAACGTCAGCAGTGGCGTTGACAATGTATCAGCTCTGACTGGTATTATCGACAAGGAGAGCGGTCTGCGACTGAAATCCTTGGGCGAATATACTGTGAATTACAACAATGAGGGGTTGTATGATTCCATCGCGCACAATGGTTATTTGGATGATTATGCTTTCCAATATGGTCCAAACAAGATTCGTAAAACGCATGATGCATTTTACAACTATGTGACCGAATTTGCCGTGAACTACGACAAGATGGGTAGGTTGACATCTTATGAAAGCCATGAGACCGGCGACTGTGTTTACTTTGAAAGCAAATGGAATGGAACCGGTTCGGCTACTTACACATACGACAACGAAGGACATCTGACATCCATGACCCAATCAGGAGGGGAGGATGGTATTGAAAAGGGTGAGCCATATACCTCCAGTTGGATAGAAAAGGTCACGTTGACTTGGGAAAATGGTCTATTGAAGGAAATAGCGTACGAAGATATCGGCTTAGAGAATGCACGGACATGGTCGGCTGTATATACTTTCGGTTACGACACGGAATATGTGAATAAGTACAAGCAATGGGTTTACTTCTACGTCTTCGGCGATAACAATACCATTTTTCTCCCCTATCTCGGACTGATGGGCATAGGGCCAGACAAGTTGCCTTCATCCGTTACCTTTACCTATAAAGACAAGTTAGGTACTATCGGAAACGACGGCACAGAGACTTATCCATGCAGTTACGAATTCAATGCCGACGGTTCTGTAGCCAAGGCCAACGGCTGGGAGTACACCTACGAATATGCTACTGGCAGCAAGTAATTAGTTTTTTTTACCAATTAAACATTTTGATATGAACAAGGTTTTTTTGCGTCTGATGACCATCATGATGGCCACGACAATTAGTGTGAGTTTCGTGTCATGTGACGATGATAATGACAACGGCAATAGTGGTGTTGACTCTCCATCAGCATTGACTTGTATAGTCGATAAGGAGAGCGGTCTGCGACTGAAGTCATTCAGCAAACAAGTGTTGCATTATTCGGACGATGGTGTGCTTGAATCTGTCACCGCCTCGTATGACAATATGGAGGAACAGTACACCTTCGACTATCCTGCAAACAAAATAATAGAAACCTGGAAGTACACCGAAGGTGAGACAGGCACCCAAATCTATTCGGTCAAATACAATAAGCAAGGCTATATCACTGTTTTTGATACCGATTATGAAGAAGAGGGTTATGCTTCGTCCGAAAAGAATTCGTTCAATTATGATAGCGAAGGCCATATGTCGTCTTGCTCATTATATGGCGTAATAGACAGAATTAAAGATGGGGAACGACTCTATTTGGAATGGAACTATAAGGTTACCTTTGACTGGAAAGATGGCCTGTTGCTGTATTTGGCTTTCGATGGTGAGGAAACTGAAAATGAAACGAAGTCATCAGGTTCCTATAAATATAAGTATTACTATGATGCCGATTACCCGAATAAATATAAGCAGTGGGGCATATACCATGGTTTCCCGATGGTAGGCGACACTTACTTTTTCCTGCCATTTATCGGGCTGATGGGTATCGGTCCAGATAGGTTGCCTTCAAGGATGACCTACATCGGCAACGATAATCAGGAAGACCCTGATCACAAGTGGGATTTCCGTTTCACTTTCAATGAGGATGGTTCTCTGGCCACAATGGCTGGTTTTGTGTTTTCTTACGAATATGCCAATGGGAATGGAGAAACGCGTCTGGCGGCTCCTTCGGTCATGGCGGTAAAAGATGGAATAGGTTTCCGTCCGAGGCATCGGCATGCACCTCTCTTTGGCGGCATTCCTGTAACTGGTAAAGAATAATATGGATATCGAATTTGGAAAACTGAAACGCGAAGAAATGAAGGCGGCCGTGGAGATTGCCTCCCGTGCCTATCAGGACTATGCCTACGTAGCGCTCTATTTCCCGGATGATGAAGAGCGGCGCCGAGGTCTGCATGCTTTCATGAACTGCGTGATGAAGAGTAACTTCGGCAGAGCGGATATTCTGGGGGCACGGATAGATGGACAACTTGTCGGCCGTGCTACCCTGGAATCTCCCGGTTATCAACCGCCTACGTTTTGGCAGAGTCTCGTCAATGATGGCTGGAAGGTCTATTTTGCCGCCAACTGGAAGAACGTGAACGGCTATCTCGCCATGGACGAAGAGGCTTGCAAACCTTGCCACGACTATCAGAAAACGAATCCCGGAGTGTGGTATCTCAGTATGTTCGAGGTCGATCCTCCCTTTCAGGGACAAGGCATCGGCACTCGGTTCCTGGCTTATCAGGAGGACTATGTCCGGGAGCGGAGTGGCCGTGAGATGGTCCTCTTCACGAACTCGGAAAAGAATCTAGTCTTCTATACCAAGCGAGGCTACGAAGTATTTCATGAGTGCGACATTGAGCACGACGGAAGGAAAGTCGGTAGTTGGAGTTTGAAGAAATCGTTATGAAAAAATAGCAACTGCTAATGCAATGGCTTATGGTCGCAATCATCGTCAATGTCTGTGGTGTATGTGTGCGAACTAGTTGGAAAGATTATCAGAATGAGTTGAAAATCGCCGTTGCGAGGAGAGACGATACTGATTATGAGTTTTGCACAAACATCGTAAAGGCCTTTAGATAGGCAGGCATTAATGTGTTGGACTATCTGACAATGGCATATTGTCTGGACCACGACATTCCTATTTTAGGATTTTGCCGTGGCTCACAGATGCTTTGTGTGGTCTCTGTAGCTACTATGATACAAGATTTTCCAGTGTGGTTTGCCTCTCATAACCTGGACTATAATTATGAACATCGCAGAGAAATTAGTGAAGGCGAAAGAATTTTCACATAACTCGTCAACTCGTCACCCTCAACGCTGCAAGTAGTTGTGACTCTTTTGGTTACAGCGGTGATTCATTTTTAAACACTCGTCACCCACTCATCACCCTAATGCCTTGTATCTTGTTGAGAATGTGAGATTTACAATGTTAATTCACTCGTCACCCACTCGTCACCTTTTTAGGGTGACGAGTGAATTGACTATGTAACTAATTCTATATCAGTATGATATGTCACTTGATGGTGATGAGTGGGTGACGAGTGAAACAAAATGAATCACCGCCGCAACTCTCTGGCGCTTAAACCATTACAGCGCTGAGGGTGACGAGTTGACGAGTTATGTAAAAATTCTTTTTTTGAGATTGATTCTACTTCGCCTTTATTGCAACTCCCAAGTGATTCCTATGTGATTCCTATGTAAGTCCCATTTTTCGCCCATTCTAAGGAACGGACCTGAAACGGACTTGGAACGGTATTACAACGGAGGTATAACGGAAGATCAACGGAAAATGTATGAACGCATATTTTTAATTGAAATTATTGAAATAATTGAAATAGTTGACGATAAACTTGAAGGATTTCAAAAATTTCAATTATTTCAATTAAATTTGGGGATACTTCTTCCAACAAGAAAGGCCCGCTTACGTGAATATATTATTTTTGGAAAGTAAATTAGGAATAAATTTTATCAGTAAATTTACTGGTTTAATTTCTTCGCAAAGCTCAGGTGCTACGCAAATCCTCATAATTTACTTTCTAAAAAAATCCAGGGCGCAAGCCCAGTTTCTTTGGTAAGGTTCAGTTTTGCACCAGAGGTGCGTTTATTTAGAACCGTCCGTTGCAGTAGTCGTCTTTCGTGACATCGAAATATCCGCCTTTGCTACGCACGAATTCCATGAGTCGGCTAAAGGTCACGTTCATGCTCAATAATTTCGGGTTGCCAATCATAACAAGGTTAAGACGTGCACGAGTCATTGCCACGTTCAGTTTACGGTCGATAATCATTCCGTCCTCCTCAAATACATTGTCGGTCAGGAAATTGAGCTGGTACATCTGATGGATAGTGAATCCGTAGATGATATAATCCCTTTGGCTACCCTGATAGCGTTCTACGGTGTCAATCGTAATGTCGTGAAGAATATCTATGCCGTATCTGTCAATGGCATTCCTCACGGTGGCAATCTGATTGCGATACGGAACAATGACGCCTACGGTCATATCTTTGCTGAAATCCTTCTGATTGAGCTTGTAAATCTGATAAACCGTTGCAGCAATCATCTCAGCCTCAACGATATTGGTCTTGAGAGAAGGGGAAAGGTGTGGTTGCTCAGCAGCAACGAAGGCTATGCGATGGCTGCAAAGCATCTTCATTATGCCGTTGTCGGTTTCAACAGCCTTGTAGGGCAGCAGCTGATGCTCGAGCGGAACGACATCAAGGTGCCCTCCATAGAAAGCCTGATTTGGAAACTCTCCGATGAATTTGTGCATTCTTCCTTGTTTGGTGAGCATATAGACGAATCGCCCGTCATAGCCATCCGAGGTCTTGAAGCGCGACAAGAGCCTTTCGAACAACGAGAGACGACAATCGGTAAGTCCGATGGCATTAAGCTCAGGCTCATTAACAACGGATTCCTCCACAGATTGCTGCACAACGGCTGGGAGCTGCTTGTGGTCGCCTATCAGAACAAATCGGTCAATAGCCTCTTTCTCCTTGTCGTGGGCGGTTAGCAGACCTATAAGATGCGGTTCGAGAATCTGTGACGACTCATCCACGATAGCAAGAGTGAAATGCTTGAGCTTAAGCAGGCTCATATTGGCATTTACGGCACTCGTAGTGCCACAGAACACCCTTGTTTTCTTGATAAGTCGATATAATCCATTTCCTCCTTCTTCCTTTGCCGAGCGTGAGGACAACAGATAGTCACGATATTCCTCGGAGCAGGAGAGGTCGGAGCCTATGCGTATGAAGTCGAAGTCGGGTTGTTCGCGCTTTATCTCTACCAGTTTGCTGCATATCTCATCCACAGCCCTGTTGGTATATGAAAGCAGCAGTACGTTGGAATCGGGTTCCGTAAGTTCCTCCTTGAGAAGGTTTACAAGACCGAAAGATGTCTTTCCAGTTCCCGGAGGACCTATTATCAGGAAGATGTCGCGAGCCTGCTTTGCACGGGTGACAAGAGTATTGAATCTGCCATATTCACCGTTGATGGTCAACGAGGTATCGACATTTGGTTCACGCTGGGATAGAATCAGATCGCGCCTTGCCTTTGTGCCAGAAAGGAATCCATGCATAGCGCTGAATAATGTGCTTGTCATAGATTCAAGCATATCGTGTTCTATTGCCCATAGAAGCCCCTCTCCATCTCCCCCGAGGGGGTGAGATTTATGCCTGTCGAACACTTGTCTTGCCGTCTGTGAGTTCCTGAGTCGTAGTTCTATTGTATCTGTCTTTATATCAACGATGCTTGCCCTTATCACAATATCCGAACATGCATTAGGCACCTCATCCTGACTATAGGAATAAAGTATCACGATGTCGCCGATACGGAAATTGGTGGAATCAGCCGACTGGGGCTCGTTGAAATCGAGGATAACAGACGATACCGCCTCTCCATCGCATACGAAATCCCTTATGGAAAGTTTGTCGTAGATATTTCCAGCTGATTTCTTGTCTTCAAGTGTGTCGTGCCAGATAGTAGCAAAGCCCGAATTCTCCTTCCTTTTGTTGCCGACCTTTGAAAGGAGCAGTTCGTTCTGAATGAAGCGGAGGAAACGAAGATAGTATGCCAGTTCAAGCGGAGAGGCTTTCTGGATAGGGGAAAGGAGCTCGGACAGTTGCGGACGGACATACAAGTCCCATAGTTTGCCTGTCAATCCGTTCATGTTGAGCTTTTCGGGGGTAAGTGTCCTGAGCAGTTCCATTCCCTCTTTGGCATACATTATTTCCGTCCATGCCAATAGGTTACGCATCTTTATGGCACGCAGCAGCAGTTCCGGACTTTGAGGTATCAGCAGCAATCCGTTGGAGTATTTGGAGTAAAGCAGCATGATATGCTTCAGCTGTGAGGAGTATGTCTGGAACTCATACTGGAACAAGGCACGATAAAGCAGGACCTGAATGGTATGCGTCATCTTGGCGATAGGCGTAGAGGCATCTGGTTGGTTTCTGACAAACTCGCCCTTGCCCGACTTCTGCTCGATGATCGTCACGTCACCGTCTTTCTGATACAGGAAGTCAAGACGGCCCTGAATGCCGAGGACCTCACTGAAGAATGAGGGTTCAAGAATGACGTTGCCCTTGTCGTAGCTGCCAATAACATGGGGTAGGGCCTCACCGATAAGATGCTCAATGTTCTGCTTCTGAATCTGTGCATCCTGTTTGAATTGAGCAAAGCCGTTTACGAGTTCCGGACATGATATCATGCTCAGGGCATTGGCCCCTACAAATGACTTGATTGAATCGTCAAGACTGATATTCCTTGCATGTATAGTGTCATCAAGAAGTTGTCCGGCAAGGTTACCGAGGTGAATTGCCTTTGTATTAGGTTGTGGTTTTATCTTGTTTATGAGATTGACGAAAGGCGACTCCGCATAGCTCTCAAAACAGTTGGCTATCGTTGTAACGTTGATGAGATAGTCTGGCTCAAGAATGATGAGCTCCGGCATAAGTATCTTTCCGCTTTCATCCCTACGCACACGCACGAGATTAAGTTGGGCGCCTTCCCATAGCACTTCATTAAGGTAATCCCATGAGAACTCCCCATTGCGAGTGAGCATCTTATTATCCTTGCCATAGCATATCTGTACGGTTGTATTTTCGTTTTCCTCTGTAGCGTAGATATTGTCGTTGTCCCATTTCTCGACTACCACGCGAAGAACATTTTCATCAAACTTTCCCCAAGTGTTTTTCCTGTCGCTCTGCGGAAAATGCGTCTTTAGTTCTGAGGGAATATCAACCTTGCCACACAGATAATACACCAACAGGGCTGTGGCTTTGAGGTTATGGGGTAGGGAAGTGTTTAATGCCTCTGCAGTCAAGTCCTGTTTCTTGTTTCTTTCTGGAAACATCTCCTTTCGTGCCAGTTGGATGAGGTTTGCAGCAGCAACAGGCACGTCATATTCCTTGATGCAATAGTCAAGTTTTGCAAAGAAGCCTACGAATGCGATCTGGCAATCCATTATGCCTTGCTCTATCACACGTGCAAACACATTCCTTATGATGTCATACCTTTGTCGGGTGTCTATGTCATCGGAAATGGCAGTAAGGAGTTGGTCATAGAACATTTGAGCAGAACAAAAGACAATTGATTTGCCGATGCTATTACTTATAGTATCAGACATATCATTCTTGCGTTTTGTATAGGCTTTGAGTTTCATGAAGGGAACTGACGGATTACTGCTTTTTCTTCCTTCTGAACAAGGCACGGAAAGTATCGAAGTCGTATTTCAGAATAAGACCGAGACCTTGGGTGTTGAGGGAGTTCTTTGTGAAATATCGGTCGTTTGTCTGGTTATACACCCTCACGGCAAGGTTTCCGTTAGGGAAGAGCAGGTATCGCAGGTCGAAATCGCCTATGAACTCCTGATTGGCGGTGTTGGCATTGTCACGATAGCCGAACTGGCCATTGAAGAGCAGACGGTTGTTGAGCATAGAGCCATTGAGCATACCCTCGTACTCTGCATTATAGAATCCCTCGTCACCAGGCGAAATGTTTGCGCCGAAGTTCCAGTTATTGTTCTTCACCATCTTGTTCAGTATGTTGTTGAACTGTTGACTGAGGGTTCCGCTGACGATACTCTGCATGGCAAGCGATGTCTGGCCGACACGGCTATCCTGCACGTTGGCATTGTTGTTTCCCTGTGCATAGAAACGACCTACAGAAAGCAGATAGAGCACCTGCTGGTTTAGTTCTTCCTCGCTATTGATGAGTGAGAAAATCATCTGACGTGCCTCTGCATTGTTGGTATGCGGGTCAAGGTTGAAATTGACAATTGGAGCGGCAGGCGTGCCTGTGATGTCCATAAGACAATCTACCTTGATGTTGTTACTTGAGAATGAGTTGCCAATGTTCAGATCGGAAAGCGATACACTATTCACCGTGTATTTTGCCTGCATGTTAAGAACGGCACTGTATGGGTTTCCGCTGAACGCTATGCTACTGCCACTAAGGAAGTCGAATTTACGGTTTATGACATTCTGGATAGTCATCTTGTAGATACCGTCGTTGATGAGGTAGTTACCGTAAAGGTCAAAGTCTCCTTTGTTGTAATAGTTGGCACGAAGCACACCAGAGCCGTGGAGGTCGATATAATCACCGGTATTACGATCCATGAGTATGCGCAGGGTCGCTGCAGGCGTGACATTGACAAGGAAGTTCATACGCATATTGGTGCTCACGTCCTTTAGTTCCTTTTCCTCTTCTACATCGTCAGCATTCTTATCGCTGTTGTTCTTCTGCTGTTTCTTATTTACAGATTTCCAGTTGATGAACTCGGAACGTGTGATAGCATCAGGACTCGTGGCATTGTAAACCATGCTGCTTCCAGGCTCCACATTACCATTGACGTCAAAGAGAAGTTCGCTGCTACGGCCAGTAATCTTACATTTTCCGGTCATAAAGGCTGTGCCGTAGAAGTTCATTTCGCCAAAGTCGTGGAAGTCATAGCATAGCAGTTTCTCTGCATCTATGACGAAATCATAGGTCATGCGACTAAGGCATTTATGATGCAAGCCACCAGAGAAATATGCCATATTGCCGTATTTATCGTATATAGGCTGTTTCTCGACGTAGATGTCGTTTGGTATGAAATGTACTTTAGCATCATGGAAGGCATATCGGCAGTTGAGTGACGTTATGTTCACAGCACCATTGATAAGCATTTCTCCTTCAAGGTTGACTCCAGAGAAAGGACCGAACAGATGCAGACGGCCTGTGCATGTGCCGTTCACCTCATCCATGAACGAACTGCAGAAGTAGTGCATGAAGTCAAGATGCTCGTTGTTTGCCTGAATGTCAAGGTCAATCTCCTCACGATGCGGAGACACGAAACCGCCTATATTGAGAAGTGTACGGTCATCATCCTCGGCATAGGCATCTATGTCAATTTGTTTCTTTGAGTTGTTTAGTTGGGCATCAATATGCAGATTACCCATTCTGCCTTCCTGGAACGTAAAGCCCGCAACGTCAATATGTCCAGATGCCTCTGGAGCTTCGAGAATGCTATGACCTGCAATATGTCCGCTTGCGAAACCGCCAAATTCAACGGAGTGGAAATTGACAAGGTTGAGGATATAGCTGACATTGACGTTCTTGAGGTCAGCCATTAGATAGTCGCTTGAAGACTTGGATGCAACGCCATTGACATATATATGCTGGAAGTCATTCTCAAAGGCGAAATGGTCGATGCTCAGGCGATTGTCCGTATAGACGATATCACGTGAATGCATACGCCATATACTGTCACCAACCTGAATATCGGATCTGTCGATACTGATATGGGCATTGGTCGCGCCGAGTGGAGAAGGGGTGAAATTAGACTTCAAGTTCAGCCTTCCACGGAATATGTTATCCCTGTTATTGTTCCATGCTATGGTTGCATTCAGAATGTCATTGGAAGCCTTTGCCTCGAGTGCAACGCTGAAAGGCTCGTTGTCTGGGTCCTTGTCGGGCATCTGCATGGAGATACTGCCGCAAAGACCTTCCTCCGGTGTCCAGAGAAGCAGCTGTACATTCTCAAGTTCATGCTCGAAGGCATTTATTGAAGGAATATCGAGGAAGAGGTTTGCCTGTTTCGTATAGCCGTTGATATAGCCTTGGAAGGTTGCAGGTCGGTGTAGGTCGATATCCACTCCTACGAGCTTGCGCAGCCATTCAGTAGACAGCATCTGTCCGTCAATTACCACATTACCAGCATAAGACTGGTTGGCTGTATTGACAGAGAGAGAAGGTAACTGTGCATGTACAAGTCCGATTATCGTGTTCTGTAACTGTGAAGGTGTGAAATCTCCTTTAACGAGAAGTTTTGCATCATCACCTTCAAGTGTTATCTGTCTTTCGGAATTATTGTTGAGTGTAGAACTGATGTGGATATTCTGAACATACAGATTCTCAGGCATAGCTCCCTCTTTCACATTGCCGCCAATCATACTTAGGTTTGATAAATCAACAAAACCGACAATATCATCGATGCTGCTGCCATGAAGATTTGTATTACAACGCAGGGAGAATACACCATCGTTCCATTTGTCTGTAAGGCCTAACTGCTTGGGACTGAAGTGCTCAAGTTCTATATCTGCATCTATGTCCTTTACCTTACCGCTAAGTTTTGCCTTAGCATTGGCGGTCATCAGCACATTAGGATCGTCAATGGAGAATTTGCCATCCACATTGCCGTTGCTATACTCACCAGACACTTCAATGTTCTGGTATGTATAGTTCTTATACTGGAATTGAGGGATAAGTCCGTCAAGTTTGAAAGAAGAAATCCTGCCTTCATTCAATATTACGTCGGCGGAGGCATCAGCGGCAATGATTCCTATTTCCGGATTTCCAAGAATCTGTCCGAGTACAAGGTCGTTGGTCTTGATGTGGGTATCTAATTCCCTACCGTCAAATTCACCAGTAACGGTAATGGCTCCACATTTGTCAGTCGTTATATCCTGGTTGAATGCAATCAAAGACTTTGTGCCATAGGCTGTTCCGTTGAGGGCAATATCACCAAGTCCCATTAGCTGTGAAGGCATAGGGGTAATCTTGTTCAGAGTCTCGAATAATGCAGATGAGACGTAGAGGGATAATGGTTCTATGCGCCATTTCAGGTCGGAAAGGAATGACTCCGCCTTTCCTTCTGCATCAAGTTCTATGGAGCTGTCGGTTGCCTTTACCGAGGTCATGAAATTGGCATTACCCTTTTCCCCGTTCAATGAGATCTTGGCTGATAGTTCTGGGAGTTTCTTTGTCTCAAATGGCATTAGGGAAGCGATGTCGCTGAAACGGAATCGCGGTATTTCAATATCAGCATTGAACTTCAGTGCTTCTTCAACTATTTTGCCGTTATTGAAACTGTAATCTGCTCTCAGTTTCGGAATACTGATTTCAGAATGGGGTAGGGCAATATTAAGATTTGTAATGCCTGCCTTATGAGCATCAGCCTTAGCATGAAACTGTATATCCTTTACCTCCAGTCCTGACTTTTCAAGAAAAGAGAGGTGCTTTACGTTAACATTAATAGCATCGTCGGTAAGTTCGTAAAGCATGATATGAGTTGATAACTTGCTTATTGACAGATGATTGATGTCAAACTTCTCGTTTTTCTGTGGAAGATATCTCAGATTATATTTCACCGCACCGTTACGGATAACGAGTGATGAAATCTGGAGATTCAATGGAGTATTTGAAGTCGTGTCTTTGGAAGCAAGGGAATCAACGATGAATTGGAAGTTCAGTTTATCGTTTGGGGTCTTCTTGTAGATGTTGGCATCAAGACCGAAAATCTGAGCCGAGGTAAGGTTTATCTTACCGCTCATAAGGTCGATGAGGTCTATTTTTACCGAAACACGTGAAGACTTTAGAAAGCGCTCCTTGTTCTGGTCATAGACCTCAAATCCATCGACTATGATACGATTCAGGAAACCTAAATTTACTTTCTCTATCTCTACACGAGCTCCTATCCTCTCTTCAATCTTTTCCTTTAACCCGCTCGCAATAAATGCTTGTACTGATGGCAGATGTATTACTGCCATCAGTACAGCATATAGAACAACGATGGTCCATATGGTTCTTGATAATATGTGGAGTAGGGTTTTATTCAACGTCTTCTCAATAGACTCTCGGACCAAAGATTGTTGTACCTATTCTCACCATTGTACTACGACATTCCTGTGCTATCATATAGTCACCGCTCATACCGTAGGAACGCACAGAGAAATCGTCATTGTCGGCAAAGTATTTTGCTTTTACTTCATCGAAGAAATCAGCAGCGGTGATGAATTCCTGACGTATCTGGTTTTCATCGTCCACATTACTTGCCATCATCATTATACCACGTATGTGGATATGTGGCATTGCCTTCCATTCACCATCGGCAAGCAATTCACGGCATTCATCAAGTTCCATGCCGCTCTTTGTCTCCTCGTCAGCGATATGGAGTTCGAGAAGAACATCGATCACACGTTCAACCTTTGCTGCTTGTTTCTCTATTTCGCGCAGAAGACGGATGGAATCAACAGCTTCGATCATTGAGACGTAAGGAACGATGTATTTCACCTTGTTGGTCTGTAAATGTCCGATGAAATGCCACTTTATGTCCTGTGGTAACTCCTGATGCTTCTGCTTGAGTTCTTGTTCACGGCTTTCTCCGAAGACACGTTGACCGGCTGCATATGCCTCTTCTATGTATTCCTTCGGATGAAACTTACTGACTGCTACGAGTTCAATGCCTTCGTGCAGGCTTTGCTTCACTTTCAGGAGGTTTTCTTTTACTGGATACATTCTTTTGTGTAATTACAAATAACGAATTTCCATATACTTTTTAATTCAAGTTCCGATACACCCAACTTGTCTGGTTTTCAGAGACAATATATTTTCAATTCTCAATCGGAACAGAATCGAATCTGAAACGGATTTGAATCGGACTTGAAACGGACCTGTAACGGACTTGAATTGTAGTTGCTTTTTCTTAACGTAAAATTATTGGATTCACGTTAATTACACATTAGTGTTTTCTTCGTACTCAGGCTTGGCATCCGGCTCATTATTTGATTTCAAGTCGTTATGCTGGAAAACATCGAGGATATTTGTCTCGGCAATGTTTGAGATTACGTAATCAATCATTGTCTGTCCCATCACATCGCCGATATATTTTACTGCCTGTGGCAAGGTGTGAGCCTGAACAAGATAATTTACTGCAGAACGTTTTTCCTTCTGTGTCTTTTCATCGAAAGTGATAAATTGGAGCTTTGCCTTGAACCAACGGTCGTCGCTGTTAAGTTCAGAGAAGAATATCTCCTTGTATGGTGCAGGCTTAATGCCGTTAATGTTGAATTCGCCAGAGATATAGACCGACATCTCTTCTGTTATAATACTTTCTGCCTCTGTGAAAGTAAGGGCATCGACCACATACTGTTCTGTTATTGGCTTTGGGGTGCCGTCATCAGTCATCTTGTCATAACGCACCTTTACCTCGTACCATTGTGATGTTATTGATTTCATTTTTTACTTTTATATTTTTATAAACTTGTGAATGCAAAATTACGAAAATTTCCCGTAATTCCGAAGAATTTTACATTATATTATAATTTATGAGGATTTTTAGCAAAGATTATTTTGATAAACGGCGAGATTTCTGTACCTTTGCACATAAATTTATAATAATTATTAAAAAAATGCCAAAAATATCGGTTCGCGGACATGAGATGCCGGAGTCTCCAATCAGAAAACTCGCACCTCTTGCAGTCGCAGCAAAGAAACGCGGTACAAAAGTTTACCATCTTAACATCGGACAGCCTGACCTGCCAACTCCGCAGGTAGGACTCGATGCTTTGAAGAATATAGACCGCACCATTCTTGAATATTCCCCTTCACAGGGCTACCAGTCATATCGCGAAAAACTTGTAGGCTATTACGAGAAATACAACATCAATGTCTCTGCTGATGATATTATCATCACAAGCGGAGGCTCTGAGGCTGTGTTGTTCTCTTTTATGGCTTGTCTTAACCCTGGTGACGAGATTATCGTTCCAGAGCCGGCATACGCCAACTACATGGCTTTTGCCATTTCTGCAGGAGCAAAGATCCGTACTATTGCTACGACAATAGACGAGGGTTTCTCGCTTCCTAAGGTAGAGAAGTTTGAGGAACTTATAAATTCTCGTACACGTGCCATCATGATATGTAACCCGAACAATCCGACGGGTTATCTCTATACACGCCGTGAGATGAACCAAATTCGTGACCTCGTGAAGAAATACGACCTCTATCTTTTCTCTGACGAGGTTTATCGTGAATATATCTACACCGGTTCTCCTTATATCTCTGCGTGTCATCTTGAGGGAATAGAACAGAACGTAATCCTTATTGACTCTGTATCAAAGAGGTATTCAGAGTGCGGTATTCGTGTGGGTGCTCTTATTACAAAGAACAAGGACGTGCGTGCTGCTGTGATGAAGTTCTGTCAGGCTCGTCTTTCCCCTCCTCTTATCGGACAGATCGTGGCAGAGGCATCACTTGATGCACCTGAGGAATACTACCGTGATGTATATGAAGAATACGTAGAGCGTCGTAAGGTTCTCATTGACGGACTTAACCGTATTCCTGGCGTATATTCACCAATACCTATGGGCGCATTCTATACTGTGGCTAAGCTGCCTGTTGATGACTCAGAGAAGTTCTGCCGTTGGTGTCTCGAGAAATTCGAGTATGAAGGCGAGACGGTTATGATGGCTCCAGCTGCTGGTTTCTACACTACACCGGGTGCCGGCATCAATCAGGTACGTATTGCCTATGTGCTGAAGAAGGAAGACCTTGAGCGTGCTCTTTTGGTACTTCGCAAGGCTCTTGAGGCATACCCAGGTAGGGTAGATGATGAGGTGTGAGGTTATGAACTTCCCTTTATTCATAGCGAAGAAGATATACAATGGTGAGGGCGACGGACAGAAAGTCAGTCGCCCTGCTATTCGTATTGCTACTATCGGAGTGGCTCTCGGTCTTGCTGTGATGCTTGTCTCTGTTGCTGTTGTACTTGGCTTTAAGCATACTATTCGCGACAAGGTCGTAGGATTCGGCAGTGACATAACTGTTGCCAATTTCTTTACCTTGCAAACGGCCGATACAAAGCCTATACAGTTGAACGACTCTATGATGACCGTTCTGAAGCGTATCGACGGTGTGAAGCACGTACAGAGATATGCTATGACACAAGGTATTCTGAAGACTGACTCTGATTTCCTTGGAGTTGCATTCAAAGGGGTAGGGGAAGAGTATGATACCGCATTCTTGTCACGCAATATGGTTGAGGGAAGCATCCCTAAATTCTCTAGTGAGAAGAGCGGGAATAAAATACTCGTTTCAAAAATAATGTCTGATAAGCTGAATCTCCATGCAGGTTCAAAGGTTTATGGATATTTTATGACTGGAGGGGATGTCCGCATGAGGAAATACACGGTGAGTGGCGTTTATCAGACAAACCTTTCCAAGTACGATGAGACAATGTGCTTTGCCGACCTTTACAGCGTAGTGAAGCTCAATGGCTGGGAGACAGATCAGACTACAGGTGCAGAGCTGTCGATTAAGCAGTATGACCAGCTTGATCAGGTACTCCATTCTGTCACTAAGAAAGTAAACAAGCATGTAGATGCCTATGGTGAGACCTATTGTTCTGCTACTGTAGAGGAATTGAATCCGCAGATATTCTCATGGCTTGAGCTTCTTGACCTTAATGTATGGATTATCCTTGCTTTGATGGTATGCGTAACTGGATTTACGATGATAAGCGGACTCCTCATTATCATACTTGAGCGTGTGCAGATGATAGGTGTGTTGAAGGCGTTAGGAGCAAGAAACGGTATGGTACGCCATACATTCCTGTGGTTTGCTATATTCATCATCGGTAAGGGTATGATTATCGGAAATATTCTCGGAATAGGAATATGCCTCATACAACATTATACTGGTATTGTGAAACTTGATCCTGCTATCTACTATGTTGCAGAGGCTCCTGTGGAAATAAATATTCCGCTATTCCTTCTTGTCAATATTGCCACTCTGCTTGTTAGTGTGCTGGTCTTGATCATCCCGAGTTTCCTTGCCAGTCATATCCGTCCCGCTCAATCCATGCGTTACGAGTAAGGCTCGCAGCATGACCTCAGTCTGTTTCCTGCGCGCTCTGGTTTCCGGAATGCTCATGTCAGCTTTCTCAAACCATGTCTTTGCTTGCCGGAAATTCTCTATCTGGATAGAATCAGACTGCATCATCATTCCGCAGCATCCCATGCGGTAATAGATATCGCCTTTCTCGCATTCGTTGGCAACGGGAATAGACATCTCATAATAGGAGAGGGCGGTAGGGTAGTCGCCCAATAGGAAATGACTCTCTGCACAGGAATAGTAGCAAACTCCTCTCTCATGTGGAGGAAACGGCTCTAAATGAGGAATTATACTGTCAAGCATCTCTGCAGCATGACGATAGTCCTGTTCCTTGAAATAGCATACGCCCATATAGGCATAGAAACGAGGATTGAGACGATACTTCTTTGCTAAGCCCTCAAAGAGAATCAGGGCCTCGTGGTACTTCTGTCCGCCAAAGTATTCTATCGCCTTCCCAAGTTTCTCCGACTCTCTTACCTGCGCATTTACAGATGATAGGGTAGAAAGAGCAAGGAATATGAATAATGCTACTTTTTTCATTACCTAATAGTTGATTTCGTATGCATAAGGTAGTTGTTCCTCATAAAAATGACATAAAAAACAGAAAAATATTATATGAGAATGAAAAAATTTTTTTCTATAATAGTTCTTGCGGCAATCGCAATTAGTTCACAAGGGCAGGGGCTTCAACGCTTTTTCGTTGATACACCAGACAGTATTATGCCTTATATGAAGAAACTTGATAGAGAGGCTATGATTTTGAGTGCAGATCCGTCAAAGGACACTTGTAGCTACATGAGCATCTTATATGGCGGAAATGTAAGTATTACGCATCTCAGTCCTGAGCTTATTGTATTTCATCCGTCAAATACCCTTACTCAGGAATATGCCATTCTTCCTGCTGCTAACGATTCTGTTTTCTGCGTTGTTTCCACATACAAGGCTCCAGAAGGGGAGAGTAACGTGAAGATCTACGATAGGAACTGGTCTTTGCTCTCCACACTTAACCTCACAGACAAGGCGAAGCTTGCACGACCAGACAGCATCTCTGAGGCTCGTTTTGAGGAAATATGCCAAACTCAGGAAATCAAGATGGTATTGGCAAGCATTGACAAGAAAAACACAAAACAACTGAATGTTGAGTATTCAATGCCATTGATGAGTTCTGACGAAAAAAAGGCTTTTTTACCCTTGATTTTGAAAACGAACCTTAAATGGGACGGCAAAACGTTTAATTAATGTGAAATTTCAGATAAAAAATATATAAAACTCTTGCAAGTACGAAAAAGAAATCGTATCTTTGCATCGTGTTTTTCATGGTATTAGATTATTAAGGTTAATAAAGATTGGTTGTCGTGAGACAATCAATTTTTTTTGTCCACTGTTCTGAGTACATCTTAGGGCAGTGGACAATTTCTTTCAAGAATTATCATAGATCAGCATGAATGCGACGAATTTCTATACTGAACAAATAAAGTTCCCTTTTGGTGTATGTAAGTCTGTCAAAGAACGAAGGTGAGTCATTTGCCGTTTCATTCTCCCTCTGTTTTCTCCTTCGAGAGTCTCATCCGGATTGTGACTTTGAAGGGGGGTGGCGGGAGTGGATGCTTCTTTCTCATTTTCCGAGTAACAACGTGCAACAGCACCCTCAGACTCGAAAGATGTCGAATGTCGGTTGCAAGCCGGTGCGTGTTCAATCTTTCGAGTGCAAAGGTACAACATTGTCATTGCGGTTCACGAATTTTTTGACAACTTTTTTTGATTTTTTTTTCACCACTGAAGGAAAGGGAGTAAAAACTGTCAACCGAAATCTGGAAACGACAACATTTTGTTGCAGTGTTGCAGTGTTGCAGTTCTCAAGAAGCCTTTCCCATACGCAAAAAATAGTTCTATATCTATATATTTATATATAAATATATAGATATAGAGTTCATTTCATACTTTCATACAACCATTTTTTGAACTGCAACACTGCAACACTGCAACGCAATATACATCTTAAATATTCATATTTGCTTGATATTTAGCGTATTGTGGTGAATTCAGAAGGCTTCTAAATAGGTGAAGGATAAGTTTGCAGGGTAGTGTTTTGCTGCCAAATAGCATTAATTTGGACAAAAATCAAGTAAAAATATGTTTTTTTGAGGTTATTATGGCATAAATTATTGGCCAAATTTACTGTCTAATTCACCACAAATTAATGTTTTTTCAAGGCAAATCGCAAAATTTTAGCACTCGAGGGCGTCATTTTTTTTATATTTTCGCTAAGCTTCATAAGCAGAATTATTTGTTCACTTTGGCTCGACAAGCTAAAGTTTGTCGTCGAATTTACGTTTTTAATTTCATTTCTGAGGCATAAGAGATAGAGTAAAGTTCTTTAGTTTATCTTTGAAATTCTAAGTTCGCTAAAAAATATATTGAAAACGCATAAAGTAGAATAGGCCTTGCAAAATACTTTATTTATCATAATAGTCATTCTAATGTAAAAACTGAGACATCGAATAAACAACCTAAAATAACCAGAATTTGATGATTTTAAGGCTAACTGTAAGTCCGCTGCAAATCCGTTATAAATCCGTTGTAAATCCCATTCCTATGGTTGGGAGAAAATTAGAGTTGGAAAAGTAAATAATGTCGTTTCATAGAACTCATGAGATTGCTGAAAATTTAATATTCTTTACAACGGTTAGGAATTTCTAAAAATATGGAATTCTCAGCGCATCACTTTTTTTTATTAGAATGCTATTTTGTAATATTTTTTTAGTATCTTTGCACCAAAATATACAATATAAATAAAAATGGACAATAAAGAATACAAAAGTATCGCAGTAGATTATAAGCTCTACGTAATTGAGAATGGTGAGAAATCTCTTCAGGAAGAAACTTCATCAGGAAATCCATTCCGTTTCCTCAGCGGCTTTGGAATGACAATCCCAGGCTTTGAGAATGCTATTGCTCCTTTGGCTGTTGGTGACACATTCGATTTCACACTTTCTAAGGATGATGCCTATGGTGACTACGTTGCTGAGCGCGTCCTTGACCTTTCCAAGGATATTTTCTGTATCGACGGAAAGTTTGATGATGAGCATATCTATGTAGATGCTATCATTCCATTGCAGAATCAGGACGGAAACCGCTTCATGGGGCATGTCCTTGAAATCAATAATGACAAAAATACCGTAAAGATTGACCTTAACCATCCTCTTGCCGGCAAGACATTGAACTTCGTAGGTGCCGTTGTAGAGTCTCGTGAGGCTACAAATGGAGAGATTCAGGCAATGATAAACCACATGACCGGAGGTGGCGGTTGTGGTGGCTGCGGAGGCGGTTGCAACGGCGGCTGCGGTGGCTGTGGTGGTGACGGTGGCTGCGATTGTGAGAATGGTGATTGCGACTGTAAAAAATAAGTGTATAAATACAATTAACAGTTAACGGTTTCTTCTCTCTTAATTGTTAATTTTTAATTGTTAATTGTTTAAAGATGAACACATTCGGAAAAATATTCACGATTACGACATACGGTGAGAGTCATGGTGCTGCTGTCGGTGGCGTTGTTGACGGAATGCCTGCTGGTATCGACATCGACCTCGATTTCATACAGGCAGAACTGTCTCGCCGTCGTCCTGGTCAGAGCAAGATAACCACCTCACGCAACGAGGCTGATCAGGTGGAGCTCCTCTCTGGCGTATTCGAAGGAAAGTCAACCGGCTGCCCTATCGGTTTCATTGTACGCAACACCAATCAGCATTCACAGGATTACGAGAATATGCGATGCACATTCCGTCCTTCTCATGCCGACTACACATACCAGACGAAATATGGCATCCGTGATCATCGTGGTGGCGGTCGCACTTCTGCAAGAATCACCATCGGCCGTTGTGTGGCAGGTGCACTTGCCAAGCTCGCTCTCAAGCAGTTAGGCATTAGCGTACAGGCTTACACCTCACAGGTTGGAGATATCTGTCTTGATCGTGACTATATGAAATACGACCTCAGCATCACAGAGACAAATGCCGTGCGTTGTCCCGATCCGGAAAAGGCGGCTCAGATGGAGACTCTCATATCTGAGGTCAAGGAAAAGGGCGATACTATCGGAGGCGTAATCACCTGTGTGATAAAAGGATGCCCCGTAGGACTTGGCGAACCTGAGTTTGATAAACTCCATGCAGTTCTCGGTCATGCTATGCTCAGCATCAATGCCGTCAAGGGCTTTGAATATGGCGAGGGCTTTGCCGGTGTCAATCAGCGTGGCTCTCAGCAGAATGATGTGTTCACAACAGATTCAAACGGCAATATCCGCACCAAGACAAATCATAGCGGCGGCATACAAGGTGGCTTGTCAAATGGTGAGGACATCTACTTCCGAGTTGCCTTCAAGCCTGTGGCTACAATCCTTATTGAACAGGACACCGTAGATATGGAAGGTAATGCCACAGTTCTAAAGGCTCGTGGACGTCATGACCCTTGTGTGTTGCCTCGTGCTGTTCCTATCGTAGAGGCTATGGCTGCGTCCGTTATCCTCGATGCGTATCTGCTTAATAAGACAACAATTCTATAAAGTACGGTTTATTCGCAAAGTTCATAAAGCTACGCAAGTTCACTTGTTCAATGTGTTTTTCTACAATCACGAATTTGGTACTTGAATAGCTTGATGAGTTTGCGAATAAATTATAATAATACCCCCTACCCCATTTGTAGATACACATATAAATCATTATTCTGAACCTTAACAAAGATATATGAAAGTCATCATACTAAATGGAAGTCCTAAGGCTGAAGGCAATACTGCCACAGCATTACACGAGGTTGAGCGTACCCTTAACCAACAGGGGATTGAGACGGAATGGATACACGTGGGGCATCGGCAGATACACGGCTGTATTGCGTGTAATAAATGCTGGGACAAAAACGAATGTTGTTTCCACGACATTGTTAATGAGATTTCAGAGAAAATGGATGCTGCCGACGGTCTCCTTATCGGTTCTCCCGTGTATTTCGCTTCGGCATCAGGCACCCTACTCTCGCTTCTCGACCGTATCTTCTACTCCACTCTTCACAAGAACTGGATGATGAAAGTCGGAGCTTCCGTTGCCATAGCCCGTCGCGGTGGCGCAACAGCCACAATGGATGTACTAAACAAATACTTCCTCAAGACCAATATGCCTGTCGTTCCGTCGCAATATTGGAGTATAGCCCACGGTACAGAGCCGGGAGAGGTCGTTCAGGACGAGGAAGGTATGCAGACAATGCGACAGTTAGGGCTCAATATGGCTTTTATGATCAAGAGCCTACGTCTTGGAATGGAGACATTTGGCTCTCCTAAAATAAAAGAATCACTTGTCGAGACTCACTATATTCGATGAAGAAATGAAAACATGGAACAAGAACCTATCTTAAACGAGCATAACAAGCAAGAATACGAACCGGCACATACAGCAGAGCATCTTCTCAATCAGACGATGATAAGGATGTTCGGCTGCAAGCGTTCAAAGAATGCCCATATCGAGCGTAAGAAGTCGAAGATTAACTACAATCTCAGCTCCTGCCCTACTCCAGAACAAGTGGCAGAGATTGAACGTAGGATGAATGAGCTTATACAACAGGATTTACCTGTCACCTTTGAGTTTGTTACTCGTGATAACATTCCTGAAGGTGTTGTGCTCGACAAACTGCCAGAAGAAGCAAGTGAAACTTTGCGTATTGTCCGCATAGGTGACTATGATATCTGTGCCTGTATCGGAAGTCATGTAAAGAGCACAAAGGAGATTGAATCCTTCAAAATAACGAGTACAAGTTATAATGAAGGCAGTTTCAGAATCGTATATAAAGTAAAAGTATGACACGAAAGCAGATAACATCGCTACTATTGCTTGGAGCATCAATAATATATGATGTGATTCCGGCAGATTTCATTCCCGACATCCCATTTGTCGGGTGGCTTGATGATATGCTCGTTACTTCATCAGCAGCTCTCAACTGCCTTCAGCAGTTTGGTGTTAATGCCAATGGAAAGGTTGACAGACTGCTCAAATGGCTCAAATGGATATGCATACTCCTTGCAATCCTCGTCATCATAGTCGTGATTCTGCTTGCAGGAACCATTGTCGATATGGTGAATAAATAAAGAATAGAAATTGCAGATGATCTCACGTGACCAGAAAATATACAGAGTGACATTGACAGGCAGTATCGTGAACATGATACTGCTTGTGATGAAGTTTGTGGCGGGAATACTCGGAAACTCTGCCGCAATGATTGCCGACGCTGTACATTCACTTAGTGATTTCCTCACGGATATAGTCGTCATTGCACTTGTAAAGCTTAGCAGCAAGCCTGCAGACAAAGATCATGACTATGGTCACGGAAAGTATGAGACCATTGCTACTTCCATTATCGGTATGGCACTTGTCGTAGTTGCCGTCATGCTTGCTTGGAATGGAATTGAGAAAATCATTTTTGTGATAAATGGTGGAGAGATAGAATCTCCATGTATGATTGCCTTTGTCGCGGCTGTTGTAAGTATCTTGTTGAAGGAGTGGGTGTTCCGCGTTACGAAGAAAGTAGCACTTGAAGTAAATTCACAGGCTCTTGAAGCTAATGCCTGGCATCACAGAAGCGATGCGTTCTCGTCAATAGGAACGGCTATAGGCATTGGCGGAGCGGTACTCTTAGGTAATAAATGGGTTGTCCTCGACCCTATCGCCGCAGTCATCGTGAGCGTCCTTATCTTCATCACAGCCTTCCGACTTCTTCGTCAGGCTTCTGGTGAACTTCTTGAGGAAAGTCTTCCAAAGGAAACGGAGGATAAGATTGAGGCTATCGTTTATCAGGATTCGCTCGTCAGCGACATACATAATCTTCATACCCGCAGGATTGGCAGCATAATAGCCATAGAAATGCATCTTCGTCTTCCTGGCGATATCAGTCTTGAGGAATCCCATCGTCACGCTACCGCTATCGAGCGTGCGCTAAGGGATGAATTTGGCTCTGGCACACATATTATGCTGCATATTGAGCCTGCAAAATAACATAACTGTATTTATTCATGAAAATGACAATAAGAGAATTGACACCTTCTGATAGAGATTCTTTCTTTGAACTCACAAATACTGTCGTAGAAGCGTTGGAAAATAAGGATTTTCTTATCCCAATGTCAAAGGAAGAAGCAGATGCCACATTTCGTGATGATAGTGAGGATGTAGTGTTAGGCGCTTTCCTTGATGATAGACTCGTGGCAACACTTGGTCTTTTTCATGACATTCGCGACTATTCCGACGAACTGCCGAACAATTACCTCACTCTCAAGGGGGCAGAGATTGGAGAGGCTATGGTATTTCCGGATTTTCGTAGAAACGGATTGATGAACCAACTTGTAGAGGCTCTTCAAACCTATATTCAGAGTAGCCGCCTTGACTACCTTCTTGCTACCGCCCACCCTGACAACGTCAGCAATCACCTTATTCAGAATGCAGACTTTACCTTGCACAAGGTGTTTGAAAGACGTGGATACATAAGGAATATGTATATAAAGGAACTTCATTGACTCTAACTCGAAGTTCCCTAACAACATTGTGAATTAGAAGATCTACCACAGTGCCGTCATTGTTCCTTCACTTGTCCTTCGCTTTGAAATCGAAGAAATAGCGAAGGCAAATCGAAGGATGATCGAACAACAATCAAAGGCATATAGAACAACCATCGAGTAAAGACATCATCAACATCTGTCATATCTGTAAAAAAAACTGTCAAATATTTGGGTGCAAAACATTTTTTTTGTACTTTTGCATTTGCATAATGCATAAATATTATTATAAACCTAAAACTTTAAAAAACTATGACACTAAACAATGTCCTAAAAGACGCATGGGAAATCGGTAAGAAGAATTGCGGCTTTTTAATCCTATTTGGGTTGGTTTCATCACTAACTAGTTCACTTGTAAGCAAATCAAACAACCAAGACACTATTAAGGTTTGGCAAAAAATTGCAGAAGGAGACATGCAAGGAGCTAAGGCTTTACAAGAGCTTTCGAAAAACTCTCCTATGTCTTCTGTTGATATAATACTTCTGATTATAGGTGTACTCCTATCGATATATATTTCTATCGCTTTATACCGCTATGTAAAGAAGATTGTGGATGAAGAAGATATTGATTTTAAGGAATTGATTAATTCATCAGCAAAGGTGTATGGCATGTTCTTTGTTAAATGCCTTCTATACGGTATTGCTGTTGGACTTGGATTTATGATCTTTGTCTTGCCAGGAATATATCTTTTAGTGAGATTAACATTCGTTCCATATATTGCAGCCAATGAACCAGAGCTCAGCGTAAGCGAGACATTCTCCAAGTCTATGAATCTGACAAAAGGTAGATTCTGGCAGTTGTTAGGATATGGCATCGTGGCTTTCTTCATTGTAATTGCAGGTTTCCTGCTTTGCTGTGTAGGTTATTTATTCACAGGTCCTTTGTCAACCGTATTCATGGGAGTTGTATATAAGGAACTTGTTCAAGAGAATTTAGCTCCTGAATCTTTGGAGAATGATGAAGTGCAATAAGACAGTAATATTGTCGATAAGCATCCTTGTTGTAGCATGTATCATATTGGCATTGGGTAATCCACATAGCCTTTCGTGGCCTTTGAAGTGTCCGTTATATCAAATTACAGGTCTTCAATGTCCATTATGCGGAATGCAGAGAGCCGTTCATGAACTGTTACACGGAAATATGAAAGAAGCCTGGAGTCTTAACCCAGGCTTCTTTCTGTTCTCTCCTTATTGGTTGGTAGTTCTTGTCGGTACAATCTTCCCTAACCTGCAGAAGACCAATAGTATCGTCCGATTTTGTTTACGCGACAAAATCATTTTCCTTGCCCTCATAGCGCTTTTGGTATGGGGTATTGTTAGGAATCTATGATTTGTAGATTACTAATTAATGCGATAGATTCTTACAGGACTGTTAAGACCGGATGGCATAGGCTTCCAACGGTTGTATTTACGATGCTTATAGTTGATGTCAACAATGTTTATGTCATCAAACTTTCTCCATTTCACCCCCCTTCTATCCATATCCGCGATTCGGTTGGCTGGAAGGTTGGTTACTTCAATACGCAGAGAGTTGCCTTTCTGCTTGAGGATTGAGTTGTCAAAAGTCAGGATATAAGGTACACACCAAGCGCATCCTACATATACATCATTTATATAGACACGTGCGGATTCACGTACATCTCCGAGGTCTATAGCCCATTTGCAGGGATCTACTCGTCTTGCATCATCTTTTCTGAGCGGTGAATCGAAAGAAATCTCATATACACCTGTTCCCATTGTGACTTTTGCAGATTCGTTGTCAAGAGTTTCCCAAGTGCGGAGTTTGCCAATATTAAATGTTTCGTTAACCTTTGGTGCTTCCTCGATGAAAGACAGTTTCCAGTTGTCTTCTAATTTTACTGTATCTGTTTGAGATTCATTCAGATTATGGAACTCTAGTGACGGTAAGGATAGTTCCTGCGGCTCATTGAACGTCTGGAGTATCATTGATTGGCCAGAGCGAAGTGTGATATGTACCTTTCCCCCACCCTGTATTTCTGCAGTATATTGTTTGCCTGTGAGGGGATCAATCCACATCGCTTCTGTGAATCCTACGGTCAGATGTACTTTTGCATTAATATCATTCGGGGTTAGGTTGGCTATGAAATAATGGTAGCCTGCCTCGTTCTTTCTGCGGATGAGTTTAAGTCCGAGTTGATTGCGCATAGGCTCAGGATTGCAGCAACTTTCCATATCCTCACGTTTTACGCCTGTCAATATACATGCCCCTTGCGCCTTGAGTTGGGCGATATGATTCCTTACATCCTCCGTCATGATTGTATTGTCGCTTGGGATGATGAGTCCTGAGTATGGCTGTCCCGAAGCGGTAACAAGTTTTCCCTCTTTGTAAGAGGTAGAAAGGAGTAATTTCTCGCTGATATAGTCGCAGTCGTAGCCAGCCTTGTCAATCTGGTTTACCGTTTCGACAAACTCAGGTGCAAGTTCACCCATTTTATGAATGGAGAACTGCATGAGACGATTGTCATGAGTCTCTTTCGTCCACATATCCCTTACAGGGAGGAGAACAAGGAAGTCATTATCAGGCTTCCCCCATTGTAGGTATGACTGGCTGCGTTCAATGTACTTCATGAGCTCTGGGGCATCACGCCAGATGCTGTTTGTCGGACTCATGTCAACAGAGGCATAGAACTTCCATCCAGGCCAGGAATCATCCTTAGGTGAATAGCATGTTCCGTGGATATAAACATTGTTTACTCCGGCACAGAACATAAGATCGAGATCAGGCTTCATCTGTGAAAGGGATGTACGGAAATGCTCTGTAAGCCAAGTGAAGGTTTCGCTTGATGCGAGTTTCTTTCCGTTGATATGTGCAGCCGAAGGAGCATACTTGAGCATTGAGAAATCAGAATCGTTTTTTCTTGTGTGTTTAGCGTCCTTACGTAACCCTTTGATACCGAAGTCGGTAATCCCGAATCCTTCAATCTCTGGTATATCCACAGCAGAATAGCAGTCGATTAGGTTTGCAGGTGAGCCGTGAGCCTGATTCCTGGTTATGACTCCATGATTATGCGCCCATTCTGTCCATGTTTGTGTGAAGTTCTCGAAAATGAGCTCGCCGAGGGTTTCGCGGTAGTCGGATACAACCTTTACATCACCGTCAATAAGTTTCTCTATATTATCCTCAAGTTTGTACCCTCTTCGTTTCTCGAACTCTGGGAAGAGATTTGGGGTATAGTCAGCCTCACTTACTTCATACGAGTCGTTGAAGAAGGTATGAGGGTATGGCGTATTTGTCTTCTCGAAGGCATCGCTGATATGCTTTAGATAGTTGAGTACGGCCTGTTTGTTGAAATGGTCAACGACAAAGCCAGTACCGCCAGGAGCGGCACGTTTTACCATCATAACTCCCATCTGCTTCCATAGGGTGATGATTCGCCAATCGCCCTTTGCTATCTTTTTCTTCTTGTCAAGTGGAACAAGACGTCCTTTTTTATTAATAGTCAAGCGTGCAAAAGTGTCGCCCTTGCTTCCCGACTTACGATAGGCATAGATGCCGATAAGGCGCTTGTCATCGAGCGTGTCGGGGATTTCTACGAAAGTGGAGTCGTCAATCTGTACAGGCAGAGGTTTGGGAGGTTCGGGCTTATAGGGGCTTATGAGCGAAGAATGTATGGTTGTGTCGCATACGAGGAGCTTTGAGGCACTCTCTTCCATAGACACCCAAGGACCGCCAAACGGCCATCCTGTTCCTGTTGCCATATCGATTTGAATATTGTATTTCTTGCCTTCTGACTGCACGAAACGGAGCATTTCCATCCATTTAGGAGACAGGAACTCTATGTTGTTCTGCTCATTGTTGAGCACACCGTATATAGGCGTAATCTCAAGTGCGCCTATTCCACAATCCGCATACTGCTTCATGTTCCATGAGATGTTCTCCTTGTCGATAGCAGAGCCCAGCCACCACCATCTTGCACCAGGTTTTGTCGTTTCTGTGTTTGGAGGCGTTACCTGAGCAAAAGCAGAGGAGGAAAGAAGAAAAGCGAAAAAGCAGGCCAAGCCTTCTCTAAAGGAAGGATGTTTTATAGAGTTTATAAAAAAAGACATTATATTTAATTGTTTAGGTGTAGTGGTGTCGTTTTACTCATGATGATATGGCTCACCTTTGATAATGGTGCAAGCCCTGTATATCTGTTCTGTGAACACGAGTCGTACCATCTGATGTGAGAAAGTCATTTTTGACAGGCTTATCTTCTCGTTTGCCCTCTGATACATAGAATCGGAGAACCCGTATGGACCGCCTATAACGAAGACAAGACGGCGAACAGAAGCATTCTTCTGTTCTATCCATCTCGCGAACTCCACAGAACGGAACTCCTTACCATGCTCGTCAAGTAAGACAACATGGTCGGAAGGCTGTAACTTGGCAAGCACCATTTCTCCCTCGCGTTCCTTCTGTTGTGCTTCAGAAAGGGCTTTCGTGTTCTTCAGTTCGGGAATAACAGTTATCGAGAATGGCATATAATGGCCGATTCTCGATGTGTAGTCGTCTATTCCTGCCTGAAAATGCTTGTCGTTAGTTTTACCGATTAATATGAGCTCTGTCTTCATATTTATAATTGAGTGATTAGAGTTTAGTGATTAGTGTTGGGGGGTGGAGTATAATCCTCTAGACACCAAGCTCTAAACTTTTCGAAATGCAAATATAGTAAAAAATTTGTGTATTACCAATATAAATTAGAAATTTCGTTGATATTTATTAAAAAAAGTGTCCTTTTCTTTCATTTTAAAAATCTTTTTTCTACTTTTGTAGTCATGTAATTTTGTAATTAAATAATCATACAATAAAAAACAGAAAATGGCAAATAACGCAGAACTCGTAGCTCAGTGCCGCGCAAAGGCACAAGAGTGGTTATCCCCTTCTTTCGATGAGAAGACACGCGCAGAAGTACAGGCTCTCCTTGATAATGAAGACCCCAGTGAACTCGTAGATGCATTCTATCAGAATCTTGAGTTTGGTACTGGTGGCCTCCGTGGTACTATGGGAGTAGGTACAAACCGTATGAACAAATATATCGTGGCAATGGCTACACAGGGTTTCGCAAACTATGTGCTGAAGCAATTCCCAGGACGCAAGAATCTTGCTGCTGTAGTTGGTCATGACTGCCGTAATAACGGACGTGACTATGCAGAGACCGTTGCAGCTATCTTCACAGCCAATGGCATCAAGGCATATCTTTTCGAGAGTCTCCGCCCTACCCCAGAGATTTCATTCGCTATCCGTCAGCTTGGCGCACAGTGTGGTGTCAACGTAACAGCTTCACACAACCCTAAGGAATACAATGGCTATAAGGCTTATTGGGAGGATGGTGCGCAGGTGCTCATGCCTCATGATACCGCTATCGTTGAAGAGGTAAAGAAGGTGAAGATTGAGGATGTGAAGTGGGATCTTAATCCTGACCTTCTCCATATCATCGGTGGTGAGATGGACTTCGACTATATGCAGGCAGTAAAGGAAGGTATGGTTGATCAGGATGTCATCCTCCGCAACAAGGATCTGAACATCGTTTATTCTGCTATGCACGGCACAGGTCGTGTGCTCGTTCCTCTGTGTCTACGCTCTTGGGGCTTCCAGAATATAAACGTTGTACCTGAGCAGATGGTTGTTGACGGCAACTTCCCAACTGTAGTTTCTCCAAACCCAGAGAACCCAGAGGCTATGACTCTCGGTATCAAGCTCGGAACAAAGCTAAATGCTGATCTCGTGGTTGCTACCGACCCTGATGCTGACCGTCTTGCTATTGTATGCCGTAATGGAAAGGGCGAGTGGCAGATTCTTAACGGTAACCAGACTGCTTGTATGTTCTATTGGTACACTATCAAGAACAAGAAGGCTCTCGGACAGCTCAAGCCAACCGACTTCATGGTTAAGACAATCGTGACATCAGAGCTTATTGCTAAGATTGCAAAGGCAAACGGTGTTGAGTGCTTCGATGAATACACAGGTTTCAAGTGGATTGCATACCGCATCCGTGTAAACGAGGGCAAGCGTCAGTATATCGGTGGTGGCGAAGAGTCATTCGGCTATCTGCCATACGACAAGGTTCGTGATAAGGACGCTCCTGCTTCTATCTGCTTGATCTGTGAGATTGCAGCATGGGCAAAGGATCAGGGTAAGACATTGTTTGACCTTCTTCTCGATATTTATAAGGAGTATGGTTTCCAAAAGGAAACAACAATCAATGTTGTTAAGCCAGGTAAGTCTGGTGCCGATGAAATCAAGGCTATGATGGAGAACTTCCGTCAGAACCCACCTCAGACAATTGCTGGCAGCAAGGTTGTTACTATCAAGGACTACAAGGTATTGAAGCGTACAGACAACGGTGTTGTGACAGACTTCGAGATGCCAACAACAAGCAACGTACTTCAGTGGTTTACTGAGGACGGTTTGAAGGTGAGTGTACGTCCATCAGGTACAGAGCCTAAGATCAAGTTCTACTGCGAGGTACCAGTACCAGGCAAGTTCGATGGCGACTATGTTGCTGCAACTGCTAAGGCTGATGCCCGTGTAGAGGAAATCAAGAAGGACCTGGGTTTGTAATATTTGACCATCATAAAACAAACTATAAAACCGCGTGCCCGGCATCTGCAATATATTGCGGTGTCGGGCTTTTTATTTGTTTTTAGAAAAAGATGAAGAAAATTTCAAATAGTATATTGGAGATTTCCGTAGAAGAGCATGGTGCTGAACTTTCGAGTATCAAGTGCAACGGAAGAGAATATTTGTGGGGAGCATATCCTGAATTCTGGAAACGCCATTCTCCTATCTTGTTCCCTATTGTTGGTAGCGTATGGAACGGTCAGTACACATCTCATGGGGAGACGTTTCAGATGGGACAGCATGGTCTTGCACGCGATATGGACTTTGCACTTGTGAGGGAAGAAACTGATTATCTGGAATATGAGCTGATTTCATCGGAGGAAACCCTAAGGAAATACCCCTACCCTTTTATCTTTCATATTGGATATAGGATTGAAGACAAAACGATTAGTGTGATATGGAAAGTCGAGAATCCATCGGAAAAAGACATGTATTTCCAAATCGGTGCTCATCCTGCATTCTATTGGCCCTTTCTTTCCGATGAAACGGTGGAGAATGGCGTAGAGGCTATGAAGGCTGAACTTATAAAGAGCGATAAAAGGGGATTTTTCTATTTTCCTGAAAAACCGCAGGAAATCGTACGTACTCTCATCACCGAACGTGGATGTGTGGATGTCGAAAAGAAACAGAGTCTGAAGGTATCAGATGGATATCTGCCTCTTAATACCGAAACTTTCAATCACGATGCACTTGTGCTTGAGCATGATCAGGTGCATGAGGTAACGCTTTGTGATCAAAACAAGAAGCCTTATCTCACCCTCTCATGGGATGCTCCTTTGGTCGGACTTTGGTCACCTCCCAAAAAGAATGCCCCATTTGTTTGCATTGAACCTTGGTATGGACGTGCAGACCGTGCCAATTTCAACGGTAGTTTTGAAGAAAAAGACTGGATGCAGCACCTTGAGGGCAATGGTAAGTTTGAGGTTTGCTATACGATAACAATACATTAGAGCAACCTTTCCTACCCTGTGGCCAATTTTTTTTACAATCTTTCTCGTAAAATCTGCTATCCCTTCCTCCCTGCGGTGGAAGGGATAAATTTTGATTTATGAATTGGTTAACCTTGCCAAATAATCATAATGCTCACCCTCAGCTATCAGCTCTGCATGAAGTCCATTGGATTCGGCTATTGTTGAGAGTAATGGAAAATCAACATAGAGCCAGTCAAAAGGCTCTCCTACAATATTCTTATATATCATTTGATAATCAACCTCTCCATAATAGCTTCCGTTAAGGTCTATATCGAAAGAGCCATCCTCATTCTCATAGATATATTTCAGGTCAGAGGAGTCTATGAGTATCTGGCCATCGGTTGTTATGAGTTCTTGAAGTCGTTTGAAAAGCTTTGGAAGATTACATATCTTTCCTGCTATTCCAGTGCCGTTCATTAGCAGCAGAATAGTATCAAAGCTTTCTTTGAACTCGCAGTCGAAAAGGTTGATATACTGTACTTTATTTATTCCGCGCTTAAGCATTGCCTCACAGCTTAAAGGAGAAATGTCAATAGCGGTTACATCCTTATTTTGTTTCTGTAATGCTAGTGCATGACATCCTGCTCCTGCCCCAACATCGAGAGTCTTTCCACGAGATAGTTCGAGCGCTTTACGCTCAAGCATAGGCATATTGCGAGGGGTACGGAAAAGGTGAGAAACGGGCATTTCATCTTCCTCAAACATGGAGGAAAGAATACGAAGGGTATCCGACTTTCCTGTAGTCTGATAGTCGAGAATCGCCGCACCCATCGGGTCTTTATCTTTTGATAATATAGAGTTGTCCATTTAAAATTTCTTGATTTTTGAACGGAATTCGAAATAAAAAAGAAAACCAGCAGTGGTGAGTCCGAAAGGCATTCCCATCCATACGCCTACTCCACCCCAATCGAATATGAAAGCGAAAACATAGCTGAGCGGTATGCTGACTATGACATATGAAATAAATGCATAGAGCATCAGTTTCTTTACTTCAGCAATGCCTCTTAAGGCGTTGGCAAAAGTTATCTGCATACAATCGCCAAACTGATATATAAAAAAGCAGGGTATAAGAGATAATACTACGGAGACTACTTCCTCGCTTGTTGTGAAGCATGAGACAAGCGGATAACGGAATGTCTGTATCATCCCAATCATCACAAGGATTAGCGCTATACCTATAAAGAATGCCGTATTTGCCGTTCTGCGGACATTATGCCAATCATCAACTCCACGAAACTGGCTTATCAACACACTTGCTGCGGCTCCTATACCATAAACAATCTGGAAACAGAGCGTTGAAATCGTGCACATTATCTGGTGCGCAGCAAGTGGTAATGCACCAAGCCATCCCATGAATATAGCACAGATATTAAATGAAGAAGCTTCCAGACCGAGTTGTATGCTAATAGGAAATCCAAGAAACAACAGATGCTTCATTCTGTGTATTTCTGGGCGTGTATTGACAGAAGGCTTTATCTCCTTGTATTTCCTCATCTTTACAATAGCTCTGAGAAGTGCTACAACGGCAAGGATACGTGAGACGAGTGTTGCAATACCTGCACCAAAGAGGCCTAATGCCTCAATTGATAATTGATAATTTAAAATTGATAATTCAAGACCGAAGATTAATGGCAGATTGAGAAGTATATTGAATGCATTTGCACCAAGCATTATCCACATTGGGATTTTCGTCTCTCCTACTGCATCTGAATATTGCTTTAGTGCGTTGAATACGGCCATAAAAGGCATCGAGGCCGTGATCAGGAGAAAATACGGAAGAGCATATGGCATTATCTCTTCTGGTTGTTGCAGAATGCCGATGTTATGGTAGAGCAACAATAGCAAAGCCACGATGACAAGACTGAACAGGAAGTTCACGACAACGCTGTCAATAAGTGACTGTGCAACCCCACGATTGTCATTCTTTCCGTATAAAGCTCCTATTACAGGTGTGGAGGCATACGAGATACCAAGCATGCAATAGATGACGAAATTGAAGATATTGTTCACAAAACCTGCTGCAGCAAGTTCCATTGTCCCATACTGCCCTACCATTATAGTATCAGCAAACTGCTGTGCTATGGAGCCTAACTGCCCTATGATGATAGGAATACCAAGTTTTATTACAGACTGAGCTATATACGACTCACCCCATAATCTCCATAGGAAAGCGGATAGATTGGTATTGGGTAATCTTCTAAACATCGATTTATCCACAATGTAAAAGCCCGTCATCACCACTGATGACGAGCCTCTACTATTGTCTATTTCTTAAATTGGTTGGATTTACTTGCGATAGTCAGCCAGATCATCAGCAGAAGCACTCATTACGAAACTGTAATGACGCTCAATCTCTGATGCTGCATAGCGGTTGTAAACCTTAGCAGACTCATTGAAAAGCTCTGGAGCTCTGCTTGCATCACCGATGAGAAGGAGTGACATGATGATATCGGCAGCCATCTCATAGAGGTGACGGATAACGAAATCCTTGAATTCATCGTTCTTCTGAGCATTTACGTAAGCAACAGCCTCGTTGTACTTTTCTGCCATCTTTGCGCACTTCTCCTTAAGTGGAAGATATTCTGCTGCACACCAGTCATCAGAACCAATGCTTGCAGGAGCCTGACCGCTCTGGAGCATATCAGCGATAACTGTACCGTAGAAACCGTTTGTAATGTAACGGCCGGCAGCAACAGTCTGGAGCTGTGTAGTACCCTCGTAGATAGAAAGGATACGAGCATCACGATAGAGACGCTGACAAGCATACTCAAGCATGAAGCCTGAACCGCCATGTACCTGAATACCATCGTATGTGTTCTGGTTAGCATACTCAGAAGTCATACCCTTGGCTACAGGAGTAAAGGCATCAGCAAGCTTAGAGAATGTCTTGCATTCGTTGCGCTCCTCAGGAGTGAGCTTACCGCCCTCAACCTTACGCTCGCGCTCAATGTCTTCAAGAATCTTATATACGTCAACGTAACGGCTTGTAGCATAGAGCAATGAACGTCCTGCATCAAGCTTTGCTTTCATGATTGCAAGCATATCATAAACAGCAGGGAACTCGATGATTGCCTTACCGAACTGCTTACGCTCCTTAGCGTATGCAAGAGCTTCGTTGTATGCCATCTGAGACACACCAGTACTCTGACCAGCAATACCAAGACGAGCACCGTTCATCAAGCCCATAACATACTTGATAAGACCGAGCTTACGGTCACCGCAGAGTTCTGCCTTTGCATTCTTATATACGAGCTCACATGTTGGAGAACCATGAATACCGAGCTTGTTCTCAAGACGACGTACATCAACACCACCCTGGTTCTTGTCGTAGATGAACATAGAGAGACCACGACCGTCGCGTGTGCCTTCCTCTGAACGTGCAAGTACGAGGTGGATGTCAGAGTCACCGTTGGTGATGAAGCGCTTACAGCCATTCAGACGCCAGCAATCTTCCTTCTCATCGTATGTAGCCTTAAGCATGACACTCTGAAGGTCAGAACCTGCGTCTGGCTCTGTGAGGTCCATTGACATTGTCTGTCCCTCGCATACACGTGGCACATAGCGCTGACGCTGATCCTCATTACCGAACTCATAGAGAGTCTCGATACAATCCTGAAGTGACCAGATATTCTCAAAACCAGTATCAGCAGTTGCAACCATCTCGTTGATAGCGCCATATACTGACATTGGGAAGTTAAGACCGCCGTATCGACGTGGCATTGTAACACCGTTAAGACCAGCCTTGATTGTAGCATCGAGGTTCTCGTATGTCTTTGAAGCGTAGATCATGCGGTTGTTCTCAAGATGAGGACCTTCTGCATCAACAGCCTCTGCGTTAGGTGCAACGACGTTAGCCATTACGTCACCAGCAAGTTCGAGCACGCGCTCGTAGTTGTCCATTGCATCCTCGAAGTTCTCAGGAGCATAGTCATACTTATCCTTGTCGGCGAAATTACGTTCTTTCAGTTCTACAATATGCTTAATCAGCGGATGAGAGAGGTAGAACTTGATATTTGGATTGTCTGTATAGAAATTTGCCATTTTACTTATTATTCTCCTTATAATACTTAATCAGCTTTGGAACTACCTCTTCCACTGTACCATTGATTACATAGTCAGCAATTGTGTTGATTGGTGCATCAGGATCGCTGTTTACAGAGATAATGATACCTGCATCCTGCATACCTGCAATATGCTGAATCTGACCAGATATACCGCAAGCGATATAGACCTTTGGACGAACGGTAACACCTGTCTGACCAATCTGACGATCGTGGTCAATCCAGCCTGCATCAACAGCTGCACGAGAAGCGCCTACTTCTGCGTGAAGTTCCTTTGCAAGCTCGAAAAGCATATTAAAGCCTTCCTTTGAACCAACGCCATAACCTCCTGCTACAACGATAGATGCGCCCTTTAGGTTATGCTTTGCCTGCTCAACGTGACGGTCGAGAACCTTTACAACATATTCGGTCTCTGGCACGTACTTTGCAACGTCGTGACGGATAACCTCAGCCTTGTAGTTCTCATCAAGAACTTCCTTCTTCATCACACCCTCACGAACAGTTGCCATCTGTGGGCGATGCTCTGGGTTTACGATGGTAGCAACGATATTACCGCCGAATGCAGGACGGATCTGATAAAGCTGCTGTTCGTAGTGCTTGTTCACGAGTTCACCAGCCTCATTCTTCACCTTCATGTCAAAGTCGCCAATCTCAAGTTCTGTACAGTCGGCTGTAAGACCGCTGAAGAGAGCAGAACTTACACGAGGACCGAGGTCACGACCGATAACGGTAGCACCCATGAGGCAGATCTGTGGCTTCTCTTCCTTGAAGAGATTAACAACGAGAGCTGTGTGAGGATTTGAGGTGTAAGGGAAAAGTCCTTCAGCATCAAAGATGTGAACCTTATCTACACCATATTTAATAACCTGATTCTCAACGCCGTTAAGGCCAGAACCAGCAATAATACATTCCAACTGAACGCCAAGAGTATTGGCAAGCTTGCGACCCTTAGTAAGGAGTTCAAGAGCAACATCCTTTACGGTTGTGCCTTCAATTTCGCAATATACAAATACGTTATTCATAATTAACCAATAATCTTCTCGTTAATAAGTTCAACAATAAGGTTGTTGATATCCTCGTCAGAACCAGTAAGTGTGCGTGATTCCTTTGCCTTGAACACGATGTTCTTAACAGCCTTCACGTTGGTTGGAGAACCAGCCTTACCAATCTGCTTTGGATCGCAGTCGATATCTGCAGCGCCCCATTGTGTTATGTCGAGGTAAGGCTTGCGGGCGATAAGCTCTGCGTATGCCTCCTGTTCCTCTGCGCTACGCTCAGCAGCAACTGTTGCCTTCTTGTACTTCATAACGCGCTTGGCGTTGCGAGGACGGCAAGGAGCTGCACTACCGTTTACGGTTACTACGAGTGGAAGTGGAGCCTCTACGGTCTCAACACCACCGTCGATATGACGCTTGATGACAATCTTCTTTGCAGCCTCGTCGAGAGAAATTATTTCCTCTGCGTATGTAACCTGAGTAAGACCAAGCTTCTCTGCAATCTGCGGACCTACCTGAGCGGTATCACCGTCAATAGCCTGACGGCCACCGAGGATGATGTCAAACTCACCGATCTTCTTGATTGCCTGTGCGAGGGTGTATGATGTAGCAAGTGTATCAGCACCACCGAGAGGACGGTCAGTTACTACATAGCCCTTGTCTGCGCCACGATAGAGAGCCTCGCGGATAACTTCAGCAGACTTAGGAAGTCCCATTGTTACGACAGAGATAGTAGAACCAGGGAACTGCTCCTTGAGGCGGAGAGCCTGCTCAAGAGCGTTGAGGTCCTCTGGGTTGAAGACAGCTGGCAAGGCAGAACGATTGATGGTTCCTTCTGGAGTCATCGCATCCGGTCCTACGTTGTGAGTGTCAGGTACCTGCTTTGCAAGTACAACAATTTTCAAACTCATTCGATTTTCCTTTTTGTTTAAGTTATATTGTTATTGTTACTTTTCAAAAAACGATGCAAAGATAATAAAAAATATCTGGAAAACAAAGAGAAAATGCCTAAAAGATTTCTAAAATAACATTAAAAATGAACCTATACTCCTACGAAACTCTTACGTAACTCTTTTGTTACTCTTATATAGCTCTTAACCAAACTCGATGCAGGTCCGCTTTAAATCCCCTTCATAATAGGACTTTCATCGAGTTTGGTTAGGAGTTATAAGGGAATTAATGCGGAATAACAACAAATTAGTTGAACTCGGTGTAATAGTCGGTGTAATACTTTTTGCAAAAAGTTTTCAACGCCGAGTATTACACCTTTGATATTTTGAGCACACTAAATAATTGTATGTCAATTCGTTTACTTTGGTGTAATACCCCCGAAAGTATTACACCAGTATTACACCAGTATTACACCAAATCGCTCGAAAAGGTGTAATACTTTCAAGGGTATTACACCGCATCTAACACGCTGATAATCAACAAAGATATTACACAAAACAACAAAAGGTGTAATACTCCCTTGAAAAACTTTTTGATTTTTTCATTTCAAGAGTATTACACCAATCAAAAAAGCACCATATTACATCCTTTGTTCTGCCTCCGTTTTTCCTTCGTTCCAAGTCCGTTTCAAAACCGTTGTAAATCCGTTCCATAGAATGGGCGAAAAATAAGAGTTACATAAGAGCAACATAAGACTTACATAGGATTAACTGTTGGTCATCTCAAGATGTTGTAGCCTATCCAAGCACAGGCGAGTCCTAGTACAAGACTTAGAGCAATATAGGCAAGGACCGAGATTAATTGTCCTCCGCGAAGCATGAACAGACTTTCGTTCATGAATGTGGAGAAGGTGGTGAAACCGCCACAAAAACCTGTTGTGAGCAACAATTTCATATGTGGATCTCCAGGCGAAAGTTTTGTTATCATACCGAGCAGAAAGCAACCAAGCACATTACAAAGTAATGTACCAAGTGGGTGCTGACCATTTAGCCAACTGCTTAGTGCCCATCGACAGACACCTCCAAGGCCAGAACCCAGAAAAACCATGCATGTATAAACTATCATTTGCAATAAACAATTATAAAAAAATGAAAAGAGGAAAAATAAACAATGGATAATACTAATTTCAGAATCTGTATTTTCTCATTTGTTTATTTTTCACTTTTCATTTATTATTAGAACTGCTCCAGAATAGCGATTCTCTTTGCTGTATCTGGATGCGTGGCAAAAAGTCCGGAGAAGAAACTTGACAAGCCTTCCGCAAACGACTGGGGATGAATGATAAAGAGCTGTGCTACATCATCCCGCTTCACGTTCTGAAGGCCAGGATTTCCGCTTATCTTACGCAAGGCAGAAGCAAGGGCAAGAGGATTGCCACATAGCTCAGCACCTCCTGCATCTGCCATATACTCACGCTTTCGGGATATGGCAAAGCGTGTAATCATAGTGAAAAAATAACCCACAAAGCAAATTACGGCTGCAATTCCGAGTATGGCAACAATGCCAAGACCGTTATTCTTTCCGTTTCGGCTTCTGTTTGACAGAGAGCCCCAAAGAAGGTTACGCTGGAACATATTCCATACGAGAGAGGAAAGAGTTGCCAAAATACCCACGAATACGATACTCGTAATTAAAAGTCGGGTGTCGCGGTTTCGAATATGTGTAAGCTCATGACCGATAACGCCTGCAAGTTCCTCGTCGTCAAGAAGGTTCAGAAGTCCTGTCGTTACGGTGACAGTATATGAATTCTTGTCAATGCCAGAGGCAAAAGCATTCAACTGTGGATCGTCAATAATGTTGATTTTTGGCATATCCATACCACAAACCAAAGTAAGGTTCTCCACAATGTTATATACACGTGGATTCTCCCTACGTTCAAGTGAGCGGGCACCAGTAGCGCGCTTAACCATGGAAGTGTTGCAGAAATATGCAATAGTGAACCACACCCCCACTCCACCTACAAGCCAAGGTGCAGCTTGTGTGAACGACATATTGACAACTTCCGGCTCCATGAAATGCTGTACCTCTCCATACTGATTGTATGTGCCGTTACCAAAATAGTTCAAGGCAGCAAGAAATACCCATAGCATGGCCATGAGTATACATGGGAAGGCAATTAGCAACAATATACTAAGCTGGTTGTTGCGCGTTATCTGTGTCTGTAGTCCTACGTATCTCATTAGAAGTTAATCTCTGGAGCTTTCTCGTGTGCGGCACGGTCGCTTGCAGGAATCTCGAACATTGGCTCTTTCTTGAAACCGAACATACCGGCAATGATGTTGCTTGGGAAGCTCTGAACAGCTGTATTCAACTCTTTTGTGGCAGAATTGAAGAAACGACGAACAGAAGCGAGCTTGTTCTCGATGTCAGAAAGCTCATTCTGCAACTGAAGGAAATTCTGGTTTGCCTTGAGGTCTGGATAAGCCTCTACTGCCACACGAAGACCAGAAAGAGCAGCACCGAGAGCATTGTCTGCCTGTACACGGTCGTTGATAGATGTAGCATTCATGCAAGCAGAACGAGCAGCTGTTACCTTCTCAAGAAGCTCACGCTCGTGAGCTGCATATCCTTTTACGGTAGCAACCAACTGTGGTACGAGGTCATAACGCTGCTTGAGCTGAACGTCTATATTTGCAAATGCGTTCTCGCGGTTATTACGAAGTTTTACAAGGTTGTTGTACATGCTGATGAGGATCAAAGCGATGATCACTACAGCTGCGATGATAATAATTGTTGATGTCATGTTTAATAGAAAATAGTGTGGTCTCTTCCCCGCCCTCCCCCTTAGGGAGGGACCTGGATTGCGAAAAGGCAAGGTTTAACTTCTTAATCTTTTAATTTCTTTCAGAAAAAGGCGCAATGTCATAAGGAATCGCGATTTCCTCACAACATTGCGCCCAATGTTTCTTTTGAGAGTCGGTCTCTTACTTCTTCTCCTCTGCAGGAGCTGCTGGAGTAGCCTGCTGAGCATCAGCTGCAGGTGCAGGAGCTGCACCGAAGCCCTGAACATTGTTAGGGTTTGTTGTGCTCTGCTCAGTAGCAGCCTTCTCGATAACACTGCCCTCACTGGTAGCATTAGGTGCAACGTATGCACAGATAACGCTGATGATAACCATAGCAGCAGCGAGAGTCCAAGTTGTCTTCTCGATGAAGTTAGTTGTCTGGCGAACGCCAAAAGAAGAGTTTGCGCTGCTGAAAGCGCTGGCGAGACCGCCGCCCTTTGACTCCTGGATCAGTACAATACCAATCATACAGAATGATGCCAGGACAATCAGAATTACGAATAAAGTGTACATCTTTAATTTAAATTATAATTTAATGATTTGTTGTTAATTTCAATGTCTTAAAGGCTATGCCTGCTTCTCGTTTTTCTGCTCGCTATTAACGATGAGTTTCTCGAGAAAGCGGATTTGGTCTGCAAAGTAAGCATTTTTTTTGGGAAAATTCAAATTTAAACGCTTAATAATTTCTAAAGCCTTCAAATATCTGCCCTGTTTTATGTAAATTCCAGCAAAAGTCTCGGTCAAAAACTCATCTGCAGGCAGTTTTTCACTATCTTCCGGCTCTGCGGGAACCTCTGGCTTATACTCCGGTTTTTCCTGCAATTCAAAGCGTCCGTTACTATTTATGAAATCGTCGATAAGGCTCTGTCCCTTCATCTCTGGTTTCTTCGTCTCAGTCTTGCTTGGTTCTTCCTCAAAGTCGGCTGCAAGAAGGTATGCCATATAATCTACGGTTGCATCAACTGCGGTCGGCTTCCTGCGATCTCCCTTCTCCTCGGTCTTCTGACCATCATTCTCCTCCGTATCGGCAGGAATGGATGAAAGGAAGGTGTCGATGAGCGACATAGTACGATTGCCCTCCGGTACCTGTATCTGTGGGCGCTTGAGTTTGTAGTGGGCGGCCTCCACAAGATTGAATATCACCCTGCGGTCTGTTATATATACAGCAGCACGGCGCAGTTCCTCATCAAAAGTAGGATCGTGGAGCAGATAGAGATTCTTGAGCATAAGCAGACGAGCAGTCTGATAGTACGGATAAAGTGCTATCAAACTTCGCAGGTCGTAAAGGGTCTCCTTATTGAGCTGCTCGGGATGTTTTATGAGTTCTGTTATGTTCAATACTTTTTGTTAATTATTAATTACCAATTCGCTACCGTCGCATTGAATATCTGGTCACAGATATCCTTACACATCTCAGTTACGAGTTCTGGCTGAACGGAGCCTAGGGATTGACTACTTTCATAAGAACGTGAGGCTATAAACTGTTTCTCAAAGTCCTCAGAATGGTTCACATTGTTGGTAAAGCGAACATTCACTGTCATTGAGAGCTCTGCCATAGCAGAACTTCCTTCAGAAGTAACGGCCTTGTTCCTTAACTGATATTGCGTTATCTCCCCCTCAATCTTCAGGTCACCGTTACGACGTACCTGTATCAATCGGGTGTGGTTGGCAAACTTGTCCTTCAGTTCGTTATTGAATATTGGTCCCATCTGTCCCCATACGTATGATGAGCGTATTGGGAAGTCAGCTATCTGTATGGTCTTTGTCTTTGTATAGTCAATGCTTGAACCATTGAAATCGTATGACACCTTACAGGATACTATGGTTGCAATCGTTACGATTATGCAAGCTGCAAGACAGAATATATAATAAGGAGTCTTAATCTTCATTGAGCCCATACTGTTTTATTTGTCTGTAAAGAGTACGATCTGAGATTCCCAACTCTGCAGCCGCTTTTTTCCTGTTACCGCCATTACGTTCCAATGCCTTCTGCAAAAGGGTACGGCGCACATCGGTTATATTGAGGACTTCAGGTTCCTGTACCTCTTCCGCAACGGCATATTCCATTTGCTGTGCGTTAGGAGAATATGGCTGGCCTTGCTGCATATTCGGAACATATCCCTGAGGTATTTGCTGCGTATTACCCGAATAACCAGCCATCTGCTGTGGCATAGCCGATGGATTGTCGAGTTTGTCACGAAGTCCGTTGAGCTCGCGGCGAAGATCACTTACGTTACCCTTCAGGTCGTAGAGTATCTTATATAGAAGTTCGCGTTCGCTCTCGTATGAATGGCTGTCACCCGATGAAAGCGGAGCAAGCATGGTGCTCTCAGGGTCAACGGGAATGAATTTCTTCAATTCTTCTTCATCTACCATTCTCTCACGGCATAACACCGACATCTGCTCTGTGATATGCTTGAGCTGACGTATATTTCCCGGCCATTTGTATTTCATCAGCATGACCTTTGCACCATCGGTAAGTTCTATGCGAGGCAGACGGTACTTCTCTGCCATCTGCATGGCAAAAAGACGGAAGAGCAACACGATATCGTTTCCACGGTCACGCAAAGGAGGCATCTGGATAGGAATAGTATTAAGACGGTAATACAAATCCTCACGGAAACGTCCCTCGCTTATAGCCTTGCGTACATTGACATTGGTAGCAGCAACGATGCGCACATCTGTCTTCCTTATTGCCTGACCGCCCACGCGGATATACTCGCCAGTCTCTAATACACGAAGCAGTCTTGCCTGAGTAGCCATCGGGAGTTCGCCAACCTCATCAAGGAAGATCGTCCCCTTGTTGGCAATGCCAAAATAGCCTTCGCTCTCGCCAATCGCACCGGTGAAAGCACCCTTTTCGTGTCCGAAGAGTTCAGAATCGATAGTACCTTCAGGTATGGAACCGCAGTTTACAGCGAAGTAGCGCTCGTGTTGTCGTGGTGACAAATCATGAATTACGCGCGGTATGATTTCCTTGCCCACGCCACTCTCGCCCTCGATGAGAACGGAAAGATCCGTGGATGCAACCTGAATGGCAACATCCAGAGCACGATTAAGAGCATCGCAGTTGCCTACGATGTTATATCTGCGCTTTATGTCCTGAAGCTCTACGGTCTTCATATCTTTATATTGGACGTTTATGAGGTTATGTTTAGAGTTTAGTGGGAGTTTTCTTTCTTTAACCTCTCCCCCCTCAACTCTAACCTTTTATTCATTATTACCAGAGGCTTCGCTGTTTGCAGCCTCCTCATTAGCAGACAGAGAGGCATCTTCATCCTTCTGCTCGCCATCCACAGGATGCTTCTTCACGGCAAAGCGTACCTTTTCACCGTCCTCACGGCGCTCGTGGTACAACTTTGGCAGAGGATCAACGTATGGCAGATCGAAGAAATAGCGACTGCGATATACATCTATACATGCGTAGATAGCCTCACGGAAAGAATCCACAGTAGCATTATTGTCGCCATCAAGCTTTACTGGCGAAACAACCAGAGGTGATATGCCCGCAGCCAATACTACTCCATTACCTTCATACATGGAAAGAAATGGAGCCTGAGCCTGTTCGCGTGTCATTGTAAGAACGGCGTCAAAGCTAAGATGCTTGCCTGTCTCGAAGAAATCGGCATAAGAGTATGGTCCGAAGACAGGAATGCCGGTATTCACGAGCTTGCTTACGGCAGGAGCGATGACCTGAAGTTCAATGGAATTCTCGTCAGGCTTTATCTCGGGATTAAGCGACAGGATTGCCACACGCGGATTGTCCTGACGAAGGTCACGCCTCAAAGTACGATGCAAGATACGTGCCTTGTTCTCGATGTTGTCAGCCGTAATGCCTGAAGTCTCGTTGTTTCCAGCCACCACATATGCCACTCGCAACTGATTGGTACACATCAGAGGGATTGCCTTTATATCGTTCTCCAGACGTTTTAAAACAGGATTCGGTATTACAGCATTACGAAGCTGGTTTGTTATCTCCCTTGACATAGGTACAACGACAAAGGCATCCAATAGGTCTGCCTCAAACTCCCTCTTTACCACCTCTACGGCATTACGACCATTGAGATCGACAAAATTCAGGGCATCAGGGTCTGCCTGTGATGCGTTGCCTACTATCAGCGCGTTATATCTTATCTGCATGCGACTGCTTTCCTGCTTGAGCATGTGCAGGGAACCATACACCACAGGAGTGAATATCTCCAAAATCTCAGGCTCGAGGAATGTCTCAAGTATGAGGTCGTATGCATGGGTGCTATTCTCGTCAAGCACTATCGCTATGCGAATTTTCTTGTTAAGTTCGTTCATATATCTTCTTAGTACTAAGCAACCCACAGGCAGCAAATATATCCTGTCCTCGGGATGCTCTTATTGTTGTAAAGATGCCATGCTGTGTGAGATAGTCGCGCAACATCTCCATTTTCTTCTCGTCGGATGTCTTCAAAGGCACATCAGGAATCTGGTGGAACCTTATCAGATTGATTCTGCAATCCAAGCCCTTCAACAGATTGACAATTGCACGTGCATGAGTCATGGAATCGTTCAAACCGTCAAATACGATGTACTCGAATGACAGTCTTCTTTGATGTGAGAAGTCATATTGCCTTAGCAGTTCCACTACCTCCTCAATGCTCATGCCTTTTTGTGCCGGCATCAGCGTGGCACGCTGTTCGGGAATCGGTGAATGCAAACTTATTGCAACGTGACATTCGCTTTCATCGAGGAATCGCTTCAGTTTGTTGCGTACGCCCACGCTGCTCACCGTTATTCTCTTAGGGCTCCAAGCATATCCCCAATCTGCCGTTAAGACCTCCGTTGCACGAAGCACGTTGTCAAGGTTGTCCATCGGCTCACCCTGTCCCATGAACACAATGTTGGTCAGGCGTTCTGCATCAGGAAGCGAGTATATTTGGTTTAGGATGTCTGATGCTGTGAGCGACCCTTCAAATCCTTGTTTACCAGTCTGGCAGAAAAGACAGTTCATCTTACAACCCACCTGACACGAAACACACAGAGTTGCGCGTTCTTTGTCGGGAATGAAGACGGTCTCCACGAACTTCCCTGAAGCGACAGGGAACAGATACTTGATAGTACCGTCAACAGAATACTGGGCATCAATATGCTTCATTACACCGATGCAATACTGCTCTGCCAGCTTTTCGCGATTGGCCTTTGAGATATTTGTCATCTCGGCAATGTCGCGCACATGAGAGCAGTAGATCCACTTCGCTATCTGTCCTCCTGTGAAAGGAGGCATTCCAAGGGAGCGAGCCACTTCCTTGAGCTCTGCAAGTGTCATTCCGAGTAATGGAGTCTTCATATCTTTTTTGTTTTGCCAAGCACACAAATGCGAAACGATTGCAACGTGCGAAGTATCCTCGTACGCAGCAAAAAGTGTGTGTCTGCCCTCAAAGCAAGCGCACATTTCAATTTTACAAGTGCAAAGTTACAAAAATTCTGCCAAATTGACAAGCCTTCGCGTCATTTTTTCGTTTTTTTATAAAAGAAAGGTAGAAATGATTAAGTTAAAATTTAACTAAAAACAGACACATCCTCATCACTCCAACTCGAGATTCAGTTTCTCGGCAAGGATACGGAGTGATTTGCTGTATTCAAGCATTTCCTCAAAGTTTTCCTTTGGAGTGAGGATCTTACGTTTCTCGGTCTGTTCGGCAAGACGGACACTAAGTGTGATATTGCCATTATGAAGATGCTTTGCCATAGTGACCTCAAGGCGTTTTTTGATGTCGTCTAGTTCTTTTCTAAGCATCTCATTCTCAACAACAAGCTCTATGCTTGGATATACGGTTATGGAAGGTACGATATTCTTCAGGCGCTTTGCCATTCCGCCCATATTCGCACTCTCCATCCTATTGCACATAGCGAGCCATTGTAGACGAAGATCCGATAACGTAAAAGTCTCATTTTCAGTTGTTTTTTTCTCAGTAGAAATATCCATTCTCTTTTCCTTTTTGCCGTTGAGAATGCTTTCGAATGACATTCCAAGACCTGACAGAGACACCTTTGGCGCAGACAGATTGACGGTCTCTGTCTTCGGTGCTTCCGTGGGTTGATTTGCCTGAGACTTCTGTGTGGTTGATGACAATACAGTGCGTACAGTCCCTGCCACCTGTGGAGCAGTTTCTGACTGTACAGCATTTGTCATAATATTCTTAAACAGGGATTTTAACTTCTTCTTAGGGCCACGCCCCACCCCATCATCATCGGGTTGCTGAATCTGTGCGACCTCTATAAGCGTGAGTTCAACGAGAAGACGCTTGTTTGAGCTCTGACGGTATTTCAAATCACACTCGTTGAGTATCTTCAATGCAGAATACAGGAACTTCGCAGAACATTTCCGTGCCTGTTCTGCATAACGCTGACGCAAGATATCGCTTGTCTCTATCAACTTGAGGGTTGAGGCATCGGCTGCCATGAGGACATTACGAACATGGGAGGCAAGTCCGGAAATAAAATGCCCGCCATCGAAGCCTTTTTCCATAACTCCGTTTAGAAGCAACATCTCTTCTGTCACCTTGCACTCAAGTGCCAAGTCTATTGCCTTGAAGTAATTGTCAACATCAAGTACGTTGAGGTCTTCGAGTACCTTTTCATAGGTGATATTCCCCTGACAGAAACTTGCAGCCTGATCGAAGATAGAAAGGGCATCACGCATACCGCCATCGGCTTTTTCCGCAATGAGGTTCAATGCCTCTTCCTCGTATGTTATCCCTTGATCATCAGCTACATGCTTTAGGTGGGCAATAATATTCGGAACGGTCATACGCTCGAAGTCATACACCTGACAACGTGAAAGAATGGTTGGTAGAATCTTATGCTTCTCCGTTGTAGCAAGGATGAACACCACATGTGCTGGTGGCTCTTCCAACGTCTTAAGAAAGGCATTGAAAGCCGACTGCGAAAGCATGTGTACCTCGTCGATGATAAAGACCTTGTACTTTCCAACCTGTGGCGGTACTCGTGTCTGATCCATAAGACTCTTGATATGATCAACACCATTGTTGCTGGCAGCATCAAGCTCAAAGATATTCATTGAGCGCTGCTCCGCAAAGGCCTTGCAGCTCTCACACTCGCCACAGGCATCGCCATCGTGAGTGGGATTGGTACAGTTGATGACCTTGGCAAAGATACGCGCACAAGTAGTCTTGCCTACACCGCGTGGTCCGCAGAAGAGATATGCGTGTGCAAGTTTTCCGCTTGCCACAGCATTCTTAAGTGTTGTGGTGAGTGCCTGTTGTCCTACGACAGCATCGAATGACGAAGGACGGTATTTCCTGGCTGAAACGATATATTCCAAGATGATTACGAATTACGAATTACAAATTACAGATGCAAAGGTACAAAAAATATAGAGAAATACTAAATTTTTCTCAATATTATTTTTATTTAAGAAAGGAAATTTAACGCGCACGGCCTTTTCACGTTAATTAAGATAAAAATGTCCTGCATATATTTGTTTTAATGAATTAAAAAAATTATCTTTGCAGAAAAATATGATATTATGGGCAAAATCAACACCATCTGGGGTTATTTGGGACGCCACAAATACCTTATCACTGTTATATTGGGAATTCTTATCGTCGGTATCATCGACGAGAACAGTTTCCGAAGTCTTGCCATGTATCAGATACGCATACAGGAACTTCAGGCGCAGATAGATGACTATCAGAAGCAGTTTGACAACGACTCAATACGTCTTCATGTCCTGATGAACGACCCGAAGGGTGCCGAGCGCATTGCTCGTGAGCGCTATCTCATGAAGCGTCCAAATGAGGATATCTTCATCATGAGTACAGACCCAAAGCCATCAGACAACTAAATAGCATATTATAATTCAATTCTATAAAATCATTCAAACTTTGAGACAACTTTCCACATTACAGAACTATATACTCCTCATTGGCGCAATCATGATGGTTGTGGGTGTAGGATGCATTGTGTTCGGCATCATGCCAAAAGCTACTTCAATAATCTTCTGCGTCGGCACCATTTCATTCGCCCTAATGCAGATGACACAGACCTATGAAGGCAACAACATAACCTTGAAGCGACTCCGCCACATAATGGTGCTTGCCGATATAGCCTTCATCATCTCAGGTCTGTTGATGCTTGAGAATGTATATAAGTTCTTCTTCCCAATTTTTGCAACCTCCATAGAAGGCTACAATACATACTTACATGTGGTTTACAACAATTGGGTTGTAGCCCTTCTCATCGGTGCCGTGCTTGAGATTTACACCACCCACCGCATTGCCTATGTGATTAATAAAGAGGAAAACGACACAGATATTGACAACGAATAATATCTACATTCAATTTTTGTAAATATTGCATATAATATAGGTTTAACTTTCTAAATAAAACCTAAATTATATCATATTTTTTTTAAATTGCATGAAAATATTTCCGTATTTCTACATTATTAGGTAACTTTGTATTGAAAAGATAGCAACATTGACATTATAAGCAAAATATGAAGAAAATTATATACTTTCTCTGTGCTGCTGCCGCCTTGGCGTCATGCTCCAGTTCGTACAACATTCAGGGCACATCTGATGTCCAGAATCTGGACGGACACATGATGTATATCAAAGCACTGCAAGGCAACGAACTGAAGAGCATTGACTCGTGCGATGTTCTTCACGGAAAGTTTGCATTCAGAGGAAATATCGATACAGTAAAAGTAGGAACTCTCTTCATCAACAACGAAGGCGTTATGCCGATTGTTCTTGAGGAAGGCGATATTACAATCAAATTCAACACCGCCAAACAGACTTGTACAGGCACATTCCTCAATGACAAACTTAACGATTTCATCGAGCAGTATAATCAGATAACAAGTCAGATCGGCGATTTGTCACATCAGGAAGCACAGGCTATGATGGACGGAAAGGATATGAATGTTGTATATCGCGAACTGCAAAAGAAATCAAATTCCCTCAGGGAAGAAGCAGATAGTCTCATAACATCATTCATTGAACAGAACTTTGACAACGTACTCGGTCCTTTTGTCTTCCGCATGGCGACAGATACGGAAGTTCCAATGACCAACGCATGGATTGATGCTCTTATGCTCAAGGCAACAGACTCATTCAAGAACGACCGTTATGTAAAGGAGTTTATGGAGGCAGCCAACCACAATCAAGCGGTTATGACGGGCATGGATGATCCGACACCTATTCCGGATGCTTCTTCCGATAATAACACCACGACACCCCCAACGCCAAATGATATGGCAAAGCCACAGAAATAACAAAACCATACAGAATAATATCTAAGTTATGAGTAACTTCATAATAAAGAATGGAAATATAGTCAATGAGGGTCGACAGATTGTCGGCTCTCTTGTTGTTACTGACGGAATCATCGAGCAGATAACAGCAAACGACAGCGACCTTGATTCCATAATATACAAGGATTACGAGACTATAGACGCAAAAGGATGTTACGTAATTCCTGGCATCATTGATACTCACGTACATTTTCGTGAACCCGGACTGACACACAAAGCTGACATCGCATCTGAGTCGAAAGCCGCAGTTTATGGTGGCATAACTTCATACTTTGATATGCCAAATACAAATCCGCAGACCACTACGATGGAGGCTCTTCGTGAGAAGCAGAAACTGGCAAGAGAAAAGAGTCTTGTAAACTGGGCTTTCTTCCCTGGCGCGACCAACGATAACATCGAGATTCTTGAGAGCATGGATGCAAGTGAGATTCCCGGAATAAAACTATTCATGGGTTCTTCCACTGGCAATATGCTTGTAGATAAATATAGTGCATTGATAAGGATTTTCCAGTCAGCAGCAAAGAGTAATCTTGTGGTCATGGCACATTGCGAAGACACAGAAATCATCAATGCGAACATGAAGAAGATCAAGGAACAGATGGGAGATGATCCAGATGTGATATTTCACCCTATCATCCGTTCAGAAGAAGCCTGCATGGAATCTTCATGCCTCGCAGCATCTCTTGCACGTCAGACAGGAGCAAGACTTCACATAGCACATATCAGTACGGAAGCTGAACTGAATGCGATATTCACCCCAACAGAATCTGATGATTTACCACAGATAACGGCAGAGGCAACCGTGGCACATCTTATGTTCGATAACAACGACTACCGAACTCTTGGCGCACGTATCAAATGTAATCCGGCTATCAAGAAGCCGTCGGATAAAGAGGCACTTCGCAAGGGACTTATGAACGGTCAGATTTCAACAATCGGTACTGACCATGCTCCTCATTGCATAGAAGAAAAACAAGGAGGTGCGGCAAAGGCAATGTCAGGAATGCCTATGATACAGTTCTCATTACCGGCTATGCTAAGCCTTGTGGATGAAGGAGTCCTCACAATAGAGAAACTCGTAACGCTCATGGCGCACAATCCGGCTAGACTGTTCGGAATCATCGGGCGCGGCTTCATACGTGAAGGCTATAAGGCTGATATCACTATCGTCAAGCCACAAACAAAGTGGACCGTGACAAAAGAGTGCATAAAGAGCAAGTGCGGATGGAGTCCTATGGAAGGAAGAACATTCAACTGGCAGGTTCGCGACACGATATGCAACGGCAATTTCGTGCTTCGCGACGGCATACTCTCAGAAAACATAAAAGGCGAACAAATTCAATTTAACCACAGCAAATGATAAAATTTTTATATAACATATACCAAATCGTATTTTGCGTACCTGTAATAGTCATATCACTTATAATCTGTACTATATTTATCGTTATTGGCACAAGATTCGGTAACGCAAACTACTGGGCATATCATCCAGGAAGAATCTGGAGCAAGATTATCGTAAAGTCATTGTTTCTTCCCATAAAGGTGGAAGGGCGTGAGAATATCAACCCAAATGACAGCTATGTCTTCGTAAGCAATCATCAGGGAGCTTTTGACATATTCCTTATATATGGTTATCTGAACAAGAATTTCAAGTGGATGATGAAATACCAGTTGTTCAAAATACCATTCCTAGGAACAAGTTGCCGTGCCTGTAAATTCATACCTGTTGACAAGCGCTCTCCTCGAAAGATAAAGGAGACATACGAAACAGCCAGAGAATTTCTAAAGCACGGAATGTCTGTGGTTTTATTCCCAGAAGGCGCACGAACCTTTACCGGCCACATGGCAAACTTTAAGCGAGGTGGTTTTCTCCTTGCCGACGAACTTCAGCTGCCTGTAGTACCATTGACAATCAATGGGAGTTTTAACGTAAAACCACGTCAGAAGGATATGGGGTTTGTAAACTACCATCAACTTACTCTCACCATCCACAAGCCTATCTATCCAATAGGCAAAGGACCTGAGAATGTAAAAATGCTTATGGAAAAAAGCTACGAGGAAATACAGAATTCTCTTGAACCCAAATATCAGGGATTCGTTGCGAACCCTGACCAATAGATACAAAAATCCCCTACTGCCTTCACAGGTGGTAGGGGGCTATAACCTTAATAATCTAATACCATGAAAAACACGATGCAAAGATAATGTTTTTTTCTGAAAAAACCAAACAAAAATCAATAAAATTTCGATTTTTTTTGAGATAAAACGTTTATTGTTTTTCTTTGCATTATAGGAGTGGAAAAAAGGGAAAAAATATTTTATTTTTATACAAACCATTATTAAACAAGACTAAAAACAAATCTCTATTATGGAACCAAAAACCTACAAGACAAGAGTTAGCATTTTGCTAATGATTATAATTGTTGTAGCTGGTGTATTATGTATTTCGCCAATGATTCTGCATCATGCCTCCAAAACGGCAATAATTCTAAATTCAGCTTTTGTTATTTTAGTATTGGGAATAACGACGGCAGGCATCATCAATATAAAATATGTAATATACAACGACACGTTGAGAATATATACTTTCTTCTGGATTCATAAAGATATCAAGATTGACAGCATTAGGAAGATGGAACCAAGCAGATGTATTCTCAGTTCTCCAGCAGGTTCACTAAAAAGGCTCGCCATTCACTATAACAAATTTGATGTGGTATATATATCCCCCCGTTATCAGGAGGATTTCATCAATGAGATTAATAAAAGAAGAAAGTGTAAAGAATAAAGTGTAAAGTTGAAAGTGTAAAATATAAAGTTATGAAAAGTTTACTTATAAAAGATACGACTCTTGAAGAGCGTAAGGAGATTGTGCAGAACGCATTGAGCTTCAGTGCCGGTGATTGTGACGACAATGATTTGTCTGACATCTACGATGACTATATCCTCGGTCTGAAAGAACTGGCGGATATCAACCGAGAGTTCAGCGAGAAGCATTGTGGAGAAATTGTTGCCGGAGACCTTACAAAGCCTTCTACTTGTCAATAGTGGAAAGGGAGAAGTAGAAAGAGTAAAGTGTAAAGTAGATAGTGTAAAATAGATAGTATTTGGCTTCAAATGAAAAATAACGCAATCAGTACGACTGCGTTATTTTCTTTCTACATAGTTCTATACTCTTTCTACTTTCTACTTTCCACTATTTCGCCAACCTCTTTATATGTTCTTTCATAACATGATATGCAGGATGCGGCATATCACCGTGATTAAAGCCTTGCATCTCGTATAGCGTCACATCCGGATGCCCGACAAGTTTCAGCATACGCCAGAAGTATGCCTGTTCCTCATAACGGCCATACAATTCAAGTTCACGATCTGCAGAGATTATAACGATTGGCGGACAATCTTTTCTTATATGGGTTAGAGGAGCATACTTGTCAATAGTCGGCTGAAGAGGACCAATGCCCTGTTGCTTACGGATATTATAATGTGTAACTACCTGTCCGCTAAACGGGAAGAGTCCGGCAATGGAATCTGCATCAATTCCATATTTCTGAAGATAATGCTTATCCAAGCCAATAAGGTCGAGCATATAACCACCAGCAGAATGTCCTGCAACGAATATCTTACGCTTGCTGCCATTGTATTTCTCTGCATTCTTGAAAGCCCATGCCACAGCAGCGGCAGCATCATCGAGCACCTCACCAATAGTAGCCTTTGGAAGCAATCTGTAATTTGCCGCTATGACGGTATATCCAGCATCAAGAAGCTCGTTATCTATGTATTTCTCACCAGCCTCAATGCCACCACCATGAAACCATACCACTACAGGGACATCCTTCTTGTCAGTTGGGTAATAAACATCAAGCTTGCAACGCTCTTTGGCATAGGCATTATCCTCTTGTGAATAAGCGATATCATTCACTCTTTTATATTGGGCAAAAGAACTCACAATGCCCATAAAGAGCAATGAGAGGGTAAGAATTGATTTTCTCATATTTATATATAGGTGTGATCTATAAATGTGTTTACCAAGGAAAATTCTCAGGATCATTCAGTACATTCGAACGCAGATTCTGATTCAATCCACTAATAGCAGCCATATCCTCATCCGAAAGAGCGAACTCCATAACTTCAAGGTTCTCTGCAAAATGATTTGGCTTGGCACGAGGTATTGTTATAAGACCACGCTGAACAATCCAGCGAAGTACTATCTGAGATGCAGTTTTATTATATTTAGTAGCAAGCGACTGAAGCAAAGGATTCTCAATCACATCGATATCACCTTGTCCGAAAGGTCCCCAAGCCTGAACCTGAATACCCAGTTCTTGGTTATATGCAATGTTTTCTTCCTGTGTCATGAATGGATGAACCTCTATCTGATTTATCACAGGACGAATTTCCGCATACGAAAGCAACTCCTCAAGATGATGACGGTTGAAATTGCTGACACCAATTGAACGAACCTTCCCCTGACGCACGAAATCTTCCATTACCTGCCACGTATCCTTTACACAGTCCTTTACAGGCCAATGTATAAGTAAGAGATCAAGATATTTTGTATTGAGTTTTCTCTGACTTTCCTCTATGGATTGTCTGACCGCTTCCCTACCCTCACGCATTATGTTGGTTGCAACTTTCGTAGTAAGGAATATCTCACATCGTGGTATAAGACTGTTATATATTCCCTGCCCAACCTCAAGTTCATTCTCATAGAGCTGAGCGGTATCTATATGACGAAATCCTGCCTCAAGGGCAAGACGAACATTGTTTACTGCCGTTTCACCACGTAGTGTCCAAGTACCGACTCCTATCTGTGGTATCTCAATTCCATTGTTTAGTTTGATCATATTTATTTAGTTATTACATTGTTTCTAACGCATATATAACGCCGTAAGTTCAGGATTATGCTACAGAAATACGAAAAAAATACAAGAAAGACGAATAACCGCCATGATTTAACATAATCAGAAATGAATCCGGCTCCTGTCATGATTGAAATCATCCAACCATAGACAGAAGCCGAAACACGTCGTTTTTGGGTAAAAGATCTGGAATTATTATAGTACTAACTTGAATATCCTATTGAAACAGTTTGAGGTCAACGCCTGAGCCCATTGTCTTATAGCCTTCTGCATTAGGATGCAGCCAGTCATTCTCATACAGGAACTTCTTCTGCAATGCCTCCGGATTAGCGGAATCCCTTATAATCTTGTCAAAATCTATGACAGCATCGAAAGCTCCACTTGTGCGAATCCAAGTATTCACTTTCTTGCGGGCAGCCTCATGGTCTGCCGTGTAGTAATTATTACCCTTGAAAGGTGTTATCGTACCGCCATATACCTTTATGCCTTTTGCATGAGCTTCCGCAATCATCTTCTTGTATGCCTCGATAAGAGCGTTTGCTGTCTGCTCGCCATTACGACTACCACCAAGGTCATTGATACCCTCAAAGATAATCACATATTTCACTCCTTCCTGCTGCATGATATCCCGTGTGAAACGCGTAGCGCCCGTAGGACCAAGACCACCACGGAGTATGCAGTTACCTCCTATACCGAGATTAAGCACAGCCACGTCCTTCGTCTTTGCGTTGGCAAGAAGAGCACGCGAGAGATTATCTGGCCAACGGTCCTGCTGATTAGTGGTAGATCCACGACCATCGGTTATGGAGTTACCAAGAATAGCTACAGCGCGGGTGTTCTTGTTTCCAATAACATCTATACCGCATATAGTGTACCAATGGTTTGTCTTCTTTGCCTTTGAGAAATCAGAACTGTTCCCCTCAACAAGATAACTTGTAGTACGACTTCCCGGATGCCCCGTCACAATCTTGTTGTCACACTCTCCATAATGAATGGTGACTGCCACATTCTCTCGATTCCCCAATTTATAGTCAATTGCATCAGAAGCAACCATCTTTCCCGGCTCTATCGTAACACCTGCTTTCCCCTTGAACTTCAGGCTTTTTGAAGTGCCGGCCTTAACATCGGCAGAAGAGCCGCTACTTTGGGCAATGGCTATCTCTACAGCCTTGATATTCAGAGGCGACTTGCCATGTTCGTTTGAGAACTTCACGCGAATCTTCTCGCCTCCCACAGATACCTGAACTATCTCACGTATGGAATTCCCCGACAAACCCGGTTCTGGGGCAAGGTTATGAGGTTCAACAAGTTGCTGGGCGGTTGTCCATGTGCCAACCCATTTCTGTGCAAATGCACTATATGATGTAAAACATAGCGCAACTGAGAGCGCTATTGTCACGAAAGACTTTTTCATTCTTATAAGTTTTTTGGTTAATTTTCTATATCTATTCCTGTATTCATAGACGTATTGACAAGGCAAAAGTTTAATCAGGAAAAAGAAAAAACAACCTATCGAGGGAATTTCCTATACATCATTAGGGAAAAATCCCTGCCATTGTAGGGAAAAGTTGTTTGATTGACAATAATTATATATTAACTTTGCACTCAGAAATCAGAGACATCCACCGTTCTGCGAGCGACGTCGATTATTTCTCTCGTGCGAGGTTGCTTCGCACGTTGCACTCAGAAATAAGACAAAAATTTATAACATTCTAAAACTATACAATTATGAAAAAGTATATTCTCACCCTCATCGCAATGGTATTTATTTGCACAGGTTCAGTTTCTGCACAGCATCATCATCATGGTCCTCATCATCGTGTTGAAGTTGTTCATCACCGTCATCATCACCATCATCATGGCAGACATCATCACCACGCAGTGGTTGTTGAACCAGTACATGTAAGACATCACCACCACGCTCCTGTAGTCGTAGAAAGACCAGTAGTTGTTGAGCGTCCGGTTGTTGTTGAGCGTCCAGTAGTTGTAGAGCGTCCAGTAGTTGTTGAGGAGCGCTGTCATCGTCATCACCGCCATCATCATTGTCATGGTGATAAGGCAGGAGCTGTAATAGCAGGTGCTGTGGCAGGAGCAGTTCTCACTTCAATACTCACCCGATAAAAAATTGAAACAGTTTGTTAAGTTATCTACACGAATTTAATAGAATTTGTATTCAGGTAATAAAGTTAGTTTTCTCCAATAGAACTGAAAAAAGACAGTCAGAAGCGAAGCGTCGTTTCTGGCAGTCTTCTATTATGTTAATATTGACGTACGCTAACACAGAAATCCTTATTGTTACCCGTTACTTGTTATTGCAGGGTTAGAAATGCTGTTGTGCCATCGTTCAGCCTTCGTTGTGCCTTCGCTCTGAGTCCGTTCCTAGGATTATAGGATGAACGGACTTACAACGGACTTACAACGGACTTATAACGGAGGTACATCGGAACTACATCGAAGGAAGTTGGAAGTTCTTGCAGAATCTCATTGAAAGCCCGTATTAACTTGAGAGATGGTTTGGGAATAGTTTTTTTCATAGTTTTCCATGCGGAGTAAACGAATTCAGTATGATGTCAACGAAATCAGGATTGTGTAAACCTTTCCAGGAAACCGACAACCTTTCAAGGTATGATGTCAACGAATGCAGTATAATAACAACTAAACTGTAAACCAAAATCAGGAAAGACACCTTTAGAATGTATGGGATAGTCCCTTTATTTGGTAACAGTTACTATGTTACCTTTCTTTCCATAGTGATGCCGATGCCGTCTCACCTACGCATAACACAGATTATATAAGAAGCTCCAAAAGCGACAAAGGTAACATAGTATCTGTTACCAAACACACACACCCGGAAAGCTTCTTTATAATGCTTATTATATAAATAAATTTATTTATATAATAAGACCTTTAGGATGTATGGGGGATAGTCCCCTTATTTGGTAACAGTTACTATGTTACCTTTCTTTTTCCCTAGTGATGCCGATGCCGTCTCACCTACGTATAACACAGATTATATAAGGAACTCCACAAACGGCAAAAGGTAACATAGTATCTGTTACCAAACACACACACCGATATAGGTCTATTAGGGGCTGCTCATCGTCTGCCATAATCCACTCTCCTGATTTGAAAGCGTTTTTCGTTTTCAAATTATATCATTGGTGCCCGATGACGTCACGAAACGCGACTCCATAGAATTTCATTTAGTTCACCTCATTGGTCAGTGTGAGTGACATTACATCGCCCAAGGAGTGAATATCATGGAAGAGTTCCACGAAATCCGTACGGTCATTGGTGCGCACAATGAAGTTGAAAGTAGTGAAGTTCTCCGTATAGTCATAACGCAGATACTCGTATGACAGATGTACATTGTGCCTCTTGAAGCAATCGTGGTAAACATTTGAGTCCTTGACGATTCTTGACACCTTCAACCTTATCACATTCTGCTCTGTGCCCTTGAGAAATATCTTCTCAAAGAACTCGAAAGCCTTCAAGATGGCAATGATAAGGAAACAGGCAGCCGTGGCAATGACAAACATTCCTGCACCAACCGCCAAACCAATACAGGCAGTCATCCATATACCCGCAGCTGTGGTCAGTCCTCTGACAGAACCTTTCATCTGAATGATGGCGCCAGCACCGAGGAAACCGATACCTGATATTACCTGAGCCGCAATACGTCCTGGGTCTCCATTCTTCAATCCCATGTATTCCTGTGGGATATAGATGGAAATGAGCATGGCAAGAGTTGCTCCCATGGAGATAAGGGCAAACGTGCGCATACCTGCCACCTGTCCTTTCTGACGACGCTCAACGCCTATCACTCCTCCAAGTAACAGACTGATAAATAACTTGTATATTGCTCCAATGGCATTAACTTCCGAAGCGCATATCTGAGTGTAGATTTCGTTTAGCATATTATTTTTCTTATTAGATTGTTTGATTATTGAGTGCTTCCTCGCAAGAAGCTGATTTGTGAGTACAAAGATAAGTTTTTTCTCATAATTAACATACAAATCTCTCAAAAAAATGAAGAAAAACAGGAAAAAAACATCTCTACCCTCTCCAAGCAAGAAAAAAAGAAACCCGCCTCATAACGGGGCGGGCCTCAATTTATACAAAAAAAACTTACTTTACAGAAAAATCCAAGACCTGTAAATCTTTGTCAAGTGAAGAACTACCGTACATAATCTGATATTTACCAGAGCGTGTAGAAAGCTCATCAATTGACGGATCATAGTATTCAAAAGATTCGCCATCGAGTGTGATCACAGCCTTGCCAGTCTCACCAGCCGCAAGTTTAATCTTCTGGAAGCCTTTCAGCGACTTGATAGGAGCATCGGCATATTCCAATGCCTTTACATATACCTGAACGATTTCCTCACCTTCACGGTTACCTGTATTTGTGACAGGAATGGTGACTGTTATCTTGCCGTCCTTCTTCATAGAAGACTTAGAGAGTTTTGCTTTGCCATAGTTGAATGTTGTATATGACATTCCATAGCCGAATGGGTAGAGAGCGTTGCCCTTGAAGTAACGGTATGTACGGTTTTCCATACTGTAGTCAAGGAAGTCAGGCAGGTCGTTGTTTGATGTGTAGAATGTAACAGGAAGCTTGCCAGAAGGATTGTAATCGCCGAAGATTACATCAGCAAGTGCCTTTGCACCACCCTGTCCAGGATACCAAGCCTGAATGAGAGCATCATACTTGTCCTCAACGCTACCGAAGGCAATAGCCGAACCTGAACAGTTCACCATAACTACAGGCTTACCAGTTCCACGCATAGCCTCAAGCAGTCTCTGCTGAACCTTTGGAAGCTCTATGTCAGCCTTGTCGCCACCTTCACCTTCCATACTTGCAGAGATACCGCCAATCACGATAATAGCATCTGCCTGCTTAACATCATTAGCGATGTCGGTATAGTCAACAAGCTTTCTCTCGCAGATATCACCACGGAGCATAGCGAAGTTGCCATTGCCACGACGATACTCAATCTCGATATTGTATGTCTCGCCCTCCTTTACTGGGAATGACTTATATTCAGGTGCTCTGCCGAAACCGAAACGACGGCGTGAAGGTTCAGCCTTTTCTACAACCTCACCGTTTACCTTGAGGATATAGCCGTTATCGGTAGTGAGAGTGTACTTCATATCACCTGTGAAGGTTGACTTATAAGTACCTGTCACACGTACGGAAATCTTCTCTGTGCTTACTCCCTGTGCGAATCCCCATCCTCCGAATGTTGAGAAGTTGAACGCATCAGTATAGTAACCAGTAACTGCAGGCTCGCCCTCAAGCTCGTTGTTGTTCCAGAACTCAACGAATGCGCCCTTTCCGTCATTGAAATCCTTCAGATGACCGATTGTGTTGTATTCGTCGGCAAGAGTACAAGCCTTGTGATAGATAACCTTTGCACCAGGAACAGCATTCTTGATACCCTCAAGCAAAGAATGCTTGTGATTATCGGTAGGAGTACCGCCATAGTTTCCGTTAAGAAGCTCCACATCATCAGCATTAGGACCAACGACTGCTATTGTCTTGATATCCTTTGAAAGAGGGAGAATGCCATTGTTCTTCAGAAGAACCATAGACTCACGAGCTGCCTGTGTAGCAAGGTCGTTGTTTGCCTCGCTACTGATTACATCTGGTGTAAGATTAGCCCAAGGAAGCATATCAGCAGGGTCGAACATACCAAGCTCGAAACGTCCCATGAGTGTCTTTCTAAGATGGTCGTCGAGTACAGATTCCTTTATTAATCCCTTCTGGAGAGCCTCTGTAAGTACCATGAATACCTTACCACACTCAAGGTCTGTGCCATTGAGAACTGCATCTACAGAAGCAGAGAGAGGATCCTTGTGTGTCTCGTGCTGACCCTTGTTATAGAAGTTGTTGATAGCATCACAGTCAGTCAAAACTATTGCGTCATAGTTCCACTTACGGCGAAGGATATCCACCAAGAGACGGTCACTTGTACAGCAAGGCTTGCCCTCATAACGGTTGTACGCACACATCACCTCTCTAACGTTAGCCTTCTTTACCAAAGCCTTGAAAGCAGGGAGATAGGTTTCCCAAAGGTCACGCATAGAGACTGTTGCGTTGTATGAGTGACGAAGAGGCTCCGGACCGCTATGAACTGCATAGTGCTTTGCACAGGCATGAGTCTTGAAGTATTTGTCATCATTACCCTGCATACCGAGAACTGTCTGAACACCAAGAACAGCATTCATATATGGGTCCTCACCACAGGTCTCCTGACCACGTCCCCAACGAGGATCACGGAAGATATTCACGTTAGGACACCAGAAAGTAAGCTCTGGATTTCCAGGATAGTATGTCATGCCCATAGGAACATTGAACACGTTATGGTCAGAACGGTTCCAGTTAGCACGAGCCTCGTCAGAAACGGTTGAGAACACATCATACATAAGCTTCTCGCTAAAGGCTGCTGCCATACCGATAGGCTGAGGATATACGGTATATCCACCCTGACGAACACCATGACAAGCCTCGCTCCACCAGTTGTATGAAGGAATACCGAGACGGTCAACAGAAATTGACTTGTTCATCATCAGACCTACCTTCTCCTCTGGAGTAAGAAGAGAGATAAGGTTCTCCACACGCTCCTCACGAGAGAGACTTGGGTCTTGGAAAGGATATTTATACTTACTGTCCTGCTGGGCAACTACTGAATTTGCCTCGCCGACAACAGCTTTTGCTGAAAGAGCGCCAAGAGTATTGCCCTCGGCATCAATAAGTTCTACGCTACGGTAAGTCTTGCCCGATGCTTTCTTTGGCGAGAAAGCCACCATCACCTTAGCCTCTTCGCCCGGCTTAATGGCATTTGAAGGATAGAGAGCCGTTATGCAGTCACAACTAGCATTCGTCTTGGCAATCCTCACAGGAGCCTTAGACACATTCTTAAACGTAAACGTATGGCACACAGCCCCTTTGGCAGCATCAATAGCGCCAAAATCCCACTCGTAGGCATCAAAAGCCAACGCACTACCGTTAGCAGCCGAAGCCGAGACAAAAGCCATAGACAAGGCAATTGAATAAATAATTTTCTTCATTAAGTTTTTGTATATTATTGTTTGCTTTTCTTTTTACACAAGTGCTTTATCTATGATAAAGACGCAGGAAAACAGATAAGGTTTAACGAAAAAACGACATTTATCGCTTTTGTCTGCGCAAATGTCGGTTTTATACAAGAATTATTTATAGCAACTTGGAAGACTAACACGAAAAAAGCAGAATAGAACTAATGATTAGTAATCATTGTGATTATCTTCATTTTGTAGATACTTGCCCATAGTTTCAAATAATGACTTTGCATCAGAACAGACTTCAACTATTATTCCTGCAGGATTTATGACAACAAATGTAGGAATGGCTTTTATGCCATATTTCCTCCTAATCTTGAGCGCATAGTCATGGTCATTCCATTCGTGCCAACTCACTTCTCCCATGGGTCTTTCCTTCCAGAGATACACTGGGTCTGCTGAAATAGTAACCATTTTCATACAGTCCTTGTATTTGCTGTACAAAATTTCGAGAAACGGTTTAATGGCTTGACAAGGACCACAACCAATTGCACTAAACTCTAATACTATGTAATTACCTCGGAGTTCACTTAAATAATGTACACAGTCATTATAGTCATAGAGTTTATAGTTTTCCATCTCATCTCCAATGCCTAATATCTCTTTATTGCTGGTTTTATCTGTAATGGAATCTGTCAGTAAACAGACAGATTCCGCTTTTTCTTTTGACAGGCAGCAACAAGTATTTATAGCAAGTATTATTATCAATATCGTTTTTTTCATCAATTCTTTCTGTGGACTTTTACATAATCCTACTTTATGGAGTCTATATCGTATGACCAGATTTTCGGAGTCCGATCATCATAATAATCATTTGTCAATAGATACAATGTCTTGTTATCTTCTGACAATAATATATCCTGACCATAATGATCAAGATGTATAATACGTTGTTTATTGCCATCCCAGTCATACTCAACAATAGTATTTCCATAGATGGTTGAAGTCTCATATTTATCGAATTTTCTTCCTTTACAGTCGGAATCTAAGAGTAGAAAATAAATCCTATCGCAACTAGTCGCACAACAAAGTCGTTCTGGCGAGGCTGTTTTTCGTTTAAAAACATAATTTAAACCTTGTTCATCACTCGTATAATGTGGATAATCCGAAAATAAATACTTAATAATATCTATATTTTTTCCGTCAATAGTAAAAACAAATGCAAACCTTGACCATTTGCATAGGTAAAGAAAATGACCATTCCCATTACCATAAAGTCTACTATTGTCTGTATATACAGAATGTTTGACAAAATCTTCACATTTAACTCCATCATCAGGCCAATATTTCAATGGTGTGGCTTTTTGTTTTTTATAGTCTATTATAGAAAACAAGTGCTTTATATCATTAAATGGCCCACCAGCTACAAGAATAGAAGAATTAGATAATTGCACAAATGATCTACAGGTCGTTCTAAAGGCGATTACATCTGACAGGTCATATTTCTTCCATTTACTCGTTTCTTTTATTGCTTTTATATTATCTGTTGTCTTTATAACAGTCAAGGATTTAAGAGCATTGCCAATAGAAGGTTTATCTAATATCATTAAACTCTTATCTGTTCCTTTGGCAATTTGGGGACACAGAAATTCATTGTGACCATTTCCCAAGCAAAAGAGCGTATCAGATTCATTCCATCCATGCTGCGTCAAAACGCTGCCATAATAGGTATACATTTGAGAAATCAAAATATTATTGATTATAATTTCTGGATATTTATCAATTTGTTCGTTCGGGATTTGTATACGTTTTCCTGTGAGAGAAATTTCATTTACTACATCTTCTGATCCATTATTATATGCAGCAACAACAGCATAATCTCCAATACACGTCCCACCGTCTTCATTTCCTCTTTTCAAAGTCCATGTAATCTCCGCATGAATTGCAGAGAATGAAAATAGGGCAAGGAATATAAGGAGTAGATACTTTCTCATAACTGTTTAGTATTTTTGAGGTTTTTAATATAATGCCATAATATACCATCGGATGCAAAAATACACAAAATATCTGATAGAACCAAATATTTACGTAAAAAAATAATTTATAAAATGCATTCGACGGTTACGAGCAGAAACTAAGACTCTTGATTATACGTTTTACCTTCGTTGCTCTTCCTATGCTTCTCCCTTGCACCTCCCAACCAAACTCGATGATAATACCATAATAATACCATTATATTACCATTATAATACCATAATAATACCATTAACTATGGTAATATAATGGTCTTATAAAGGTTAAATTATTGTGTTTTTATAGTTTTATCAACGGGATAAATACCTATGTGAAGGTATAATGAAGGTGTAAGATTAAAGTGAAGAGTGTTTAGTTTAAGGAGTGAAAGGAGTACAAGACGATGGTTTTTATCGCCCAAGGTATCCATCTTGAACTCCTTACAACTGCCCCCATGTACTCCTCGAACTCCTTACAAGTTGATTTTTTTATATCCCAACATCAAAAAAATGAACAATCCTATTGTTTTCTGCGAAAAAAATTATATTTTTGCAATCGAAAAAGAAATCTAAACATAAAACAATCTAATAAATACTAATCATGAACAAATTTACTGTAGCAGTATTATCTCTTTTGGTAAGTGCTTCTGCCTATGCAGCAAACAAGAAGGCAAGCATAAATATTGACGGTAGAGTGCAATATCAGCACGTAACAGGCTTTGGCGGCTTCTCTCCAAGTCCTACTTGGTCATATTGGCTCGGTGAAACGGAGATGAACAAACTCTTCGGTAAGGCGGATAACCAACTGGGGCTTAATGTGCTCCGTCTCTACATTGCCAACAACAAGAGCGCGTGGAGTGCAGGTGTGGCTAATGCCAAGAACGCCAAGAAGAACGGAGCTTTCATTTTCGCTTCTCCTTGGTCGCCACCAGCATCATGGAAAACGAACAATAGCGACAGCAATGGTGGTGAGTTGCTTGAATCACGCTACGAGGACTGGGCTAAGTTCCTCAACTCCTATTATGAATATATGAAGGAACAGGGCGTGGAAATTGATGCGGTATCTATTCAGAATGAGCCTGACTGGAATGCCGAATATCAGAGTTGTATCTGGACAGGTGAGAAATTGGCTAAGTTCCTGCGTAATTACGGCTCTCTCATCAAGTGCAAGATTATCGCCCCAGAGGCTATTCACTTTACAAAGGACATTCACGAGGCTATACTCAACGATGAAGAGGCTTGCAAGCAGCTCGACATCGTGGGCGGTCATTTCTATGGTTGGGACGGTTCTTCCTACCCTCTTGCAGCACAGAAGGGTAAGGAGGTATGGATGACGGAGTTCCTTATCAATGAGCGTCAGCAGAACAATGGACAGAACATAAACTGGAAGGATGACGGTTTCCTCTTTGCCCGTAGCATTAATGATGCCATGCTCGCCAATATGAGTGCGTGGGTTCACTATTCGCTCAAGCGTTACTACGGATGTCTTGGCGATGGAAATTATGGCACAACTAACAACGCCATTACCAAGCGCGGATATATTCTCTCGCAGTATGCTAAGTATGTATCGGGCAGTACTCGTATTCGTCACTCTCTCGATGATGCCACAGGTTCGCTTTCTTCATCCGCATATCTTTCACAGACAGGCGACAGTACTATCGTTATGGTGCTCAATCCTTCAGGCGATACGTTCACCACTACCCTGTCCTTGCCATTCAACACGCTTAAAGGTAGTATGATAGTGACAAGCGAGACTCTCAACGCTCAGAAATCGGATGTTGCCCTTGATGCTGAGACATATCAGCCAGAGGTTAGCGTGGCTCCTTATAGCGTGAATACCTTCATCTTTACGAAGAACAGCGCACGTACAGACATTCCTGATAACATTGAGGATGAGAACGTAGTCAGCATAATGACCGATGGCTACGACCTCTATGGTGCTTCATGTATTCCTGCCGGATGGCGGGCAAAGTTTGAGGATGGCATTCGTAAAGCTGGCACTTACAGCCTCGGCCCTCGTATCATGGGCTTCTCTGCCGAAGGACTCATGCAGTTCGCATTCTATTTCCGTACAGGCAACTCAAGCGATGGATATGTGAGCTATGGTGAGGAGAATAACTACCGTCTGCAACTCGAACCGGGCAAATATACCCTCCATTACTCAACAATAGGTTGGAAGGGAACGCCCAAGGTGACTGCCAATATCCTGACGACCACAGGCACTAACATAGCTTCAGCAGTCTCTACTCCAGAGTATTTCATTTCAGCAAATGGTTCGTCTGCCCGCATAACACAGGCAAGTGATTTCGCCCTTGACTTCGAGATAACCGCTACTGATAACTACGTCCTCAGATGGGATATTGCTAAGTCTTCAGGTGGTCTGAACGAGGCTTTGGTCGGAAATGTGAAGCTTGTGCGTCATGATGCTGGTGCTACTTTGATTCAGCTTCCTGGATCATCATCAAAGAATGATGTAATCGGAATATACGACATACAAGGCCGCTCTTTGCCACAGATTCAGAATGGTATTAACATCATTAAGTATTCTGACGGCACAACTACAAAGGTGTTGAAATAAATATTTCATAAAGGTTTAAGGTTTATAGGTTTAAGGTTCTTAGGTCGGATTTCCATTAATGGTTCTGACCTTATGACCAGACAACCTGTAAACCTTAAAACCTTATGAACAACCTTTTTTCATGACAAATATGGGATTACTATGTTTTTTCTACCTTAAATCGCATTTTTTCGCCGTTTTTTTTGTTTATTCGATTAAAATATTTAATTTTGTCGAGGAATTACTATTCCTTATGTCAAATCATGTATAGATTCCGTCTATACTTGCATAGACACAAACATTCGTTTATCTATGATTAAGTTCGTATATTTGCATCAGAATTCAATAAACAAGTAACAATCTAAAAAAATTACAACTATGGAGAATTTCAATGATATAATCAAGAGTGGAAAGTTGACACTTGTTGATTTCTATGCAACATGGTGTGGACCTTGTAAGATGATGCACCCAGTACTCGAACAACTAAAAGAGGATCTTGGCGATAGCATCCGAATCATAAAGATTGATGTTGATAAGAATGAGGCTATCTCTACGCAATATCGCATTATGTCAGTTCCTACATTCATGCTTTTCAAGAATGGTGAGGCGGTATGGCGTCAGAGCGGAACTATAAGGCTCAACGACCTTAAGAACTTGATTTCACAGCATTTATAACATATTTATTATACTAAAACATTAATTAAAACTTCAAAGACTATGGCAAACAAATATGCAGGTACACAGACAGAGAAGAACCTTGAGGCTGCATTTGCAGGTGAATCACAGGCTCGTAACAAGTACACATACTTCGCTTCTCGCGCAAAGAAGGACGGTTTTGAGCAGATGGCTGCTATCTTCCTTCAGACGGCAGACAACGAGAAGGAACATGCTAAGATGTGGTATAAGGAACTTCACGATGGTATAGGCACAACGGCTGAGAATCTTCTTGATGCTGCAAATGGTGAGAACTATGAGTGGACGGATATGTACGAAAACTTTGCAAAGACTGCTGATGAGGAGGGCTTTACTGAACTCGCGAAGAAGTTCCGTCTCGTTGCTGCTATCGAGAAGCATCACGAGGAGCGCTATCGTACTCTTCTTAAGAATATTGAGACGGCTCAGGTATTCGAGAAGTCAGAGGTGAAGGTATGGGAGTGCCGTAACTGTGGTCATATAGTAGTAGGTACTAAGGCTCCAGACATCTGCCCAACTTGTGCTCATCCACAAGCATATTTCGAGGTAAGTGCCAATAACTTCTAACTCAAGTTTGACAATTAGTAAACAATCTATAAAAACTAGTGATACTAGTATTTCTGGATAATCCAAACATAGAGACAAAAAGCAGTCAGCCGTTCTTCGCCTTACAACGAAAAACGGCTGACTATTTTATTCTATATATCCAAGAATTATTCTGATGCAACAGAGATTAGTCTTCATCATTAGAAGAGGTGAACTCTCCATCGCAAGAAGATATTGAACGTCCCTTGAATTTAGCGTATTTAGAATCTGCCTTAGAAAACTTTGTCCTAGGACCACCGACTCTGTTGTATTCAACTTTTATTGGATTGTCACCAAAGAACATAAGGCATTCCTCCCTTTCGCCTCTTCTGCACAAGGTATTCTCGTAAGTTGACTGCCAAACAGTACCATTAATTGGTCGGAACACCAAAATGTTACGCTTAGTCTTGGTGGCTTCCTCCATAAAAACGAGAGCATTCTTGTATTTTCCAAGATATTTTGGTAAAAGTCCTGAGCTTTCATCATCAAAATCCGCAACCTTGCGGATTCCATCTATTGTAACGACTAATGATGATCCTTCGCTGTTTTCCTGGATTTCATAGAAATTCTGTTCATCCACCATATTAATCTCCTGTGCTTGAGCATTCATAGAAATGAACCCCAAGAACAAGGTTATCATTGGAATAAGGTTAAACATCTTCTTCATATTCATCTACGTTTTAAAGGTTAATACATTTTTAATTTCGTGGCATTTATATGGTTAATATCTGCGATTAGCCAGATTTGATTTACCAGTTTATATGTTTGTTAAAGTTTGTTTAGAACTATAACGATTGCAAATATAAACATATTCTTTCATTTCTCCAAATTTTTTTATATCTTTTTTCACTTTTGCCTAAAAAAACTTTTTTGGAAGATGAATAAATGGGAATTATCGAAGAATTATTCAACTTTTTAGAGGTAAAATCACGCTAAACTCATCAGCCGTTTTTTCCACTCGGATTCTCTTGTCCATAAGCAACAGGAAACGTTTGTCAAGATTCTTCAGTCCTGTGCCATGAGTGTCCTGTTTGAACAGTTTTGGGAAAACAGGATTGCTCACAACAAGTTCCTTATTCTCGTTCATATGAACATGAATATTCATTCTATGTTCGCTATCAATCATATTATGAACTCCTACATTTTCAATCAATGGAAGAAGCGCAAGTACAGGAATGCCATAATTCAAACAATCGTCAGGAACATCAAACGTGGCATCCCACTTTCCCGCATATCTCACTTGCATAACCTCGCTGAACGAGCGTGCGAAATCAAGTTCCTCCTCTAGAGTCACTATTCCCTTGTTCTCACTCTGGAGAATATACCTGAAAATATCACTCAAATGATCTATATAGCACAAAGCCGTTTTGTCGTCTTTCTTCCTCACCAAACTGCTTATGCCATTGAGCGCATTAAAAAAGAAATGCGGATTTATCTGATTTGTAAGAGCCGTACACCTGCTTTGCAGACTTTCCATTTTGAGTTGTTTAAGCTCTTCTTCCTTTTTCTTGTGAATACGGTTAAGATAGTCGGTGTATCCAAGAAAGAGTCCCATCATTCCAAATACAATGAACTGGAATGTAAGGATGACTGTGCGACAATCAAATCCCGGACATATAAGCGTTGTGACACCTTTATATATTCCAAAGACAAAAAGTGTGAAAAGTGTGTTTGTCAGGATACGGACCTTTACCGAATGTGTCTGGAGTACCTGCTGGTTCATATACAATGAAACTGAGATGAACACCCAAAACAGCAGGAATCGTATCATTGTGCTATTAATATAACTGCCTCTCGCCTCCTCTGAAAGATGCTGCCAGTCCATATTAATGAAAAGCACATTAGGATAACTGATGAAGATGGTACAGACCAAACTCAGCAGCAGAATATTTGATATATTTTTTTTGTTATTCATCATGTTTTCTCCATTTTCAATTGCAAATATACTGATTTTTTTCCATATACAATAATTATATATGTAAAAACGAAAAAAAATCACTTCATGCCGATTTCTGCAAGCAGGATTGAATAACATGATGTATAAAACCTATACAAACACTCTATATTGAGCATTGCTAAAAAATCAGCATTGCGAGTTTATTTTTCCCTTTAATGCACGAAAAGGCAAAAAACAAATTGATATTATTGTTATTATCATAAATAATAACTATCTTTGCACTCAGGAAAAAGAGGACAAAAAGGCAACAAATATTATTCACTAATTATATGTCATCATGAGAAAAGAAGAAAAGGATTTCCTCAAGAAGGTTGAAAAGCTCGTCTATGAACAGATGAAAGAGAAGCATGTGAACTGTGATACTGTTTGCGAAAGTCTTGGTATTACAAACCAAAATCTTCGTCGTAAGATACTGGCAATCACAGGTCAGACCGGTGGTAAGTATCTGTTGACAATACGTTTGGATTACGCAAAGGAATTATTGTCAACAGGAAGATACACCGTTGGACAGGTGGCTCTGAAATGCGGATATGACGATGCGAACAATTTCAGTCGCACATTCAAGCGTGAAATCGGCCAGAAGCCGACTGAATATGCTGCAAACAACAAAAAATAAAAAAAAGACAACTGAGAACCAATTCTTCAGTTGTCTTCTTTTTATATCGTTTTTACATCGTTCCAACTATTGCATTCTGACCATAATAGTCGAATCTTATCTGATGGAAATAATGGAGCATCACAGGTGTTACCTTATATAATAGATACCCCAGCACACCGCCAACAGTGTTGTTCATTATGTCGTTGGTCTCACAGAATCCGCACTTGAGAAGATACTGAGTTACTTCTATTGAGCATGAAAGAGCCATTGACAAAAGGAATATCTTAACCAACAGAGGACGCTTGAGGAATACTGAGGTGCAGAAACCTACAGGTATGAACATCACGATGTTGAGTAAAGACTCATAAAGCACATCCATTGTGAAATATTCATTGTAGTTCCAGAAAGGAACGAACTCAACGCCCAATGCACATGTGGAATCCCTGAATATAACTGTAGCACAAATCAATAGTACAAGATATTCAATGTAAACCACTCCAAGCAGTCTTCTTAACTTAACACGGATAAGTTTCCTGCGAGAGAAAATCCATATAGCCATGACACACAACACCAAGAGAAGTATATCATACAACCACTGAGGGGCTGAAGCATAAACAAAACTAAGAATATTATACATAAGAAAATACGTTTTATTTTTTCATTTTCGCCTATACGGGCGGTTACCCATTCTTGTTTTCTGAGTGCAATATGCGAAAGCTTTCTCGCGCCCAGCTTTTGTTTTCTGAGTGCAAAGTTATATACTTTTTCCCGAAAATCATCACAATTATGGAAAAAAAGACCAATTTTTATAAAACCTTTTACACTTTAAACACTTCTTTGTATTACAGTCACATATCTGTTAAAATCCTTCAATTTTATCACCAATTATCATGCAAAAAAAGCCTAATTCACTCAAAATCAGTATTTATTTTATCAAAAAGGACAAAAAAACAAGGAAAAACTTTTGTGTTTATCAAAAAAATACTATCTTTGCAGTCATCATATAACCCCTAATTCTATATTACAATGAAAAAGGAAGATAGAGAATTTCTCAAGAAAGTGGAAAAACTTGTCTATGAGCAGATGAAGCAGAAGCACGTAAACTGTGACACGGTTTGCGAGAGTTTAGGTATGACGAACCAGAGCCTCCGTCGTAAAATCCTTGCAATAACTGGTCAGACTGGAGGTAAGTATCTTTTAACCATTCGCATGAAATATGCCAAGGAACTCTTGGCAAAGGGAAGATATGCCATTGGACAGGTTGCGATGAAATGCGGATATGACGACGCAAACAACTTCAGCCGCACTTTCAAGCGTGAAATTGGAGTGAAACCAAGCGAATATGCAGAAAGTCGTAAAAAATAACAGAACCCTTCAACACAACTATACCTGTTCAGGATTACAATAAAAACCAAATATATATAATGAAAGAAATACTACAGTTCCTGCGCGATTTATCGTGCAACAATAACAAGGAGTGGTTTACAGCTAACAAGGACAGGTATCAGAAAGTACAAGCCAAATGGTACGAATTCTGCGAGCAACTAATATGCGAGGTAGGAAAATATGATAGTGACATAGCACGTCTCACAATAAAGGACTGCACCTACCGCATATATCGCGATACACGTTTCAGCAAGGACAAGACACCTTACAAAACTCATTTCGGGGTGTTCCTTGCCCCAGGAGGAAAGAAATCCATGCACGCCGGTTATTACTTCCATGTAGGAACTGGCGGTGGTAATTCATATCCTGAAGCACACATGCTTGCTTCGGGAAATTATTGTTATGACAGTAAGACAGTCAAGGTATTACGCGAGGATATCAGCGACGGCTGGGAGGAATTCAGCAAGAATGTCCTGCAAGAGGCCGACCGTTCATTCTTCGTTGACATGGACGGAGCCTTGAAAAAAGTCCCTAAGGAATATCCTGCAGATGCCCCATATGCTGACTTCATGCGTTTGAAGAGCTATTGCCTGATGAGATACGTTGACGACAAGTTCATCACATCTCCCGACCTCGTAAAGCGCGTGGCAGAACTGTTCCGCACCACAAAACCGTTCAACGACTATGTGAATCGGGCTATGGACTATGTTCTGGAAGAACAAGGCTGACATTAATAAGAAAATCCCTTATAACATCCTTCATCCACCCATATAGAAATGGGACTTACATAGGAGTTATAAGGGATTTACATTGGACCTACAATCCTGTATCTTCACAGAATTTTCCGGTCCTGTAATATTGGAATTTGTCAGGAACTAATACCGATGTTTAGCGAACGGTATTTGTTACCACAACCTTCCTGCCATTGTGTATATATATACCATTGGTAGGATTTTTCACTACCTGACCATTGAGATTGTAGTATCTGCCGTCAGCTGATGTTCCTACATTCTGAGCAACATATTCAATACCAGTAGAACCTTCACTTGGAACAAGCCATACGCCGCTCACCTTCAGACTGTTGTTCCAGTCAACCTTCAGTACATGCAGATGGACGAAGTCATCAACACGCTTTTCGTTTGATGATGTCAATTTTGTCTTGAAATCATCCAAAGGTATTACGATACACTTCAGCTCTTTGTCCCAATACCTGTCGTTTTCATTGAATGAAACCTTTATCTCCTTCCATTGCCCATGAGCAACAAGTCGGTTGGCAAGTATTCGCAGATTGTTACCCTTTCCCTTGATGATAATCTTATCGTAATTGCTGATGTCAGCATAGTCATCATGATCCACATTCACGAATCCAGCCACAGCAACACCACTTCCTGCCTCTTGCTTCACATTCCAGTCTACATTAACAGGTGTTTCATACAACACATTTGAGTCCTTGCCAGTACCATCCCACTTGTGGAAGAAAGATGCCGTCAGAGGTACCCACTCCGCCAAAGGCTCAAAGTCATCAATCTCGAATGTATTCTCTATCATCGACATTACCAAGGATGACCTTTGGGGAAAATATTGCTCATGAAGGCGTTTGCGCTCTGCCATATATGTACCGTCAACCGTATACAGCTCACCCTGAGTCTGATAAGGATGCACATCCCTACGATAGTCTCCCCATCGCGCAGCCTCTGCGTAAAGGGCTGTTGAGATTGTATTATAAAGACTGTCCCATACTTCCTCAGTACTCTTTGCGCCAAGCATGCCATCGTCAGAAAGAAGCACTTTCGCACGCTCCATGTATTTCATGAAAAAATGCTTATTCTCCATCAGGTGATTGAAGATACCCGTAGGACTCTCATCACCGCTATTCTTTGTCAACACATTCTCGTAAGGGTTATCTATGATAAGCTCTGAATCCCAGCAAAGGAATCTGAAGCCCTGACTCTCCTCGCCTTTACGCCTTATGGCATACCAGTTATGGTGATCCCAGTCGGTGTTGCCGGCATACTGATTTATGAGCATATAGTCGATGAAGTTGTCTATATCGAGTAATGCTTCCTGTGAAGGGTCGTCATTTCCATCAGCATCCTTACCTTGGAGCTGGTTGTAATATACGTCATCAGAGGCTTTAGCGGCAGTTTCAACCATCTTTGCCCATGCTTCCAAGTCACCCTCAGAAGCCTCGATGTGGTTGCCTCCCTCCTCCTCTATCTTTATCACGTCAATATCCTCTTTCTTGCCTCCGAGATGATCCTTACCATATTGGTCGTCAACCCTCTCGGCTATATTGTATAGTCCCCAGTACATACCGTTTAAAAATACATGGACATACAGGGCATTAACACTTGTCCATCCTATCTTACGCTGTATTCTCCTCGCCCACACGTCACGGGTATATTGCGCCTTCTGGCGGTTAGACTCCATCCAATGCTGCCAACTGTTGCCGAAATGGCATCTGAGGACCAACTGATTATATTTTTCCGATTCATCCTCACTAAAGAGCGGATATTTCAGCGTCTTCTCTCCATACTCCTTCTTGAACACAAGACGAAACGAGTGCTTCGGATTTTTCTCTGCAAGACGCCCATGACCGCCATGAAGCCGCAATCCACATGTTACGGAGAAATCGTGGTCACAACCAAACAGCTCTGCACTAACAGGACGTGTCCAGCCATTTCCCGTAGGATCACCGACAGGAGGCCCTGTAAATATGTATATACCGCCTTTCTCCTCATCAGCCTCATGGCTGAACAGGTAATCCCTGTCAGTAACAATGCTGAGAACAGGAATAGATAGCAATCCTTTTTTTATCTTTTCGGCAAGAATAGGATCACCGGCCATCTCCTGATCCATACCATAGTCGGCAGGAGCTACGCCATACGCCTCGGTGAAAGCGCCCCACTCTTTCGGATAGCCTTCCGGAGCATCTGACTGATGCAGCACATCATCAAGAAACAAGTATGTCGCCGTTGCTACATTAGAAAGAAGTCCCTCTGCACCAACCACAGCTGTTCTTACAACCGTAGTTCTCTTTATCGTTATCGGCTCTGTGTAAAGCGTGCTCTCTATCGTAGGAGCACTACCGTCGAGCGTATAACGTATTGCAGCGCCTTCGGCAACAAGGTTCTCGTTGTCTGTAATAGTCAGTTCAAATGGTTTGTCGTAGAATCCATGTTTCTGGCTCAGTTGTAGATTTTGTGCAATAGCCGATATGCCCACAACAAGGAGCAAGGCTACAGATAGTAGATTTTTTTTCATAAAATCGTTTTTTGTTACAGGTAAGATGTTCACACCGAAATGTGAAATACACAATGTGATAGAATAATATTGTTGTTAATTCCTAAAATAATTGTTTTTTAAACTTTCCAACTGCAAAAGTACAAAAAAAATTGGAATTAACGAAAAAACATCGTGTTTTTTTGATTTTCTGCCTCTTACACACAACATTAAGTATATAGACCTAAATAAGTGAGTTCGATAACTAGCTTCTGCCTGATGAGCCTAAGCGGACAATTTGTCATTAACACTTCTTTCTTTAAGATAAAAATTTATGGACAATTCATGATAATTCGTGTTGCAAAGCGCAGCGTTTAATTTTCGTCGAATTCACGTTAAAATATTTGGCGTTCTGCGAGAAAATAATTAACTTTGCACTCGTCAATTAAAAACGGACTTCGTACGAAGAAGCACTCGTCAACAAAAATAACATGTCGGAAAATATTACAAGGATGGAGCGTGGCATACAGCGCCGCACCGAATTACTATTGGGTAATGAGAACCTATCACGCATTCAGGAAACAAAGGTACTTATCTTTGGTTTGGGAGGCGTAGGCTCATGGTGTGCCGAGGCTCTGGTGCGCAGCGGAATACGCCACATCACCATTGTGGATTCTGATCGCGTATGCGTTACAAACTGCAATCGTCAGCTTATGGCAACAACCAAGACATTAGGTCAGGTGAAGGTTGAGGCCTTGCGCACACGTCTGCTCGAAATAAATCCCGATGCTGAGATCGAGGCTTTACAGAAAATATACGACAAAACAACCGCTGAGTCTTTCCACATGGAAGACTATGACTTCATAATTGATGCTATCGACTCTCTTGCCGAAAAAGCCGACCTCATACTCCGTGCAACAAGTCTTCCGGAGCATATCACGTTCATATCCTCTATGGGAGCAGCCCTGCGCACAGATCCGTTTATGGTCAGGAAGGCTGAGTTCTGGAAGGTGAAGGGCGACCCGTTGGCTCGTGCCATCAGGAAGAAGTTCAAGCACATGAAGGTTGCTCCTGCAAGGAAGTTCCAATGCGTGTATAGCGAGGAAAAGCCTATGGAAAACAAGGGTGAGAACCACGCTTGCGGTACAGGAGGATGCCTCTGCCCAAAGGCGAAACTGCTGAGCGGAGAACGTGGCACGGACACAGCCGTATATGATGCTCCGGGCGACCAGCGTCTTGTAGAGCACGAATGGTGTTCGTCAAAAGCACAGATCAATGGCTCTCTATGTCATATCACCTCTATCTTCGGTATGTCAATAGCCGGCATGGTCATCAACAAGATTATCGGTGTTGAGTGTTAGGTGTTGGTAGTTAAAGGTTAGAGTTAATTGTAAATTACAAGATGGAATATATGTCTCAGGAAGGCTACGACAAGCTTGTAGCCGAATTACAGGAAATGATAAACGTTGAGTTGCCAAGAGTCAAGGATGCCATTGCTGAAGCTCGTGACAAAGGCGACCTCAGCGAGAATTTCGAGTATCATGCAGCCAAGCGCGAACAAGGTAAACTGTTAAGCCGGATAAGCTACAAACAGAAGATTCTTGAGAACGCAAGGGTTATCGATGCCTCTGTGCTCGGAAGTGACACCGTAGGACTTCTCCGCACGGTTGAGATGACAAACTTAGGCAATAACGCAAAGATGACATATACCATTGTGAATCCCCACGAGGCAAACCTCAAAGAGGGCAAGATATCAATAAAGTCACCTATTGCAGAAGCTTTATTAGGCAGGAAAATAGGCGAGACCGTTGAAGCACATGTTCCTTCCGGCATTCTCAAACTAAGGATTGACAACATCACATTATAAAAGCACGAAGGCTCGCGATTGCGAGCCTTCATGTTTCCATCACATATAGTTATACTTTAACTTTAGGTGATAACGCTTTGAATCATAAGTTATTGCCATATTCCCTTCTTTTATGTCATCAAGAGGACTAAGCGATAATGCCACATGCCCCATTGTCCTGCGGAGATTTATCTCTACACACGGATGGAGAAGGAATCCGTCAGCATTCTCCTTTGCCACAATCATCATATCAACACCGAAGCGTATATCAGAGATAGCTGATTCCACAGGAAGCACAGAGAACATATCGCCTATATATCTCTCAAGACGCGCGGCTACCTCATCAAGAAGTTCAAGCGAAATGTATCTGCTCATCATATCACGCTTAACAGCTTCCGTAGCAAGAAGATTACCCGTATAGGCACCGTTCTGAGTTTGGAAAAGCGACAATCCATGATAGCGCACCATTCCCCTTGCATCGCGACAAAACTCCATGCCAAAGTCCTTGACCTTATTATATAAAGGTTCTATCATCACTCCTCCCTGAAGACGGATTACATTATTTACCCAGTTAAGGGCATTCTCCGCCTGCTCTCCATCCTGAAAATATCTAACCCCTCTTCCACTAGAACTCCAAGGAGCCTTTACTACTATATCAGCTTCATTTCGCAAGCATTCCAAAAACGAATGATAATCAGCCACATAAAGGCTTTTGCCACAAGTTTCACTTTCAAGACATTTTCTAACATTTTCGAGGATGGCAGTAGTGCATTTTCTGTTGGAAAGACGTCTTATTTCCTGAACCGCATTCTTACTCGGAAGAAGCTCTTCAGGCACCCCCGCAGAAAGGAGCTGGAAACGTATGGCAAGATCCCATCCCCACGGGTCAATAGCCGAAGGGGTACAGGAACTAAGCACATGGGCTATCTGTTCCATTGTACAGAACTCCACAGCAGGCTTACGATCAACCTTCAACTTACGGTAGGCTGACTCTGCAAAGTCTATGTCATCCACAATCACCACGTCACCGTCATTCGACCATAATGCAGGCAGATAACACAAATCACTTCGCAAAAGCCTGCCGGCATGAGGAGCTGTGAAACGTTCCATGTTAGAAGCGAGGGCAATATCGTGTTCCGGATTGAAAATTCTTATTGTCATTCAGTTAATTTACAATTTACAAATCGATTTTGTCTAATGACAAATGACTAATGGTTGAAGACCTTAGACTTTCAACCTTCGACTTTTGACCTTAGACCTTTGACCTTTTTCTCCGCAAAGATACGGAAAAATATCGTATAATTCAACCAGGAACTGCTAAAAAATGTAAAAAAGACATACTTTTTGCCACCTTGACTTTGCAATTTGCAAAAATATGAGTACTTTTGCAGTTAAAAATAAAGTAGCACTTAAATCACGAAAAGACATCGCGAATGGAGGTATTTTTCAGAACACATTCATACATGGTCGAGCATACCAATACGAATCTTCGTCGTAGCCTGATGGACGAAATAGATTGGACAGATCGCTTGATTGGCATAAAAGGCACGCGCGGTGTTGGAAAAACAACATTTCTGTTACAGTACGCTAAAGAGAACTACGGTCCATACGACAGACGTTGCCTCTACATCAACATGAACAACTTCTACTTTCAGGGACGGGGAATTGCAGACTTTGCAGGAGATTTCTACCGTCGGGGCGGTCGTGTACTTCTCATTGACCAAGTTTACAAGCAGAGTGACTGGAGCACAGAACTGAGAAGATGCTATGACCTCTACCCAGAGCTTCAGATCGTGTTTGCAGGTTCAAGTGTGATGCGCCTCAAGGACGAGAACCCAGAACTGAACGGAATAGTCAAGAGCTACAACCTACGAGGATTCTCTTTTCGCGAATATCTAAACATTGAAACGGGAAACAATTTCAAATCATATACACTTGATCAGATACTCCGCAACCACGAGCACATTGTAAAGGAGATACTGCCAAAGGTTAGTCCCTCACAATATTTCACAAAATACATCGAACACGGTTTCTACCCACTCTATCGCGAGCATTCCGACTATCAGGAAAACCTGCTCAAGAGTATGAACATGACAACAGAAGTCGATATACTCCTCATCAAGCAGATAGAACTCAAATACCTCCCGAAAATCAAGAAACTGTTCTATCTTCTTGCTGTTGACGGACCAAAGGCACCGAACATAAGTCAGTTGGCTCATGAGGTTGAGACATCACGCGCTACTGTGATGAATTACATCAAATACCTTGCCGATGCCCGCCTAATCAATATCATCTACCCTGTCGGTCAGGAGTTTCCTAAGAAGCCGACAAAGGTAATGCTGCACAACTCCAACCTGCTCTCTGCCATCTACCCTATCAACGTGGATTTGCAGACAAAGATGGAGACATTCTTCGTCAACACCATGTGGAAAGACCACAAGGTGAACCAGAGCCAGCGCGACACATACTATATAATAGATGGAGCTCGCAGGTTCCGCGTATGCAATGCCGAAGCCGACCGCAAGGCAAGATATAATTCAGACATAACATACATACGCTACAACACCGAGGTTGGCAAAGACAACCTTATACCGTTGTGGCTCCTTGGTTTCTTATATTGAAGACAATAAACAAAATTAGATAACAGGAAACATTTTACAAATAAAATTTTTATCTTATAACAAAAAAATGGCTAAAGAAAAAAAGTTTATCACTTGTGATGGTAATGAGGCTGCTGCACACGTAAGCTATATGTTTACTGAGGTAGCTGCTATCTACCCAATTACCCCATCTTCTCCTATGGCTGAGCACACAGACGACTGGTCAGCTCGTGGCCGTAAGAACATGTGGGGACAGGAAGTTCTCGTACAGGAAATGCAGTCTGAGGGTGGTGCTGCCGGTGCAGTACACGGTTCTTTGCAGGCTGGTGCTCTCACCACAACCTACACAGCTTCTCAGGGTCTTCTCCTTATGATTCCTAACATGTACAAGATCGCAGGTGAGCTTCTCCCATGTGTATTCGACGTTTCTGCCCGTACACTTGCTTCACACTCACTCTGTATCTTCGGTGACCACCAGGACGTAATGGCTTGCCGTCAGACTGGCTTCGCTATGTTTGCTTCAAGTTCTGTTCAGGAGGTTATGGACCTTACAGCTGTTCCTCACCTCGCTACTCTCGAGACAAAGGTTCCATTCATCAACTTCTTCGATGGTTTCCGCACATCTCACGAGTACCATAAGATCGAGGTTATGGACATGGAGGACATCAAGGCTATCACTCCTATGGAGTATGTCGAGGAGTTCCGTAACCGTGCACTCTCTCCAGAGCGCCCTGTAACACGTGGTACTGCCGAGAACCCTAACGAGTTCTTCACACACCGTGAAGCTAGCAACACATATTATGAGAATATCCCTGACGTAGTAGAGAAGTACTGCCAGAAGATGACCGAGATCACTGGTCGTGACTACCACTGCTTCAACTACTATGGTGCTAAGGACGCTGAGAACATCATCATCCTCATGGGTTCTGCTTGTGAGGCTGCTAAGGAGGCTATCGACTACCTCATCTCTCAGGGCAAGAAGGTTGGTATGGTTAACGTACACCTCTATCGTCCATTCTCTGTTAAGTACCTCCTCGCTGCTGT
>Ga0310695_10000482_pt1 | contig 104036 bp, 82 predicted proteins | sample RumenRJG_04DNA_FD_203882 | JGI IMG/M metagenome (GOLD analysis project Ga0310695, IMG submission 203882) | Bovine rumen microbial communities from Lethbridge, Alberta, Canada - RJG_04 (v2) (version 2) | ecosystem: Host-associated > Mammals > Digestive system > Stomach > Rumen | place: Canada...
CGATTATTATAAAATGATTGCGGGCGCGCTTGGTGAGGGAAAGCGTGTCGGCAACGCGCTTGCCGTTTGAAAGAATTGTAAATTTTTCAACGCGCTTGCCGTTATGCTCGAACGATACTTTATACTTTCCGTAGAACGCCCTGAAATGCCGCTCCGACGCCGCTTCGGGGAAGCTCAAATTCGTGCGCCACTTTTTGTTCACAAGGTTGTCGAGAACATCATAGGCTTTCTTCTTTGAAAAGTCGCTGCGGAAGAACCCGCTATTGTAAGCGTTCTCGGCGCCCGCGCTGCCGTCGATAAAATGCCAGTAGGTGATAGCCTCAACCGCGGGGTGCGAAAACCACAGCGTGTAGAAGTTTTCGAGAATGAACGCCTGCTTTTCCTCGCCGACTTCGCCCTCGCCCATGCAAGGGAAAGAAAGCTCGGTGATGTGTATCGGGCGGTGAAGCGTCGCGAATTTGTCGAGGACGGCGTATTGGTCTTCGGGCGTCCACTGCTTGCCGCCGTAGAGCGCCTCCCTGTCCTCGCGCTTGAAGAAGTGAAGCTGAAGCCCGATGATGTCGACCTTCGCGCCGCGGCTGATGAGGCTCGATACATCGAGGTAGTCCTGTCCATATTCGCCGTATTTCGCCGTTCTAAACCAAACTGGAGTAGCGAAGTTCACAATCAGGCCGTTTGAATATGGCAAAACGCGCTCAGCCTCTTTGAACGCCTTAAAGGCGTGGTCGAACGCGCAGGTGTTGTCGTAGCCCATGTACTCCGGCGACGTGCGGGTGTCGGACGATTCGTTTGAAACGTCCCACATGCAGATGTCGCGCGAGTAGCGTTCGGCGACGATGTCGGTGTAGCGGTCGTTGTATTTTTCAATCTCGCGCTCGTCGATCGGCAGCCACCCGGGCACAAACGGGCGCGCTAAATACCACGAGAGCGTGTGGCCTTTCATCGTCAGCCCATGCGCTTTGCAGAACTCCACGACGGCGTCCTGCGAGGGGCGGCGGTAGTTGTGCTCGGCGTCCTTGCCGAACGCGTAAACGCCGTCCTCGCGCTCGTAGTTTTTCCAATAGAAGGGAACGGTCGCAAAGTTGAAAAGCCCGAGGAAATGTTTTTCGTAGAGCGCGTTCTTTTCGGGAGTGTCGAAACCGCCCAAGAGGAAAATCTGCGCGCCGAAAAGGAAGTCGTGCGAGACCATTTCAATCTTCAAGTTCTCGACCTTGACGGGGCGGTTTTTCCAATCCTTAAACTCGAGATAGAAATCGCCCTTGCGGTTGTGTTCGATGCCGATTCGCATCTTTTCCTGCAAGACGGGATCGCTCCAGAGGGCTTTTAATTTCTCCGACATCGGAGCTTCTTTGTAGTTGTCGGCCAGCAGCGACGCCGCCGATACGCATAAGGCAAGCAACAATAGTTTTTTCATACGGATAAAACCTTAACGTCCGCGCTTGGCGTGTCAAAAAAAATCCTCCGAGCCTTTGCGGGCGTCCGGGGGATAGAAAATAAAATTTGCCGCCTCTTATGCGCGCTTTCTGCGGGAGGCTATCAGCAGCGAAACCGCGCCCAAAATCGCCGCCCATTCGGCGGGCTCGGGAATCAGCGGCGAGTTCAGCCACCAGCCCGACGCGCCGTCAAACTCGCCCGCGACCATCTCCAAATCCTCGTTGTGGAAAACGGTCTCGCCGTCGGAGAGCGTAGCGGTGATGTCGACCGTATAGCCTGGTTTGGCAGTACCCGTCATTTTACCGACTTCGTCCATGTTCAGGAAGAAAATCCTGTTGTTTTCGAACTCGTTTATCGTGAGCCTTGCATACTTCGTGTTTGCAAAATCGGATCCCTGATCGAGCGAATTTAACACAAGCACTCCGCTGTCTCCGAGGGTTACGACAAGAGTGCAAGAATTCTGGTATGAAACTTTGCCAAATTTCGCATCGGCATTGACGACAAGCTCAGCCTCCGCGCCACTACCCATAACGATCAAAGAATTGTGCTCGCCTTTAGAGCCAATAAAAATGTTTTTCGTATTCAGGACAAGAGTTCCGTCTCTAACGCTTGCGCCGCTTTTTACACCATCGACAATAGTAATTTTGTCGGAAACGATCGCCCCCTGCGTGCCGGCGGAAATTGTGAGCTTTGTATAGCCTCCCGTGTTGGCAGGATAGTCGCTAATTTTAAGGTCGTTGCCGCCCTGCGAGAGAGAAAGGTCTATTTTGGCGTCGCCATGAAGGTTGATAGCGCAGTTGCCGTTTTTCGCGACAAATGTGTAGTTCGCCGAAGTGTCGGTGCCGGTCGCGTCCTTGACGTAAAACCTTGTACCGTTCTTCATGTTGATAGTGGCGTTGTTCATTATCAAACCGCTCGAACCGAACGTGGAAACTGTACCGCTGTTTATGTTCAGCGTTCCCCTAATATTCGCGTTAGAGAGCATGGAAAGGTCTGTCGATGAATTGATGTTGAGCGTGCCGCCGTTTTGGACAAGCAATGTGCCGCCGTTGGTTTTGTCGACATAAACGTCCTCAACAGTCGCGGCGCCGCCACTTGAGATTTCCGCCTTGCCGCCCATTATGGCAATCTGCTTGGCGTTTACCAATCCGCCGCTGGAGACGAGCAAACCCGAGTTGCCCTGCGTGTTTGAATAAACGCTTATCGTGCCGGACGCGTTTACAGTGCCCTCAACGCGCAAGTTTGAATAAGTAGCATTGAGAACCTGAATGTCGGAGGCGTTGAGCGTTCCGCCGCTTTGGACATATAGCTGAGCACTCGCGCCGGAACTACCGATATTGAGAACGGAATTTTCATGGTTAAAAACACCATATAAATTTATCTTACCAGCAAAGATATTTGTCTGCCCATACGAATTAAAGGTGCCGGTATTGCCTATGTACATCGAATTTTTCTTCGAGCTGTAATCCGAAGCCTTGTCAATCTCGAGAGTTTGATCCTCTGTAAGCGTCAATGTACCGTTGACTGTTGCTGTTGTGTAGTCAGCGTCATACCCTTCCCAATCGGATATTCCAATTATTTCGTATTCACTTGGAAAAGTATAAAACGTTCCCGCGTCAACGGTGAGTGTTTGGGCGCGCGCGGAGAGGGCGGAGGCGAGGATTGAGGAGAATATGAAAATTTTTTTGATGGGGCTCATATGGTGTCTTATGTAGAAGATGTTTAAAAAGGTATATGCCCTCGCGCGTGCGTCAAGCGTTTTATCAAAGATTTTCGATGGATTTTGACATTGCCTCCGCGGCTTTTTCGAGGTCGGAATCGGCGTGCGAGGTGCTCATAAAGCACACCTCGAACGCGGACGGGGCGACATACACTCCCCTGTCGAGGCAGCCCTTGAAAAATTTGGCGTAAAGCTTGGCGTCGGAGCGAATGGCGGTCTCGTAATTTTCGACCTTCTCCTCGTTGAAGAAAAACGAGAACAGCGACGCCGCCATCGGCGCCTGCAATGCGACACCCTTGCGCTTGGCAGCCTCCGCGACAGCCTGCGAGACGAATTTCGACTTCCGCTCGAGCTCGGCGTACGGCGGGTTTGCGAGGATCATCTCGAGAGCCGCAACGCCCGCCGCCATCGCGAGCGGATTGCCGCTGAGCGTTCCCGCCTGATAGACATTCCCGAGCGGCGCGATGTGTTCCATAATCGCGCGCTTGCCGCAGAATGCGCCGACGGGAAGCCCCCCGCCTATGATTTTCCCGAGGACGCAAAGATCGGGCATGACGTTCTCGCGCGCCTGAGCCCCGCCCGCCCCAACTCGAAAGCCGGTTATCACTTCGTCGAAAATCAGAAGCGACCCGTATTTGTCGCAGACTTCGCGCAGATGTTTCAGATATCCGCTCTTCGGCGGGATAAGCCCCGCGTTCGCGGGATACGGCTCGAGAATTATGCAGGCGATCTCCGCGCCGAATTTCGCGAAGCACTCGTCGACGGCGCGCTCGTCGTTGAAAGGAAGCACGATCGTAAGCTCGGCGACAGCTTTTGGAACGCCCGCGGAATCGGGGTTTCCGAACGTGAGCGCGCCGCTTCCCGCCTTGACGAGAACGCCGTCGGAGTGCCCATGGTAGCAGCCTGAAAATTTTACAATTTTATCGCGCCCCGTGTAGCCCCTTGCGAGCCTTATCGCCGACATCGCCGCCTCCGTGCCGGAGCTTGTCATGCGCACCATTTGCGCGCACGGGATCATCGCGCAGACGAGCTTCGCCATTTCGACCTCGGCGGCTGTCGGCGTTCCAAACGACGTTCCGTTTTCGAGCGCCGCCGCGACTGCCTTGCGGATCGCGGGGTGGTCGTGCCCGAACAGCGCGGGTCCCCACGTGCAGACGAAATCGACGAGCTCGCGCCCGTCCTCGGTGTAAAGTTTTGCCCCGTGCGCCGCCTTCGTGAAAAACGGCGTCCCGCCGACTCCGCGGAAAGCGCGCACCGGCGAGTTCACCCCGCCCGGGATATATTTTTTCGCCTCTTCAAACAGTTCTTCTGATGTCATAATCCGCCTTTCGCGCGCTAAATTAACGGCGACTTTGCCGCCACTGGAAGGATTCTGTCGGCGCCGTACGCCGCCGCGGAAAGTTTTGGGCCGATCGGATACTGTGAGCGCTTGTATTCCGCCCGCGCGACCTTGCCCAAGACGTCGCCGACAACCGCCGCGTCAAATCCGCGCGCGGCGATCTCGGGCGCCGAAAGCGAGCCTTCGATGTGCAGGCGCAAAATCGCGTCGAGAACGTCGTAAGGCGGGAGGGAGTCCTCGTCTTTTTGGTCGGGGCGAAGCTCCGCGGACGGCGGCTTGTCTATCGTGTTTTGCGGGATAATCTCGCGCCCCGCGCGCTCGTTGACGAGCCGCGATAGGCGGTAAACCTCGGTTTTGTAGAGGTCGCAAATCGGGGCGAACGCCCCGCAGGTGTCGCCGTAAAGCGTGCAGTAGCCGACGGAGCACTCGCTCTTGTTGCCGGTCGTCAAAACGGCGCCGCCAAACTTGTTGGATATCGCCATCAGCACGAGCCCGCGCGCGCGCGACTGAATGTTCTCCTCGGCGACCCCCCGCGCCATGCCCGCGAAAAGCGGCGAGAGAGATTTTTCGGCAGACTCCACAATGTCGGCGATCCCGACGGTGTGAAATTCTATCCCCAAATTTTCGGCGAGCGCGCGGGCGTCGCCTTTGCTGTGCTCGCTTGAAATGCGCGAGGGCATCGAGATTCCGATTACGCGCTCCGCGCCGAGAGCCTCGACCGCCAAAGCCGCAACGAGCGCCGAATCTATCCCGCCGCTTAGCCCGATAATAACGCGCGGGAACGCGCACTTTTCGGCGAAGTCGCGCAGCGCCAATACCGACGCGGAGAGCAAATCGGCGTCGCCCGAAAAATCGAAAGAATCGCCGTCGAAGCCCGAGACTTTTTCGGTGTCTATGACCTTCGCGCACTCGGCGAATTTCGGCAGGCACTCGCTCTTGGGCGAAGCGCCAGTGGCGTCGACATACGCGCCCGCGCCCGCAAACACGAGGCTGTCGTTGCCTCCGACCGCGTTGCACCACGCGACGGGCGCGCCGACAAATTTTGAAACTTTGCAGAGCATTTTTTCTTTGCCGCGCACGTTGTCGTTCGCGAAAGAAAACACGCTCGCGGACATATTGACGAGCAAATCAATCTTCCCCGCCTTGCCCGACGCGAAATAGTCGAGCGGCTTTTGCTTTTCCGCGTAGCGCGCCGCGGTCGGAATTTCGGGAAGAGTCCATATGTCCTCGCAGACCGTAAGGGCTATCCGCTTTCCGCAAAGCTCGGCGACGCCGAAATTTTCGCCCGAATCGAAATTGCGTGGGTCGTTCAGCGCGCCGTAATTGGGAAGAAGAATTTTGTCGCAAACGAGCTTAGCCTCGCCGCCCTCCACAAGATACGCGCCGATTCTGACGCCCGCCGCGCCCGCGCACAAACGGGGGCAAGATACGAACAGCGGAAGCGGCGCTTTCGACGCAATTTCTGCGAGAGCCGCCTGCGCGAGCTCGACAAATTTTTTGTAAAAGGTGAAATCTTTCGCGGGCAAGCCCGAGATCGCGCCCTCGGGAAAAACCGCGAAATCGGCGCCGCTTCGGGAAAGCTCGTCGCAGGCGCGGAGAATTTTTTGCGCGTTTGCGGAAATATCGCCGGCGCGCGTGTTTATTTGCCCAAATCCTATTTTCATACAGTGCCGCAACTATCCCCGCGCCGCGCGGATTTTGCAAGCATAATTACTCGCCTCGCGCGGGCTATCTGCCGCCGCTAAAATACGCGAACGGATATTTGAAGCCCTCCGCCTTTATCAAGCCGCAGCGCGCCCCGTAAGCCTCGGAGAGCAGATCGGCGTCGAGCATTTCCCCGACGGGCGCGGCTTTCAAAATTTTCCCGTTTTTCAAAAGCGCGATTTTGTCGGAATAAGCCGAGGCGAGATTGACGTCGTGCAAGACAGCGCAAACCGCCGCGCCAGCGTCGGCAGCGCGGCGCGCCGCGCCCATTACAAGATGCGCGTGCGCGGGGTCGAGCCCCGCGGACGGCTCGTCGAGAAGAAGAATTTTTCCGCGCGGATCGGAGCCGAGCTGGCATAGTGCGCGCGCCATTTGCACCCTGCGCTTTTCGCCGCCTGAAAGCTCGCAATAAAGGCGCGATTCAAAGTCTGCGAGCCCGACGGAATTGAGAGCGCGCAGGGCGTCGGAATTTACCGACGCGCGCTGGGCCCCGACGCGCGCGTACGCGCCGAGCTTTACGGTTTCCAAAACCGAATAGCCGAACGAAAGCCCGCACTCCTGCTCGAGCACCGCCCTGCGCCCCGCGAGAGTGCGCGCGGGCATATCGGAAATGTCGGCGCCGCCGAAAAGCACCCTGCCCGACGCGGGCTTCAAATATCCGCTCGCGACTTTTAAAAGCGTGCTTTTTCCCGCGCCGTTCGCCCCCAGCAGCGCGACGAGCGTTCCCGCGCGCGCCGAAAACGAGACGCCCGAAAGAACGGTTTTCCTGCCGTAGGAAAACGAGACAGCCTCAAGCTCCAGCACCGCCGCCCCCTTTCGTCCTGAGCAAAACCGCGAAGAACGGCGCGCCGATAAGCGCGGTCACAACGCCGATCGGAATCGGGTCGGTGTTTGAAAACGACCTCGAAACGACGTCGGCGAAAATCACAAGCGACGCCCCGCCGAGCGCGGACATCGGCAAAAGCGCGCGGTTGTCGGGCCCCGCCGCCATTCTCAAAACGTGCGGCACCACAAGCCCGACAAAGCCGATAACCCCGCAAATGGAAACGCTCGCGGCGGTCATCACCGCCGCCGCGGCTATCACGCCGATTCTGACGCGCTCGACGTCGACCCCGCAGTGGTAGGCGTTTTCCTCGCCGAGCAAAAGAACGTTCAGCTTGCGCGCCGAAGCGAAAAGATAAATCCACGCCGGAATGGACATCGCGTAGGAGGCGGCGATCTCATACCAGCCGCACCTGTCGAGCGAACCCAAGCTCCAGAACACGAACCCGCGCATTCCCGCGTCGCGGACGGTATACATAAAAAATCCGACAATCGCCCCGCAGAACGCGTTGACCGCGATGCCGCCCAAAAGCGTCGAGAGCGCGGAAAGGCGCGAGTCTATCCTGCCTATCGCGCAAACAAGCGCCGCGGCTCCCACGCCGCAAACAAGCGCGCCCGCCTCGAGCGCGAACACCGACGAAAAAAACGTTATCGCCAAAACCGCCCCGAGCGCCGCGCCCGACGAAACGCCCGTAATGGAGGGGTCGGCGAGCGGATTGCGGAAGAGCGTCTGCATTCCCGCCCCCGCGAGCGAAAGGCTCGCGCCCGTCAGCACCGCGGCGCAAAGGCGCGGCATTCTTATCTGCCACAAAAGAAGATTTACGCTTTCGTCGGGCGAGCCGCAAAACAGCGCGCGCAAAATTTCGCGCGCCGAGACGCCGCTCGAGCCGGTGCAAATCGACACGAGAGCGAGAGCCGCGAACGCCGCCGCGAGCGCGAACCCAAGCAACACTGCGCTTTTTGTCTTCATCGAAAAATATCACCCGCCAAGATCCGCGGGGCCGCCACGCAAAACCGCGGGCGTAAATTTCACGCCGCTATCTTCTCGGGCCGAAGCTTCGGCGCGGAACCGAGCGCGGAGCCTCGGCGTTCTTCAGCCTGTAAACTATGCGGGCCTTCTCGAGGTCCTGCGGAGTCATCTCCATCTTGACGCGGTCGCCAACGGTGAGCTTGATGAAGTTTTTGCGGAGCTTGCCCGAAATGTGCGCAAGCACCTGATGCCCGTTCGCAATCTCAACCCTGAACATCGTCCCGGGCAAAACCGCCACAACTTTTCCTTCTACTTCTACGCAGTCTGACATTTATTTTTTTTGTTTTTTGCTGTAAAAAAACGCTATTTGTGTTTCTATTTGGATATTAGTCAACAATAAAAATCGACAATGAACGAGGACAAAAAAAACTTTCCCGAAAAAGACGCGCCCGAATGCCCGTTCGAGCCGCTCTACCCGTCGTATCTTGAAAAGAACGACGAGTTCTTTATGAAGCTCGCCTACAACCAGGCTCTGAAAGCTTGGAAGCTCGGCGAAGTGCCTGTGGGAGCGGTCGTCGAATACAGCGGCGAGATTGTCGCGCAGGCGCACAACCGCGTCGAGCAGACGAAAGACCCGACCGCGCACGCGGAAATTCTCGCGATAACGCAGGCCGCCTCGAAAATCGGCGACTGGCGGCTAAACGGCGCGACGCTCTATGTCACAAAAGAGCCTTGCCCGATGTGCTCGGGCGCGTGCGTGATGGCGCGGCTATCGCGCGTGGTCTATGCCGTTCCCGACGAAAAGATGGGCTTTCTCGGCGGGGCTTTGGAAATCCACAAAGTCCCGACGCTAAACCACAGGCTCGAGGCCGCGCAAGGCGTCCTCGAAAAAGAGTGCCTCGAGATGATAAAAACGTATTTCGCGGCAAAGCGAAAATCGCAATAGGAAGCGCCGCGGGCTCTCACTTTTTTCTTGAAGTGGCGGCACCCGAAAAATATCATTTAAAACGTATGAAAAAAATATCACGACGCAAATTCCTCGAAAATTCGGCATTGATGGGCGGGGCGATGTTCCTGCCCGCGTGCGCGACGCAAAAGAAGCTCGACCCGAACGGCAAGATGAACATCGCGCTCATCGGCGTCGGCGGCATCGGCGGGCAGTCGATAGGCAACCTCGCCAAATGCCCGAGAGCGCGCATCTGCGCCCTCTGCGACGTCGACGACGCCCGCGCGGCGAAAAACTACGAAAAGTTCCCGTCGCTGCCGCGCTTCCGCGACTTCAGGACGATGCTCGACAAAATGGGCGGGGAAATCGACGGCGTCGTGGTCTCGACGCCCGACCACATGCACTACCCGATAGCCTCGTGGGCGCTCAAGGCGGGCAAGCACGTCTATTGCCAAAAGCCGCTCACGCGCACAGTGTGGGAATCGCGCGAGCTCGCGAAAATCGCGCGCGAAAACGGCGGGCTCATCACGCAGATGGGCAACCAAGGCCACACGTTCGACGGCTGGCGGAAAATAAAGGAATGGTTCGACGCCGGCGTGCTCGGGCAGATAGAAGACATTTACAGCTGGACGGACCGACCGATTTGGCCGCAAGGCTCGTTCGAGCGCCCCGCGGGCGAGGAAGTTCCCCAAACGCTCGACTACAAGCTCTGGCTCGGCGTCGCGCCCTACAAGCCATACTCGAAAACAATCGTACCGTTCAACTGGCGCGGATATCGCGACTACGGAACGGGCGCGGGCGGCGACATGGCGTGCCACGTCCTCGACGTGTCGTTCTCGGCGTTCGAGCTCGGGCTGCCGACTAAAGTTTGGGGAGACTCCACCGCGTATTCAAAAGACGTATGGCCCGCGCAGGCGACCGCGCACCTCGAATTTGTCAACAAGCGCGGCAAGGACGGAAGAATCCGCCTGCACTGGTTCGACGGCGGCAGAAAGCCCAAGGACGTCAAGCGTGTCGACCAGGCTTTCATCGACGACAAGCGCATGCTAAACGGCACGCTCATCGTCGGCACGAAAGAAACCGTCTACACGAACGAATACGGAATGAACCCGATAATTTTCCCGCGCTCGAGAATGGTCGAGATCATGCGCTCCGGCGCGCTGCCGAAGCCGTCGATTCCGCGCTCCGAGTTCCAAGGCAACCCGCAGGCGGAATGGGTCGACGCGTGCTTCGCCGGCAAGCAGCCGCCCGCGAACTTCGAGTACGCCTCCATCTTTACGGAGATGTCGCTCTTGATGCTCGTGCCGATTTTTGAAAACGGCGCGCTCGAATACGACGACGAAAATATGATTTTCTCGAACAGGAAATCGGCGAACCAATACCTCTACTCGCAATACGAGTACAAAAAAGAGTTCATCGCGTAAGAAAAAATTCAAAAACAAAAAAGCCGCCGAAAGAAAAATTCGGCGGCTTTTTTTTGCGCAGCGAAAAGCTAATGCTTGCGGAGATACTCTATGCCCTTTCGCATGGTCTCGGTCGGGTTGTCGGAAACGCACTCGTTCTCGAGGACGAGATAGCCGTCGTAGCCGAGCTCGTCGAGAGCGGCAAGGCACGCGGGAATGTCGAGGACGCCCTCGCCTATCGCCGCGTCGGTCTTGTTCTCGGCGCCGAAAACCGCGGGATCTTTGAAGTGTATCGCAGCCATTCTGCCGTGCAGCGCCCTGTAGCCCGCGGGCGTGTCGAGCCCCGAGCGCGTCCAGTGCCCGTTGTCGGCGCACGCGTAGAGATAGGGTCTGTCTTTTATCGCCTCCCAGACGAATTCGGGATTCCAATTTTTATACTCTTTTCTGCCGGTTTTCATGCCGCGCTGGTGGTTGTGGATCGCGACCTTTACGCCGTATTTCTTGGCGGCTTCGTTCCACAAATCGAGCTTGCTCCATTCGCCCTCCCATGTGAACACGGGGATTCCCATCTCGGCGCAGAACGAAAGATACATGTCGGGCGTCTCTTTTTTGCCGATGTCCCAAACGCCGAACGAGACGAAATCGATATGGTTGTCCGCGAAAAGTTTTTTGACGAACTCCTTTTGCTCGGGCGTCATCTTGATGTCGAATTTCGCGTCGCCAAAACGCTCGGCGATTTTCTGCGTGCGCGAGCAGACAACGCCGTCCGCGCCGAGAGCCTTCGCCTCGAGGACGGTTTCTTCGAGCGTTTTCACCTTTCTGTAAACATAGCCGTGAAGCGCGACTTTGCGATACTTTGGCGCGTAGCCCGTCTTTTGCGGGCACTTTTCGCAGCAGCAACACCCCGCGAGAACGGAGCACGCGATCAATAGAGATATTATTTTTTTCATAGTTTTTTTTGTTTTAAGAAATTTTATAAACGCGTCAATGCGCCGTTAGCGCGAGTATTTGCGCGGCGCGAAGCTCGCGCGGCGCACATCGGTGCGCGGGCGGTCTGCGCGGCGCGCGAAGCTAAGCAATAAGGGCGCTTTCACGCGTTTAATACCAGCCGGGGCGCATTGGGGAGTCGATAAATGAATTCATCTTGGCGGAGCCGCCGACGGCTTTCATCGCTTTGGCGTCCCAGACGACGTCCTCGCCTGTGCGCAGGGTGAGGTTGCCCAAGAGCACGACTTCGGTGAGCTTCGCAACGTCGGCAAAATTCGACGTGGCTTTTTTGATGTCGCCGCGGACGGCCTCGACAAAGTTCATTCTGTGGTCGCCGTATTTTATGCGAGGCTCGGTCTGCGCAATAGCCTTCGCGAGAGCCGTCTTGGACTTCGGCAGAATGACGGGCTTGCCCGTAAGGTGCATCTTGGGCGAATACAGCACGCCCTCGTCGCCGATGATAAACATTCCGTCGGCGGTCGATAGGTCTTTGTAGCTTCTGCCGGTGTCGGTGAATTCCTTGGGAAGCGGCGGCAGGAAAGATTTGTCGAAGTTCGGCGCCCACTCGCCGTTTTGGCCGGGCTTGAGGAAGCCGCTATACCAGTGTATCTCGACTTTTTCGCCCTGATTGCTATTGTCGAAATAATATGTGATGTGGTCTTGCCGCGGGACGGAAATTTCGGTACCGCCGGTCTGGCGCGACGAGATTTTCGAGGGATAGCCGAGGTCGAGGGCGAACATGGGAATGTCGAGAATGTGCGTGCCGATGTCGCCGAGCGCGCCCGTTCCGTATTTGTAAACCCTGCGCCAGTTGAGCGGGACGATTTCGCTCGAATAGGGGCCCCACTCGGCGACGTTGAGCCATTTGTCCCAGTCGAGCGTCGGTGGGACGGGCTCGGACGGCCAGCTCTTATACGCCATTGTCGGGCGGTTGCAGCCGCCGACGGGGCGGGTTGTCCACATGACTACTTTTCTGACCTTGCCGATCAATCCCGCGGCGATCCATTCTTTCGTGTACCTGATGCCGTCCGCCGAGTGCACGATGTTGCCCATTTGCGTCGCCAAGCCGGTCTTTTCGGCGAACGCGGTAAGCTCGCGAATTTGGCGAATGTTGTGGCACATCGGCTTTTCGAGGTAAATCGGGAAGCCGTGCTTTAGCGCGCACATGGCGGCGGCGAAGTGCGAGTGGTCGGGCGTGCTGATTACGACGGCGTCCGCCTTGCCGCGGATTTTGTCGAACATCTCGCGGTAGTCGACAAACGCGGCGGCGTCTTTGTCGGCGTATTTTTTCGCGTTGCCGAAGCCGTAGCTGCCGGTGTCGACATCGCAGTAGGCGACTATCTTTTGATTGATGCTTTTAAAGCGGCGCATGTTCGACCCGCCCATAAGCCCGCATCCGACGAACGCCAAGCGTATCGGGTCTTTCTCGCAGGGCTCGAGCTGTTTCTCCTCTTTCGGCGAAGCTCCGAAAGAAAGATAGGGCGCGCCAAAAGCCGCCGCCCCCGTAATTGAAATGTCGCGCAAAAATTTTCTTCTTGTGTTCATTGTGCCGTTTTTTGTGTGAATTTACCGAGGCTACAATCCGCGCCGCGGTTTGTCAAGGCGAGAAAAGGGGCGGAGGCTGCTATTCCCACGCGTCGGAGAACTCGCCGTCTTTGAAAAGAGAGGCGATCCCCGTTATCTGCTTTAGGCGCAAAATTTCGTCCGCGCTCATGCCGAGGTGGCGCGATATCCACGCGTTTGACTTTCCCATTTCGGTGAGCTCGGCTACGATGTTGCTCATCAAATCGACGTCGTGCGAGCCGCGCGCGCGGTTGTGCCTTATGGTCGACGCCATTCTGTCGCCGATTGGGCGGTCGATCACCACGACCGGCAGCATGCCGTTTTCGCGCTCGTAGATATCTTTGTGGATTTGCATTATCCGGTAGCGGTGGAAGCCGTCAACGACCTCGTAAACGTCCTCGTCTTTTATGTAGTAGCAAACGATTGGCTGCGTGTAGCCGTCCTCTTTTATGGAGTCGTAGAGAAGCTTCATCTCGGGCGGCGCGACTTTGTTCGGGTTGTAGATGTTCGCGCGGACTTTTTCCAGCGGAACGGCTCTGACGCCGTAAACGGGGCTCGAGCTTTTGATGTGATTTTCGTCGCTCATAGATTTCTGTATTTTTCCAAAAGGGCTTTCATTCTCTCCTGCTGGCGCTTCGTCTGCGAGAAGCTCAATCCGGTGCAGAGAAAATCGTTCTTTAAAATGCACACGCACATTCTGCGCCAGCTCGGCGTTATGCGGAGCTGCTCCGCCCTGCCGCCGACGCAGTCGGGAATTTTTTTATACTTTACCTTGGGCGACGCCCCGCCCGAGACGACCGCGCATTCGGGCAGCATCGAAAGCTCGTCGGGGTGGACGGGCGATCCGCGCCTGTGCCAGTGGAGCATAAATTTTCTGAACTTGCGCTTGTAGTGGTCGGACATTTCTTTTGGGAGGGTCGCCAAAAGAAGCTTGCAGTAAGATTTCCACGTATGCCCCGCAGGAAGGCTGACTTTGCGGTATCCCATTATGCGCCTGCCGCAGTAGATGTTGCCGTAGTTCGCGCCGCTGACGCGGTTGACGACCTTCGCCCAAGTGTCGGGCTCGACGATGCGGAACAGGTTCAGCCCCTTGCGCTGGTCGTCGCCGTAGGGCTGGCAGATGCGCTGCGAGGCGATCGGCACGCCCGCCTTGTAGAACAAATCGTAAAGGCGGTTGTATTTCCAGCCGAGCTTCGCGTTTGCTACCCACACGTCGGAAACAGACCAGTCGTAAATCGGATAGACGTTGTAAAAATTCTCGGAAATTTTGGTCGTCCAGTTTCTGCCGTCGAGGGTGTCTTTGCAAAGGCACTTTATCGTGCGGTACCGGTTGAGGCTCTCGTCGGAGCGTATCCCGACAAGGCACGCGGTCTTTTCATTCCCCGCGTACCACTTGCCGAACTCGGGGACAAATTCCTCGAATTCCATTTTCTCCCTGAAGAACGGAAACGGGTTGTTTTCGGCGGTTATCACGTTCGGGAAGTCGGGGTATTCGCGTATCCACTTGTCGCGCTGGGAGCCGTCCCAGCACGTCCAGAACGGCTGAAAGACGCTGACGGCGTTGCGCAAATTCAGCGGCAGGCATACCCAAAAAACTTCGAGGCGCTCCGCGTTCTCGGAAAGAATTTCGCGGATATGGTCTATCGTGAGCGAATACTGCCCCTCCAAATCGATGAACAAAACGCCGATTTTCCGCTTGTAGCCCGCGCGCTTGGCGTAGTCGAGCGCCATATTCAAAAGCACAGAGCTGTCCTTGCCGCCGGAAAACGAAACATACATCTTGCGAAAATTTTTGAAGATGTATCCCAGCCTTTCTTTTGCCGCCTCATAGACGTTTTTATCAAGGTATTTTTTGACGTATTTCTTCAAAGTTTTCTCGCTTTCTCCGCGGTGATTATTCTGTCCACACTATGCAGCAAATGCTCCTTTCTTTCAAGACTATCTTTTATCATCTTCTCGAGCCCCGTCTTGACCCACATGTCGTAAACGTTGACTTGCCTGCTCTGCCCCGTTCGGCAAATGCGGTGCTTCGCCTGTTCCTTGTCTTTGTAGTCGAATGTCTGCGAGAAAAAAATGACGTTGTTTGCGCACTGCAAATTAAGCCCGCAGCTGCCGACGCCGTAGGTGCAAACGAGAACGCCGGCGGTGTCGAAAAATTCGGCGAGATCGTCCTTGCGCCTGCCGGTGTAAACAACCGCCCCGAGGGCGTCGCCCAACATTCGCGCCTCGACCGCGTATTTGACAAACACGACGACTTTCTCGCCCCGCGCGAGCGCCTCGTCCACAATCGAAAGCGCCCTGCTAAACTTTTCCTTGCACCCGACGGTATATGCCATTTGGAACTTTTGCGCGACAGCCAAAAAATTCACAAACCGTTTCCCGAAAAGAAAGCGCTCCTTGTATTCGCTGTATCGGGCGCGCTCGGCGCAGTCGAGGGCAAAGAATATGTTGTGCTCGCGCACGGAGCACGGATAGTCGAACGGCGAGCCGAAAACGTAGGGGCGGATTATCTCGGCGAGCGCCTCCACGTTCGCGGGCTTCGACCACTTAGCCCACGGGCGCTCCCCCATGCCCGCCCCGCGCATATACACGAGAAATTTGTCGGCGAACTGCCTCTCGGTCATGTTGAGAATTTTCGGCGAGAGAAACGACATCTGCGAATACAAGTCCAAAAGGCTTCTCGTCACGGGCGTGCCGTTTAAAATCAGGCGGAAATCGAAAAGGCTGCAGTCCGCCATAAGCCGCCGCGTGCGCAGCGCGGACGCGTTTTTGATGTATATGCTCTCGTCCACGACGCAGTAGTTGCGGCTGCTCTCGGCGAGGCGGCGCATCTTGAAATATTTTGCGTCGCTTTTTGAAATTCCCTCGACCGAAAAAAACTTCGTTATCGGGAAAAAGTCGGAGCCCCATTTTCTGATTTCGTCAAGATAGATTTCGGAATTTACAAGGCACGCGGGGGCGATCCAAATGACGGCGTCGATGTATGCGAGCTTGTCTCGGACAAGATCGCATGCGACCTTTGTCTTGCCCGTCCCCATCTTCATGAAAAGCGCGCCGGCGCGAAGTTTGGAGAGCTTGGCGAACGCAGCCCTATGATCTGAATTTAAGCTCATCTATGCAAACCTGTCCGCGCACGGGCGCAATTTGGTCGGGAACATGATAGTAGATTTTCCACGGCAGACCGAGCTTTTTGGCGAGCGAAAACTCGACGTTTATGCATTTGTTTTCGCCCGCGGAAAAATCGGAACGCGAAAGCGCGAACTTGCGCCCGCGTATTAGAAAAACTACCTGTTCCGGGTTGTCGTAGAGAACGGAGTCGAATTTTATCAATACTTTCATTCTATAAAAAATAAAAATTTTTTCCTATTTTTCCATTTTTTTCGCGCGCCCGCGCTTTGCGCGCGAAAGCCGCGCCGCAGGCGGCGGATTTTTTCTTGCCTAAAAAAAAGCTTCTGCGAAAGTGTCGGATAAGGAAAGCCGCGGAGCAGACATTCGCCCGCTTAAACGCGCGGGAGGAAAGTCCGGACACCGCAGAGCGGAACTCCGGCTGAAAGGCCGGGGCGCCGACGGCAAACGACGGCGTACGGAAAGTGCAACAGAAAACAAACCGCCGCGCAAGCGGCAAGGGTGAAAAGGCGGGGTAAGAGCCCACCGCCGGCGGAGAAATCCCGCCGGGCATTGAAAACCCAGTTCGGTGCAAGACAACGTAGGGTGCGGGGCTGCTCGTCCATAACGCATCGGGTATGTCGCACCCCGAAAGGGGGCGCGGGGCCGGAGCAATCCGCCCGCGCAGATAAATGAATGTCGGTCTCCCAAAAGGAGATTACAGAATCCGGCTTACGCTCCGCGGCTTTCCCCCAACTTTAACACGGAACGCCATGAAATCGATTAAGCCAATTATCTTCTGCGCCGCCGCGCTTTCGGCGTGCGCGCTTTCGGCAAAAAACAGGGACGGCGACGCGACGTGGTCGAACGTCCCCGCCCCGCTCAAGAGCGCCTATTGGGTCTGGCCCGGAACAGACAAGAACGACTCGATGCTAAACGAGCTGTTCAACTCATACGCAAAAATGCGCCAAAGCTTCGACCTCGCCGAAGCGCCGAAATCGGCGCCGCTTTACATCTCCGCCGACCAAAGCTACCGGCTGTATGTCAACGGAACATTCGTCACATCGGGCCCCGCGCGCGGATTCCAAAACTCCCAGCCGTTCGACGAAATCGACATCGCGAAATATCTTAAAGCGGGGAAAAACACAATCGCTATCCGCGCCCACAACCCCGGGAGGAGCACGTTCTCCTATCTGACGCAGGGCGTGGGCGGGGTGATTTTCGCGCTCGACTTGGGCGGCGGAAAAACCGTGCTCTCGTCCTCGGCGACGCGCGCGGCGCGCCAATACGGCTGCGACCGCGACACCGCGCAGCTCTCCATCCAGATGTGCAACCAAGAGCATATCGACCTGCGCGTCGAAAATCCCGACTGGATAAACCCCGGCTTCGACGAGTCCGAATGGGGGAAAACCAAAAGGAGCAAGCTCGCGGTCTTTAACGCGATGCCGTTCTACGCGTTTGAATCGAGAATGATTCCGCAGCCCGAAAACAAAATCATTCTGCCGAAAGCGTCGGTCTCGTCGGGCGGCGGCAAGGCGCTGTTCGAGGGCGAGAGAATCGTAAACCTAATGGACATTTTTAAGGGCGAAAAAGTTTCGGAGATCGCCGGGAACGCCGGCGCCAGCTGCGCCGTCTTGGAAGCCGCGCCCGCGCCTAAAGGAACGTTCAGGAATTTTCTTATCGACTTCGGCAAGGTTGTCGCGGGCTTTCCGATTTTGAAAATCGAAAACGCAAAAGGCGGCGAGATTGTCGATATTCTCCTGACCGAAGCGCACGAAAACGGAACCGGCGAAACCGGAGTTTTCTCGAACCTCGCGCCCGCGCACAGGCTCATCTGCCGCGCGGGATCGCAGACGCACCAGTTCTACCATCTGGCGGGCTTTAGGTTTATGACGATACGCGTCAGAAACAACCCGGACTCGGCGCTGAAAATTTCGCCGTCGCTCATGTGGAGCGCGTATCCGCTCGCCGACAAGGGGAAATTCGAGACCTCGAACAAGCTCGCCAACGACATCTGGCAGGCGTGCAAGCAGACGCAAAAAATATGCTCGCACGACGCCTACATCGACACCCCCTACCGCGAACAGGCGCAGTGGTGGGGCGACGCCCGCGTGCAGGCGTGGAACACGTTTTTCATCTCCGGCGACGCGAGGCTTCTGCGGCGCGGCATACGCTCGATTTCAATGCAGAAAACGCCGAACGGCTTGACTTACGGGCACGCCCCGACAATGGCGCACACTTGCATTCTGCCCGACTTCTCGCTCGTGTGGATTTTGTCGATTTGGGACTACTACTGGCAGACCGGCGACATCGAGGCGTATCTGAACCACCGCGACACCGTGGAGTCTATCCTCTCGTATTTCGACGCCAACACCGACCCGCGCACAGGGCTTGTCAAAGCCGATCCGCGCTACTGGCTTTTCCTCGACTGGACGAATATTCAAAAGAACGGGCAGCCCGCGCTGCTCAATCTCTGGCTGCTCGAGGCTCTCGAGAAAATGAAAAAGCTTTGCGCGGACAACGGTCTTGAACGCGACGCCGAAAATTACCGCGCGCGCGCAGAAAAAGTCCGCGAAGCGATCGAGAAAAATCTGCTCCTGCCCGGCGGCTTGATCTCCGACGGCATTCTGCCCGACGGCAAGCAAAACCCGAACGCCTCGCCGCACGCGCAGGTTCTCGGCAAGATGACGAACATAAAGGGGCTCGATTTTGAAAAGGCAAAGCGCGAAAAAATTATGCCGGTTCTCGCGGGCGAAACAAAGATGTACGCGCAGCCTTCCTCCTACTGGGTCGTCTATCTTCTCCGCCTGATGTGCGACGAGGGCTGCAACGGCGAAGTTTACCGCTACATTCTGCGCGAGTGGAAGCCCTTTGCCGAATACGGGACGACTTCAGAAACGTTCCCGTACAACAGGCTGCACGGCACGCGGTCGCACGCGTGGAGCGCGCACCCGGCGTTCATTCTGCCGCAAATTCTCGGCGGCGTAAAGCAAACCGCGGAGGGCTGGAGCAAGGTCTCGATAAGCCCGAACTTCTTTGAGGACTCGGCGCAGATCGTCTATCCCACGCCGAAGGGAGACATTAAAGTTTCCTGGCGCAAAAAGCCGGACGGCGCGTTCGAGAAAAAAATCTCCGTTCCGAAAGGAATCGAGGTCGAAAAATAAAAACGAAAAAAAGCGGGGCATTTAGCCCCGCTTTTTTTGCGCCGCGGCGCGCTTAGAATTTCAAGCCCGAAAGCGCGTCGCCGAAAGAATTGCCGAACGGCTTTTGCGGCGAGGAGCGGCGCGGAAGCGGCGTTTTTGGGGAAGAGCCTTTCGCAGCTTCGCCCGCGCTCTTTGCGCGCTTTTGCGGCGCGCTTTTCATCGAGAGAGAAATCCGCTTGCGCGCGGCGTCGACCTCGAGCACGAACACGCTGACTTTCTGCTGCGGCTTAACGACCTCGGCGGGGTCTTTGACGAATTTGTCGGAAAGCTCGCTGATGTGCACAAGCCCGTCCTGATGCACCCCGATATCGACAAACGCGCCGAACGCGGTGACGTTCGTGACGATTCCTGGCAGGCGCATGCCCTCGCGCAGGTCCTCGATTTTGTTCACTCCCTCGGCGAACGAAAACGCCTCGAACTGCTCGCGCGGGTCGCGCCCGGGCTTGCCAAGCTCCTGCATGATGTCCTTGAGGGTCGGCATGCCGAGGCTTTCATCGGCGTATTTTTTTAGGTCGATTTTCGCGCGCGCGGAGGCGTCGCGCATGAGCGTCTGCACGTCGCAGCCGATGTCGGACGCCATTTTTTCGACCACCGCGTAACGCTCGGGGTGGACGGCGCTCGCGTCGAGCGGGTTGTCGCCGCCGCGTATGCGAAGAAAGCCCGCCGCCTGCTCGAACGTCTTCGCGCCGAGCCCCTTGACTTTCAAAAGATCGCGCCTCGATTTGAACGCGCCGTTGGCATTCCTGTGTTCGACAATGTTTGCCGCGGTCGATGCGTTCAGCCCCGAAACATACGAGAGCAGCTGCTTGCTCGCGGTGTTGACCTCGACGCCCACGCTGTTGACGCAGCTTATGACGGTGTCGTCGAGCGAGCGTTTCAGGAGTGTCTGGTTTACGTCGTGCTGGTACTGCCCTACGCCGATCGACTGCGGGTCAATCTTGACGAGCTCCGCGAGCGGGTCCATCAATCTCCGCCCGATCGAGACCGCGCCGCGCACGGTGATGTCGCGGTCGGGGAATTCCTCGCGCGCGGCTTCCGAAGCGGAGTAAATCGACGCGCCGCTCTCGTTCACCATGACGACCGGCTGCGGGAGAGAGAGCGAGCGCACAAAAGCCTCGGTCTCGCGCCCCGCGGTGCCGTTGCCGATGGCAATCGCCTCTATCCCGAAGCGCGCGCAGAAATCGCGGATTTTAAGAGCCGCCTCGCGCGCCTTGAATTCGCCCTGCTCGGGGTAGATGACGTCGTTGTGCAAAAGTTTTCCCTGCGCGTCGAGGCAGACGACTTTGCAGCCCGTTCTGAACCCCGGGTCTATAGCCAGCACGCTCTTTCGACCGAGCGGGGCCGCCATCAAAAGCTCGCGCAAATTGCCCGCGAAAATTTTTACAGCCTCCTCGTCGGCGCGCTTTTTAACCTCGAGGCGCATGTGCGTTTCGGACGTCGCAGAAAGCAGGCGCGAATAGGCGTCCTCGGCGGCTTCGGTGACCTGCGAGGCGCACTCGCCCGATCCTTTCACGAACATTTTTTTGAGAAGCGACACCGCGCCCGATGAGTCTTTCGGCGTTATGCGCATGATAAGAAACCCCTCGGCCTCGCCGCGCCTTACGGCGAGAACCCTGTGGCTCGGCGCGGTGCTCGCCTTTTCGCTCCAGTCGAAGTAGTCGCGGTATTTCGCGCCCTCCGCCTCTTTGCCGAACATCGCCTTCGAGCTCATCTGCGCCTCGCGCTCAAAATAGCCGCGGACGGCCTCGCGCGCCTCGGGGGAATCCGCCATGCTTTCGGCGATGATGTCGCGCGCCCCCGCGAGCGCCGCCGCGGCGTCGGGCACTTCCTTTTCGGCGCTCACAAACTCCGCGGCTTTCTCCGCGCACGCGCCGTTCTGGTTTTCCAAAATGTAATTCGCCAAAGGCTCGAGCCCGCGCTCCCTGGCGATTGTAGCGCGCGTGCGGCGCTTCGGCCTAAACGGCTGGTAGATGTCCTCCACCCGCGCGAGAGTCTCGGCGGCGTCGAGGGCGGCGGAAATTTCGGGCGTCAAAAGATTGCGCTCCTCGAGCGATTTTTTCACCGCGCCTCTGCGCTCGTCGAGCGCGGCGAGCCGCTCCATGGCGTCCCTTATCGCGGTGATCGCGACTTCGTCGAGCGAGCCTGTCGCCTCTTTTCGGTAGCGGGCGATAAACGGGACTGTCGCGCCCTCGGAGATGAGTTTCGCGGTCGCCGCGACGCCCGAAATCGGCAGCGAAAGTTCCTTTGCGATTTTTGAAATGTTGTCGGTATTCATCTTGAAAAATACAAGCCGCGGATTCTTCCGCAAACCGCCGAATTTTGCAAAGCAATTTGGGCAAAAAAAACGCCGCTGTTCGCGGCGCGGATTCGGCGAAATTTTTTCTACATTATGCCCGTCATCTTAGCCGCGAGGTCGAACGCCGCCGCGAAGCTCCCCGCCGAAGCCACGCCCTTGCCCGCGATGGAAAAGCCCGTCCCGTGGTCGGGGCTTGTGCGCAGGAACCCGAGGTTCATCGAGACGTTGACAGCCTTGTCGAACTCGAGCGCTTTCAGCGGCGCGAGCCCCTGGTCGTGGTACATCGAGACGACCGCGTCGAACTCGCCCTTGAGGGCGCGCTCGAAAACGGTGTCGGGCGGAAGCGCGGCGGAAAGATTTGGGAACTGCGCGCGGAGAATGTCGAGCGCGGGGTTTACGACTTCGATCTCCTCGCGCCCGAGAATGCCGTCCTCGCCCGCGTGGGGGTTTATTCCGCAGACTCCAATCCGCGGCTCGGAAATTCCTTTCGCGCGCTTGGCAAGCTCCGCCGCGGCGCGGACGGCGCGCGCGATCTTCGGGAAATCGACCGCGCTTGGAACGTCGCGCAGCGGGATATGCCATGTTGCGAGCGACACCAAAAGTTTTTCCCCCGCGAACGCCATGACGGGCTCTCCGCCCCAGCGCGCCGCGAAAAATTCGGTCTGCCCCGCGAAGTCAAAACCGACGGCGCGCATTTTGATTTTTGAAATCGGCGCCGTGACAACCGCCGCGTATTCGCCCGAAACGCAGCCCGCCGCGGAGGCTTCGAGAGCCTCGAAGGCGACGCGCGCGCCGCGCTCGTCGGGCGAGCCCGCGACAGCCTCGTAGGAGGGGTCTCCAACGGCGCGCTTTGAAACCGCGCCCGGCAAAGCTTCCAAAAATTTTTCGTGCGCGATAACCTCCGCGAAAGGCAAAAGCCGCGGGTTTTCGCGCGCCCATTTCAGGATAACCTCGGCGCCGACTCCTGCGGGGTCGCCGATTGTTATCGCGATTTTTTTGGAGCTATTCGGCATGCCTGTTTACCGAGTTGTGCGGGACGAGATAGTGCCGCTCGGGCTTGAAAAATTCGAGAAAACGCAGACCCGCCTCGGTCTTCGCCGCGCCGCTTTCAAGCAGCGCGAGCGCGTTCTTGCGCGCCGACGGCGTTTTGTAAACCGCCATATACAGGCTCTTGACTTCCGCGATTTCAGCGCGCGGCATTTTGCGCCGCGACATTCCGATGAGGTTCAGCCCGCCGAGCGAATTGCGCGCGTGGGCGATCGTGTACGGGGGAATGTCGAGGGACGCCGAAGAGTTTCCGCTTACGATGACGCCGTCGCCGATGCGCGTTCTCTGGTGGATCATTACGCCGCCGCTTACGAAAACGTCGTTCTCAACAATGCAGTGCCCGGCGAGCGCGGCGAAGCTCCCCTCGATAAAGTTGTCGCCGACAACGCAGTCGTGCCCGACGTGCGACGACGCCATCATAAAGGCGTTCCTGCCGATTTTCGTCGCCCCGCCGGGGGCTGTCGCGCGGTGGATTGTCGCGCTCTCGCGCACGACGGAATTTTCGCCAAGCTCGACATACGCCGGCGTGGAGGGGTCGAAATGCAAGTCCTGCGGCTCGCCCCCGACGACCGCGAACGAGCATATTCTGCAGCCGGCCGCGATCCTCGCCCAGCGGCATATCTTCGCGTGGGGCTCGACGACGCAGCCCGCGCCGATCTCCGCCCCGCCCTCAATTATCGCATACGCGCCGACCTCGACGCCCTCGCCGAGTTTCGCGCCGCTTCCGATTATCGCGGTTGGATCAATCGCCATTTTATCTGTCCCTTTCTGCCTCTATCAAAAGGCGGCGTTTATATTTGCGCACATGGACGATTTTTATCGCCGCCGTAAAAAGTATCCCGAAGAGCGTCGAGGCGTAAGCCGCCATGAGGCTCGCCGTGACGATGCCCATCGTCAAAAGAATCAGCGAGACAACCGTCCCGGCCAATCCGATGTAAAGCCCGAGGTCGAAGAGGTTGTCCTCGTTCTCGAGCAGCTTCAATTTTAGGACTGCGGGCGCGGACATTCTCTTTATCGAAGAAAGCCGTATTACGCCGAGCAGATACACCGTCAGCTGCAATACGAAAAACAGCCCGACGGCGGCGAGCGTCGCGGTGTCGGTTTCAAATTTCATTGTTTCCTCCTGTATTGTGTTTATCGCTTTTTCAAATGCAAACCTCAATTCGGGCGCGGGCGCGTTTTCTATTTTTATCGAAAACGCCTCGGGCTCGAGCAGAACAAAAAACGCGAGCGACACCGCCGCGCCCTCGAGCATCCCGCGCGCGAGCGCGAGCGGCGACGCCCACGACGGCGTGTCGCGCACCGGCGCGAAAATTCTTATAAGCCCGCGTATGAAAAGATACCCGCCGAATATGCTCAGCGCGACTTTCAGCGCGAGCATTGAACGCGGCCACTTTGCCGCCCACGAGCCGAGCCTCGCCTTTATCGGCGCGGAGAGCGGGGCGATTTTAGACGCGGCGAAGCCGTCTCTATAAATCGGCTTTCCGCTTTTAAGCAAAAACGAGAGCGCGCCCTCGCCGTTTATGTAGGCGAACGAAAAATCGCGCCACTTTTGTTCGTCCGCTCCGCGCAGATATTCGGCGCACCCGCGCGCGCCCGCGCCCATGAGAACGGCCGCCGCAAACGCCCTGCGGGCGTCTTCGTTCGGCGCGCTTTTATAGATTCTGGCGAATTCGTAGACGTCGCCAAGCGACGAAAAATAGCGGAAAAGCGAGCGCACGAGAGTCCAGTCCATATCCGACGAGAGCGCCAGAAGCCCGACGCAATATTTCTCGAATTTTTCCTTCGCGGCGGTGTCGCCGCGCATGGCTTCAAACGTCGCGGAGACGTCCTTTAAAAATTCCGGAGTAAAGTCCCCCGTCTGGGCGAGAAGCGCGCTCGTGAGCAGCGCCGCCTCGAGCGGCGCGCCCGCCGACGTGTAAACCGGCGGAAGCAGGCTCGACGGCATTTTGCGCGCGTCAATAAATTTCGCCACCAGCCCCGACTGCGACTGCGACAAAAACGCGAGCAGTTTCGCCCTGTTTTCGCCAAGCGACAAAATCGAGTAAACCGATCCCGGCCCGCCCTTTCCGCCGCCGTGTATCGTCGATAAAAACGCGTCGAAGAACGGTTCGTCGCCGCCGCAGACGCGCCACGCGGGGCGTTTTGAGTAAACTTCCTCCGCCGCCTTATGGAGCTCTTCGCCCTCCGCCGCGGCGTCGGCGACCAAAAGCGCAGCCGAGATTTTCCCCGCGTCGAAATATATCTTCGCTATCGAAAGCGGAGACGCGGTGCCCTCGCCCGCCGCCACAACGGCCTCTTTGTCGGCGAAAATAAAATAGGACGGCACCGACGCGGCGGCGAAAAGCACCAACAGCCCCGCGACGAGTCTGGCGAAAGATACTGCGAAATTGCCTAACGAAAACATTTGCCGCCCCTGCCTACACCGTATTTGCGCGGAGAACTCTCGCAGACGCCCAAAGCCAAGTCAAGGCTTATCGAACCCGCGCGCGCGGCAAAGCGTTTTGTGTTTGACAATCCCGATTCTAAAAAAATCATCTCTTTCAGATGGCGGAAAAAGCTACATTTTTTATATCGGCAGACGACGAATTTATCGCCGCGAACCGCGCGCGCGAAATTTTCGAGAGGCTATCCGCGGACGTCGCCGACGACATGTCGAAAGAAATAATAAACGGCGCGGCGTCCAAAGCCGACGAAGCCGAAAAAGCCTGCGCCGACACAATCGAAGCGGCGGCGACCCTTTCGATGTTCGGCGGAAAAAAAGTAGTGTGGCTTAAGAACGTAAACTTTATCGGCGACGGCGGCGCGGGCAGAACGGAAGCCGCGCGCGAGGCTCTCGCAAAGCTCGCCGATTTCCTCGAAAAGCTGTCGCCCGAAACGGCGTCGGTTGTAATCAGCGCATGCCCCGTCGACAGGCGAAAGCCGTTCTTCAAAAAAATGCAGGAAATCGCCGAGTGCGAGGACTTCAAAAGCAAAGACCCCGTCGGCGGCTGCGTCCAGCTGATAATGCGCGAAAGCAAGACAAAAAATATCCGCATAGGCCAGGCCGCCGCGCAGACGCTCGCATCGATCGTCGCGGGCAACCCGCGAATGGCGGTATCGGAGCTTGAAAAGCTTTCGGTCTACGCCGGCGAGGGCGCGGAAATCACCGAGCGCGACGTAATCGAAATGGTGCCGATCTTCGGCGAGGGCGACTTTTTCGACATCTCGAACGCGTTTTATTCGGGCGACCTCGACGCCGCGCTCGCGGCTCTCGACCGCTACTTTTTCGCCAACAAAAAGGCGTCGGCGCGTCCGATAATCACGACGCTTCAAAGGCAAAATTCGCTGCTGATACAAATACGCTCGCTCATGGACGGGGCGGTAATCTCGAAGTCGGCCGCGCCGCAGCCTAACGGCGCGATAGAGCGCGCGGCGGAGCGCTTCGGCGAAATCTTCGCGGGCGCGGAGGACAAAAGCGCGTATAATATTTTCTCGCAAAACGCGTGGTACGCGGGCTCGAAGCTCGCGCCGCTGGCGGCAAAAACCCCCATGCGAAAGCTCATCGACTGCCAGCTTTATCTGGCGAAGGCGTTTGAGGACTTAATCTCGCGCCCGAACTACGACCAGCAGGTGATGCGCGACCTTTTCGTGCTTTGCATCACCCCGCGGCAGACGCGCTAAAAAAGCGCGCGCTCGAGCGCAAACACGCCCATTCCCGCGAAATACCCAAGCAGCGCGATAAACGAGATGTTGCGCATATACCACGAGAACGTTATCTTCTCGAGCCCCATCACCACGACGCCCGCCGCGGAGCCGATTATCAGAATGCTGCCGCCCACGCCCGCGCAATAGGCGAGGCACATCCAGAACGTGCCGTCCTGAATGAAGTTCATCGCGTACTCCGGATTCGCCGAGGCCGCCGCCGCCGAAATCGACGGCATGTCGTACGCGCCCATCGCGCCCGCAACGAGCGGAACGTTGTCGACAATAGACGAGAGCACGCCGATTATCGAGTTTATCACATACACGTTGTGGACGCTCGAGTCCAAAAATTCCGACACCCACGCGAGCACGCCGGCGCACTGGAGCGCCGCGACCGCCATTAGAATCCCGAGAAAAAACAAAATCGTGGTGGTGTCGATTCGGCTCAAAATATTTTGTATCCTATACTGCTTCGAGTCGGAGACGTTTTTCTTGCGGTTGTACAAAAGCTCCATGTAAACCCACACGACTCCGAGACCGAGCAATACGCCCATAAACGGGGGCAGGTGCGTTATCGCCTTGAAAATCGGGACGCACAAAAACACCGATATGCCCAAGATGAGAATCGAGAGCCTCTCGCGCGAGGAGACTATCAGCGAGGCGTTCTGCCTATGCGTTATCGCGGGGGTCGCGACTTCCCCGCCGCCGAGGTATTTCGTCACGAAAAGAAGCGGCACTATCATCGAGACGAGCGAGGGCAAAAACAGCGTCTTTAGAATTTCGAGCGTCGTGATTTTGTCGTCAATCCAAAGCATTATCGTGGTGACGTCGCCGGTGGGGGTCCACGCCCCGCCGCTGTTGGCGGAGATTATCACTATCCCCGCGTAGAGCCAGCGGTCGCGCTTTACAGCGACCAATTTGCGGATAAGCATTGTCATGACGATCGCCGTCGTGAGGTTGTCGAGCAGCGCCGACATGAAAAACGTGATGAACGCCAGAATCCACAGCAGGCCGCGCTTGTCGCGGGTCGTAATCTTGTTCGTCACGACGGCGAACCCGCCGTGGACGTCGATGAGCTCGACGATCGTCATCGCGCCCATCAGGTAGAAAATTATCTGCGAGTGCTCGCCCAAAAACTGGACGATCTGGTCGCCGGTTATGAATTTCAGGCACTGCGCGTCTATGGAAAGCCCCCTGTAGTCGGGGTTCGCGTTGAGAAAATGCCCGAACGCGTCGGCGTTGGCGGAGATAACCGTTTCCGCCCCGCAAAGCATATACATCACCCAAAGCGACATTCCCAAAACGATTGCGGTCGCCGCCTTGTTTATCCCAACGTCGTGCTCGATGGCTATAAAAATGTAGCCCGCGATAAACACGACAATCATCAAAGTAATCATATAATAATAATCCCGTCCCCAAAAAACGCGGCGGGGGAAAGCCCCGCGCCGCAAATTCGCGCAAAAAAGGACGCGGCGTTTTTTAGCGCCGCGTCCGGAAGTTTAGCCTGTTACGCCTTGCCCGCCGAGCCGAGAACGTTCTCGACCTTGTGCATGTAGAGCTTTTTGAGCTCGTCGCGCGCGGGGCCAAGGTATTTGCGCGGGTCGAATTCCGCGGGCTTTTCCGCAAAGACTTTGCGAACCGCCGCCGTCATGGCGAGGCGCCCGTCGGAGTCGATGTTTATCTTGCAAACCGCCGACTTCGACGCGTCGCGCAGCTGCTCTTCGGGAATGCCGACAGCCGCCTCGAGCTTGCCGCCGTACTTGTTGATTTCGTCGACATATTCCTGCGGGACGGACGAAGACCCGTGCAGGACGATCGGGAAGCCCGGTATGCGCTTTTCGATCTCTTTGAGAATGTCGAAGCGAAGCGGCGGCGGAACGAGCCTGCCGTTGGCGTCGAGCTTGCACTGCGAGGGCTTAAACTTGTAGGCGCCGTGCGAGGTGCCGATGGAAATCGCCAGCGAATCGACGCCCGTCTTGCCGACGAAGTCTTCGACCTCTTCGGGGCGGGTGTACGAGTGCGACTCGTGCGAGACTTCGTCCTCGACTCCCGCGAGGACGCCAAGCTCGCCCTCGACGGTGACGTCGTACTGGTGGGCGAATTCGACGACTTTTTTCGTCAGCGCGACGTTCTCGTCGTAGGGATGCGCCGACCCGTCGATCATGACCGACGAGAAGCCGTATTCAATGCACGATTTGCAAAGCTCGAAAGTGTCGCCATGGTCGAGGTGAAGCACGATCGGAATATTCGCGCCCAGCTCCTTCGCGTATTCGCACGCGCCTTGCGCCATGTAGCGCAGGAGAGTCTGGTTCGCGTACTTGCGCGCGCCGCTCGAAACCTGCAAAATGACGGGCGATTTTTTCTCGACGCAAGCTTGGATAATCGCCTGCATCTGTTCCATATTGTTGAAGTTAAACGCGGGAATCGCATACTGGCCTGCGATCGCTTTTTTGAAAAGCTCGCGCGTGTTAACAAGTCCTAATTCTTTGTAAGATACCATAGCTTTTTTATGATTTTGAAGACGCCTATTTTGGCGCGCCTTTTCTTTTATGCAACAAAAATTTTCTCCCGCGCCAAACGAACGCCCCCAATGCCGTTTTGGATTGACCGCCAGCCCGCCGCGGGCTTTTATCTAAAAAAATGGACAAACTTTTTATGAAAAACATCGGCCTTAAAATTATTCTTAAACTCGCCCTCGCCGCGGCTTTGCTCGCGCCACTATGCGCGCGCGCCGCGTGGGAAGTAAGCTTCGACGAAAGCACATCGACGCTTTCGGCGAAAAACGGAGGCGCGGAGCTTCGCGGAAAGCTCTCGTTCCGCGCGTTCGCGCAAAACGGCGACAAGTGGAAAATCGCCGCCTCGCGCGACGGCGTAAAAGACAGGCTCGCGATTGTCGACGCGGGCGGCGACGTGCAGGGATATGTCGTCTTTCCGAAAAAATCGGACGAACTGCAAATTCTCTTCTGCCACCGCACCGCGCAGTCTTACAGGGGAATGATGTCGCTCGAGGCGAGGCTCTCGCTTGGCGACAAGCGCGACTGCTTCGCCTGCCGCTCTACCCCGAAAGACGGCGAGCGCGTCCTCAACATGGCGCTAAGCGGCGCGGACTCGGCTCTCAACGACTCCGTTTTCGACGCGCAAAACGACCTTCTCGTAAAAATGTCCGCCAAAAATTTAAGCGTGAAAACCGTCGGCGCCGGCGAATTCGCGGTGAAGATGTCGGGCGAAATCGGCGAGAGCGCGCAGGCGCGCTTCGGCTTCGACCTCGAGCGCGGCTATTTCAAAAACAGCTACGTGCCCTACTACAAGCCGCTCAACCGCGCGAACGTCCCAAAAACGCCGACGGGCTGGATGTCGTGGAACACATACTTCGACAAGGCGACGGCCGAGGACAACCTCGCCGAGGCGCGCGTCGGCAAAAAATATCTCCAGCCGTTCGGCTGCGAGATTTGGTCGATTGAGTCGTGGCAGGGCAACTCCGACAAGCTGCCCGTTAAAAAATTCCACAACATGAATCTTGAGGTCAACGAGCGGCAGTTCCCCGAGGGAATGAAAAAGCTCGCCGCCGACATCCGAGCGCTCGGCTTCCGGCCGGGGCTGTGGGTCGCGCCGTTCGGGACGGGCAACGCGGAATTTTACAAACTCCACAAAGACTGGTTTCTGCACGACAAAAACGGCGAGCCCGTCAAGTGCTGGAACGGAGAATACACCCTCGACCCGACCGTCCCCGAGGCGCGCAAGCATCTCGAGGGAATTTTCCGCAAGGCCGCGCAAGACTGGGGCTACGAGTTCTTCAAAATCGACGGAATGTCTGGCAGAAACAAGAGCTACTGCGCCCACCTCTACGAGCGCCCCGAAATCAGAAAGCTGTTTAAAGACCCGTCCTGCCCCAACCCGTTCGAGCTTTGCGTAAAGGCGTTCCGCGACGGCATCGGAAGCGGCAGCATTTTCCTCGCCTGCCAAGGGCACACTTCGGGCCCAGAAGCCGCATACGCCGAAATGGCGCGGACGGGCGCGGACATCGTAAGCCCGAACAAGCCCGTCATGTGGAAGAACGTTCTCGCGCAGGGTCGCTGCACCGTAAACCAGCTCTTCGCGCACAACATCTCGATGATCGCCGACCCCGACACCCTGCTCGTGCGCGACCTCGACATCGAACAGGCGCGGGTAAGCGCCACAATCATCGCCCTGACCGGCCAGCTGACATTCTTCGGCGACAAACTCGCCGGCCTTCCGCCCGAGAAGATGAAAATTCTCCAGCAGACACTGCCCGTCGAGCTCGCGCGCCCCGCGAGCCTCTACCCGTATTTCAATATGCTTCCCGTCTGGAATCTCGCGGTCAGGCACGCGGAGCTTGGAGACTACAATGTCGTCGCGTTCATGAACTGGGACGACGAGGAAAAGATTATTTCGGCGTCCGCCGCCGAGCTCGGAATTTCCGACGCCCCGCGCGCGGCGTTTGAATTCTGGACGCAAACGCCGCTCGGGGAAATGGCGAAAAACTTTTCGGTTAAAGTTCCCGCGCGCGGAGCGAGGATTCTCGTGCTTATGCCCAAGCGCGCCGAGCCGCAATTCATCGGCAGCGACAGGCACGCCGCGCAGGCGGCGCACGAAATATGCGACGTAAAGTGGGACGCGAAAACGCTCGCGCTTTCCGCGCGCGCAAAAACCGTCGCGGACTTCCCGCTCGCGCTCTGGTTCTCCGTCCCCAAAGGATACAAGTTTGTGTCGGCGCGGGCGGACGGCGCGGATTGCTCGGCTTTGGAAAAATCGGGCGCGGTTCGCGCAGAGCTTAAAAACGACGGCGCTGGCGGCGCGCTTCTGGAACTTCGCTTCTCAAAGTAGCGGCTAAAGGCTTCTTGAAAAAACGGCGGCTTGGGGTTTTCCTTTGCCGCCGTTTTTTTGCGCCAAAAAAGCGCGGAAAACATTTGTTATTTTTAAACATCAAAAATAACAAAAAGATTTGTATTATCAAAAGTTGCCAAAGTTAATTTGCGCCCGCGGCGGCCTTGCGCTATTATCGGGCGCATGAACGCAAGAGCAACAAACCAAACGACGGACGCGCGCCTTGTTCGCGCGCGCTTCAACCCGATAAGAAACCTGCGCCCCGACGCCCTCACAAGGGCCCTCGAGGAGTTTGAAGCCGGGCGCCTCGGAACGGCGGCGCGAATTTTCGAGGCTATCCTGCGGCGCGACGACACGATCTGCGGGCTCAACCTCAAGAGAAAAAAATCGGTCGCGCGCCTCGAGTACGAGGTGGTGCTCGAGGAGGAAAGCCCGCGGGCGCTCAAGCACAAGAAGCTTCTCGACGGATTCTACTCGAACCTCGAGACGACGAGCTTCGCCGACAAAAACCAGCGCGGCGGGCTGCGAATGCTCGTCTCGCAGATGATGGACGCGGTCGCGATGAAATACGCCGTCCACAAAATATCGTTCTCGCAAAAAGGCGAAAAAATTACGGGGCGTTTCGAACAGTATCCGCTCTGGCTTTTCGAGAACACGTCGGGCAGGCTAAGAAAGCTCGACAGGGAAGGCCAGCTCGGTGCGGGCGAGCCGCTCGACGAAAACGAGTGGATGGTCACCTGCGGCGACGGGCTTATGGCGGCGTCCTCGATCGCGCATATTTTCAAGGAGCTTCCGCTCAAGGACTGGCTCATTTACTGCGAGCGCAACGGAATGCCGGGCATAAAGGCGAAAACCGACGCCTACCCGAACTCCCCCCAATGGGAGGCGGCGTGCGAGGCTGTAGCGGACTTCGGCGCGGAATTCCACGCTGTGCTCTCGGAGGGCACCGACATCGAGGCCATCGACGTTTCCACGCGCGGCGAGCTCCCCTACCCCGCGCTCGTCGAGAGAATGGACAGAATTTTGTGCGCGCTCTGGCGCGGCAGCGATTTAAGCACGATCAGCGGAAGCAACCAAGTCGGCGCGAGCGCCCAGTGGTATGAAAGCACCGTCATCGAGGAGGACGACGCCGCGGCGATCGGCGACACCCTCAACAGAAACGTCGACGCGCAGCTTGTGAGGCTCGCGTTCGGCGACGACGAGCCGCTCGCAAAGTTCAGGCTCAAGCTCCCCGACTACGAGGAGCACAAGTGCGAGCTTGAAATTGTCGAGCGCCTCGCCGCTCTTGGAATGAAGCCCGACATCGCTGAGCTGTCGAGGCGCTTCGCAATCCCGATGTCGCAAAAATCCGAGGGGGAAAGCGGCGATGAAATTCGATAGGGAGCTTTTGCAGGTGCTCTGCCCGTTCGGCGAGTGGAGCCATTCAAAGGGCATGCAGGTGGTCGACGAGGAGGCCGCGCGGAGAATGAAGCGCGCGGCGTGGTCGCCGCTCGGGCAGATACCCGTTTACGTCGGGCACCCCGACGACGCCCCGTCGACGCGCAAGATTTCGCCCGTAGGCAAAATTAAAAAAATCTGCCGCACAAAAGACGGCATCGCGGTCGTCGCGGCGTATTCGCAAAAGGCATACGACGACATCGTCTCGGGCAGGCTCTCGGCGATGTCGCCGCGCTGGAAAATGGAGCTTCTCGGATCCGGCAAATACCGCCCCGTCAAGCTGCTTTCCGTGGGGCTTACCAACAACCCCAACATTCCCGAAAGCGGCAGGATTATCGACGCGGCGCCGCGCTCCGAGACCCTCGGGCGCGCTAAAAAAAGCGGGGAAAACATAGGCGAGCGCATCGCCCGCTGCGGCGAAAGGCTGCGCCAAGCCTCGCAAAAGGCCGCCGAAATCGGCGCGCGGGCGAAGTCGGCGAAAATAGCCGAGCGCCTCGCCGAGCGCGCAAGCGACGCCTCCCAGCCGACGCCGTCCGAAAGAAGGGCGCGCGCCGCAAAGCTCGCGGAGATCGCCGCCGAGCGCAGCAGGAGGCTCGGAGAGCCCTACACAAAGAGTTTCGCCGCCGTAAAGAGGCGGGCGATATAACCGCGGAGGGCATATCCCCCCGCACAACAAAAAGGAAAAGAAACAATGACTAAAAAAATAATCAACGCCCTCGGCGCGCTCGCAAAACTCGCGCTCCGCGGGAAAGGCGCGGCGTTCTGCAACATCGCCGAAGGCACGCACGCCGGCTCGCTGACAATGGTCGCGGGCGAAAACATAGAGTCGCAAAACCTCGTCGTCTGCGCGGGTTCAAACGAAGGCGAGTTCGCCATAGCCAAGGCGACCGACAAGCCGCTCGGAATTTGCGTCGATCAGGGCGCGAAAGGCGAAAGGCTCGCGGTGCTCCTCCCCGGAAGCGCGGGCAGCACGTTTATGTGCCGCGCAACGGGCGACGTCTCCGCGGGGGACTCGGTTTACACCGCCGCGAACGGCAAGGTGAGCGCGACTGCGGCAAACGGCGCCTACAAGGTGGGAATCGCCCTCTGCTCCGCGGCGAGCGGCGGCGTCGTGGAAATCGACCCGCAGGGCTTCGGCGAAAGCGCGTGGCAGTTCTTCGCCGCGGGCTTGTTCACATGGACGGGCTCGTCCACGAGCGCGACGCTCTCGTGCACCGGCCTTACCGCAAACGACGCGATCGTCGCGGCGATCCACACCGCGGGCGGCTCCGAAAAATGCGTCGCCGCGAAAGCGGGCTCGTCGGGCATCACATTCACCCTCGACGCCAGCGGCACCGCGGACACGACGAAAATCTCATGGATAGCAATAAGGAAAAACTAATATGGAAAACAGCGAAATAACAGCCGCTAACGAAAACAGATTCACCGCGGGCAACTACTCCGAGGCGCTCACAGCGTTCACGGTCGGCTGGATTGACCCCGAAAACACGGCGAAAATCCTCGACTTCATCGCCCCGCCGATTCCCGTCGGCAGGCGCTTCGAGTTCAAGCGCTCCGACAACGCCCAGGCGTTCTACTCGGAGAGCGACGACGTCCGATCGGTCGGCGCGGAGTTCAAGCGCGTCAGATACGACGGCGAGTCCGTCAACGAGAAAACCCTCAACAAGGGCTTGACGATCCGCGTTGACCACGACGAAGTCGCGGGCGACGACTGGCAGGAACGCTACGTTCAGATGCTCCTGCAAAGGCTGCTCAGAAACGAGCTGCGCAGAGCGGTATCGGCTCTCGACGCGATCGCTACCGCGCAAACCCCCGCAAGCTGGGGAAGCTCTGACAACCCCGACGCCGACATCAGGAAAATGCTCTCCGACGCCGCCGACGCGAGCGGAATCCGCCCCAACCGCCTGCTCATCGGCGAGTCCGCGTGGGACAAGCGCATGACCTGCCTCGAGGCGCAAAATTCCGCCGTCGCGTTCAAGGGCGCGGCGATGGCGCAGAGCGAATTGGCCGGAAAATTCCTCATCGACGGCTGCGAGGTTCTCTCGTCGAGATACCAAAGCGGCGATTCCGCCAAGACGCAAATTCTCGGCTCGACCGTCTACGCGTTCTTCGCCAAGAACGGCGCCTCGAAGGACGAGCCGTCGAACCTCAAGCGCTTCTACACGCCGTCGGAGGAAGGCTCGGCTTTCCGCGTATATTGCGACGAACACGCAAAGTACACCGACATCACGGTTGAGCACTATTCAAGCATAGTCGCCGCCAGCACACTCGGCGTGCGCAAACTCGCAATAACACAGTAAAGGAGAACAAAAGGGGCGCGGCGCGGCGACCGCGCCCGCCCCGACACCCGATATGGACTGGATAAAAATCACAACCGAAGACCTCGAGTGCGCGCTCAACAAGCCGCAGCTCGAAATCCTCAAGGCGCAGCGCCTGCGCTCGCCGAACCGCGACATCGCCTTTGAAGTAATCTCGAACATCGTGGCGCGCATCCGCGCGGAGATCGCCGCGAGCGGCATGAACAGCCTCGACACCGACCACTCGAGAATTCCGCCCGAGCTCAAAGAGCCCGCGCTTCGCCTGTGCGTAGAGGCTTTGCAGGCGCGGATAACGTCGATGGAGCTTTCAAAAAGCCAGACGCGGCTCGCGGAAGCGGCGAGAAACACGCTCGAGCGCATCGCGCGCGGCGAGCTTCCTGTGAGCAATCCGATTTGCGCGATCCGCACGGCGTCGCCGAAAAAGGGCTTCAGCGCGGGCGCGGCAAGGCGCGTGTCAACGCGCAAAACGACGGAAGGAATTTAACATGGGAACGCTATCTCGCCTGCAAAAATCGGCGGCGCAATATCTGCGCTCGCTCTCCGAGCTGCGCCGCGCCGACATTTTCGCCGAAAACATCGACCCCGAAGAAGGCGGAAAAGCCGAGGGCATGCGCGTTGTCGTGATGTCGCCCGTGCCGGTGCGCGCCTCCAAATACGCGGCGGGCCCCGCGTTCTCGGAAGTCGAAATATCCGTCGAAATCTCGCGCGACGATTCCAATGCAACGCGCGCGCCGTCGGTTCTCGACGCCGCGGAAGCGGTCTCGCGCGCGCTGCACTTCTGGACGCCGCCGCTCGAGTCGGGATACGGCAAGCTCTCGATGTCGGACACGCACGCGTGGCTTCGCACGGGCAAGTCGTCGATACGAACAACCTTTAAAACGCAATCCGTTTTGCAATGAAAATATACTTTTCCACACTCCACCTAAACGGGGGCTCCGAGTCCCCGAAAGACGTCTGCGCCGACGCCAAAAGGCGCACGCAAACCGAATACCCGATCGACGCCTCCACCGCAAAGCTCTTCGACAGAAAGAACGCTCGCTACGCGCTGTCGTTCTCGCTCGAGCGCTCGCACGAAAGCGAGTCCGAGGCGGAAATTTTCGCGCTCACGCACGCATCGCAGGTCGCCGCGCTCTCGCCCGCGACCCTCGAATTTGCGGGCGACAACGGCAGCGTGCTTTTCAGCAACGCCGCCCTCGAAAGAATAAAAACGCAATGCGACGGAATCATGACGGTCTCGAAATACGAGTTCGCCGCGCCCGCGCCGGAAAGGTCGCTATGACAAACGAAGAAATGGAACGCGAGCTCCAGGAGGAGCTGGAAAAGATACAGGCGCGCCTCGACGACCTCGAGCATGAAATAGAGCGGCTCAACGAGACGCTCGCGGAAAGCCTGCAATCCTCGAACGCGCTGAAGGCGGAGATGTAATATGGCAATATCTTTCAAGGTAAACGGAGTCTCGAAAACGCCCGAAGAACTCGGCGTGGCGGAGGCGAAAATCACAAAGCGCTGCGGCGCGCGCGACGAATTAAAGCTGCGCTTCGCATCTCCCGAATACGCCGCGCAATTCTCGGAAGGCGACGCAATCGAGGCGTTCGCGGGAACGCTTCGCAAATTCAAAGGCTACGCCGCGAAGATACAAATAGAGCTTCTCGGCGGCTTGCAAAGGGCAAGCCTCACCGCGCACAACGCATGGGGAGAACTTGAGCGCATCGCATACCAGCAAGCGTGGACGCGCTCGACCGCGACGGGCGTGCGGAGCGTGTACAGGGGGAAAGTCGTTCTCGGGCAAAACGCGGCTGGCGCGAAAATCGGCGTCGGAGACCAGATCCGCGACATTCTCTCCTACGCGATTTCGTGCGGGGCCAACCTGCAAATCGGAAACATCGACATCGACTCGGCAATGCTCCTCGACGAGGCGCGCGACCTCTCGTGCGCACAGGCTCTTTTGCGCGTTATGAAGTGGTCGCCCAACGCCGCCGCGTTCTTCGACTATTCGGGGAGCGGCGCGCCGACTCTGCACGTCTTGAAGAAAGGATCGCTGCTGCGCGAAAACGCGTCCATCAGCGAAAGCGGCGCGCTTAAAATTTCGGTCTCGCCGCGCCCCGACCTCTCGCTCGCGGGGGTGTCGGTAAAATACGAGAGGGAAAATGTCGCAAACGGCGAGTCGTCGCTCGAAGTCGAGGAGGACAACTATCCGGCGAACATCTCGTCGGCGGCGAAAAACGTGCTCGTAATGAGCGTCGATTTGGAGGGGAAGCGGTCGTCGTGCGACACGTTCAGAATCGTGTGCGGAACGATAAACCTCACAAGCAGGCAGTGGTGGCGCAAGCACATTCCCTCGCTTTCAAGCGCCGACTTCACGATTGTCGAATCGTCGCTCGACGACACAACATACCAGCGAGAGCTCCTCGAAGGATCGATTGTCGCCGGAATGAATTTCGGAAAAATCAGAACCGCCGCACGCGCGAAAATAAGATACTCTATGCCCGACGGAACATCGATAACAAAAAGCGTCGCGGCGAACATTCTTTCGACAAACGCCTCCACGGGGACGTATTACATCTGGCGAGTTTCCCAATACGCCGAGCAGATGCCGCAGGGGCTCGCGCAGGCGGTCTATGAGGCGGCTTCCGAGCTGCAATACGAAGGCTCGGCGACGCTCTCGGACAGCCTCGGCAGCGAGTACATCGGCAGGCTTGTCAGCATAAGCTCCGCGTCGCACCCCGAGTGGGCGTCGGTCAAATCGAACGCCGTGTGCGTCGAGGAAAATTTGTCAACAGGCTCGACGCTCGTAAAGTTTGGCCCTCCCAAACACCTCTACCCCGACGAAATTTCCGAGCTTTTCAGGATAAACAGAAATCGAAAAAGCTCCGACAGCGCGTTCACGCGCTCCAACGCCACGCTGACAATTCAGGGCGGCGACTTCTCCGCCGACGCCGCCGCGGACAACGGCGCAGAGGGCGATTGCGCCTACGAAAGGCTGATGGTTTCGTCAACGGGGCAAAATTCCGTTTCGCGCAATATCGACATAAACTCCGCAGATCTCGCCGCAAACGAGACCGCAAGCATGCGGACAATTTTCGTCTGCCAAAACGGATACCTTGCAACGGCGAAAGTTCTGATGACCTCGCCCGTAAACTATTACTCATAGCAACAAGCCAAGCGCCGAACAAATGACAAAACAACCACCAAAACACCCAAACAATAAAACAATAAAAAATGCCGAGCGAAAATTTTATATTTCCGTCGCCTTTGCCGTATCCCGTCTATGATGTTTTCAACTCGCCGTCGGCGGTGAAACTCGGCGCGATGTCTCCGGAGCAATGCGTCGAATTTTTCTGGCGCGTCAGGCGCGTTCAGGTGAACGCGAACATCTACGTCTATCTCGCTCCCGACGAGGGCGAGCCGATGTGGGACACGAGCGGCAGCACGTCGATAAGCTCCGACAACCAAAACTGCGCCTTCGCCGTTCCTATGCGCGACCGCGCCCTCTACACGACGCCGTGCTCCGCGTTCAACGAGAAATCCTCTCTCATCATCTACGGAGCGATGCTCGACACCGACTATCCGCGCGCGTGGAGCTTTGGCGACAAGACATATTGCTACGGGCTCGAGTTCCAATTCGGCGTAGGCTGCGCCGAGATAAGCTCGCAATATCTCCCCGACACCGGCACGGGCGCGGCTGACAGAATGTTGACCGCGCAGCGGTATCCGTTCCAGCTTTTCGGAAGTACGTATTATTTAAATTTGAATGTGCCGCGCTCGCTCATGCACCCCGGCGAATTCGGGATCTCTGCGAGCTACAACGGGAGCGCGTCGCTGGCTTTCGAGTTTTTTTAACAGACAAAAAAGCGCGCCTTTTTCGGCGCGCAAAAAAATCGAAAAACATCAGCGCGGAATCCGCAAGACCTGACCGGGCTTGAGCGATTCGGGCGTCGCCATTCTGTCGCGGTTGGCGTCGAAAATATCGCGCCATCTGCTCCGCTTGCCGTAAACTTTGCGGCTTATGTTTGTGAGGGTGTCGCCGGGCTGGACGGTATATGTGGGCGGAGTGTCGCGCCCCACTTGCGGCGCTTCTGAGGCGGCGGTCGAGGCTGACGGCGCGGCGGCTTCGGAAGCCTTTTCTTTTGGCTTCGCGGCGCGCTGCGAAGCCACGCTTACTTTTTGCGTCGCGCGGAGATTGTCAGCCTGCGCGATCGCCGAATCGAGTTTCTGCTTGAGTTCGAGATTTTCTTTCTGCACTTTTTGCAAAAGCTCTTCAAGCTCCATTCTGCGGGCGTTGTTTTCAAACGGGCTTTCGGGAAGCGATGCGGCGAATTTCTTTTTCGCAGTGTCGATCATCTGGCGCACCATTGGCGACACCTGCGAGTTCGGCTTAAGCTCCAAATATTTTTTGAAGTGGTAAATAGCCTCTATGGGGTCGTCCATGTGGTCGAGGTAAATCCTGCCGAGCTCGAAGTGCGACTCGGGGGCGTCCTTTCGCTTTTCGGCGACTTTAAGGAACGCGCTCATCGCTTCGGGAATATTGCCTCGCTTTAGTTCGTCCTGCCCGCGCACGAAGTGGGGCTCGTTCGTCTCTTTGACGGTTTCGGTTTTTCCGATGTCGCAGCCGCCCGCCGAAAGGATATACGCCGACGCCGCGCACGCCGCGAGGAGCGCGGCGGCGGCTCTGCCTTTTCGGGTTAGAATTTCGGGAAGCGGCGGCATAATTTTTAGTGTCTAAAGTGGCGGACTTTTGTAAAGACCATCGCCATATTGTTTTCGTCGGCGGCGGCGATAACCTCGGCATCGCGAACCGATCCGCCGGGCTGTATCGCGGCTGTCGCGCCCGCCTGCGCCGCGGCGACGAGACCGTCGGCGAACGGGAAGAACGCGTCGGAGGCGACAATCGATCCCTTGAGCGGCAAGCCCGCCTGCTCCGCCTTCCAGACCGCGATGCGCGAGCTGTCAACGCGCGACATCTGCCCCGCGCCGATTCCGAGAGTGCGCTCGCAGCCGGCGTAGACAATCGCGTTGCTCTTGACGTGCTTGACGACTTTCCAGCCGAAAAGCATCGCGCGCCATTCCTCGTCGGTGGGCTGCCTCTTGCTGACGACCTGCATATTTTCTTTCAGCTCTTCGATGTCGTCCGCGGACTGCGCGAGCATTCCGCCCACGACGCTCTTGAACTGGAGAGCTTCCGACTTTTTGAAAGTGGAAAGCATCAGGCGGAGATTCTTTTTCTTCGTGAGAATTTCGATCGCCGCGTCGGAGAAGTCGGGCGCGATGATGACCTCGGAGAATATGCCGGAAATCTCGCGCGCAAGATCTTCCTCGAGACGCCTGTTCATGACGATTATCCCGCCGAACGGCGCCTGCTTGTCGGTCTCGAACGCCTGGTTCCACGCGTCGAGAAGGTTGTCGCACGAGGCGACTCCGCAAGGGTTGGTGTGCTTTAAAATCGCGAGCGTGGGATTTTCAAACTCGGCGATAAGAAGCGCGGCGGAGCTGATGTCTATGATATTGTTGTAGGAAAGTTCCTTGCCGTGCAGCTGGCGGAAATACTTGCCGAAGTCGCCGTAGAGGGCTGCGCTTTGGTGCGGGTTCTCGCCGTAGCGCATCTTCTGGACGAGGCCAAGCCCGATGTTGAGAGTCTCGGGAAGCGCGCCCGCGCCGTTGTACTGCGCATTGAGATAGGAGGCTATCGCCGCGTCGTAGGCGCTCGTTCTTTGATAGACTTTGAGGGCGAGTTTTTTTCTGAGCTCTTTAAGCTCGTCGCCGCCCTTGCGGATCGCCTCGAGAACCGCGGGGTAGTCGCGGTTGTCGCAGACGACGGTTACGTCGGCGTGGTTTTTCGCCGCCGAGCGGAGCATCGAGGGCCCGCCGATGTCGATGTTTTCTATCGCGTCGGAAAGCGTGCAGCCGGGCTTGGCGACGGTCGCCTCAAACGGGTAAAGGTTGACGACGACAAGGTCGATCATTCCGATTCCGTGCTCGCGAGCCTGCGCCATGTGCGACTCATTCGAGCGCAGGCAAAGCAGCCCGCCGTGGATTTTCGGGTGGAGGGTTTTCACCCTGCCGTCCATCATTTCGGGGAAGCCGGTGTAGTCGCTGACTTCCGTGACGGGGATTCCCTTTTCGGCGAGAAGCTTCGCCGTCCCGCCCGTCGAAAGGATTGTGTAGCCGTGGTGACGCACAAGTTCTTTGGCGAATTCCACTATGCCGGTTTTGTCGCTAACAGATATCAGAGCCCTTTTTTCCATACGTGAAAAAAGTCAAATATTTTGCCCGCCTTCTGACAAGCCAATTCTCGTTTTTTGCCGAAAAATTTGCGCCGGCACATTTTTTAATTGCGAAAAAAGAATTTAATGAAAAAATGCGGCGCGTTGAATAATTGGCATTACAGTAAAACGCCGTTTTCCTGCGCCGCGGAGCGATTTAAGCGCGAACTTTCATCGCTGGGGTCGTATCTGCTCAAACAGGCGGCGGCGTTCGATCGCGAGGTTCGCGACGTCGCGAAAGAGGCTATTGCCCCGCGCGGAAAATATATAAGGCCGCTTCTTGTGTTTTCGGCGGCGACGGGCGAGAGGCAGAAAGGCTCGCTCGTCAGGCGCGCGGCGATCGCCGAGCTCGTGCACCTTTCCACTCTAATCCACGACGACGTCATCGACCGCGCCGACATGCGCCGCAACCGCGACACCGCGTTCAAAAAATACGGCGCGAAAACGGCTGTTCTTCTGGGCGACGCGATTTTCGCCCACATGATGACCCTCGCGTTCGAGGAAAACAGCATGGACGTCCTCGAAAAGACGGCCTCGTGCGTGCGGTCGATATGTTCCGGCGAAATCCGCCAGACGCTCGCCGACAACACGAAAATCGTGCCGCGGAAAAAATACTACGACGTCGCCTACGGCAAGACCGCCGCGCTGTTCGAGCTTTCGTGCAGGCTCGGCGCAAGCTGCGCAGACGCCCCCAAAGGCTGGGAAGACGCCGCCGCCGAATGCGGCAAGCAGATGGGCATCGCGTACCAAATTTACGACGACCTCTGCGACTGGTTTATGTCGGAGAGCGACGCGGGCAAAACCCTCGGGACAGACCTCGTCTCGGGCAAGCAGACCTACCCGCTCATCGCGCTTCTCGAAAAGCTCCCGAAGAAAAAATCGGAGGCTCTGGCGAAAAATCTCCCGACTCAAAGCCCGGAGAAAATCGCGGAAATGATGCTGGAGCTGGACATCCCGGGCGACTGCGCGCGCGAATTTTTAAGGCGCATTTCCCTCGCCGAAAAAGCGATCTCAAAATTTCCCGAAACGCGCGAAAACCTTATGCGCTTCTGCTCCGAAATGCGCGGGCTCAACCGCGGCTGAAACTTCCCGCAAGCGCGATGAAACACGCAGGCTTGTATCTCGCGGGGATCTCCCACCAATGCGCAGGCGCCGAAACAATCGGGCTTTTCGGCGTCGCAAAGGAAGCGGCGTCGGAAGCGGAGGAAAACCTGCTCAAAACCGCGGGCGTGTCGGAGGCTCTTGTATTGAGCACCTGCAACAGGGTTGAGCTTTATCTCGCCGCCGACTCCGAACAATCCGCGCGCAATGCCGCCGAAGAATTTTCAGCCGCGCGCGGGCAAGGAGCGGGCGAGTTTCTTAAAATCGGCTATCTAAAAACAAACCGCGAGGCGCTCGAGCATATTTTCGCGGTGGCGTCGGGGCTTCTATCGCAAATGGCGGGCGAGACCGAAATCCTCGGGCAAGTCAAGAACGCCTATTCGCGCGCCTGCGAGGCGGGGCACTGCGCGGCGGTTTTAAACACCGCGTTCCAAAAGGCGAACCAGTGCGCGAAATGGGTCAGGACGAACACAGACGTAGGGCACGGAAAAATCAGCGTGGGCTCGGTCGCCTCGGAGCTCGCCGCGCGGATTTTCGACGGCTTCGAGCGCGCGAAAATTCTGCTTCTCGGCACCGGCGAAGCGGGCGGAAGCGTCGCCGACGCCCTCTATGTGCGCGGTGCGGCGAACATAAAAGTCGCGGGCAGAAACCGCGAAAAAGCCGAGGCTCTCGCGCAAAAGATAAACGCCTCGGCGTGCGGCATGCGAGATGCTCTTGAAAGCCTTGAAAGCTTCGACATCGTAATCGCGGCGAGCTCGTCGCCCGAGCCGCTCATCTTCGCGCGCGACGTAGAAAGCGCGCTCGAAAAGCGCGGGGCGGAGCCGATGTTTCTCATCGACCTCGGCGTGCCGCACAACATCGACGACGCCTGCGCCGACCTCGAGGACGCCTATCTTTACAACCTCGCAGATCTCGCGAAAATCGCCGACGAGAACGCCGCCATGCGCCGCGCGGAAATCGCCGCCGCGCAAAATGCGGTGCGCGAAAAGGCGTCGCGAGTTGCGGCAAAGCTTGGCTTTGAATAAACGCCCGCTTGACACCCCGCTTTTTTTCGTGTTTTATCGCTGCGAATGAAACGCGCATTTCAGCTTCTTTTGCCGCTATTGATTTCCGCCTCCCCCGCCGCTTTCGGCGCGGAAATTTTCAGGATAGGATCGCCCGACGCGAAATCCGCCGAGTTTAAAATATTCCGCAATCTCGAGGACGCGAAATACACCTACCAGCAAATAAAGGGCGTTGAGTCCGAAAAAGGGCGCCCTTTTCGCGACGTCGACGGCATCGCGGAATTTTTCTCGAAAGACGCGGTTTTCGAGGTCGGGAAAAATTCCGAAAAAGATTTTCCCTTTATCCACCCGGTAAAGGGCTGCGCGTGGAAAGCGCACGCGAAAAAAATCTCGGTTAAATTCGGCGCGCCGAAAACGGAAGCGGAAAAACTCTTTTTTAGAATCGGCGTAAGCGACATGTCCGACCTCGCCCCGATAGACGTCAAAGTCTCGCTAAACGGCGAGAGCTTGGGCATGGCGAAGGCGGCGAACAAAAACTTCGGCTTCGGCGGGGCGCTTGCGTACAATCCGCTTTCGACGGGCGTTCCGAAAGCTCTAACGTTCGAGCTAAACCCGAAAAAGCTTCGCGAAAAAAACGAGATCGAAATCTCCGCGTCGGCGAAAGGCTCGGGCGCGGCGTGGCTGGCGTACGACTACATCGAGCTTTCCGACTCGCCCGAAGCGCCGAAAATCGCCGATCCGCGCGACGGCATTCTCGAGGGCGCGATAGCCGCCGCGGGGACGGAGCTTGCCGTGTTCTCGCAGCGCGGCGAGGGGCGCGACTACCACTGGTACTCCACAATCGGCAGGACTTGCTGGGTAAAGACGGGCGTGCCGCAGATCGACGCGCGCTTCGACTGCGAGATGTTCAGCCGCCTCGGCGGCAGGCTCTGCGTTTACAACCTGCGCACGCGCGAGCTTAAAACGCTCATCGACGACCCCGACGGCGAAGTGCGCGACCACACCGTCTCCTGCGACGGCTCGAAAATTTTGTTCTCCTACCGAAAAGGGAAATCGCCCGACTACCACCTCTACGAAATCGGCGCCGACGGCTCGAATCTGCGGAAGCTCCCCATCGCGCGGGACGGCGTAAACGACATCGAGCCCGCATACCTGCCCAACGGCGACATCGTGTTCGCCTCGACGCGCCTCGGGAAAGTCGTGCAGTGCTTCTATATGCCGGTATGCGACATTCACAGGTGGTACCGCGCCGAAAACAAAATCGCGGCGCTGTCGCAAAACCCCGACGTCGACAGCACGCCCGCGGTTCTTCCCGACGGCAGAATTATATATATGCGCTGGGACTACAACCAGCGAAACCAGCTCGCGTTCCACCACCTTTGGACGATGAACCCCGACGGCGGCTCCGACATGGTGTATTTCGGGAACAACAAGCCCGGGCATTTGTTTATCTCGCCCGCGCCGATCCCCGACGAGAACGGCGTCGTGTTCACGTTCGGCTTCGGGCATGGCACGCGCGACAGCTTCGGGAAAATCGCGAAGCTCGTCCAGCCGTTCGACCCGAGCGACCCCTACGCCTCGAAATTCATAAGCGGCGACATTCGCCCCGAGTTCAACCGCCCGCAGCCGCTCGGCAAAGGCTACACAATGGCGACCGACGGGCGCGACATCTACATATTCGACGCGGGCGGGCAGTATAAAAAAGTATCCGACCTGCCCGATTGGCTTTTCAAGACCGACAAGCTCGTGCGGATGAGCGTCGTGGCGTGGAAAAGCGGCAGGGACAAAATTCCGGCGGCGTGCAAAATAATTATGCAGGGCGCGATGCCCCTCAAAGGGCGCCAGCAGCCTGTCGCGCGCCCCGACATGTCCGACCTTTCCCAAAAAACCGCGGCGGTGTTTTTGCAGGACGTCTACCATGGGCGCAACATGAAAGGCGTCAAGCGGGGGAGCGTGGCGAAGCTGCTCGTGCTTCAAGTTCTGCCCGCGCCCGCGCACTACAACGGCGGCTCGAACCAGTTTAACAGGCTCGGCGGCTTCGCGCTCGAGCGGATTCTCGGGACTGTGCCCGTCGAAAAGGACGGCTCGGCGCATTTTGAAGTTCCCTCGCAGCGCGCGCTCGCGTTTGTCGCGCTCGACAACGACGGCAAAGCCGTAAAGCGCATGCAAAGCTTTGTAAGCTTCGCCCCCGCGACGAGCACAAGCTGCATCGGCTGCCACGAAAACCGCGCCGAAGCGCCGCTTCCCAAGCGCAAACTGCCGATGGCTTATTCGAGAATTTCAAAAATCACCCCCCTGCCGTTCGACCACCCGATAGACTACCGCTCGCAAATCCAGCCGCTTCTCGACAAATATTGCCTCGACTGCCACGACGTCTCCTCGCGCAAGGCTGGTATAATCCTCGACGGCGGGGTCGGGGCGAATTTCATACACTCCTATATTTCTCTCGACGAACGCGGGCAGCTTGTTACGGGCAGAAACGGCTACGGCGACATGCCGCCCTACACTTTCGGCTCGGGCTCAAGCCCGATTTTAGGCAAATTCTCCGAGGCGCACTGCGGCGCCGATCCAAAGCCGGAAGAGTTTGAAACTCTCGCGCGCTGGCTCGACACGGGCGCGATGCAAATCGGCTCGTACGCCGCGCTCAACACGGGCTTTTTGCACACGTATCTTCAGGGCGGGGTCGTCAGGCTCGAGGACGAAAACCCCGAGAACGCCGCCGCATACGCCGCGATAGAAAACAGGTGCGGCAAGTGCCATGTCAAAGAGGCGCGAATTCCGCGCCGCCCGTTCGAGCCCAAGCAAAACTACGGCGAAACGGTTTTCGACTACCGCGAAGCGTTCGAGTCGGCGTGCGTAGAGCCCATAAAATTCGCCTATCCCGACGGCGCGACAGGGGAAACAAAAATTCCCGCCGACCTTTTATACAATTTCAGCGAGCCCGAAGAATCCCTCGCGCTCGTCGCGCCCCTCGCCTCCGACTCGGGCGGCTCCGCCGACGGCTCGGCGCACCCCGTCGTGTTCAAGGACAAGTCCGACCCCGGCTACCGCGCGATTCTCGCGGCGATAAAGGCGGCGGCGAAATCGCTCGCGGAGAAGTCGCCGTTCGAGGGCTCGCCGAATTTCCGCCCGCAGGCGGGCTACATCAGAAAGATGAAGGCCCTCGGGATCCTCCCCGCGGACACTCCCGACAACGCGCATATCGACCCCTTTAAAACAGACGCAATGTATTTCGACTGGCTCGACAAAAACGCGGTCGTCGAAGCTGTAAAAAAATAAAAATATGAAAAAAACAATTCTCGCAATATCGCTGCTCTGCCCGCTCGCGGCATTGGCGGTAGACATCGTCGCTCACCGCGGCGACATGCAAGCCGCGCCCGAAAACACCGCCGAAGCGGTCGCCGCCGCCGTCAAAAACGGCGCGGACTTCGCCGAGTTCGACGTCTGGCAGACTCAAAGCGGCGAGATGATCTGCCTGCACCACGAAGTCCAGCTGCAGCAGCTCGCCAAGTGCTACAAGAAAATCGTCGAAATCACGCCCGAGGACAGGGCGAAGATAAACCTCGCATCGGGGAAATACGCGCATCTTAAAACGGTGCGGATTCCGCTTCTTGCCGAAGTTTTAAAGGCTATGCCAAAAAATGGGAAAATCGTATTCGACTCCAAGAACGCGCGCACGCCCGATTACTTCAAGAAAGCCGCAGCCGCGTTCGACGAAGCGGGCTTCGACAAATCAAACGCCATGTTCTACACCTACGACGCGCGCGAGACAAAAAAATACTTTCCGAACTCGAAGTGCATTCTCTTTCTTCTGCCGAAGCAGGAGGGCGAAAAATTTCTTCAGGCGAACAGGTGGTTTTGCGACACCACCCCGAAAAACCTCTACACCCTAACGCCGCTCGACACAAAGGCGTTCGCCAAATCCGCGAAAAGCCGCGGCTTCGACGCGGTCGGGATAATGGAGACCTACGTCGACCCGAACTCCAAGGCGTTCGCGGGTCTTTGCGCCGACCTCAAACGCGAGGGGCTTTACGTAATGGTCTGGACCGTCAACGACCCCGCGCGCGCAAAGGCGTTCGCGAAGGTCGCGGACTCCATAACGACCGACGAGCTTTATAAAATACTCGAGGCTTTCGGCAGAAAACGCCCGTAGCGGGCGCGGGGGATTCAAATTCGGGCAAAAATTGCTTGTCTTTGCCGCCCGAGACGTTTGAATAAAGCCCCGAATGAAAACTCTATTCGTATGTTCGGAAAGCGACCCGAGAGAAACGAGGGTCGCGGTAATCCCCTCGGACGCGCAAAAACTTGCGAAAATCGGCTGGGAGGTAAATGTTCAATCAGGAGCGGGCGTAAAGGCGGGCTTTTCCGACGATGACTACAAGTCGGTTGGCGCGAAAATTGCCGACGCAAGCTTCATCTCGCAGGCGGATTTCATCGTCGCGGTCAGGAAGCCCACGGAGGACGCGGTAAAGACGTTTAAGCGCGGCGCGTTCTACCTGAGCCTGCTCGACCCGTTCAACGAAAAGGGTCTGATAAAGGCTTTCGCCGACGCCGGCGTAAACGCGGCGAGCTTCGAGATGATCCCCAGAAGCACGATCGCCCAGAAGATGGACGTGCTCAGCTCGCAGTCGAACCTCGCCGGATACGTCGCGGTGATAAAGGCGGCGAACACTCTCAAAAAAATCCTCCCGATGATGATGACCCCCGCCGGCACGATTTCGCCGCTCAAGTTTTTCATCGTGGGCGTGGGCGTCGCGGGCTTGCAGGCCATCGCGACGGCGAAGCGCCTCGGCGCGAGGGTCGACGCGTTCGACACGCGCCCGGTTGTCGAGGAGCAGGTCAAGAGCCTCGGCGCGAAATTCGTAAAGATTGACCTCGGCGAGACCGGCCAGACCGCGCAGGGCTACGCCAAGGAGCTTACGCCCGAGCAAATCGAGCTTCAGCGCAAGGGAATGGCGAAAGTCTGCGCGCAGTCCGACGTTCTCATCACGACCGCCAAGCTGTTCGGCAGAAAGGCCCCGCGCATCATCACCGCTGAAATGGTCGCGGGAATGAAAGCCGGAAGCGTTATTATCGACATGGCGGCGGGCAGCGGCGGCAACGTCGACGGCTCGAAGCCCGATGAGATCGTCATCACCCCCAACGGCGTGACGATCATCGGCGACACCTGCCTCGAAGCCTCCGTCCCCGCGACGGCGTCGCAAATGTACAGCTCGAATGTATATAACTACATCGCCCACTTCTCGCCCGAAGGCTCGTTCGTCCCGAACTTCGACGACCAGATTATGAAGATGTCGGTGGTCGCCCGCGACGGCGTCATCACCGACGAACGCTTTATCCAAAAATAATAAATCCAATCGCCAAAAATTATGGAACTAATTCTTTTGCTTTTCATATTTACGCTCGCGGCGTTCCTCGGGTTCGAGCTCATCTCGAAAGTCCCGAGCCAGCTGCACACGCCCCTGATGAGCGGCTCCAACGCCATCAGCGGAATAACGATTGTCGGCGCGATGCTCGCGACGGCGGGAACCGAGGGCAGCCCCGCGGCGACGTATATCGGCTTCGCGGCGCTCGCGCTCGCGACGATAAACGTCGTCGGCGGCTACATGGTCACCGACAGAATGCTCGCCATGTTCAAGAAGAAGGAGGGCAAATAATATGAACTCCGCGGTATATATCAATTTTGGATACATCGTAGCGTCGATATTCTTCATTCTCGGAATAAAGATGCTCGGCAAGGCGGAGACCGCCCGCAGGGGCAACATGGTCTCGGCGATAGGCATGCTCATCGCGGTGGCGATCACGCTTTTCGACAAAAAAGTTCTCGACTGCACCGACCCGCTCTCGTGGGGGCTGCTCATCGGCGGCATAGTTTTCGGCGCGCTCGTCGGGGCGCTCGTCGCGAAAAAGGTCAAGATGACGGCGATGCCCGAAATGGTCGCGCTGCTCAACGGCTTCGGCGGCTTGGCGAGCCTTCTTGTCGCGTTCGGCGAATTCCAGTTCGACATGGACGCGAACAAAGCGCCCGAATTGTTCTCAAAGTGCGCGATCGCCGCGACAATCCTCATCGGCGCGATCACGTTTACGGGTTCTGTCTACGCGTGGGGCAAGCTCTCGGGCAAGCTCTCGGGCAAGCCCAAGGTTTACATCGGGCAGAAGGCGGTCAACGCGATCGTCGCATTGCTTGCGGTAGCCTCGGCTGTGGCGTTCGCGGTCGTCTGCGATTTCGACCTCGGCTACAAGCTCATGATCGCCGCGACGGTGTTCTCGCTGTTTCTCGGAATTTTCGCCGTTATGCCGATCGGCGGCGGCGACATGCCGGTTGTCATCTCCCTGCTGAACTCCCTCTCGGGCATGGCGGCTTCGGCGGCGGGCTTTGTCATCAGCAACAACGTTCTTATCGTCGCGGGCTGCCTTGTCGGCGCGAGCGGCCTTATCCTTACCGTTATAATGTGCAAATCGATGAACCGCACGCTCTCGAACGTGCTGTTCTCGGGCTTCGGCGCGGCTGGCTCAAAGTCGCAGAAAGTCGAGGGCGAAATGAAGCCGATCTCGACCGACGACGCCTACTTCGTGCTTGAGGCCGCGCAGAATGTCGTGTTCATTCCCGGATACGGAATGGCTGTCGCGCAGGCGCAGCACGCCGTAAAAGAGCTCGCAGAAATCCTCGAAAACAACGGCGCGGAAGTGGCGTTCGCCATCCACCCCGTCGCGGGCAGAATGCCCGGGCACATGAACGTGCTTCTCGCCGAGGCGGACGTCCCCTACGAGCAGCTCAAGGAAATGGAAGAGGCGAACAGAATCCTCGAAATGGCGGACGTGGCGATCGTCATCGGCGCGAACGACGTCGTCAACCCCGCCGCCGCCGAGGACAAAGGCAGCCCGATTTACGGAATGCCGATTATCGAGGCGTTCAAGGCGAAGACGGTGTTCGCCCTCAAGCGCGGCAAGGGCGCGGGCTTCTCGGGCCTGGAAAACGGCCTGTTCTTCCGCCCGAACACGCGAATGATCTACGGCGACGCGAAAGCGACGATCAACGACCTCGTCGCGAAGTTCAAAGACAAATAAAATCTTTCGGCTTTTTGAAAAAAGGAAGCCCCGCGGGGCTTCCTTTTTTTTGCGCTTTTTTCCTTTTTTTTGCCGATAAAAAATCGACCGCGCGAAACGGAAAGGCGAAAGCGAGAGTTCTTGACATCGCCCGCGCGCGCGGCAGTATATACTTATTATGAATATCGCATTGATTATGGATATCGCAGTGTTCGCCGCGTTTATCGCGGCGGTTGTTTTCGTCGGACTCTACAAGAGCCGCGGAGAAAGCGGAAGCGAGGGCTACTTCCTCGCGGGGCGCGGGCTGACATGGTGGCTCATCGGAATTTCGCTCATCGCGGCGAACATCTCGACGGAGCAGTTTGTCGGAATGAGCGGAAGCGCCTCGGGCATATCGGGGCTGGCGATCGCGAGCTACGAGTGGATGGCGGCGATCACCCTCGTGTTTGTCGCGTTCCTGTTTCTGCCGAAATTCCTCAAGTGCGGAATTTACACCGTGCCGCAGTTCCTCGAATACAGGTTCGACGCGCTCTCGCGCTCGGTGATGTCTTTCATGATGGTCGTGGTGCTCGTTCTCGTGAACGTGACGGCGGTCATCTACTCGGGCGCGACGGTCGCGGAGACGGTTTTCGGCAACGCCGACGGAATGCCCTTTAATATCGACCTCGCGACGGCGTGCTGGGCGATAGGAATTATCGCGGCGGTCTATGTTTGCGCGGGCGGGCTAAAGGCGTGCGCGTGGGCGGACCTTCTTCAAGGGTCGGCGCTGATTATCGGCGGGGCGCTGATAGCGTATTTCGCGTTCTCGGCGTTCGCGGCAAAGCCCGTCGCGGAAATCGCGACGACCGCCTCGTTTACTCCCGAGGCGCTCGGCTCCCTCAAAGACGCGGGCGTGATAGAAAAATTCTTCGCCCTAAACTACGACAAGCTCACAATGTTTATGCCTGCCGACCACGCTGAAATTCCGTGGACGGCGCTCATCATCGGGCTGTGGATTCCGAACTTCTACTACTGGGGCTTCAACCAATACATCATTCAGCGCACGCTCGGCGCATCGAGCCTCGCCGAGGGGCAAAAGGGCGTGATTTTGGCGGCGGGCCTCAAGCTCATCATTCCGTTTATCATCGTTATCCCGGGCATAATGGCGTTCAACCTCTTCTCCGACGACCAGGCCGCCGCGGCGCAGGCCGACAAGAAAATCGCCGAGGAAAACGCGAAGACTTTCGCGCCGATTTGCTTTGAGGGAATGGCCGCAGCGGGCGTCCCGTACGATTCCGCCGCGCTTGTAAAAGTTTTCAAGGACGGCAAGGGAAGGGAGATTTTCACCGCGGGCGAAATCGACGCCCTCTACGGCGAATACAAGGCCGCGAAGGCAGACGGCACGCTCGCCAAGACGCGCTTTGAATACGACGCCGGCTGGGCGAAGAAAAACCCGAAGCCGAAAATGGCTGTCGACATGTGGAACAATCTCAACGCCGAAAACATCAAGGGCGAGGGCGTAATAGTCGAAAAATTCTACGGCTACAAGTATGACTCCGCGTTCGGGCTGCTTATCACAAAAGTTCTGCCCGACGGCTTCGGCTTGAGGGGCTTCATCTTTGCGGCGCTGCTCGGCGCGGTTGTAAGCTCGCTCGCGGCGATGTTGAACGCGGCGTCCACGATCTTCACGATCGACATCTACAAGCGCTACATTTTCAAGGGCGCGAGCGACAAAAACATGGTGCTCGTCGGCAGGACGGCGGTGCTCGTGTTCGCGGCGATAGGCTGCTTTGTCGCGCCCGTTCTCGCGAACCCGAACTTGGGGACGGTGTTCGTGTATATTCAGGAATTTCAGGGCTTCCTCTCGCCGGGCATTCTGGCGGTGTTCGTGTTCGGAATGTTCTCGCGCAAGGCGCCGAGGTTCTCGGGCGCGCTGGGCATTCTCACAAGCCCGATCGTTTACGGCTTGCTGAAGATCTTCTGCTCCGACATGGCGTTCCTCAACAGAATGGCGATCACTTTCGCGTGCTCGCTCGCGGTGATGTCGCTGCTTACGCTGCTGAAGCCGCTCAAACAGGAGATACAGATGCCCGAAAACACTTCGATGAACCTCGAGTCCTCGAGGGGCGCGAAGATCGGCGGAATCGCGGTGCTCGCCGCGAGCGCCGCGCTGTACATCATCTTCTCGGGGCTCTTCTTTACGGGCCCGCAAATGTAGGGGGTTTTTATGAGGGAATCGCTTGAGAAAACTTTTGCGGAAATTTTCGGCAAAAAGCCGGAGGTGTTCGCGCAGGCGCCGGGGCGCATAGAGTTCATCGGCAACCACACCGACTACAACGGCGGGGTCGTCATGGGCGTTGCGCTCGACAGAATCGTCATGGCGGCGATCGCCAAGCGCCCCGACCGCAAGCTCGTGTTCGCGAGCGCGAAGTCGGGCGAAAAGGTCTGCGTCGATTTGGACTCCATAAAAAAGCAGCCGCGCGAATACAACTGGGCGAACTACCCTCTCGGCGTTTTCAAATTTCTTCTCGAAGCGGGTCTGAAAGCGGACTGCGGCTTCGAGATGCTCGACCGCTCCAACCTGCCGTCGGGCGCGGGGCTGAGCTCGTCGGCGGCGATAGAGCTCGCGAGCGCGTTCGCGATGTCGAAGCTCTACGGCTTTGACGCCGACACCAAGACACTCGTGCGCATAGGCAGAAAGTGCGAGAACCACTTTGTCGGAATGCCGTGCGGGATTCTCGACCAAGGGGTGTCGGGCTTCGGCAAGAAGGACGCTATAGTTTTCATCGACTGCCTGACTGAGGAATTTTCCGCCTACCCGCTGCCGAAAGGCTGCAAGTTCTGGCTGTTTAATTCGACGAAAAAGCACGCTCTTGTTGACGGTCTTTACGCGGCGCGCCACAATGAGTGCATGGAGGCGGCGAAAATCCTCTCCGAGGGCGGCGAGCCGCGCCCGCTGCGGGCGTTCTCGGCTGGCGACCTCGAGGCGGCTAAAGGCAAGATGACAGACGTCGTCTACCGCCGCGCCAAGCACGTTATCGACGAAAACGCGCGCGTGATGAAGACGAAAGATTTTCTCCTCGCGGGCGACATTCGGGGCGTCGGCAAGATGCTGAACGCCTCGCACGAAAGCTCGCGGACGCTTTTTGAAAACTCGTGCGAAGAGCTCGATTATCTCGTGGAGCTTTTGTCGGGCGCGCGCGGCGTGTTCGGGGCGAGGCTCTCGGGCGGCGGCTTTGGCGGGGCGGTTATGGCGCTCGCCGACTCCTCGTTCACAAGCGAGGACGCCGACGCCGTCTCGAAAGCGTACGAGGCGAAGTTCGGCAAAAAGCCGTCGGTGTTCGCGTGCGAATCGGGCGACGGCGCGAAAGTCATATAAAAAATTTTAAGCGCGCCCGCGGCGGCGCGTTTTCTTTAAACAAGGATTGATTATGAAAGTATTGGTAATCGGAGGCGCGGGCTACATAGGCAGCCACTGCGTAAGGCAACTGATAGCGGCGGGGCACACGCCCGTCGTTCTCGACAACCTCGTTTACGGTCACAGGGGGGCGCTCCTGCCGTCCGTAAAGTTCTACCTCGGCAACCTCGAGGACAAAAAGCTCGTGGGCGAAATTCTCGACAAGGAGCAGATCGAGATTGTCATGCACTTCGCGGCGTTCATCAACGTCGGGGAGTCGGTCATGAACCCGATAAAGTATTATTACAACAACCTCGCGGGCGTGATAGCGCTCGTCGACACGATGATCGAGCACGGCGTGAAAAAGTTTGTGTTCTCGTCAACCTGCGCGACGTTCGGGGTGCCGAAAAAGCTGCCGCTGACCGAAGACCACCCGCAGCTGCCGATAAACCCCTACGGGCAGACAAAGCTCGACGTCGAGAATTTCCTCAAGGCGTGCTCGCGCGCGTACGGGCTGAGCTTTGTGGTGCTGCGCTATTTCAACGCGTCGGGCGCGGCGGAGGACGGCTCCATCGGCGAGGACCACACCCCCGAAACGCACCTTATCCCGCTCACGATTTTCGCCGCGACCGGCAAGCGGCCGGCGATAAAAGTTTTTGGCTCCGACTACAACACGCCCGACGGAACGTGCCTGCGCGACTATATCCACGTGGACGACCTTTGCCGCGCGCACATCGCCGCGTTCAAAAATCTTGAGACCCCCGCGAGCCGCTCGTTCTACAACCTCGGAACGGGAACGCCGAACTCGGTCATGGAAATCATAAAGGGCGTCGAGGAAGTGACGGGGCTGAAAGTGCCGGTCGTCATGGACGCGCGCCGCGAGGGCGACCCCGACGCCCTCTACGCGAACTCGCAAAAGGCGAAGTCGGAGCTCGGCTGGAAAATCAAATTCGGCGACGTGCGCGAAATTATCGAAACCGCGTGGCGCTGGCACAAGAACAACCCGAACGGATTTCCGAAGGAATAGCGATGGAAAACATCAGGGAAACTTTTGAAAAGCGCGGGCAAGGGCACGTCTTTAAATATTTTGACTCGCTCTCCGAGGCTGAAAAAGCCTCGCTTTTGGCGCAGCTTGAAATGGTGGATTTGGACGAGCTTGACCGCCTTGAAAAAACTCTGCTTTTCGGCGGAAGCTCGGGCGCGGCGGTGGATTTCACGAAGCTTGAGCCCGCCGGATACGAGCCCTTGCCCGCCGACAAAACCTCCGACGCAAAGTGGCTCGCGGCGAAGAAAGCCGGCGAGGACGCGATACGCGCGGGCAGGCTCGCGGCGTTTGTCGTCGCGGGCGGACAGGGAACGCGCCTTGGCTTCGACGCGCCGAAGGGGCTTTACAAAGTAACGCCCGTCAAAGGCAAGAGCCTTTTTCAGGTGTTCGCCGAAAAAATACGCGCCGCCTCCGAAAAATACGGCGTGTCGATTCCGTGGCTTGTGATGACAAGCCATATCAACGACGCCCGCACGAGGGAATTTTTCGCCGAAAACAAATTCTTCGGGCTTCCCGAGGCCGACGTTCTATTCTTCAGGCAGGGGCTTATGCCCGCGGTCGATTACGGCGGGAAAATCATCATGGAGACGCGCTCGAAAATCGCCATGACTCCCGACGGGCACGGCGGCTGCCTGCGCGCGATGTGCCGAAGCGGCGCGGTCGCCGAGCTTGAAAGGCGCGGGGCGGACTGCATAAGCTATTTTCAGGTGGACAACCCGCTTGTCAACATCATCGATCCGTATTTCCTCGGCTTCCACATTCTCGGGGGGTCGGAGATGTCGTCGAAGATGATACCCAAGGCGTATCCGCTCGAGAAGGTCGGGCATTTCTGCAAGCTTGGCGGCAAGACGTGCGTTGTGGAATACTCCGACCTTCCCAAGGAATACCAGGAGCAGGTCGGCGCGGACGGCAGGCTGAAGTTTATTTCGGGGAGCGTGGCCATACACATTCTCGACAGGAATTTTGTCAAGAAGCTTGGCTCGGACGGCTCGGAGGCGAAACTTCCGTTCCACCGCGCCGACAAAAAAATTCCGCACATCGACGAAAACGGCAACCCCGTCAAGCCCGACAAGCCCAACGGCGTGAAGTTCGAGATGTTCGTTTTCGACGCGCTTCCGATGGCGAAGTCGCCGGTGATAATCGAGGGCTTCAGGGGCGACGAATTTTCGCCCGTCAAGAACGCCGAGGGCTTGGATTCCCCCGCGACGTGCAAGGCGCACCAAAAGGCGCAGGCGGCGCGCTGGCTAAAGAGCGTTGGCGTCGAGCTCGCGCTTGGCGAAAGCGGCGCGCCCGAGATCGACATCGAGATTTCCCCGCTGTTCGCCTCGAACGGCGAGGACTTCCGCGCGCGCTGGAACGCCCTGCCGAAAAAGCCCGAGGTCAAAAACGGCTTCTACATCTAACCGAAAACAAAAACAAAAAAGCGGCAAAGGATTTTTCCTTTGCCGCTTTTTTATGCTCTATAAAAAACGCTCTACTTTCTTCTGCGGTAGATTGCCGCCGCGAGCGCGAGCGCGCCGAGCACAGCCGCGAACGTCGAGGGTTCCGGAACAGGGGCGATCGCAGAGAGGAAGCCCGAGTCGGAAATATAGAGAGTGTCGATGAGCGAGGATTCGTCGTCTTTCGTCGCGTAAGCGTAGAAGATTGAATTTACGTCGGCGATTTCGCCCGCGTTTCCGATGAAGACAGTGTCCTCGGCGAAGCCGTTGACGAAAATCAAGCCGCCATTTGTTGAGGCGAAGTCCGCGGTCAAAACCGCGCCGCCCGAAATTTCAAGCTCGAGAGTTTTGGTGTCTACGGCAACCGTTCCAAAGGTTTGGTTTGCCGACATCGCGAGCAAGCTGCGCTTCGTGTTTGAAAGGACGGAAAGGTTTACCAAGCCGCTGTTGCCGTCGTTCACCGCGTTTGCGGTGAGCAGCGCAAGCTTTGAAGTCGACATATAAATATCGCCGCCGGCAACCTGAAGCTGGCCGCCTGTGGAAACGGTGACAACCGTGGCGTTCGCTTGTGAATAATCGGTCTGGTTGGCGTTGTTCGACATGGTGTAATCGCCGCCGAACGAAACCACGCCGCTGTTGTCGATCGTAACGGAGCGGTTGGACGCCGTATTGCCCGAAAGAATGGAGAACAAAGAGCCCGAACCCGAAACCGTCAAATTGTTGAGCGTCGCGCAAGTCTGCGCGGCAAAGGTCGAGGCTCCGGAAATCGCGATCAGCTGCCCCTGCCCTGTTAAGAGCTCTCCGCCGACAACAACCGTCGAACCGCCGGCGACGCCGGTTCCGCTGTTGGATCTGGCGAAGTTGCCCGAAACCGCAAGCGACGACTCGCCGTCCAAGTTGAGCTTTTTGACATTCATAGAAGCCACGCTCACCGAAGCTCCGCCGTTAATTGTTGTGTTGCCGGCGGCGGAAATGGTCCCCGAACCCGTGATTGTGGATCCGCCTGAAATTGTCATTTTGGCGCCCGACGCCATCGTGCCGTTGTTTGTAATCACAGAGCTGTTGCTTACATTAAAGTCGCCCGACGATGTAATCGAACCGTCCGCGCCGATCGTCATCGAGCCGTCGCTTCCGGTAGTGATGTTTACGGCGGCGGAATTGCTGCCCGTCATCGTGCCGTAGATGCCGGATTGTGAATAAACGCCGAATTGGATATTCTTGGAGAAATTCACCGCCGCGCCCGATGCGATGTCAACCGTAGGAGCGGTAGCGGCGGCTTCGCCATAGATGTATGTTTGCGCGCCGAGCGTCAAGGTCGCGCCGTTGTCGACTGCGAACGCGCTTCTTCTAAAGAATATCAACTCGTTGTCGTCGCCGCCGCGGTTCGCGGTAATTTGAGTGTCGGTGCTTACCGTAAGCGATGGATTCTGACCATTGGCGTTGCCCTGAAAAAGTATATACCCGCCGTCGCCCAAATTCACAACCGCTTTCGCCGTCGAAGCCGCGACGGAATTGCTGATGGTTATCCCGCCCAACTGGTAGTAGAAATACTTTCCCGAAAGATTGCTGAACACCGTTTTATCGCCCGAAGCCGCGTTGACATCGATGTTCAAATTGCAGAGAACATTCCATTGGCTCGGCAATGTGGAAGTTGTTTCCTCTACGCTTTCGCCCGCGCCATGGAACACGAGGGAATACGCGTTGAAATCCGGCTGGCTCACGCCGCCGATGCGCGCTCTCTGACCCGCCGTTCCGGTATAATAAACGTCGTAATCGGCAAAGGTCGTCGGCGTATCAGTATATGTCTCGCCCGTTGGTATGACATGGTTCGTAGCCGTCGCCTGCGAAGCGAACGCTCCGAATAAAACCGCAGTCGCAACAGAAGTGTAAGTAGATTTTTTCATAATAACTATATTTAAAAATAAAATACCGCGGCTGGTGTCAACTTAATAATAGAATAATAATTAAAAAATTTACCCCCCTCACGCAAAGCGGGACAATTTGCGCCCTACCCCGATTTAAGACAACTCCCCTCATCCGTCCCGTAATTTGCACCCCTCCCCCCCAACCCGCGGGACAATTTGCGACATCTTTTATCTTAAAGAGGGAAAAAATGTCGCTATCTCCCCCGCCGCCCCGAACACACATTGCGGATAATCATGATTTTGTAAAACGGCACATTTACTGCTTCAAAAAAAGGCAATATGAACAATATAGATATGGAAAAATTTACAGAAAAAAGCCTCGAGGCTCTCGGCGCGGCGCGCGAAATCGCGAAGTCGCGCGGGAATCCCGAGATTTTGCAAGTTCACCTGACTTCAAGCCTTATCTCGCAAGACGGCGGGATTGTCGGCTCGCTTCTGGGCAGGCTCGGCGCGGACAAGCGCGCCGCGCTCGAAGTCGGCGTGCGAAGGGTCGTGGACAATCTGCCGAAAGTCGGCGGGGCGTCGTCAGACCCGTACATCAGCACTGGGCTCTCGTCCACGCTCGAGCGCGCCGCGGAAATCGCCAAGGGAATGTCGGACGAATACATCTCGACCGAGCACCTCTTTCTGGCGATCCTCGAACAGCCCGAGCCGCCGGAAATCGCGAGCCTCTTTAGAAGCCTTCAAATCACCCGCGCCGAAGCCGAGCGCGAGATTGTCGAAATGCGCGGATCCTCGCGCGTGACCACAAAAACCCCCGAGGCCACTTACGAGGTCCTCGAAAAATACGGCTCCGACCTCGTCAAGCTCGCCCGCGAGGGCAAGCTCGACCCCGTCATCGGCAGGGACGACGAAATCAACAGGGTTATCAGAATCCTCTCGCGCAAGACAAAAAACAACCCCGTTCTCATCGGCGAGCCGGGCGTGGGCAAGACCGCGATCGCCGAGGGGCTCGCCCAGCGCATCGTCCGGCGCGACGTCCCCGAGGGGCTGAAAGACAAAACCGTTTTCGCCCTCGACATGGGCGCTCTCGTCGCGGGCGCGAAATACCGCGGCGAGTTTGAAGAGCGCCTCAAGGCGGTTCTCAATAAAATAAAAGAGTCCGACGGAAAAATTATCCTGTTCATCGACGAGCTCCACACGATCGTCGGGGCGGGCAAAACCGAGGGCTCGATGGACGCCTCGAATATGCTTAAGCCCATGCTCGCGCGCGGCGAGCTGCGCTGCGTGGGCGCGACAACCCTCGACGAATACAGGCAGTATATCGAGAAAGACCCCGCCTTGGAGCGCAGATTCCAAAGCGTGTATGTCGCCGAGCCCGACGTCGAGACGAGCATCTCCATTCTGCGCGGGCTCAAGGAGCGCTTCGAGACCTTCCACGGCGTGCACATTCAAGACAAGGCGCTCGTCGAGGCGGCGGAGCTTTCCGACAGATACATCACAGGCAGGCAGCTGCCCGACAAGGCTATCGACCTCGTCGACGAGGCGTGCGCGCGCATAAAAACGCAGCTCGACTCCATGCCGACGGAACTCGATCTTCTTCTGCGCAAGCTCCGCAGGCTCGAGATAGAGGAGACCGCGCTCGTCAAGGAAAAGCACGACGAAAAGCGCCTCGCCGAGGTGCGCAAGGAGCTCGCCCAAATGCGCGAGACCGCCAACGCCCTCAAAGCCCGCTGGGAAAACGAAAAACAGGCGAGCGGCAAATCCGTCAAGCTGCGCGAGCGCATCGAGAAAGCGAAAATCGAAATGGAGCGCGCCGAGCGCGAGTACAACCTCGAGCAGGCCGCGAAGATAAAATACGGCGAGCTCCCCAAGCTCGAGGCCGAGCTCAAAACCGCCATGGAAAACGGCGGCGAGCCGTCGCTCATCAAGGAGAGCGTCGGCGCCGACGAGATCGCGGCGATCGTCGCCGACTGGACGGGAATACCCGTAAACAAGCTTCTCGAGACCGAGCGCGAGCGCCTGCTCAAGCTTCCCGAAATCCTCCACGAAAGAGTCGTCGGGCAGAACGAGGCGGTCGAGGCCGTCGCGAACGCGATACTGCGCTCGCGCGCGGGAATCCAAGACCCCAAGCGCCCGACGGGCAGCTTCATGTTCCTCGGTCCGACGGGCGTCGGCAAGACGGAGCTGGCGAAAACCCTCGCCAACGCCCTCTTCAACAGCGAGGACAACATGGTGCGCATCGACATGTCCGAGTATATGGAAAAGCATTCCGTCGCGCGGCTTATCGGCGCGCCGCCCGGATACGTCGGCTACGAGCAAGGCGGCCAGCTCACCGAGGCGGTTCGGCGCCGCCCCTACAGCGTGGTGCTCTTCGACGAAATCGAAAAGGCGCACCCCGAAGTTCTCAACACGCTCCTTCAAGTCATGGACGACGGCGTACTGACGGACTCGCAGGGGCGCAGGGTGGACTTTAGAAACACCGTCATCATAATGACCTCAAACGTCGGGGCGCGGTTTATCAACGACGCGTCGATCGGCGAGGGCGGCGACCTCTCCGCCGCCGCGCGCGACGCCGTCATGGGCGAAGTGCGCGCGCACTTCAAGCCCGAGTTCATCAACAGAATCGACGACATCGTGATTTTCAAGGCTCTCGGGCTCGAGGAAATCGTCAAGATTGTAAAGCTGCAAATCGCGCAGCTTAACAAGCGGCTCGAGGCGCAAAACATAAAAGTCGAGCTCACCAAAGGCGCGTACAATTACCTCGCCGAAAAAGCCTACGACCCCGCCTACGGCGCAAGACCCCTCAAGCGCGCGATAAACGCGAGGATTGAAAACCCGCTCGCGCGCGAGATTATCGCGGGCAAGGTAAAAAGCGGAGACACCCGCAAGTTCTCCGAAAAAGACCTCGCCTAACGCCGCGAGAAAACAAAAAGGCGAAAAAGAGCGCCATGCTCTTTTTCGCCTTTTTTTTCGCGCCTTTGCGCTAAAGAAAATTTAGAACGGAAGCGCGAAGCCGCCCGTTATCGAGGACATTTTTTCCTCGCCCGTTTTCTTCGCCTTCGCCGCGGCGTCCTGAACCGCCGCGACAATAGAGGTCTCGACGCTCTCGGCGTCCTCCTTCAAAAATTCGGGGTCGATTTTCAGCGACTTTAGCGCGCCCTGCCCGTTCACGACAGCCTTTACCGCGCCGCCCGCCGCCGTTCCCTCGACCTCGAGAGTCTCGAGCTCCGCCTGCGCCGCCTCCATGGCCTTTTGCATTTTCTGCGCCTGTTTAAGCAATTTTCCAACTCCTGGCATTTTAATATTCCTTCTTGTTTATTGTTATTTTTGGATTAAATTCTCTTGACGCAAACGAGGGTGAGGTCGTCGGCGTATTCGGCGTTGTTCGTGAAGCCCGCGACGTCCGCGACGATCGACTCGTTTATCGCGTTCGCCGAAAGCGCGCCGAACTGCGCTATCTTTTCCGCGAGGCGCCCCGACGTGTACTCCGCCCCCGACGCGTCGGAAGCCTCCGTCAGCCCGTCGGTGTAAAGCACGAAAACGTCGCCGCGCGAAAAGCTTATCTCGATGTCGGAAATCGACTCGTCGAAAATCTCGGAATCCGCCATGCCGAGGGCGATGCCGTCGCCGCGGATTTTTTTCGCGGCCTGCCCGCCAGCGGCCTCGGAATACAGGAGCGCGGGCTCGTGCCCCGCCCTCGCGAGGGTTATCCTCGATGAATCGGCGTCGACAACAGCGTATGTCATCGTGATGAACATATCCGCGCGCATGACCGAAAACATTTCGGCGTTCAGCTCTTTTAAAATCTCCGCGGGCGAAATGTTTTTTACCGCCAGCGACTGCAGCTTCGTGCGGCAAATCGCCATGACCATCGCGGCCGAAACGCCCTTGCCGGAAACGTCGCCCACCGCGAGCCCGACGCGCCCGTCGGGGAGCTTGTAGAAGTCGTAAAAGTCGCCCCCGATGAGCTGGCGCGGCATGTACTTTACCGCGAACTGGAGGTTTTCGGTGTCGGGCATGGACGAGGGCAAAAGATATTTTTGCACGTTGCTCGCCAGCCGCAGATCGAACTCCATTTTGTTTTTCTGGATTATCGCCGAGAGCGAATCCATGTTGTGCAGCGCCAGCCCCGCCTGCTCGCCGAGCGACAGCGCGAGGGAAAAATCGGTGTCGGTAAACGGCTTTCCCGAAATCGGGTTCGCGACCGCGAGCACGCCGTAGAGCGTGTCCCTGAACGCGACGGGGACGGCGATTATGCTGCGCACTTTGAGGGACTCGTCCTCGTGCGCCATCACGCGCGGATCTTTCTCCGCGTTCTTGACGATTATCCCGCCGCGCCGCGCCGCCACCGCGCCGATTACGCCGTCGCCCTCGCCGATCGTCTCGCCGACAATCGCCTCTTCGAGAAATTTCGCGCGGAGCATATTACCCTGCCCCTTTACGCTCCTCGACTGCGGCGGGAACAAGCCTTCCGTCGCGCGCGAAACGAGCTTGCCGTCCGAAGTCCTCTCGTAGACGCACGCGCTCATCGCCCCGCAGGTAAGAGCCGTCGCCCTGACGATAAGGCGGTAGAGCTTGTTTTTGTCGATGTCGCCGCCGCCCATGCACTCGGCGGTCTTGTGGAGAAAATCGATAATCGTGTCTTTCTCCTCGCGCATGCTATCGATTTCCTCGCGCGCGGCGCGGTCGGCGCGGGCGCCCGCAAAAAGCGAGACTGCCAAGGCAGTCGCCAAAACGCACCAAATCGACAAAAATAAAACCATCACAAGCCTTCCCGCTCTTCGCGCCCGCGCTTTAGAAATGAAATTACGTCCCTAAATTTCGACAAATTCGCGCCGTCCGCCTCGACGAGATTTTCATGCGCCCCGAGGATCGCGTCTGCGGCGGCGGGCGCGGCGCCTATGTTTTCGCCGCCCTCGCCCCGCTCCGCGCCGGAATCTACCAGCGCCGCGAACTTCGAGAGCCCGAGGTTTTCCACAAGCTCCCTGTTGCGCTCGGACAAATCCGCGAGGAACATTTTTCCGCCGATTTTCTTAAGCCGCAGCGCCGCCCCCGCGAGGATTCCGAGGAACGTGCTGTCCATGCCCGTGCAGCCGCGGCAAAGCACCACGACGCGCGCGCAGCCGCCGTCGATCGCCGACGTTAGGAACTCCCCGACGTTGCTGCAATTCAGATAGCCCGCCTTGCCGATCACCGCGAGCGTCGCGGTGCCGGACTCGACTTTCACGAGAAATTTTGTTTCGTCAGGCATCAGCGTTTGTCGATAATTTTTTTGAGCACGAACGGCAAAATTCCGTCCGCCTTGTAGTATTCCGCCTCTATCGGCGTGTCGATGCGCAGCAGCAGAGCCGCCGTTTTTTCCGAGCCGTCTGCCTTGCGGATTTTTAAGACGCCTTTCGCCGCGGGGGCGATTTCGCACTCGATTGTGAACGTCTCGGTTCCGTCCAAGCCCAGAGTTTGCGCGTCCTCTCCGCCCGCGAATTCAAACGGCAGAACGCCCATTCCCACGAGGTTGCTCCTGTGTATGCGCTCGAAAGATTTCGCCACAACCGCGCGGACGCCGAGAAGCTTCGTTCCCTTCGCCGCCCAGTCGCGCGAGCTGCCCATGCCATAGTCGGCGCCGCCGAACACGACGAGCCCCTCGCCCCTGCCGCGGTAGACTTCCGCCGCGTCGAAAATCGGGACGTTTTCGCCGACGCCGTCGATCTTCGTAAAGCCGCCCTCGGCGCCGCCCGCCATTTTATTTTTTATGCGCACGTTCGCGAACGTGCCGCGCGTCATGACGCGGTCGTTGCCGCGCCGCGACCCGTAAGAATTGAAGTCTTTGCGCTCCACGCCGCGGGCGCGCAGATATTTTCCCGCGGGGCCGTCGGGGATTATCGCGCCCGCGGGCGAGATGTGGTCGGTCGTGACGGAGTCGCCGAGAATCGCGAGCGCGCGCAGGTTCGCGAGGCTGGCGGCGCCGCCCTGCTTTGAAAGCACGTCGAAGAACGGCGGGTTTTGTATGTAGGTGCTGTTCTCGTCCCAGTCGTAAAGCTCGCCCTCGGGGCTTTCGATTGCGCGCCACTGCGCGGGGCCCGCCATGTCGCTGTACCGCTTGGCGAACATCTCGCTTTTGAGAGCCTCGCCCACAGTCCGCGCGACTTCCGCCGACGACGGCCAAATGTCGGAAAGGAAAACGTCCTTGCCCTCGGGCGTCTTCGCGAGGGGCTCGCGGTCGAAGTCGATGTCAATTTTCCCGGCGAGCGCGAACGCCACCACGAGCGGCGGGCTCATGAGATAGTTCGCCTTCAAAAGCGCGTGCACGCGCGCCTCGAAATTTCTGTTGCCCGAAAGCGCGGAAACGCAGACGAGGTCGCCCTCCTTGACGGCGGCGGAAATCTCGTCGTCGATCGGGCCCGAGTTTCCGATGCACGTCGCGCAGCCGTAGCCCGCGATGTTAAAGCCGAGCTCGTCGAGATATTTTTGCAGCCCCGCCGCCTCGAGATAGTCCGCCACCACGCGCGAGCCCGGGGCGATTGTCGTTTTCACATACGCGGGCGGGCGGATTCCAAGCTTCGCCGCGTTGCGCGCCAAAAGCCCCGCCGCGACCAGCACGGACGGGTTCGACGTGTTCGTGCAGCTCGTTATCGCGGCTATCAAAACGCTGCCGTCGGAGATTTCGCCCTTTGAGGTTTTGACGCTTTTCTTTTCGCGCTTCGCGTCAGCCAAAAGCGCCGAAAACGCCTTCTTCGCGTCGCAAAGCTCGATCCTGTCCTGCGGGCGCTTGGGCCCGGCTATCGACGGGCGCACCGACGAAAGGTCGAGGTTTACGACTTTCGTGTAGTCGCACTCGCCCTCGAGGGGTATGCCGAAAATTCCCTGTTCTTTGTAATAGTCGCGCGCGAGGGCGACGAGCTTCTCGTCCCTGCCGCTGAGTTTGAGATATTCGAGAGTCGTTTCGTCGACGGGGAAGTAGCCCATCGTCGCGCCGTATTCGGGCGCCATGTTCGCGACCGTCGCCCTGTCGGCGAGCGAAAGGGAGCGCGCGCCCTCGCCGAAAAATTCGACGAACTTGCCGACGACCTTTTCGCGCCGCAAAAGCTCGGTGACCGTGAGAGCCAAATCCGTCGCGGTGACGCCCTCGGCGAGCTTGCCCGACATGTTTACGCCCACGACTTCCGGCACTTTGAAATACACCGGCTGCCCGAGCATTCCCGCCTCGGCCTCGATTCCGCCCACGCCCCAGCCCGCGACGCCGAGCCCGTTTATCATCGTCGTGTGCGAGTCGGTTCCCACGAGCGTGTCGGGGTAAACGACGCCGTCGGGCGATACGAACACGAGCCGCGCGAGGTATTCGAGGTTGACTTGGTGGATTATCCCCGTCGAAGGCGGGACGACCGAAAACGTCTTGAACGCGCCCTGCCCCCACTTGAGGAACTTGTATCTTTCCGCGTTTCTGGAAAATTCCATTTCGAGGTTTTTCGCGCAGGCGTCGGGGGTTCCGGCGAAGTCCATCTGCACGGAGTGGTCGACGACCAGATCGACGGGCACGAGCGGCTCTATCGCGCGCGGGTCGGCGCCGAGCTTCGCGGCGGCGTCGCGCATTGCCGCCAAATCGACCAGAAGCGGCACGCCCGTGAAGTCCTGCAAGACGATGCGCGAGACCACAAACGGCACTTCGTAGTCGCCCGGGGCGGCGGCGTTCCACGCGGCGAGGCGCTTTACGTCGGCCTCGGTCGCGCGCGAGCCGTCGCAGTTGCGAAGCACGCTTTCGAGGACAATCTTTATGCCCACGGGCAGGCGCGAGACGTCGAAGCCCGAGTTTTTCAGAGCCTTGAGGCTGTAAATTTTTCCCTTCACGCCGCCCTCGGCGGAAGCAAAATCTTTGAGTGTGTTCAGAGGGTTGTTCATGATAAATTAAAAATTTTTAGTCCCCGCCGGAATCCTCCAAAATGACTGTGCACTCGCCCACCGTCTTTTCTCCGACGGAGTCTATGACGATTGTCATTTCGGGATTGGGGATATGCAAACGTTCTCCTTTTTCGGGAAATCTGCCAAGCAAAAAAGTCACGAGCCCGCCGAATGTGGAGACCTCGTCGGTGTCGAAATCCACGTCGAGAAAATCCTCGACGCGCCGCAGCGCGGTCATGGGCGCGATCTTGTAGCGGTTTCTCCCGACGACGCGTATCGAGCCCGAGGCGCGGTCGTTGCCGAAGTCCCCGCGCATGGGCCCGACGAGCTCGCCGAGCGCCGCGTCGAGGGTGAGCATTCCGATCACGCCGCCGAACGAGTCCTCCACAACCGCCATTTGCAGCTTGTATTTTAAAAGCTTCGCGAGCGCGCCCTCGAGCTTCTCGTTTTCCCTGACGCGTATCGTCTGCCGGCAGAGCGCGCGGAAGTCGAGGCTGTCAACGTCGCGCTCGGCGGCGGCGGTGAAAACGTCCTTGATGTGCATTATGCCGATGCAGTCGTCGAGCCCGCCGTTGCAGAGCGGGTATCGGGTGTGGTGCGAGCCGAGCGCAAGCTTGAGATTTTCCGAATTGCTTTTTTCGGTGTCGAAATATTCGATTTTCGTGCGCGGGAGCATGGCGTCGCTCACGTCGAGCTCCTGAAGCCTGAACGCGTTTCTGACGATTTTCCCCGTGTACGGCGAGATCGCCTCCGCCTCGTTTTCGTCGGCGCGGAGCATCATCGCAACGTCGATGTAGTCGAAGCCCGATTCGAGCCTCCGCAGCCTTTCGGGAAGAATTTTCCCGACCAGAAACCGCGCCGCGAGCTCGATCGGCAGAAACGCAGCATACACCGCGAACGCGAACGCTCCGAGTTTTTTCACCGTCGGCAGCGGATAGTTTCTGCCGATTCTCGTCGCGGGGATTTCAAAAAGGCAGTATTGCAAGAACACCGCTAATACCGCAGAAGCCGCCGCCAGAGCCGTTTTCCAGACGCCGCTCTCCCCGCCGAGAGGCGAGAGCGCAAGATACATCGACGCCGCCGAAAACGCGCAGAAAAATTTTCTTCCCAGCGCCAGAGCCGACGCCACGCGGCGCGAGTTGCCCGCCAAGAATATTCCCGCGAATCCCCGCCCGCGCTTCGGAAGTTCCTCTCCGCGCAGGTTCAGAAAGCGCAGCGACGCCACCGCGTAAGACATCGACGCAAGCGCAGCCCCGCCCGCCGCCGATGAGAGCGAGAGCGCAAGCCACAGCGCCGACTGCCAAAACCCGGACATCGCGAGCCTACTTTGCGAATTTGGAAAGCTCCGCTATGCAGCGTTCGTTTTCCTCGGGCTTGCCGATCGTTATGCGGAGCCAGTCGGGAAGCCCGTAGCCGACATTCGGGCGCACGATCACCCCGCGCTTTTGCATTTCCACAAACACGCCCGGGGCGTTCTCCACCTTCACCATTACGAAATTCGCGCCGTCGGAAAAATACTCAAAGCCCAATTTCTCAAACGCCTCCACGAACTGCTTTCTGCCCGCGTTGTTGACCGCGCGGCACTTTTCGAGAAATTCCGAATCGTCGAGCGCGGCGATCGCCGCGACCTGCGCGAGGCTGTTTACGTTGAACGGCTCGCGCGCGCGGTTGATGTAGCTTGCGAGCTCTTCCGACGAGTACGAGTAGCCGATTCGCAGCCCCGCGAGCCCGTAGATTTTCGAGAACGTGCGCAGGCACACCACATGCCGCCCCTCCGCGATTAGCGGGCGCAAATCGACCTCCTTGTCTTGATACTCGGTGTACGCCTCGTCGTAGCAGAACAGAACGTGCTCCGGAAGCGAGCGCACAAAATTTTCCACCTCCGACTGCCCGAGCACCGCGCCCGTCGGGTTGTTCGGGTTCGTCATAAAGACGACTTTTGTTTTGTCGGTGACGGCGTCGCGCAGGGCGTCGAGGTCGTATTTCAAATTCGGCATCGGGACGCTGACGCATTTGCCGCCCATAAAAATCGTGGCGAGCTTGTAAACTATGAACGACTGCGCGCCGAAAACGGTTTCGTCGCCCTCGTCGACAAAGCACTGCGCGACGAATTCGAGAAGCTCGTTCGAGCCGTTGCCGAACGCGAACTGCGACGGCGAAAGCCCCCACTTGGCGGCGAGCTTTTGGCGCAGCTCGTAGCAGCCGCCGTCGGGATACCTGTTGAGGTTGCCGAGATTCGCGCGCACCGCAGCCATAGCCTTGGGGGACGCCCCGAGCGGGTTCTCGTTCGACGCCATTTTCAGGATTCCGTCGGGGTCGAGCCCGAACTCGCGCGCGACGTATTCGATGGGCTTGCCCGTCTCGTAAACGGGCAGATTTTTTATTTGTTTCTTTACTATGTTTTCGAGTTTCATACTATGTCGTTATATAAACAACGGCGATTATTGAAAAATCACCGTTTTTTGCAAGCGTAAGATAATAGTCAAAGGCTTATTTTTTATGAACATTTTTTGCACGGGAGCGACGGGGCTTGTCGGCTACAATTTTGTAAAGGCGGCGTCGGCGGCGGGGCACAAGATCCTCGCCGTCTCGAACTCGCACGATCTTCCCGCGATCGCGAACGTCGAGCAAATAAAGCTCGACCTTTCCGACGAAGCCGCGCTCCAGCGGGCGGTGCTCGACATGTTTCCGGAAATGGTCGTCAACTGCGCCGCGATCTCGAGCCCGGCAGATGTCGATGCGAACCCTGCGCTCGCGGAAAAGATGAACGTCGCCCTGCCCGAGGCTCTCGCGAGGCTCGCGCACCACGTCGGGGCGCGGTTTATCCACCTTTCGACCGACATGGTTTTCGACGGCACCGCAGCGCCGTATAAAAATACCGACATTCCCATGCCCTGCACGCTCTACGGAACGACAAAAATGATGGCGGAAAAAAAAGTGCTGAAAGTCGATCCGCGCGAAACGATTGTTTTGCGGCTCAGCCACGTCTGCGGCAACAGCCTGACGGGGCGGCGCTCGCTTCACGAAAAACTTTTGCGCGCGTGGTCGTCGGGCGCGGTTTCCGAGCTGCGCACCGACGAGATAAAATGCCCGCTCTCCGTCTCGCGCCTCGCCGACCTGCTCTGCGAGCTTTGCGAGCGCCCAAACGTCAGCGGCATATACCATTTCGCGGGGCTCGAGCGCGTGAGCAGGTTTGACATGGCGCGGCGCGTAGCGGAGCATTTCGGGCTGAACCCGGGCGAGTTCATAAAGCCCGTTTCCGGCGGCAGCCCGACCGACCTTACCCTCGACATCTCGTGCATCGCCGCTCGCGTAAAGACGCGCTCTTGCATGTTCTCCGAAATTCTCGATGAAATGGTTTTGCCCGCCGACTTGGAAAGCTGGGTGCGCTCCAAATCGGGCAAAGTTCCGATAAAGCGGTTTAAATTATGAAGAAAAAATTTTTCGCCATAGCCGCGGTTCTCGCGCTGCTTTCCTGCGCCGCAAGTGGCGGCGTTCCCGAAGCGCGCAACTTGACTGCGCCGCGGCTCGAATACGCCGCGCGGGCTTTCGCGCGCGGGCTGGAAGCGTCGGGCGCGAAGAGCGGAGCGATGTGCGTTGTAATAGACGGCAAGACCGTTTTTCAAAAAGTTTTTTCATGCCCCGAAGATGAAAAATTCCAGCTCGGCAACACGTCGCAGGCGCTACTATCGCTCATGCTCGCCTCGATGGAAAGCGCGGGAGCCGTTCGCGCCGACTGGAAAGTTTCCCGCCACTGCTCGTTTTTGAGCGAAAAATATTCGGGCGCGTTCGCCGACTTTCTCTCGATGCGCGCAGGCGTCGATCCGCACGCCGACGACCTTCTCCCGCGCGCCTCTTCCGCCGCCGAAACGTTCGAGGCCGCCTCGCAAATCCAGCCGATATCGGGCGCGGGCGGCGTCCAGATAAGGTCGCGGCTCTCGGCGGCTCTCGCGGGATACGCGCTCGGATACGTTTTCGACAAGCGCGAAAAAAATATGAAAAAATCTTTCGCCGCCTGCTCCGAAAAATATCTTTTTAAGCCGCTAAAATTTTCCGATCCGCGCTTTGCATCATACAGCGGCGCGCTCTTCCCGGCGACCGCCTACGCGCTCTCGATAGGCGACACCGCCAAGTGGCTTGAGTGCGAAACCTCGCCCAACCCGCCGATCGCCACGCGCGAGACGCTCGCGCAAAGGCGCTTCCCCAAAAGTCCGGAAGAAAAATTCGCGAACGGCTGGATGCGCTCGAGCGAAAGGGGCGCCGTGTTTTTTGTCGCCGCCGACTCATTTGAAAACCGCGCGAACGTGTGCGCCGTATTCCCGTCGGCAAACGCCGCGGCGGCGTTTTTCGCGCACTCCCCCGACGCCGCGAAATCGGCGAAACTCTGCGCCGACTCGATGTCGAAAATCGTCGAAATGCTAACCACCCCCGCACAATGAAAAAAACAATATTTTTTGCCGCAACCTTCGCGTGCCTCGCGTGCCTTGCAAGCGCGAAAGGCTTGGTTAAAATCGCGTATATAGGTTCAATGCAAAACCCCGCCGCGAACGCCGCCATACGCAACGGAGCCCTCGACGCCTTCGCGCAGCTCGAAATCAGATACGGAAAAAAATTCGAGGTCGAATTCCTTTCCGCGCCCGACGCCGAAAAGCAGGCAAAGCTTCTCGGGAAAGCCTATATCGACGGCGCGAAAGGCGCGATCGTCATGCCCGAAAGCGCGGCGGAGCCCCTCGCGAAAAAAATCTCTTCTCTCAAAAAAAATTCGTTCCCGACAGCGCTCGTGGGGACCGACATTCCAAGCTCGGATAGGTTCTGCTTTATCGGCACCGACGCGGAAAAAATGCGCGCCGCCCTCGACGAGCAGCTGTCGATTCTCTCGCGCGGAAAGAAACCCGCGCTCTACATCTACGGCAGCGTTCCGCCGTCCGCCGACGCAGACAAAAAAATTCTCGCCCGCGCGCGGGAACTCTTCGGAAAAGGCGCCTTTGAAAAAATCTCGTCCGAAATCTTCGCCGAGAACATCTCCCTCTACTCCGTCTATGCCGACACAAACGCCGCCCTCATAATGCGGCGCGACGACTTCGGCGAAATTTTCATCTCCCCCGAACTGCTCGCCGACACCGCGCCGATAAGGCCCGACATCGACAGAACGTTCGCCATCTGCGTCGGCGCTCTGCCGCAGCTCGCGGGCTATCTGGAGCGCAGGCAGATCTCCGCGTGCGTCTACCACGACTACTACGGCTGGGGCTATTTCGCGGCGCGCACAATCGCCGAAAAACTCATGGACGGCTTCGAGCCGTCGCTTCCCGCAAGGCTGCTCGCCCCCCTCGTGGCGACTCCGCAAGACGCCGACTCGTTCAAGGCGGACTGGCGAAAGTGGATTAAATAGCCGCTGCGCTCCGCCCGCGCGAAACATCTCTTCAAATAAAACAAAAAAAGACTCCCGAAAAATCGGGAGCCTTTTTTATTTTTTCGCGGCCGCTTTCGCGAAAGCCTACGAGAACAGCACCGAATTTTTGACGTACTCGAGGTTGTGCTTTAGCAGGCTCTCCACAGACCCGTGCTTTTTGGGGTTGTGCCCGTGCGTCTCGAACACGAGCCAGCCGTCGAAGCCGATTTCCAGAATCGTCTCGAAGCACGCGCGCATATCGCGCGGCATTCCGGAGTTGGAGTCGAGCTTGTGGCCGATGTCTTTGAGGTGAATTTGGTTGATATACCCCTTGAGCTTTTTCATCTCGGGGACGGTCTCGAAGCCGTAATACTGGAAATTCATTATGTCGAAGTAGACCTTTATCGCGGGGCTTCCGACAGCCTCGATGATGCGGATATCGTCCTCGGCGTTGAGCGAATTTTCCATTCCGATCGTCACGCCGTATTTTTCCGCGACCGGCGCGATGAGCTTCAGGCGCTCGACGACGGGTTTAAAATATTCCTCCTTGATGCGCATTGTGGAGGTGTCGAGCAGGCTGCCCTTGCCGTAGAACGGCACGAGCATATCCTTTGCGCCAAGCTGCGCCGAGGCTTTGCAGGCGTCCTTGATGTAATCCACGACGGTGCCGTATTTGATGAACGGATTTTTTCCGCACACCGCCGCGGTGGAGGCGCACTCGAGGTTTGTGCGCGCCATCGCCGACTTGAGAGCCGCGATTTTTTCGGGCGTTCCCCAGACGGGATTTTCGGGCTCGAAATCCATCGAGACCTGCACGCCGTCGAGCCCTATTTCTTTTGCCATATCGAACGCGTCGGGGGTTCCCCTCTTTAAGAGAGTCCAGTCGGCGACGCCGATTTTAAACGGCTTGCGCGAGGATTTGCCCGCGCAGCAGCACGCCGAGATTGCGGGCGAAAGCCCAACCAGAGCCGCCGCCGAAGCCATTTGCGATAAAAATTTTCTTCTGTCTGCCATTGTGTTCCTTTTGTTTGCGTTTGTGAAAAGCACCGTAAAGAAAAATTGGCGCATTGCAAGAAACATCTTGCGCCGGTTTGCATTGTGGAGGCAAAAGTTTAAACTATTTCGACTATTCCGCGCTTTTTAGCGAAAGCCCGCGAATGTCGAAATAGGCGCCCTCGGCGTTGGAAGTCTGCGCCACGACAATCGCCTGCGCGCGGCTCATCGGCTTTGCCGCGTAGGTTTGGGAGCCTTGCGCGAGAATTTTTTTGCCGTCCCTGATTTCAACCTTGAAATTCCGCGAGCCGTCTATCGCGAACTCTATCGAGCATTCCAGCCACTTGCCAAACGGCGCATCAACCGCCTTTCCGCCGACAATCGGCTTTCCGTTTTTAAAGCGCATAATCGGCCCCGAGTGCCCGGTGTCGCCCCTGCACTCCACGAAGAATGTCGAAAAGCTGTAGAGCCTGGCTTCAAACTTTAGAACGCAGCGCTCGCCTTTCGGGAAATGCACCCAATGGATATTCAGCGTCGGATAGTGCGTCTTGTCGGGAAGCTTTGAGTCGAAAAATCTCAGGTAGCGCGAGTTTCCCTCCCGAAGGACGCAGACGTCGTAGCCGTTGTTCGCCGAGCCAATATACTGCGAGATCGCGCCAAAGAGAATCGGCCTGCCGCCGATCGGCGAGCGCGAAAGATCCATCTCGTACTCCCGCGGCCAATCAGGCAGGAGCGGAATGGAAAAAGTCTCCGGCGTTTTATACGCGCCGAGGATTTCTTTTAGGCGCTCCTTCATTTTTCCGCGCGCGCCCGCGCCTTTTGTCGAGAACGCCTCGAAGCCGATTTTCCGCGCGGCGGCGGCGTTTTCCGGAACGCCGTCTTTAAGGCGCGGGTCTTCGACGATTGAATTTTTGTCCTGCCCGAATTTCTCCTGCCACTGCGCAAAATTCGCGCCGCCGAAGTCGGGCTGGCTCCCGCCCGCCCAGTAGATGTTGCGGTCGAACTTGCCGTTCCCGCGCCCGACAAGCCCATGCTTGAGAACTGTCGAGCCGCCCGCGTAGGAGACGATGTTGCGCTCAAAAAAGAGCTGGTCGGGATAGTCCTTCCCCCTGCGCAGCAGGCCTATCTGGGTTTCGCCGATTCCGTTGTTTTCAAACACGTTGTTGCGGACCGTGTTTCTTATGCCGTAATGCTGGAAATAGCCGTCGTCCTGAACGCCGTGGACGTAGTTCTTTTCGACGAGAAAGTCGCCGCTGCCCTCGTCGTTGTATATGCCCCAGCCGCCGTATCTTTGCCTGCGCACTCCGCTTATATCGTTGCCCGAAATGACCGAATCCTTGTGCGAGCCGAGCGTGTAGATGCCCGCCATGTCGCAGAGATACCCCTGCCCGATGTCGAAAATTCTGTTGTTTGTAATTTTGTTGCCGCGCGTGCGCGTCGGGGCGTAGCCCCACGTCCAGCCGCACGAGATTGCCGAGTAGAAGCCGTCGAAAATCGTGTTGTGGTCTATTTCCACGTCGCGCGCGTCGAGCGCCAGTATGCCCGCCGCCGACTTGTTGTAGCGCCCATACGCGCGGATTATGTTGTCGCTGACGCGCACGCCGAACGTGTCCTCCTCCGGCGATTTTATGCACGCCGGCTCCTCGCCTATTTTAACGCCGCCGCAGCCGATGTCGGAAATTTCGTTGCCCTCGACCGATATTCCGTCGGCAGCCTTTCCGATGTCCAACGCGCACGAGTCGGCGCAGCGGATTTTGTTGCCGCTAAAGGATACGGCGCGCGCGTTGTAAATTCTGACAAACCCCTTCGCGGGCTTCGCCGCCTGCATTCCCAAAGTAAACGGCTCGACCGACCCGCAGAAGAAATCGACACCCTTCACCGCGATGTTTTCGGCGCGCGATTTGGGGGATTTCCCCGCGATTTCCAGCGCGAGCGGCAGCGCGGGAATGAACGCTTCCGCGGTTTGCATATTCTCGCCCTTTCGCGGCAGGTAGAGGATTTCGCGCGATGCCATGTCGAAATAAAATTCGCCCTCTTTGCGCAGCCCTTTGCGCGTGTTGCACACCCTGTAATGCGGAAACTTTTCAAACAGGAAAAACGGCGTCCTGTTGTCGCCCGCCAACTTTACCAGCGACGTTTTTCCGCCGCCGATTTTCTCAACCGAAACTATCGGCAAGCGCGAATTGTGCCAGACGTCGCACTCTTCGATATACGCGTTTTTGATTTCATCGGGCGAAAGCCCGTCGAGAAGCTCCAAATCGCGCGAGCGCGCGAAGAACGAATTTGTCGGGTCGGCGACGCATACGTTGTACATGCGCGCGAAGCCGCCCGCCGACGGGTTCGCCCGCGCGCCGTTTACGAACATGGAGTCCGCTTTCCCGATTTTAGCCTTCGCCCGCCAGAACCCGCCTTCGAAGCGCCAACCCGCGATTTTTTCGCCGCAGCAGACGACGGTTTCGCCGCCGCCGTCTATCGTCATTCCCGAATGGCGCTCGTCGAGCTTGAGCGGCTCGGACAAAGTGTAAAATCCGGAAATCTTGACTAGCTTCCCGCCGCGCGCGGCGGCATCGTCGATAATCTTTTGAAGCTCCCCTTTCCCGAACGCGATTATCGGAAAAATAAAAAGAGGCAGCGCAAACTTAAAATATTTTTTCATAGATTTAATTTCTGGGATAAAACGAAGAATAAAAGCCTGTCCGCCGACATCAACAAAAAACTGACAGCCTCGCCGCGGCGCTAACAGAGCTTGTAAATTCTGTCGAGCCTGCGCAGCTTTTCGGGAACTTTTACGCCCACGAGCGAGCCTTTCGGAGCGGTTTTCACGCGCTCGCCGCCAAGCTCGACGCTCTCGGCGGCGAACTCGACAAAGCCCGTTTTTTCGCCTTCCGCCTGAAGAATGTCGCCCGCGCTGAACGGCTCGGCGTCGACGGAAATCTCGGCGACGGAAATCCTCGGATAAAATTTTACGACGTGGCCTACGATCCTCTTTTTTAGCTTCGCCTCGTTGCCCGCGGACGTCCAGTCGCCGGCGGGCTTTCCCATGTAGAAGCCGCCCGAAAAACCCCTGTTGAAAACTTTTGAAAGCTCGCCGACGGCCCAGCTTTTGAGCTTGGCGAACTCGGCGCCAAAGCCCGGCTTGCCGCGCTCCGAAAAATAAAAGTCGCGCAGTTTTTTATACGCGCGCGTCGCCGTCCAAACGTATTCGGCGTTCCTGTTGCGCCCCTCGATTTTCAGCGAATCGACTCCCGCCTCGAAAAGCTTTTCGATGAACGGGGCAACGCACAGGTCTTTCGGGCTTAGCACATAGCCGCTGCCGATTGCGAACGAGTCGCCGTTCGCCGCCGAGATCGTGTATTCGCGGCGGCAAGGCTGGAGGCACTCGCCCCTGTTCGCGCTCGCCCCGCGCGAGAACGCCGACATAAAACATCTGCCGCTTTGCGAGACGCACATCGCCCCGTGCGCGAAAACCTCGAACTGTATTCCCGCGCCCGCGCCAAGCTCGCGGCGGACTGCGCGGCGGATCGCGGCGATGTCGGAAATCGAACACTCGCGCGCGAGGACAAAGCGGCGCACCCCGAACTCGCGGTAGTATTTGCAGACGGCCGCGGCGTTCGAGACGCTCGCCTGCGTCGAGAGAAAAACCTCGAGCCCGTATTTTTTGGCGAGCTCGAAAACCGCGAAGTCCCACGCGATGACGGCGTCGATCCCCGCCTTCGCGGCGGCGCGGACTGCGGCGTCGAGTTTGCGGAGCTCGCGCTGATAGAAAATCGTGTTGAGCGTAAGATACGCCTTCGCGCCGAACGAGTGGCAAAGCGCGGCGGCTTTCGGGAGCTCGCGCAAAGAAAAGTTCCGCGCGCCCGCCCGCATATTGAAGCCCTTCGCGCCGAAGTAGACGGCGTCCGCCCCCGCCTTTAGCGCCGCCGAAAGGCATGGGAAATCGCCCGCGGGCGACATTATTTCCGGAAGTTTTGCCATTTTGAAAACCGGCGCCGCGCCCAAAATTCGGCGCCGCGCGCGGCGAAAGAAAAGACAAAAAAACGCGTCCGCATTGCCGCCGGACGCGCTCTAAAGGCCTCGCACGCCTTATTCGGCGGGCTTTGTCTTGGGAAGCCCCGTCACGCGGGTGACCTCTTTAATCTGCCCGCGCTTGCGGAGCAAATCAATGCGCTCAAAACGCTTGAGAACGCTGCGTTTCTTCGATGTCGCGGAGCCTCCGCTTTTGAAACTATTGTGCTGTGACATAAAATTCTCCTTTTATCTAATAAATAAAACACCGAAATTAAACGCCCCCGCAAGAAAAATGCAACAGTTTTTTTGGCGTTTTTTTCACTTCTTTTTAAAGACGAGCAAAACGAGCGCGTCTTTGCCAATCCTGACGCTTGCCGACGAGCCCTTCGCTTCAACCTTGAAATCGCCTATGCCGTCGGATTTTTCAAACTTCGCGCCCCCGACCTTGAAGCGCGCCGATGCCGACCGCGCGTGCGACTGCGTCGCGGCGACGGCGATTTCCTCCCCGTTTTCAAAAGTGGAATATTCGATATCGGCGTCGGAGCACTCCGCAAGGTCGGTGTCGCGGAAAACGCCGTTGAGCGCGAGCGGGCGGTATTTGTCCCTCAAGCGCGCGATTTTCGCCAAATACGCCTTGTAAACCGGCGCGGCGTCGACCGTCGCGCGGCAGCGGAACACGCCGGCGTCCTCGCGCCAGCCGCGCATAAACGTGCGGTTTAGCCGCCCCGCGACGTCGCGGTTGTCGTAGATGTCGCGGTTTGTCATCTGGATTTCGGGGAAAGTATATTTGAACATCGGCGCGTGCGCGGTCCGCGGCACTGCCGATTTTCCGCCGCCGCCGCCCGTCGACATATTCGGCATGACCACCGAAAGCCGCGCTTGGCTCAGCGCCTGCGAGCGCTGCAAATGCAGGTTCGGCATCGTGGTGTGGACGTAGTCGGCATGCTGCGCGGTGATGTCGCTGAACCACTCTATCCCGAAGCTCATTTTCGGATTTTTCGATTTCACATAATCGCGCATTTCGCGCACCATTTCGCTTTTTACGCGCATGATGTCGAACGAGGGAACGGCGTGCCCGTGCGACGGGTCGAAGCAAACCTCGCTCTTGTATCCGAGCTGGTCGAAGAACACCCCGTCCGCCTCGAGCGCGGCGGCGCGGTCTATGAATTTCCTCAAAATCCCGCGCCAGATTTCCGACGCGGGGCACGCGGTGACAAATGTCTTGTTCCCGAATTCGCGCAGCGCGGTGCCGTCGCCGCCAAACGGATACCGCTCGATATGCTCGGCGCCGTCGGAGCGCTTTACGGAAATTTTGCGCCCGATTTCGCGGTAAAACGCGGTTCCGGTGTCGATAAGCTGCCCGTTGAAATATACAATGACCTTGCCGCCGTCTTTCTGGAATTCCTTTATCCATTTTTTGAGGGCTTCGTCGCCGCCCTGCGCGGCGTCGGGGGTGTATTCGGGATAGCCCGCGTCCATGCCCTCTTTCCACCAACCGAAGAGCATGAGCGTGTCGAGCCCCGCGCCCCTGCCCGCCTCGCGTATCTCGGGCAGCTGGTCGTAGCGGTAGAACGTCTTGCCGTATTGGTGGCGCAGGATTATCCTCTGCCAGCCATTCGAGCTTTTGTAGCTTTCCGCGGGCTCTTTATGCGAAAACCATGTGTCCGCCCACTTGCGGTATTTTTTCGCCGAAACGTGCCAGTCACCCGAATGCGGCGAGACCACATAGCCGGCGAGCGCCTTCGACTGCCCGGGCTTCAGGAACGGAAACTTGACCATTCCGAAATCGACGCCCCCGTAATTGAAATCGCCGGAGCCTCCCGAGTGGCGCGCGCGGAAAATGTGGAGCGTCTTTTCAAACGACGGGTCGTGGCTGCCGACGTAAAGGGCGCAGTCGCCGTCGTCAAAAACGTAGTAGTTCATCGAGAGCGGGCACGGATACGTCGCGTATTGCTCGATAGCCTTGTTGTCCTGCGCCATGTAGGACTTGAAGCCCGACATCAGCCAGCCGCGCACGTCGGGGAAATACGTCCCGCCCGCGACGGGCAGATACAGCACCGTGTTTTCGCGGATATTCGCCGACTCTATCATCGGGAAATGGAACTCGGACAGTATTTTTCCCTTCGAGGCGTTGGAAATTTTCGGCGAGAACACTACGCTGTCGCCGTCGAGCCTGCACATTATTTCGACGGGGAATTCGCCGCCGTAGGATAGAAAAATCCCGCCGTCTTTTTTCGAGACTTCGACGGGGACGTCCGAGCTTTCGAGAGCCTCCTCGAGCAGATCGCCGTCGCGGTATATTATGCGCCAAATCCCGCGCCCGCCCGCGTACTCGCGGTTTTTTTCGAGATTTTTAAGCGACACCAGATTGCCCGCCGAGTCGAACTTTATCTCCGCCTTTCCGTTGAAAAGCCCGAAGAACTCTTCGGCGCCGATGGCCGCGCAAAGCTGCGCAAGCAAAAGCGCCGCCGCCGCGCAAAGTTTCACAAAATTCAAGCACTTCATTCTTGCGTTATAGCGTGTTTCAGCGCGGACTTTCAAGCAAAATAACGCAAAAAACGCGGCTTTATATTTTCTGCCGCGCGGGCAAATATCCATGCAAATCCGGAGTCTGACTCCGGATTTGCATGGATTTTTTCTGTCGCGCGGGGCAAAAAAACGCCGCCTCTTTGGGGGAGGCGGCGTTTGGGGAAAGCGGGTTTTTCTATTTTACCTTTTTGAAGTCGAGCACCAAAAGCGCGTCTTTATCGACCTCGACTTCAACCTTGCCGCCCTTGCCGACGACCTTGTACTTGCCGATTCCGTCGTAGTTGGCGAGCTCCCCGCCCGCGACTTTAAACGTCGCCGACATCTTGCCCTTGAACGACTGCGTCGTTACGACGGTGATTTTTTCATCGTTCTCGAAAGTCTGGTATTCGAGGTCGGGGTTCGAGCACTCGGCGAGCTCGGTGTCGCGCGTTACGCCGTTGAGGACGGTGTCGCGGAACTTGTCGCGCAGGGCGTTTATCTTCGTCAGATACGCCTTGTAAACTGGCGCGTGGTCGACAGTCGCGCGGCAGCGGAACACCGCGGCGTCCTCGCGCCAGCCGCGCATAAACGAGAGATTGCAGCGGCGCGGCACGTCTTGGTTGTTGTAGATGTCGCGGTTGGTGGTGTGCACTTCGGGGAACGTGTACTGGTAAAGCGGAACGTGCGCGGTGCGCGGCGCCCCGCCCGGGGTCTCGCGCCCCGCCGCCAAGAACAGCTGCGGGTTGACGCCGTGGATATAGTCGGCGTGCATCGAGGTCGGGTCGGTGACGTGCTCGATGCCCATGCTCATGTCGGGCTTTTTCGAGCGGACGTACTCGCGCAGCTTGTGTATCATTTCGCCCTTAATTTTCATGATGTTTTGCGCGGGGACCGCGTGCCCATGGTTCGGGTCGAAGCAAAGCTCCGTTACGTAGCCGAGCTGGTCGAAGAACACGCCGTCGGCCCCGACGGCTATAGCGCGGTCGGCGAAAGACTTCAAGACTTCGAGCCATTCGTCGGTCGCGGGGCAGGCGGTTACGAACGTCTTGTTGCCGAACGCGCGAAGCCCGGTGCCGTCGCCGCCGAACGGATAGCGCTCCATGTGCTCGGTGCCGTCGGCGCGCTTGACCGAAAGCTTGCAGCCGCGCTCGCGGTAGAACTTTGTGCTCATGTCGATGAGCTGGCCGTTGAAGTAAAGGTTGACCTTGCCGCCGGCTTTCTGGAATTCCTTAATCCATTTTTTGAGGGCTTCGTCGCCGCCCTGCGTGTCGTCGGGGGTGTATTCGGGATAGCCCGCGTCCATGCCCTCTTTCCACCAGCCGAACATCAGAATCGTGTCCAAGCCCGCCTCTTTACCCGCCTTGCAGATTTCGGGAAGCTGGTCGTAGCGGTGCAGAACTTTTCCGTATTGGTGGCGCATGATGATGCGCTGCCAGCCGTTGCACTTTTTGTAGCTCTCGGGAATCGGGACGTGCTTGTACCAAGTGTCGGCCCATTTGCGGTATTTGCGCGCCGAAACGTGCCAATCGCCAGAGTGCGGCGAAATAACAAAGTCGGCGATTTTCTTCGACTGCTCGGGCTTGAGGAACGGATATTTCACCATCGTAAAGTCGATTCCGCCGTATTTGAATTCGCCCTCGCCGCCCGTCTGGCATGTGCGGACGAGGTGCAGGGTCTTTTCGAACTCGGGGTCGTGGCTGCCAAAGTAGAGCGAGCAATCCTTGTCGCCCACGATATAGTAGTTCATCGAGAGGGGCGACGGATACATGGCGTATTTCTCGATAGCCTTGTTGTCCTGCGCCATGTACTCCTTGAAGCCCGACATCAGCCAGCCGCGGATATTTTTAAAAAACTTTCCGTTGTAGTCGTTCCAATAGAGAATGGAGTCGGGCTTGACGTTCATGGAATGAATCATCGGGAATTGGAACTCGCGCAGAATTTTCGCCTTCGAGGCGTTTTTTATCTCGGAGGCGAAATGGACTTCGTCGCCCTCGAGCGAGCACGCGACTTCGACGGGAAATTCTCCGCCGTAGGAGAGCAAAATTTTTCCGCCCTCTTTCTTGACCGAAACGGGGACGTCGCGGGCCTCCACGCTTTCCTCGAGCGAGAGGCCGTCCTGATAGATAATGCGCCAGAGGCCGTCGCCGCCCGCGTATTCGCGGTTCTTCTCAAGATTTTTGAGCGAAACGAGGTTTCCTTTGCCGTCGATTTGCAGTTGAACTTTGTCGTTTTTGAGCTCGAACACTTCGGCGAACGCCGACGCGCACAAAAACGCTCCCAGAATCGCGGCAAGCGCCGCTTTGCTTTTCTTCATATTTTTTCTCCTGTTGCAGATTGAAACGATCTATATTAGAAAATTAAAAACGCCGCGCGCGCAACAACGAAATTATATTTTCGCCGCGCGCTATTCGATTTCGAGGCGGTATCTTCCGCGCTTTTTTGAAAGCGCGCACTTGGCGCCGTACGCGAGCGAAAGATTTTCCGATGTCATCGCCTTCCCTATCTTGCCCTGCGCGAGAACCGCGCCGTCTTTGATAACCATCGCGTGGGTGAACTCGGGCGGGATTTCCTCGACATAGTGCGTCGCCATAATTATCGCGGGAATGTTTTTGTCGGCGCAAAGCCCGCCGAGGAACTTGACGAAATCCCTGCGCGCGACGGGGTCGAGCCCCGAGCAAGGCTCGTCGAGGAACACGACCGACGGCTTCAGCATCATCGCGCGGGCGAGCAAAACTTTTTGCCGCTCGCCCTGCGAGATGAGAAACCAGTCGCTGTCGACAAGGTGCCCGATTCCGAAGCGCTCCATCTGCGCGTACGCCTCTTTGGCGAGCTTGCGGGTAATGCGCCCCCAGTAGTTTATCTGCGCGAACTTGCCGCTTACGACGACCTCCATCACCTTTTCGCCGCGGTTGATGCCGCGCCGAAGCTGGCTTCCGACAAGCGCGATGCGCTCGCGCATTTTGCTCCAGTTGTACTCGGTGTATTTTTTGCCGTCGACCGACATCTCGCCCTCGGACGGCGTGTTGTAGGCGCAGATCGTCGATATGAGCGACGTTTTCCCCGCGCCGTTCGCCCCGAGCAGCGCCCAGCGCTCGCCCTCGAGGACGCGCCAGCTTATGTTGTCGACGATTTTCCTGTCGGCGATAAACGACAGCCCGCGAATGTTTAAAATTTCCCTTTTCGAGGTTATTTTCTTTGCGTTTTTCAATTCCGTCCCGATTATTTGCGCCCATACTGACATGGATTTGACAAACGGCAACAAGATAATTTTGGCGTCGGCGAGCCCGAGGCGCCGCGAGCTTCTGGAAAAGGCGGGGATTGATTTCGAGGTCGTCGTCTCCGACGCGGAGGAAATCGCCGGCGGGAAACTCTCCCCGCGCGAGGTCGCCATTGAAAACGCGCGGCGCAAGGCACTGGGCGTTGCGAAGCTTCGCCCGAACAGAATAGTCCTCGGCGCCGACACCGTCGTCGCGCTCGGCGGCGATATTTACGGCAAGCCGCGCGGCGAAGCCGACGCCAAGCGAATGCTCTCAATCCTGCGCGGAAAAACGCACTCTGTCTTTACGGGCGTTTGCGCGGCGCGCGCGGGCGCGGACGGTTCGCTCGAGGCGATCGCGGATTTTAGAGAGTCGCGGGTATCGTTCAAAAATCTTTCCGACGGCGAAATCGACGAATATCTGCGCCGCGTTTACGTCCTCGACAAGGCGGGCGCCTACGCCGCGCAGGAATGCGGCGGGATGATCATCGAAAAAATCGACGGCGATTTCGACAACGTCATGGGGCTGCCCGTCGGGGCGTGCAAAAAGATTCTCGACACGCTCGCCGCGCGCGCGCATACTTGAGAAAATTTTTCATTTTTTGCATAGTATAATGCAGGACGATTTCGACAGAAAAATTTATTACGGCTCCGACAAGACCGACCGCACGGCGGCGGCGATAGCACTTTTGGCGGCCTTGCTGATACACGTTGGCGGCTACTACGCAATACCGGCGGAATTTTCGCGCATCGCGCAAAAAGAAAAAAATTTCGACGAGCTGAAAATCGAAATCCTCCCGCCGAAGATCGAGAAAAAAACGCCCACCTTTATCGAGGCGAACCCATACGCGAACGACACCCCGCCCGAATCGCCCGACTCCCCCGAGTCTTTCAAAAACCAGCGCGCCGCGGACGAGCTGCCCGACCCTTCGTCGAAATCGAAAATGCCGTATGTCGAGGGCGAAATCAAAAACGGCAAAAAAATCGTCTCCGGCACGAGCGGCGAGACCGACACATTCTCGCCAGAGGCGGTTCTCGAAACTTTAAATCGCCCGCTCGAACACCCCGCGCAGGCGTCGGAAAGCAGCCCGCAGCCCTCCGCGCAACCCAAGAGCGAAAGCGCTTCGACCTCCAAAAACGGCGGCGGAGAATCCGCAAGCGCCGCGAAATCGGACGGCGGCGGCGACGACTCCAAGCCCGAAACGCCGCCCGCGAAAACCGAGCAAAATTCGCTGTCCGCGCCCGAGACAAGCGGGTTTGTCAAATTTGAAAAACATTCAAAAACGCCGGCGTCGGAAAAGCCCGACGGCGAAAAAGAGCGCAAGGGCGTTAAGTCGGAAAAATCCCCCGAAAAGCCGAACAAGGGCGAGACTCTTGGAGAAAAAGGTTCGGGCGGCGGCAAGCCCGGCGACGCCCCCAAACAAAAAGAAAATTCCGAAACGCCCGAACAGCCAAAACAACAAGAGAGCCAAGAGCGGCAAAACCAGCCCGACCTTCCCGCGCCGCGCCCGCGCCCCACGCTCAGCATGAAAATTCCCGCGGGCCCGCTCGCCGACAACCGCTCGCACGCGAGCTCGCGCGGGGTCGTCGCGTGCGACTCGCGCTTCAGCGAATTCGGCGCGTACCAGCAGAGAATGATAGAGGCTATCGCCCGCCAGTGGAATCTGCTCGCGTCGAAATACGACCTCGGCACGGCGGTCGGCTCTATCGTCGCGGTCGAGTTCTACCTGAACACGTCGGGCGAGCTTTCAAAATTCAAAATTTTATTTTCCACGTCCACGAACACCGGAACGGGGCTGTGCGAGCAGTCCATTCTCACGACCGCCCCATACGGCGAGTGGACGCAGGAAATGGTAAACGCCTTCGGCGGGCAGGACCAATCGGTAAAAATAACGTTCCACTACAGATGAAAACAGAAGAGTTGATTAAAAATCTTCCGCTCTCCTCGGGCTGCGAAGTGATAAAATTCGACGAATGCGGGCTTATCGCGATAAACAAAAAGGCGGGGCGCGCCACGCACCCGAACGCGTCGCCGTCGAAAAACGCCAAGCCCCCGATGCTGCGGGCGCGCTACAATATGCGCGGCGAGTATTACTCGTGGGAAAACGAGGCGGGCGAAAATTTTAAGCTGTATCTGGCGAACAGGCTCGACTCGCCGACCTCGGGCGTCGTGATCGCCGCGGCGAATCCCGAAGCCGCCGCCGCCGCAAAGCTCGCGTTCAAAGAAAAGACGGTGCAGAAAACGTATCTCGCCATTTGCAAAGGCAGGGTCGGCATCGAGGACAAATGGGTGGACAACCTCGCGATGTATTCAAAGGGAAAATACGTCAGGACCGAGTCCTCGAGGTCGGGGAAAACCGCGATCACGTATTGCAAATTCGTGCGCGAGGATTTAAACAAGGCGAAGCTTTGCCTCGCCGAGCTCCGCCCGATAACGGGCTTCACGCACCAGCTGCGCGTGCAGTGCGCGAAGCGCGGCTTCCCGATTCTCGGCGACGCCACTTACGGCGACTTTTCGTTCAACAAAAAATTCCGCTCCGCGTCGAAGATCAACAGGCTTTTTCTGCACTGCGCGAAAACCGAGCTTAAAATTTCGCTCGGCGGAAACGATATTGAATTTTCGGCAGAGGCGCCGCTTCCCAAAAGCTTCTCGAGCGTGCTCGACTTCAACATAGAAATTTCAAAAGTTTTCTGGTTATAAAATGGACGTTTTTAAAATGCTCGTTTGCGCGCCGCTCTCGCCCGCGTTCTGCAAGGCGGCAGTCGGGCTTTGGCGGTTCAAGGCGGCGGCGTATTTTTTGCTGCTGTCGGCGGTCTCGGGGCTCGGAATTTTTCTGGCGGCATACGCGCCGATGGAACAGCTCTACTCCGAGACGCTCTCGCTTTCGGCGGAAAAGCTGCGCGGCGTAAAAATCGAGGGCGGCAAAGTCGTCACGCCCGACGGCAAGGACGTCGTTTTACAGGCGGCGGGCGGCGAGCCTTTCGCGGTGGCGAGCCAAAACTACATCGACGCGAACAAGACGCGCGGGCTGCTCTTCGCGTTTGAAAAAGACAGGCTAACCCTCTATATGCCCGACGGCTCCGAAACGTTCATCTCCGCTAAAGACCTTGGCGAAATTCCCGACGTCTCGGTTATGATACCGCCAAAAAAACTTCTGCTCTTTGCCCTGCTTCCCGCGATCGCGGCGGCGGCGGCGCTTTTTATGAACTCGTTTTGCCTCGCGATAATGACGCCCGCGTGCTTTATTTTTTCGAGGCCGTCGTATCCGCTTTCCCTCGCCAAAAGCGCGAAGCTCGCGCTGTTTTCGCTCACCCCCGCGACGCTCATAGACTTCGTCTCCGCGGCGGTTTTCGGGCAGGCGTCTATCGGCATAGCCTACGCCCTCGTTTCGGGAATAACCGCGCTTTTTCTGATAAAAAAATTCGCGGCTTCGGAAAACTCCGAGACGCCGCGAATGTAATGGCGCATGGGCGCGTTTTTATTTGCGCCCCTACCCTTCGACGTGGTCGCGCTTAAAGAAGAATTTTATTATCACAAACAGCACCGCCACGTTCAGCAGCGAGAACACCGCGAGCGACGAAATTCCCGCCGTCAGGCTCGCCGCCTCGCGTATGAACCCGAGCACCGTCGAGGAAGTCGAGCCTATGCAGAAGCCGCCGCAAATCATAAGCCCCATTCCGGACGCCCGGTAGCGCGCGGGAACGACGTCGAGAATCGACGCAAAAATGCACGAGTCGCAAACACCCTTGAAAATGCCGTAGACGAGCAGGCTCGTCTTGCACGCGAATAAAACTTCGGTGTTGGCGGACATCACGAGGAACGGCGTGAGGCAAAGAAAGCCCACCAAATTTAATGAAAATCTGATGTGGCGCACTTTTTTGTAAAGCCCGTCGCAAACGCGCGAGCCGCAAATCACCCCGATGAACGAGCCCACGTAAACGAAAATCACAAAATTGAAATTCGCCGACGTCAGGTTTCCGTCGAAGAAATTTTCCGCCATATACGTAGGCATCCACGTCTTGAAGCCGACGTCGAGATACACGAGAAACCCGAACACGAGCGCAAGAAGCATCGCCGACGGGCGCGAGCACACAGCCTTGAGAGCCGCCGAAAACGACGCCTTTTCGCCGCCGCCGTCCGCGACCCTCGGCGAGTCTTTCATAAACAGCGCCAGAAACAGCGCCCACACGACGCCTATCGCGCCGAAGATGTAAAACGGCAGCCGCCAGCCCGCGATTTTTTCGCCAAGCGCCCCCGAGAGAAAATCGGGAACGTCCACCGCGTGCAAGTCGGCGAGATACCCCGCCACGCAGCTGCATATCACAATGCCCGCGTATTGCGCGGTCTGGAGGATGGAAAGCGCGGTCGAGCGCGTCTCGTTGTGCGCCTGCCCGAGCAGCGAGCTCGACGGCGGATAGTAGAAGCTCTGCCCGACCGCGTTCACGAGCCCGTAGGTTATGACCATCATTCCGATTGTCGCGACCGCGCCCGAGAAGAATATCCCGAAGCTGAAAACCGCCACGCCCGCGACGACGATTTTCTTGCGGCTTACGACGTCGCCCAAAAGCCCGCTGAACGGCACGCAAAGCCCGTAAACGACGGTAAAGAGCGTCGCCACGAGCCCGATTTCCACCGAAGTCGCGCCGAAGTCGGACTGGATTTGCGGGAGAATCGCGTTGTAAATTTGCCGCGTTCCCTGCTGGAGAAAATACGCCACCCAGAGGAATCCGAGCAAAATCCATTTATACATTCCGCCTTTGTTTTGCGCGCCGTCCATAGCTTTCCGTTGTTTGATGTTCCGGTTTGCCCCGCGGGGAGCGCGGGCTATTTTCCCGCGAAGAACCGAAGCAGCCTCGCCGCGTGGGCGGCGCAGTCGTCGATTACGGGGTCGTTGAAAATGTCTATCGCGCGGAAGCCGCCGCCGAGTTTTTCTATCTCGCGCCGCGTCGATTTAAGGAACGTGTCCATAAACTCCGTGGCGATGTTGATTTTCGATATGCCGTTTTCCACGAGCGCGCGAAGGTCGGCGGGCGGCGTTCCGGAGCCGCCGTGCAAAACGAGCGGCACGCCGCCGAGCGCGTCGGAAATTTCGCGGCACCGCCCGACGTTGATGTTGGGGGCTGCCTTGTAGAAGCCGTGCACAGTGCCGACCGAAATCGCGAGCGCGTCGACTTTCGTGTCGGCGTAAAAGCGCACCGCGTCCTCGACCGACGTTATCGCGTTTTCGTCGCCCATCGCGACGTGCCCGATTTCGCCCTCGCAGCTCGCGCCGAGCCTGTGGGCGTAGTCGGCGGCGTATTTTGTAAGCTCCACATTCTCGGAATACGGGAGCGTCGAGCCGTCGAACATCACCGAGCTTAAGCCCGCCGAGAGCGCCTCGCGCACCTGCCACGGCTCCGCGCCGTGGTCGAGATGCACGGCGACCGGCTGCGAACAGCGGCGCGCCATGCGAAGAAGAGTCGCGGCGAGGTCTGCGCCTTTTTCCGAGCGGAAGAGCCTCTGGAAAATCTGCAGGATTACGGGAAGCTTCTCGCCCTCCGCCGCGCGGATGACGCCCAGCGCCGCCTCGTAGTTGGCGACGTTGAACGCCGCGACCGCGCGCTTTTCGGCGCGGGCGGCGGGGAGAATGTCGTTTAGGGTCGCAAGAGCCATTTACCCCTCCTTACAGGCATTCAGCCGCGAGCTCCGCGAGCGTGGAAACGCGAAGCTTCGTGTTTTTCGACAAGACGCTTTTCGTGTACGGCGAGGCGACGACGATCTTGTCGTTCTTGGGATCCGCCGCGCGAGCCTCGACATACTTCGCCATTTTGGCGGCTATCTCGGGGCGCAGGACGTCGAACACGACGGCGCCCTCGCCGCAGGTGTAGGATTCCTCGTTGTTCGTGCCGAACATAAAGTCTATGGGCTTGTCGAGAATGTCGGTCGTAAAGCCAGCCGCGCTCTGCGCGCCGAGGCTCGCAAGGAGCTCGCGCGGGAACTTCGGGTTGCCGCAGTAGTTCTTGAGGAAATCGCTCTCAAGATAATACAGCACGCCCGCCTTTTTCTGGAACTTGAGCTTGAGCGAGAGAATGAACTCCGCCACATGCATAACTTTCGCCGAAAGCTTTATTCCGTACTCGGCGAAGTCGTTTGCGAGCGCGTCGTAAACGGCGGGATCGGAGACGACGACCGTCTTCGCACCCGAGGCGTTGACCGCCGCGGCGAACTTTTCCGCCGCCGCTTTCGCCTCGGGGAAATATCCGAGCGCGCGCAGCGCCTTGCCGCATTCGCCGCCCTCGGCGACGGCGTATTTTACCTTCGCCTTTTTCGCGATTTTATCGAACGCGCTAACTTCGGACGCGAGCGCCGCAGCGCGCGGGTCGATGTAATAAAGCACGTCCGCTTTGCCCGAAATCTTCGGCTCGGCTTTGGCGGCGGAAAGCTTCTTGGCGAGCTTCGCAACGTCGGCAGGCGCAAGCCCCGCCTCCACGATGTCGCGGCGCGCCGCGAGGACTATCGAGTTTTCGTCCCACTTGTTGACGCAGTGGAAACGCCCCGCCGCGGAAAGGTCGGCGGAGAAAATCGTGTCGATGAAGTCGGGGTTGGAAAGCTTGGAGTTGTCGAGCATCACGCCCCAGACCATGGAGCTTCTGACGCGCGGGGTGTCCGCCTCGCGGAACGTGACGTTCGCCACGCCCGAGAGGTGGCGGCACATAAAGCAGAAGCGGCACTTTTTGATGTCTTCCTCAAATTTGTCGATATTCATTTTCATACCTCCTGTATTTTAGAGACCCATTTTTCCGGGGTTCATGATATTGTTCGGGTCGAGAGTTTTCTTTATGCCCTCGAGGATCGGGAACGCGTTTCCGTAAAGGTCTTTCATATACCTGCCGAGCTTGAGCCCGACGCCGTGGTGCTCGTTTATCACGCCGCCGTTTTTGATGGCTTCGCGTATGGCGGCGTCCCAGACCGCGTTGTAGAGCGCCGCCGCCTTGCGCGGATCTTGGGGGACGTCCTCGCCCTCGAAGATGAAGCGCGCGTAGAGCATGCAGCCCCACTGGTACCAGTGCGAGAAATGCCCGATGAACCGCGCCTTCGGGAACTTTTCGTTGACGGCTTTTTTCATCGCCCAATACACCTTTTCGATGTGCGCGAAGTCCGCGACGGTGTCGAGCGTGCCGAACGCCTGCGGCAGGTGGAACATATAGCCCGGGTAGAAAAATTTGTACTTGTTTTTCCACCACATTTCGCCGCCCTTGCTGCCGAGGTCGGTGCCGTTGTATTTTTCCTCCATGATTTTTCTGGCGTGCTTCATCTGGAGCGCGACGATGTCCTTTTCGCCGTCGAAGCCGAACACCAGATACGCGCCCGAGCCGATGTCCATTCCGAACACTTTTTTAACGTGCGTGCGCGTTTCGGTTTCGTCGTAGAGGCGGACGGCGCATGGCTCGAGGCGGCTGCGCATAAGGTCGGCGCCCGCCTGCATCGCGGTGTGGAAGTCCTTGAAAAGATACGCGCGGAACTGGCGCTCCGCGGGCATCGGGTGGATTTTCAGCGTGACCTTTGTGATGACGCCGAGCGTGCCCTCGCTGCCGAGGAACATCATCGTAAGATCGGGGCCCGACGCGTGGCGCGGTATCGGAAGGGTTTTGATTATCTCGCCCGTCGGGGTGACGACTTCGAGGCTCATGACCATGTCCTCGATCTTGCCCCATTTCGTGGAAAGAACGCCCGTTCCCCTGTGCGCGAGGAACCCGCCGATTGTCGAGCACGCGATCGACGCGGGCAGGTGCATTGTGGAATAGCCCTTTCTGTTGACCGCCCATTCGAGGTGGCGGGTGATGATGCCCGTTTCGGTCGTGACGGTGAGCGACTCTTCGTCGATGTTGATGACCTTGTTCATGCGCTTTGTGTCCAGGACAATGCCGCCCGCGATCGGCAGCGCGCCGCCCTGCGAGCCCGAGCCGCCGCCCCATGTGACGACGGGAATCCGGTACTGGTTGGCGATTTTCATCACCTTCGCGACTTCCTCCGCGCTTCCCGGATGGACCACGAAATCGGGCTTCGGCGTGGGCAGACCCCTGTCGTGCCACATCTCCGGAATCCAGTAGTAGTCGATGGAGTGCCCGAACTTGTCGGAATCTCCGGTGCTGACGTAGCCCTCGCCGATAGCGTCGGCGAGTTCCGTCCTGATCATTTCAAACATATAGCTGTCTTTTGAAACAAACATTTTTTATTACTCCTTGTTTGGTTTTGATAAATTGTATTTTGAATAGACGGGCGCGAGGGCGTCGTGTGCCGCCTTGTATTTTTCAAAAAGCTCCGAGTAGGCGCGCGCCGAGGCTGCGTCGGGCTCGACGACCCTGTCGAACTTGAGGCATTGCGAGACCGCCTCGGAGGGCGTCGCGAAGAGCCCCGCGCCAACGCCCGCCAAAAGCGCGCTCCCGTAGGAGGCGTCGCCGGGAATGGGGACCGTCGCGGCGAGCCCGAAAACGTCGGCGATGATTTTGCTCCAAAGCTTTCCCCTCGCGCCGCCGCCGATTAAAAATATTCTCTCCACCCCGAGCCCCATTTTTTCTATCGAGCCGTAGCAGTCCTTGAGCGAGAACGCCACGCCCTCCATGAGCGCGCGGATAAAGTCGCCCTTCGTAGAGGAAATCGAAACGCCCGTAAAGCTCGCCCGCAGGTTGGCGTCCCAATAGGGGGAGCGCTCGCCCTGAAGATACGGGTGGAACATCACGCCGTTCGCGCCGGCGGGGGATTTTTCCGCGAGCGCGTCGATGAGCGCGAACACTTTTTCGCCGGTCTTTTCGGCGGCGGATTTTTCCTCGCCGCAGAACGCGTCCCTAAACCAGCGCAGGCAAAGCGCCGCCGCGTTCGTAGCCGAGACCGTATACCACATTCCCTCGACGACGTGCGAATATGTAAGAGTCGTCGCCGACGGGCGGGGCTCGGCGGTCATGACGTTCACGTTGCCCGCGGTCGCGAGCTTTATGATGCAGTCGCCCGGGCGGATCGCGCCCGCGCCGTAGTCCTCGACGGCGGAATCGCTCGTGCCGCAGACGATCGCCATTCCCTCGGGCAGCCCCGTGTCGGCAGACGCCCGCGCGGTGATTTTCCCGACGACGTCCGCGGGCTTGACAAGCTCGGGCAGCGAGCTAAACGGCAGCCCCGAAAGCTCGGCGAGCTCTTCGCTCCAGCGCATATTTTTCATGTCGAAAAACAGCGTCCCCTGCGCCTCGATGTAGTCGGTGCAGGCGACCCCCGTAAGCAGATAGCGCACGTAGTCTTTCACGAACAGCACGCGCTTTACCCGCGGGAGAACTTCGGGCTCGTTTTCCGACAGCCACATCATCTGCGGAAGCGTCCAAGTGGGCGCGGGCATTTGATACGCCGTTTGGAAAATTTTGTCGCCGAATTTTTCCTTGAGGCGCGCGCATTGCGGGGCGCTGCGCTGGTCTGTCCACATTATGGTTTTGCGGACGGGCTTCATGTCGGCGCCGAGCAATACCGCGTTGTGCGTCGAGCCGTCGAGAGCCGCCGCGCGAACCGCCTTGAGGTTTACCCCGTGCTGCGCGACAAGCGAAAGCGCGCGGCACATCGCGGCGTACCAGTCCGCCGGGTTTTGCTCCGACCAGCCCGCGCGCGCGTATTCCGTCGGATACTCCACCGAAGCCTCCGCCGCGACGGCGCCGCTTTCGGCATAGACCGCCGTAACCTTGCAGCCGCCGGTGCCGAAGTCAATCCCCAGAAGAATGTCTTCCGACCGCGCCATCGCTATTTCCCGACGACCCATTTATGCTCGGGGTCGAGCGACGATATGAGCCCGCGGTTGACCGCCCCGCTCATCGTCCAGAGGTAATACATCGAGTATCCCGGCGCGCCGCAGAGCGGGTGGTAGCCCTCGGCGATCGCGACGGTGTCGTAGTTCTTTACGGTGTAGGTTTCGTCGATGCGCCCGTCGGGGGTGTAAACTTTCTGGATTCCGAAGCCCTGCGCGGGGTCGAACATATAGAAGTAAGTTTCCTCCATGTCGATTTCCTCGGGCGGTTTGTCGACGTCGTGCCTGTGCGGCGGATAGCCCGACCAGTTGCCCGACGGAATCATTCCCTCGCCGATGTAGAAGTGCTCGGAGTCGAATTTTTCGTCGAGAATTACCGTCGCGCGGCGAATGAAGTTTTCCCTGCCGAGCTCGAACGTGCGGGTCTGCTCGGGGGAGATCACCGTCGGGCGCGCGGTGTCGCGCGTGGCGGGGGCCTCGTTTACGGCGATTTCAACGTCGGTCTCGGCGGACACTTCGTAAGAGGTGCGCCGCGGCAGATACACCGTGTGCGGGGCGCCGTCGAACGGGCTCTTTCGCCCGCCGACGCCCTCGAACGCGAAGCCGTCGCCGCGCACCGCGCACTTGCCGCCCAAGATTACGAGCGCGACTTCAAACTCGCCCGTCGACGCCTTGTGCGACGTCCCCTTGGCGAGCTTCAAAATTCCGAACGAAGTCAGCTTCATTCCATAATTGCCGACGCGGAAGACGTCGTTGAAGCCCTGTTCGGGCTTGAGGTTTATGAGAAATTTTCCCTTTGCCATTTTCAAACCGCCTTTCCGCTATTTTACGAGAATCGGCTCGATGTCCATGACGCGGCAGATTTCGAGAAGCTCGCTTGAGATGTCGCCGTAGGCCATCGAGAAGTGGTGCTCGAAGCCGTTGTTGATGACGGCCTCCTTGAGCCTTTTGCAGCCCGCGTCGAACTTCACCTTGAGGGGGTTGCCGCGCACGAAAAGATCGGTGTCGATGCCCTCGCCGGTGAAGATGAGCATTCTGAAGCCGCTGCCGTCGCGCTTTTCGCCGAGGCGCGCGACCGTAATTTTGCCGGGCTTGAGCGGGAACTCGTGCACCACGCCCTTGACGCCGCCGCCGCCGACAGTCGAGCTGAAGTCGAGCTTGCTTTGGTAGCCGTCCTTGCGTATCGAGCATGGAGCCGCGCCGCAGTGCCAGAGAACGCCGTATTCGCAGTCGTCCTCGCACATGATAAGGTCGCAGAAGAACGGGTCGATGCCGGTGAGCTCCTTTTCGAGGTTGAGCACGACCGCCGCGTAGATGTCGCCCTCGCAGACGGTGAGGTCGCCGTGGTTTGTGAGGTGCCCGATGAGCGCGCAGGCGGTGATGCCGTACATTTCGTCGCTGATGACTTCGGGCCAGCAGCGCATCGTAAAGGTGCTGACGCCGTATTTCGCCTTGAGCTTGCGTATGGCTGCGAACATCGCCGCGCACTTGCGGACGTGCTCGTCTTTCGTCGCGACTCCGCATGGGGCGTCGCCTTTTATGGTTTCAAGGGCGGCGTTCAATTCGGCTTCGGAAAGCTTCTTCGCCTCGTTGACGACCTCGAGCATCGTGATGGTTTTGACCTCCGCGCCGATCTTGTCGCGAAGAAGCATCTCGGAGCAGCACGACGTGTAGAAGCCCGGGACGCGCCCGCCTATCGAGCCTATGCGAAGATTCTTGATTTTGTCCATGCCGCGGACGATGCGCACCGCGCGCGCGAGCGCCGCCTGCGTCTTTTCCGCGCCGATGGCGCCGTGCACGTTGAAATAGGGAATGTGGAAGCGCCAGAGGAAGTGCGCGTTCATATTCGTCGCGCAGAACGAGTTCGCCTGAAGCCTGCCGCCCGCGGGGTCGGGCTCGGGTATCGACCAAAGGATTACTGGCAATTTGCCGAGCCTTTGCGACACGAGCGGAACAATCGTCCCGAGAGAGAATGTCGCGTAGAACGCCACGATAACGTCGGGGCGGTTCGCCTCGAACTTTTCGAGCTCCGCGACCGCCTTCGCCTCGACGTCGATCATCGCGCCGCCGCCGACAACTTCGACGCCGTCGATTTTTTCGAGCATGGCGCGCGCCTGCTTGCGCTGCTCTTCCATAACGTCGTTCGTCCAGTTCTCCTTTGTCAGGGGGAGAAAACCTATCTTAAACTTCTTCATAGTGGCTGCCTTTTTTTATTGTTTGTGTGATGAAAGAAATTCGTCGACCTTCGCGCGCGAGGGAATGCCCGCCCTGCCGCCGAGCTTGCCGCACTTTATCGCCGACACCGCCGCGCCGAAGCGCTGGCACTCGAAAAGGTCTTGCGTCTCGAGATAGCGGACGGCGAACGCCGTGTGGAAAACGTCGCCCGCGCCGGTGGTGTCGACGGGTTCGATTTTGAACGCGGGGCATTTGACGAACTTGCCGCCGTCGTAAACCATCGAGCCGTTCTCGCCCATCGTGCAGCCGAGAACGCGCGGTTTGTAGTCGGAGAGCTTCACGAGCGCGCGCTCAAGGTCGTTTTCGCCGGTCCACGAGCGCGCGAACGCCTCGGAGGTTATCAAAATGTCGGCGTACGGCAGAAGCTCCGCGACGCCCTCGCGCACCGTTCCCGCGTCGAAGTTGACGAGCACGCCGAGCTCCTTTGCGCGCTTTGCCGACGCGAGGGCGCCCTTGGGGTTGTGCCCGTCCATGTGCAGAACTTTCGCGCCGTCCAAAATTTTGAGGTTCGCCTCGCCCTCCTCGAGCTCCTCGGTGTCGCCGCGCGTCCACGCTACGCTGCGCTTGCCAGTCGGCTCGTCAACCCAGCAGTAGGCGATGGGCGAAGTCCGCGAACGGCGGACGACAATCGACGATGTGTCGACCTTTTCAGCCTGAAAGTCCGCGATAATGCGCCTGCCCGCGTCGTCGTCGCCGACGGTGCCGATAAACGCCGCCCTCAATCCGAGGCGCGAAGCCGCGACGGTCGAGGTCGCGGCGGGTCCGCCGCCCTGAATCGTGTGCTCGATAATTTTTACCTTTGAATCTATCGGTATCTCGGGAAGAAGCGAGATATCGTCGTTGCTGCAAAAGCCCACACCCACATAGTCGAAAACGCCCATTGTTCTGTCCTTCGTTGTTTTTCGGTTGATTGCCAAAGCTACGCGCTTTTGATAACGAACCGATAAAAACACCGACGCCAAAAAGCTTCAAACAATTTTTGCAATTACTTTTCTGAACAGTTGAGATTTCCGCATTTTGGGCATAAAAAGGGCGCACCCTTTTTTGGGGGCGCGCCGCTTGGGGGAGAATTTTTACTTTATCCGCGCGCGCAAAAGCAGCGGGAAGTGGTCGGACGGCCACACGCCGCCGAAGCACTCCGAGAACACCGCGAACTTTTCAACCGACACGCCTTTCGGGACGAACACCCAGTCTATCCACTCCATTTTTCTGCCGGTGTAGCCGTAGTTGTCGGTGAAGTCGGGCCCGTATATCGGCGTCTCGCAAATCTCGGCGGCGTCGAGCATAAAGCCCGAGCTTTTTATTTCTTTGACCGCGCGGGAATCGGGGTTGGAGTTGAGGTCGCCCATGGCGAAGAACGGCGCGCCCCGCGTTATCTCGGCGACTTTTTTCACGAGCAGCTTCGCGGACTCGTATTGCACGGTCTCGCCGATGTGGTGGAAGTGCATCGAGAACACGAAGAAAATTTTGCCGGTTTTTTTGTCGCGGAATTTTCCCCAGTTGCAGTTGCGCGCGTATTTCGCACCCCAGCCGAGGGACTCCTTTTCGGGGGTGTCGGAGAACCAAAACACGCCGGTCTCCAAGAGCTCGAGGCGGCTCTTTTTATAAAAGATTACGTTGTTGTGGTTTTTGTGCCCGATTTTGTCGCGCGAGGGCATGGTGGTCGTGCCGAAGATTCCATAGACGTCCTCGAGGTCGCGCATGTCCTCAATCTGGTTTTTGAAAAGCTCCTGCGAGCCGCACACGTCGACCTCGTGATAGCGCAGGAATTTTTTTATGAGCGGGGCGCGCATTTCCCATTTCTGCGTGCCGTCGAGCTTGACAACTTCCTTGCCGTTCTCGATTCGCTTCAGCTGATGCCCGTCGTTGAGAACGTCGCAGCGCATGTTGAACTGGCAGACCGCAAGCGCGTCGTCCCCGCAATCGGGGGCTTCGCGGCACGAGCATAAAACGGCGGCGGCGAGCGCGCCTAAAACGATTTTTTTCATAAATTTTATCCTATTTTATTTTAACTTTCGCGAGCACGGGATAGTGGTCGGAAAGGAACACGCCGTCGATAATCTCGTGGTAGACCGCGTATTTTTCGACCTCCACGTTTTGAACAAAAATCCAGTCGAGGAGAATGTTCACCGTCGGCTGATAGCGGCTGAACGTCCCCTCCGCGCCGTATGGCTCGGTTTTGCAAACCTCGCGGGCGTCTTTGAGAAAGCCCGAATTTTTTATCTCGGCGATCGCGCGGGAGTCGGCGCCCGAGTTTAGGTCGCCCGTAAAGAACAGCGGCGCCGCGCCCGCGATCTCCCGAATTTTCGAGACCATCAGCTTGGCGGACTCGAACTTCACGTTTTCGCCGATATGGTGGAAGTGCGTGTTGAAGTAGAAGAAAATTTTGCCCGTTTTTTTGTCACGGAATTTTCCCCAGTTGCAGTTGCGCGCGTACTTCGCGCCCCAGCCGAGAGACTCCTTTTCGGGCGTTTCGGACAGCCAGAACACGCCCGATTCCAGCAGCTCGAGGCGGCTCTTTTTGTAGAAGATTATGTTGTTGTGGTTTTTGTGCCCCAGCTTGTCGCGCGAGGGCATTGTGGTTGTGCCGAAGATTCCGTAAACGTCCTCGAGGTCCCGCATGTCCTCAATCTGGTTTTTGAAAAGCTCCTGCGAGCCGCAGACGTCAACCTCGTGGTGGCGCAGGAATTTTTTTATGAGCGGGGCGCGCTTTTCCCAGACTTGCATGCCGTCGCGAACGTCGACTTTTTTGCCGTTTACGACTTTGCTCTCCACGACTGCGCCGTCGTTTGGAACGTAGCAGCGCATGTTGAATTGGCATATTACGAGCGGCTCGTCCGCTTTGCGAGCGTCTTTGCAAGAGCAAAGAGCCGCGAGCGACGCTATTGCGATAAATGCGGTAGTTTTCATATGGCAAAAAAATAAACCCCGCACCGCGCGGAAGTCAAATTTTTTACGCCGCGCAGCCCTATCTGTTCCGCCCCGCGCCCTCCCCGCACCGCGCCGCCCTCCCCGCCCCGCGCGGGAATTTACCGCAAAAAAAAATAAAACAAAAAAAAGCCCCCGAGATTTTGTCGGGGGCGTTCGCGCCGAAAGCGTGAGAAAAATTTACTCTTCGGAAGAGCCCGAGTTTTTCCACGCGCCCGGATTTTTCGGGTCGAGGTTCGCGCTCTCGTACATGGCGGGCTTGATGTCGCCGTTTTCGACAGACTCCGCGTCGGTCTGCCAGCCGCCGCCTATCGCCGCGATGAAATCGACGCACGCGCGGAACCTGTCGCCGCGCAGGCTTATCTGCTCGCGCTCGTTCAGCAGCGCGTTTCTCGACGCGTCGCTGACCGAGAAGTAGTCCACAAACCCGAGGTCGTACTGTTTGCGGGTAAGCTCGAACACCTTGTTCGACGCCTTTGTAACGTCCATTCTGCGCTTGTATTCTATGCGCAGGTTGTTGATTTGCGACATCGCGTTTTCGACCTCGCCTATCGCGGAGAGCACCGCCGCCTTGTAGTTTTCGAGCGTTTCCTTGTGCGCGGCGAGCGCGACCTGCTTTTGCGCGTAGACGCGCCCCGCCTGGAAAATCGGAATGTAGATTTGCGGGCTCACGCCCCAGGCGAAGCTGCTTGAGTTTAGAAGCTTGTCTATCTTGTTCGCCTGAAGGTCGGTGTTGGCGGAAATCGAGACCGTCGGGAAGAAGCCCGCCTGCGCCGCGCCTATGCGCGCGTTCGCCGCGTAAACCTTGCGCTCGGCGGCGGCGATGTCGGGGCGGCGCTCGAGAAGCTCGGACGGCACAGCCTTGGGGAGCTTCGGGAGGGTTTCGCCAAGCGGCGCGTCGGGAAGATCGAGCTTCGAGGGCGTCGTGCCGACGAGTATGGCGATGTTGTTTTTGGCGATCGCCATCGCGCGGCGCACCGCCGCCAGCTGCGCGGCGGCTTCCGCCTCCTGCTGGACGGCGCGCTGCAAGTCGAGGTCGCTGGCGAAGTCGAGCTTTACCCTGTTCGCGATCAGCTCGGTCTGCTCTTTGCGCACTTCGAGCGTCCTTTCGAGAAGCTCTATTTCCGAGCAGAACTGGCGGATTGTGAAATACTGCTTCGCCACCTGCGCGTGCATTGTCAGCATAAGGCTGTTGTAGGCGTCGTAAGAGGCCTCGGCGTCGGCGACGTCGGCGTTGATTATGCTGCGTATGCGCCCGAAAAGGTCGAGGTCCCACGTCATGCCGAGCCCGACGGTCCAGCGGTCGGTCTGCGTGTAGCCCGTCTCAATGTTGCGCGAATACCCCGTGCGGGCGAACGACGCCCTGCCGTTTCCCTGCGGGTAGAACGCGGCGGCGTCGATGCGCGCGTTTTGCCTCGCCTGCTCGACGCGGAAGAACGCCGCCGAGAGCGTCGGGCTGTTTTCGGAGCACTGCTCGAGAAGCTTGTCGAGCGTGGGGTCGGCGAAGATTTTCCACCACTCGCCCTTTGGCAGCGACTCCGCCGGAACCGCCTCTTTCCAGAGGCCGTCGTCCCTGAAGAAATGCTCTTTGCCAAGCTCCTCCTTGGCGATTTCGGAAGTCGGCGCGACGTAGTCGGGCCCGACCATGCAGCCGCCGAGCGCGAGCGCGGAAGCCGCGATAAGAAGATTTGCTGCGGTATTTTTCATTTTAAGAACTCCTCCCTGAATACCTCTTGCGAATTACATAGAAGAAAACGGGCGTAAAAATCAAGCCGAATAATGTCACGCCCAGCATTCCGAAGAACACCGACGTGCCGAGCGACTGCCTCAGCTCCGAGCCCGACCCCGACGCGAACGCGAGCGGAACGACCCCCAAGATGAACGCGAACGACGTCATCAAAATCGGGCGCAGCCTGTTTCGCGCCGCCATGCTGACCGCGTGCACGACGTCCTCGCCGCGCTCCTGCCTCTGCTTGGCGAACTCCACGATTAGAATCGCGTTTTTGCACGCGAGCCCGATGAGCACGACGAACCCGATTTGCGTCATTATGTTGTTGTCCATTCCCCTGAACATAACGCCGGCTATCGCGAAAAGCAGAACGAGCGGCACCACGAGAATCACCGAAAGCGGTAGCGTCCAGCTCTCGTAGAGCGCGGCGAGAAGCAGGAACACGAACACCACGCAAATCGCGAAAATGTAAATGGCGGTGTTGCCTATGCGCTTTTCCTGATACGCCAGATCCGTCCAGTCGATGCCCATGCCCGCGGGCAGAACCTCCGCCGCGACGCTTTCAATCGCCGCGATGCCCTGCCCCGTCGAATAGCCGGGCGCGAGGTTGCCCATGATTTCGGCGGTCGGGTAAAGGTTGTATCTGCCGACGCTGTCCGGGCCGATCGTGCGCCGCACTTTCGCGACGGAGCCCAGAGGCACGTTTTCGCCGCGCACGTTGGGCACTTTCATGTTGTAGATGTCGTCGATGTCGGCGCGCTGCGCGCCTTCCGCCTGCGCCATGACGCGGTAGACGCGGTTTAGAATGTTGAAGTCGTTGACGTAAACCGACCCCATGTTGAACTGCATCGTGTTGAAAATCGACGAAATCGGCACGTTGAGCTTTTGCGCGCGCTCGCGGTCGATGTCGATGTAAAGCTGCGGCGAAGACACGCGGTACATCGTGAACGCCACGCCGATCTCGGGGCGGCGCATGGCTTTCATGGCGATTTCGCGCGTATATTTTTCAACCGCCGCTATGCCGTAGCCCATTTTGTCCTGCACCTGCGCCTTGAAGTCACCGCCCGCGCCGATGCCGTTGACGGCGGGCGGCGTGAGCACGAACGCCGACGCCTCGGGAACGCGCGTTTGCAGCATCCGCTGCACCTGCCCGATAATGTTGTCGAGGGTGATGTTTTCCTTGAGGCGCTCGTCTTTGGGCGTGAGCTTTATAAACACCGCGCCCGCGTTCGAGGATTTCGTAAACGTCGCGCCGTTGAGACCCACGACCGTCATGGAGTCGCTGACGCCCTTGACCTCTTTTAGCATATTTTGGATTTTTTTCATCACCTTGTCGGTGTGCGCGAGCGAAACGCCGTCGGGCAGCTGGGCGGCGATAAAGATGTATCCGGTGTCCTGCTTCGGAATGAAGCCCTTTGGAGTCTCGCGGAAAAGATACGCCCCGAGCGCGATCAGCCCGAGGTAAAGAACTATCGCCAGATACGACACTTTCACCACGCGCCGCACCGCCGCGCCGTAAAAGTCGGCGACGCGCTCGAAGCACTTGTTGAAAATCGAGAAGAACCAGCCGAGCGACGCGTTCAGGATTTTCGTGATAAAGTCGGGATTGCCTCGCGGGCGTATCATCAGCGCGCAGAGCGCGGGCGAAAGCGTGAGCGAGACCACGCCCGAAAGCACCGTCGAGGAGGCTATCGTAAGCGCGAACTGGCGGTAGAACTGCCCCGAGATGCCCTCGACAAACGCCGTCGGGATAAACACGCTCGCGAGAACGAGCACGATCGCGATGAGCGCGCCCTGCACCTGCGTCATCGCCTTTTTGGTCGCCTCGCGCACTTCGAGGCCCTCGCTTATGTTGCGCTCGACATTCTCCACCACGACAATCGCGTCGTCCACGACGATGCCGATGGCAAGCACCAATCCGAAGAGCGAAAGGTTGTTTATCGAGAACCCGAAAAGCACCATGAAAAAGAACGTCCCCATCAGCGAGACGGGAATGGCGAACAGCGGGATCACCGCCGAGCGCCAGTTTTGCAAAAACAGGAACATCACCAAGACGACCAGCACCACAGCCTCGAAAATCGTGCGGTAAACGGCGTCGACCGACGTTCTGATGTACTCGGTGTTGTCGAGCGTGACTTTGTAATCGACCCCGGGCGGGAACGACTTTCGCATTTCCTTAAGAACCTTGTTGATGTTGTCGACCGTCGAGATGCCGTTCGTGCCGGGCAGCTGGTAAAGCCCCATGCCTATGCAGGGGCTGCCGTTCATGTAGGAGTCGTCGGAATAGGTGTACGCGCCGAGCTCGATTCTGGCGATGTCCTTTAGCATTACCGTCTTTCCGTCGGGCGTGTACTTGACGATTATCTCGCCGAATTCCTCGGGCGTGCTAAGGCGCCCCTGCGTGTTGATGATAAGCTCGTGCGCGACGTCCTTGTTCGCCAGCGGCGGCTGGTTGAGCTTGCCCGCCGCGACCTGCCTGTTCTGCTCGCGCAGAGCCGCCACGACCTCCGACGGGTTCATGTTGAAGTGCGAAAGCCTCTCGGTGTTGAGCCAGACGCGCATTGAATACTCGCGCTTGCCGAAAACCTCGACGTCGCTGACGCCGTAAATTCGCGAGAGGCTGTCGATCATCTGGGTGATCGCGAAATTTGTAAGGTACAGCTTGTCGCGGCTGCCGTCGGGCGAGAAAAGGTTGCACACCAAGAGCAGGTCGGGCGACTTCTTCTTGACGACCACCCCTATGTTGCGCACGTCGTCGGGCAGGCGCGGCGTGGCGATGCCCACGCGGTTCTGTACCTGAACCTGCGCGATGTCGATGTTCGTGCCGAGCTCGAACGTGACGACGATCGATATCGTGCCGTCGGAGTTGCAGCGGCTGCTCATGTACATCATTTTTTCGACGCCGTTGATTTCCTGCTCGAGCGGCGCGACGACCGTCTCCATGAGAATGTCGGGCGACGCCCCCGGGTAGCGCGTCATCACCGCGACCTGCGGCGGCACGACGTCGGGATACTGCGTGACGGGCAGGCGCACGTAGCCGACGATTCCCATAAGCGTTATGAGAATTGATATGACCGCCGCAAAGACGGGGCGGTCGATGAAAAAGTGCGAAAATTTCATTGTATCACAATGCCAAAGTTGCGGGTTTATTCTGCCTCAAACGACATATCCTTCGCCGAGACTTTCATGCCGGGCATCACCCTCTGCAGGCCGACCGCCACGACGCGGTCGCCCTCCGAGAGCCCCTCCTCTATCACCCGGTACTTGCCGAAAAGCCTGCCGACCTTGACCTCCTTGTATTGAACAACCCCGTCCGCGCCCACGGTGTAAACGTAGCGGTTGACAAGGTCGGTGCCGATGATGTCCTCGGGCACGAGAAGCACCTTCCGCGCGCGCTCGCCCAGCACGCTTATCTTGGCGAACATTCCCGGGGCGAGCAGCCCGTCGGAGTTGTCGATGTCGGCGCGCATCGTCAGGCTCGAGGTCGCCTTGCCCATGCGGTTGTCGAAGTATGTAAGCTTGCCCTCGCGCTGCGTGCCGTCGTCAAGCAGGGTGATTTTCACCCTCGGGCCCGTCTTTTTCTCGGGGTCGATTTCGCGGAAAAGCCCAGTCTTTTTGTAGCGGAGCTGGTCGCGCTCGCTGATCTCGAAATACGCCTGAATGACGTCGCTCTTGACGATGTTCGTAAGCAGTGTGCTGTTCGCCGCCACGAGGTTGCCCTCGTCGACAAAAGACTCGCTGACCATGCCCGACATCGGCGCGTTGATATGCGTAAATTCGAGGTTAAGCTCGGCGTCGCGCAGCCTCGCCTTTGCCGCCAGCAGCGCGGCGTCGGCGGAGAGAAGCTCGCTGCTGCGGGTCTCGTAGGTCTCTTTTGAAATCGCCTTCGCCGCGAAAAGCTCCTTCGCGCGGGAGTCGTTGTTCTTCGCAAGCGCCAGGCGCGCCTCGACTTCCCCGACCTGCGCTTTCGCCGCAGCCAAAGCCGCCTCGTAGGGGCGCGGGTCGATCACGAAAAGAAGATCGCCCGCCGCGACTTTCTGCCCCTCCTTAAAGCATACTTTCTGCAAATATCCGCCGACCCTCGCGCGGATCTCGACAAACGCCACGGCGTCGAGGCGCGCGGTGTAGTTGTCCCAAAATTCGACCGACTTGCAAATCGGCTTCGCGACCCGCACCTCGACGGGCGCGCGGTTTGCCATGGAGGGCGCCGACTTGTCGGAGCAGCCCCCCGCGAGGGCGGCGAGCGCCGCGAGGGCGGCAGCCGCGTTTCTTATGTTCATTTTTTTCATATTTGCCATTTTGTTTTAAAAGAGTTTTCCCAAGACGCGCCCGTGGACGCGCTCTATTTTTTTATACTCGGCCTCGCCGAAAACGCGCCAGCCGTTTAGGCGCTTAAAGCCGACGCGCGTCGAGTTGAACATCATAGCCTGCCCGACGAGCATCTGGGCGAAAATCCGCGCCTCGGCGCCGCGGCATGCGCCGCGCGATGCGATGGCTATCATCCGCGACATAAAGTCGTTCGAGGGCTTTATCACGTTGTCGTAGATGATGTCGAACGCTTCGGTCGGATACATTTCCTCCCTTGTTATTATCATCACGATCCACTTGAAAAGCGGGTCGCGCGGCGAGTCCACGCAGACCCTGCTCATGATAAATTCGCTCAAAAGCCCCTTCGCCGCCGCCGCCGACTTCGAGCGCTTCACGCCCTCTCCGCGCTCGAAAAACCCCTCCATAAAAAGGCGGATATACTCCGAGATTTGGCGGACGACCTCGATATACAATTCTTTCTTTCCGCCGAAGTAATAGCTGATCGCGGCGTGGTTTACGCCCGCCCGCGCCGCCACAGCGCGGGTGCGCGCGGCCGAAAACGGCATCAAGGCGAACTCCTCGAGAGCCGCCCTGAAAATCCGCGCCTTCGCGTCGGGGCAGACGCCCTGCGCGAGCTCCAAGACAATATTCCTTTCAGCCATCGGGTTTAACCAAATGGATAAAGCGCTTGGCTGTCAAATTTATTTTTTAAAAAAATCTTCGCGCGGTTTCGGGCGCGAAAAAAGCGGGGAGGAACAGCGCCCTCCCCGCTTCAAAACCCAAAATTTTTGACGCCTACTTTCCCTCTATCTTCGCCTTGACGAGCTTTTCCATAATCGCGTAGGCGTCGGCGTTGACGTGCACGCCGTCCTTGGAATACTTCGCGGGAAGTCCGCCGCGCCCGTCCGCGAGCGGCGAATAGTAGTCGACGTAATCGAAATTGTTTTTCTCGGCGAAGTCCTTAATCATCGCGTTCAGGGCTTTCACCTTGTCGGCGACGCCCGTTATGCCCCTGTTCCAGCGGATTTCGCACGAGGGGAGAACCGAGCAAAGAATGACCTTTAT